>Ga0136846_1243733_pt1 | contig 21429 bp, 21 predicted proteins | sample HopSoiMetagenom2_FD_96841 | JGI IMG/M metagenome (GOLD analysis project Ga0136846, IMG submission 96841) | Grasslands soil microbial communities from Hopland, California, USA - 2 Assembly 2016 (version 4) | ecosystem: Environmental > Terrestrial > Soil > Grasslands | place: USA: Hopland... | reverse complement strand
TGGGGAAGCAAGGTGAAGGTCCGGTAAAAGCCCTTAGAGGCCCGCGAACTTGTCCGTGGCGCGGACGAGGCCGTCGGTGACACCCGGCTCGCTGAAAAGGTGGCCGCCGTCAGGGACGATGTTGAGCTCGACCTCCGGCCACGCCTGCTTGAGCTTCCAAGCAGCGACCGGCGGCGTGCAGCAATCGTGGCGGCCCTGGACGATGACGCCGGGGATGCCGCGGAGCTTCTCGGCCGCCTGGCGGAGCAACTGACCTTCCTCGAACCAGCCTTGGTTGGCCATGTAGTGGTTCTCGATCCGGGCGACCGCGACCGCGACCTCCGGTGTCGTGAAATGGTCGACGGTCGACTGGCTCGGAAGCAAGGTGACGATGTCGCCCTCCCACTTGCTCCATGCCTTGGCGGCAACGAGCTGCTCGTCCTTGTCGTCGCTGGTCAGGCGCTTGCGATAGGCTTCGACCAGGTCGCCCCGCTCCGCTTCCGGGATCGGGGCCAGGAACTCGTCGAACTTGTCGGGATAAAGCTGCGACGCGCCGCCTTCCTTGTACATCCAGTCGATCTCGTACTGGTCGAACAGGAAGATGCCGCGGAGGATCAGTTCGGTAACGCGCTCGGGATAGGTAACGCCGTAAGCGAGCGAGAGCGTTGAGCCCCAGCTGCCGCCGAACACCTGCCATTTGTCGACCTTGGCAACTTGGGTGCGCAGCTTCTCGATATCGTCGACCAGGTCCCAGGTCGTGTTGTTGTCGAGGCCGGCATAAGGAGTGGACTTGCCGCAGCCGCGCTGGTCGAACACCAGGATCTTGTACTTGTCCGGGTTCCATTGACGGCGGTGATCGGGGCTCGAGCCGCCGCCGGGGCCGCCGTGGAGCATGACCGCGGGCTTGCCGTTCGGGTTCCCACTAAGCTCCCAATAGAGGCTGTGGCCGTCGCCCACGTCGAGCATTCCGGTCTCATAGGGCTCGATTACCGGATAAAGGGTACGGCGGCTCGGGGTCTGCATGTCCATCAGAAGCTGAATTCCTCGTAGATTCGGGACAGGTCGCCGTCCCATTCGTTCCTGTATTTATCGAGCAATCGATCGGCCGGGGTCATGCCGCTCAAAACCACGTCGCGCAACGGGTCGAGGAAGCCGCCCTCGTTGTCCCCGGCGCTGTTGAGGCGGGCGCGGCGGGTGAGGCCACCGGCGGCGATGTCCAGCACGCGCCCGGCGAAGTCGCGCATGCTCTCGCCGTCGGGGGTGATGGTGTCGAGCGCTTGAGCCGGAACGTCGTGGCGGAATTTCTCGCGCTGCTCGATCGTCCAGTGCTTGACCAGGTCCCAGGCCGCATCGAGCGCCTGGCTATCATAGAGCAAGCCGACCCACAGCGCCGGGAGCCCACAGATGCGGCCCCAGCGGCCCCCGTCCGCGCCACGCATTTCGAGAAAGCTCTTGAGGCGAACCTCGGGGAAGGCCGTCGAGAGGTGGTCGGTCCAGTCGGTGACCCGCGGCTTTTCGCCGGGGAGCTCGGGCAATTTTCCGTCGAGGAAATCGCGGAAGTTGCGGCCGGCCACGTCGATATACTTCCCGTCGCGGTAGACGAAGTACATCGGCACCTGCAGCATGTAGTCGCAATAGCGCTCGTACCCGAACCCATCCTCGAACACGAAGGGCAGCATTCCGGTGCGGTCGGGATCGGTGTCCTCCCAGATGTGGCTGCGAAAGCTCTTGAACCCGTTGGGCTTACCTTCGGTGAAGGGGGAATTGGCGAAGAGCGCGGTGGCGACGGGTTGGAGGGCAAGGCCGACACGAAACTTCTTCACCATGTCGGCTTCTGACGAGTAATCAAGATTAACCTGAATGGTACAGGTGCGAAGCATCATGTCGAGGCCGAGACTGCCGACCTTGGGCATGTAGTTGAGCATGATCGCGTAGCGGCCCTTGGGCATAACAGGCAGTTCTGCCCGCGCTTTGTCGGGCCACATGCCAAGGCCAAGGAAGCCGAGGCCCAGGCGGTCGCCGATCTCTTTGCACTGGTTGAGATGCCGGGCGGCCTCCGCGCAACTCTGGTGCAAATTCTCGAGCGGGGCGCCGGACAGCTCGAACTGGCCGGCTGGCTCCAGGCTGACCGCGCCATCCGCGCCCTTCAGGGCAATGACGTTTTCGCCCTCGACCACCGGCTCCCAGCCAAATTCGGTCAGGCCCATGAGCAGGTCGCGGATGCCGCCGGGCTCGTCGTAACTCGGCGCGCGATGGTCGGCGCAGCGATAGACGAACTTCTCGTGCTCGGTGCCGATGCGCCATTGCTCGGCTGGCTTCTCACCGCTGGAGAAGGCCGCCAGCAAGTCGTCCCGGCTCTCGATCAGGCGCGAGGGGCTGTCGTCTGTGCGCGTCGTCATGCGCGGCGGCGCTTAGCTGCGGTCCCGCAACGACGCCAGCACTTCCGATTTATCGCTTGATAAGGTCACCACTCGCCGACGGCCGACATCCATGCGGCGAGGGCGGCAAGTGCCGCAGTCTCGGCACGAAGGATGCGAGGGCCGAGCGAAATCGGCACGGCGTTCGGCGCGGCGCGAACCGCCGCTCGCTCTTCGTCGGTAAAGCCGCCTTCCGGGCCGATCAGAAGGCACGCGGGGCCTTCCCTGAAAGCGTTTGATGCCTTCTCGCCGCCGCCTTCATCGGCGAAATAGAGCGTGCGGGATGTGTCGCGCTGATCGAGGAACCGCGCCAGCTGAAGCGGCTCGCCGATCTCCGGCAGGACCGTCCGCCCGCATTGCTCGGCAGCCTCGATTGCAATCGCCTCCAAGCGCTCGAGCTTCACGCGTTCGGGAATGGTGCGCTGAGTGATCACCGGAACCAGCCGTGCTGCGCCAAGCTCCGTCGCTTTCTCTACGAGCCAATCGGTTCGTGTCCGCTTTACAGGCGCGAAGGCCAGCCAGATGTCGGCGATGTGCTCCTGCTCGTGAGTCTGGCGCTCGACGAAGAGCGTCATGCGCTTCTTGCCCGCTTCCGCAATCCGCGCGAGCCACTCACCCGACGAACCGTCGAACACGAGCAACTCGGCGCCGACGCCAAGCCGCATCACGTTGCCGAGATAGTTCGCCTGCGCCGCGTCGAGTTCGACGCGCGCGCCATCACTTAGCGGCGTCCTGACGAACAACCGTGGTAAGCTCTTCGGTGGCCAGGCGGGCGTGGCGGGCATTCCCGCCCGCTTATCCCGCGACAGGCAATTGGGCTACCGGTTCCAGAGTTCCTCTGGCAGCGGATTGCGGTTCGGGTTGCAGCCGTCCCCCGGATTGGGATCGTCCGGGAAGATCTTCTTGTCGTGGCCGTAATTCTGCACCCGGCCCCCTGGCCCGTTGGGGCCGTCATCCGGTGCGGTCGGGTCATCGTTCTGGCCCGAGAATTTGCACCATGAGAGTCCCTTCGAGTAATCGTCCTTAGGGTTCGTGGTGCTGCCGTTCACCTCGCCCGCAATGGCGGCAGCCGAGAAGGCTGCGGCGCCCAGGAAGAGCGCAACAGCTCTAACACGCTTGGTCATGGTGTTCCCCTCTCCAATGAAATGGAACTGGCGACTCACGCGCGGGCGGCGGGATACTCTTCCCGAAGAAGGGCACACACTTAACGAAGGGTAGTAGCGCCGTTAGTGCGGACGGGTGACTACCACCACAGACATCGTCCCTGATAGCGAACGGCGCGGATTCATCGGCGCGCTTCCGCCACGGCTGCGGCCATACGCCAGCCTGATGCGGCTCGACCGGCCAATCGGGACGTGGCTCCTCTACTGGCCATGCGCGTGGAGCGTGGCGCTGGCGGGGGTTCGCGGACGGTGGGACCTGTTCCTGTGGCTGGCGCTCGGCGCCTTCGCGATGCGGAGCGCGGGCTGCGTCTATAACGATATCGTCGATCGCGACCTGGACCGGAAAGTCGAGCGCACGCGCTTGCGGCCCTTGGCGAGCGGGCGGGTCTCGTTGCGCTCGGCGTGGATCCTGGTTGGCGTGCTCTGCGCCATCGGCCTGCTAGTCCTGCTCCAGTTCAACCTGGTCTCTGCCGTGGTCGCCCTCGCGAGCGTCGCCCCCGTCGCCGCCTATCCCTTCATGAAGCGCATCACGTGGTGGCCGCAGGCGTGGCTTGGGATCGTATTCTCGTGGGGGGCACTGGTCGGTTACCCGGCGGTCACCGGCAAGCTCGACCCGCAGCCTGTGCTCTTGTGGCTAGGCAGCATCGCCTGGGTGATCGGCTACGACACGCTCTATGCCATCCAGGACATCGAGGATGACGCGCTGGTCGGCGTGAAGTCGTCGGCGCGGCGTCTCAGCGGCAGCCTGCCAGCGGGCGTCGCCTTTTTCTACACCCTGGCCCTTGGACTATGGGGCGTGGCCATCTGGATGACCCGTCCGGACTGGATCGCATTGATCGCGCTCCTCCCAGCCGCGCTTCACCTGATCAATCAGGCCCTTCGCGCCGACCCCAAGGACGGCGAGCTGGCGCTGAAGCTCTTCCGGTCCAACCGCACATGCGGACTGCTGGTTTTCCTGGCGACGCTGGTCGTCGGGCTGTCCACTCACTAGGTGAGCGCCCATGCAATCCCCCGAACAAGCCCGCAGCATCGCCGAATCCCTTGTGGAGCGCGGCATGAAGGCCGGCGCGACAGCTGCGGACGCGATCTACGTCGGCGACAGCTCGTCGGGCGTACAGGTCCGCCTCGGCGAACTGGAGGACGTCAGCCGCTCCGAGGGCGAGGGCATCGGCCTCAGGCTGTTCATCGGGGAGCGATCGGCAACCGTCGCTTCGTCCGACCTCTCGGATGAAGTGCTCTCGGCCCTGGTCGATCGCTGTCTGTCGATGGCCCAGAATGCCCCCAAGGATCCGTTCGCAGGGCTTGCGCCGAGCGAGTTGCTGCAAACGGGCGACCTGCCGGGACTGGATCTTGTCGACGAGCGCGAGCCTGATCCTGCCGAGCTTCGCGAGCGAGCGCTTGAGGCGGAGAGGGCCGCAACCGGTGTAGCCGGAGTCACGAACTCCAGCGGCGCCGGCGCGAGCGCGTCCGGGGCGGTAGTGGCTCTGGCGACGTCGGGCGGATTCTCCGGCGCATACAACACATCGGGGCATGGCTGCTCTGCATCCGTCATCGCGGGCGAAGGCTCCACGATGCAGCGCGATTACGCCTGGCACAGCGTCCGCCATCTCGAGGACCTCGAGGATGCGGCGACGATCGGCCGCCGCGCGGGTGAACGCGCGGTCGCCCGACTGAATCCGAGCCGGCCCAAGCCCGGCAAATATCCCGTCATCTTCGACCCGCGCGTCGCATCGGGCCTGCTGGGCCACCTTGCCGGCGCGATCAGCGGCGTTTCCGTCGCCCGCAAGACGAGCTTCCTGCAGGACAAGCTGGGCGAGCTCGTGTTCGGGCCGGGGGTGACGATCGTCGACGATCCGCTGCGGCTGCGGGGTCTGCGGTCGCGTCCGTTCGATGCCGAAGGCCTGCCCGTTGCCCGGCGGGAGCTCGTGAAGGACGGCGTGCTGACGACTTGGATCGCGGAAAGTGCGTCAGCCCGCCAATTAGGAATTGCACCGACCGGTCACGCCGCGCGCGGCACCTCCGGCGCGCCGAGCGCGACCACCACTAACATCTATATCCAAGCCGGGACGCCGAGCCGCGAGGAACTGCTGGCGGCTTATCCTGAAGCAGTGCTGGTCACCGAGCTGATCGGCCACGGCGTCAACGCCGTCACGGGCGATTACAGCCGCGGCGCTTCCGGGTTCATGGTTCGCAACGGCGAGATCGCGGAGCCGGTGGCGGAGATCACGGTGGCGTCGAACCTGGTCGACATGTTCGCGTCGCTGATACCCGCAAACGACCTCGAGTTCCGGTACGGGTCGGACTCGCCAACGCTGCTGATCCCGGAAATGACGGTGGGCGCGGCCTAAGCGCTTGCGGCGACTTTCGGGACGCCGAGTCGGGGAATGTCGATCTTCGGGCAGCGGTCCATCACGACCTTGAGCCCGGCCGCTTCGGCCCGGGCCGCGGCTTCCTCGTTGATCACGCCGATCTGCATCCACACCGCCTTGGCGCCCACGAAGATCGCTTGATCGACGGCCGACGCGGAAGCTTCCGGACGGCGGAAGATGTCGACGATATCGATCGGCACCCCGAGCTGCGCGAGTTCGGTCCAGACGAACTCACCGTGGACATGCTCGCCGGCAATCTGCGGATTGACGGGAAGCACTCGATAGCCGTGATCCTGCAGGAACTTCATCACGCCGTAAGACGGGCGGCTGGGCCGATCCGACGCGCCAATCATCGCGATCGTTCGCGCACTGGTCAGCAATTGCCTGATGTCTTCGTCGCGGGTGAGCGGCATCTGCCTCTCCTTCTAGCGGCTCAATGCGCCACCGCCGCCAACAGTTTCGCGGCGATTGCGGCGAAGGCGTCTGCTTCCGGCCCTTCGCCGGCGGCGGGTGGACGTCCGGCGTCGCTATTCTCCCGAATGCTGAGAGATAGCGGCAGGCGGCCAAGGAAGGGCACGCCCATCTCCGCAGCGGCGGCTTCCGCGCCGCCCGTGCCGAACGGGTGAGAAGTCTCGCCACAGTGCGGACAACTATAGGTCGCCATGTTCTCGACCACGCCAAGCACCGGCACGCTCATCTTGTTGAACAGGTCGACCGCTCGACGGGCATCGATCAGCGACAGGTCCTGCGGAGTCGAGACGATGACCGCCCCCGCCGGCCGCGATTTCTGGATCAGCGAGAGCTGTACGTCACCGGTGCCTGGGGGCATGTCGACCACCAGGATCTCAGTGTCGCCCCAGTCCGCATCGACGAGCTTGGCTAGCGCCCCGGTCGCCATTGGTCCGCGCCACGCCAGCGCATGCCCCGGCGATACGAGATGGCCGAGCGACAGGAATTTGAGGCCCTGCGCTTCGACAGGAACCAACTGTTCGCCCTCCGCGGTCGGCTTGTCGGTCGACCCAAGCAGCGTCGGCTGCGATGGGCCGTAGACGTCGGCGTCCACAAGCCCGACCTTCTTGCCCGCCCTGGCAAGCGCAATCGCAACATTCGCCGCGACGGTCGACTTGCCGACGCCGCCCTTGCCGCTGCCGATGGCGATCAGGGTCCGGCTCGGCTCGGCCGCGGTCACCGCGATGCGCGCCTCATTCACCCCCGGAAGCGCCAAGGCCGCGTCGTGAAGCTCGCGCTCGAGTTCGTCGCGCCTCGCTTTCGACAGGCCGGTCGCATCGGCGATCACCGTTACCACCCCGCCCGTCAGCTTGCGGGAACGGATGCGCTCCGAATGGGGCAGGTCGTCGAGAAGCTCGGTCATCGCGGCAGCGACATAGGAGCCGGGCCGACGCTTGCCACTGTTTTTCGTGAAATGCCGTCCTATACTTACAGCCATGAACATTCTTATGGGGTGGGGCGCCCGCGCTCGCGGCCTGCTTGCTGACAATAAGGGACCATGGGGATCGAGTGGCGGCGGCGATGAGCCACCCCCGCCCGAAGGCGGCAGCGGTGGCCCATGGGGCGAGCCATCCCGCAAGGGCAAGCGGCGCTCTCCGTCGGAGCCGAACCCGACAATCGACGAATTCCTCCGCCGCAGCCGCGAGCGTTTCTCGGGCGGCGGACTGCCTGGACGGCCGGACGCTTCGATCTTCCTCTGGGCGTTTCTCGCACTAGTCTTGCTGTGGCTGGTCTTCACCTCGATGCATTCCATTTCGCCTGGGCAGCGCGGCGTCGTCACGCGGTTCGGACGGTACAGCTACACGCTCGGCCCGGGTTTCGGGATTACGCTGCCGTCGCCGATCGACCGGGTAAAAAAGGTCGACGTCGAAGCCATCCGCACCGTCAATCTCGGTGCGGAGAGCAGCGAAGACCTGATGCTGACAGGCGACCAGAACCTCATCGATATCGCCTACGCCGTGCGCTGGAACGTGAAGACGCCGGAGCTCTACCTGTTCCAGCTGTCCAATCCTGACGAAGCCATCCGGCAGGTCGCCGAGAGCGCCATGCGCGCGGTCATTGCCCAAGTGTCGCTGCAGGACGCCATGGGCGACAAGCGCGGCGAGATCGAAGCGCGCGTGGTCGACGCCATGCAGCGGGTACTCGATGGGTATCATTCCGGAATCGCGGTCCAGGGCGTCGCGATCCAGCAGGCGGATCCGCCCGACGAGGTCAACGACGCGTTCAAGGAAGTCACTGCCGCGCAGCAGGACGCGAAGTCCTACATCAACCAGGCGAACGCCTATGCGCTTCAGATCACGGCCAAGGCGCAGGGTGAAGCGACGGCGTTCGACAAGGTCTATGAGCAGTACAAGCTCGCCCCCGACGTTACTCGCCGCCGCATGTATTACGAAACCATGGAGCAGGTTCTGTCGAAGGTGGACAAGACCATCATCGAGGCGCCCGGCGTGACGCCGTACCTGCCCCTGCCGCAAGTCCAGAAAGAGCAGAAGAAGGAGCCGGCTCAATGACCAGCTTCGTCCGCTCTCACCCCATCCTGAGCTCGGTCTTGGGCTTGCTGATCCTGTTCCTGCTGGCGACCAGCTTCCCGGTTGTTCCGGAAACCAAGCAGGCGGTCGTGGTCAGGTTCGGCAAGCCCGAGCGCATTCTCAACCGCTACCTCGCGGGCCGCCCGATCGGCACGGCTGGCGCGGGCCTGTCCTACCGCATTCCGTTCCTCGACCAAATCGTCTGGATCGACAAGCGCGTGCTTGCGGTGGACATGCAGTCGCAGCCAGTGCTCTCGACGGACCAGCGGCGGCTGATGGTTGACGCTTTCGCGCGCTATCGGATCGTCGATCCGCTGCTGATGTATATTCGCTCGACGACGGAGGAAAATTTGCGCAGCCAGCTGCAGACGATCCTGCGGTCGGAAGTCCGCAACGAGCTCGGACGGCAACCCTTTGCCGCCTTGCTGTCGCCAGAACGCCAGGGCGTGATGGATGACGTGCGCAAATCGCTGAATATCCAGGCCGCCAAGTTCGGCGTGGAAATCGTCGACGTCCGGATCAAGAAGACAGACTTGCCCGACGGCACGCCGCTCCAATCGGCGTTCGAGAGCATGCGCACCGCGCGGCTGCAGGAGGCTCGCTCCATCCGTGCTCAGGGCATGAAGCAAGCCCAGATCATTCAGGCGGAAGCGGACGCTGAGGCATCCCGCACCTACGCCGCTAGCTTCGGCAAGGACGCGGATTTCTACGATTTCTACCGTGCCATGCAGAGCTATCGGCAGACCTTCATCGGCGAGCCGGGCAAGCAACCTGCGCCCACCACCATCGTTCTGTCGCCTCAGAATGACTATTTGAAGGAATTTAGTGGACGGTCGCGTTAATTCCGGGATCGTTCAATTATTATTCAGCGCGGACGGCGATTAGCGGCCTTGCGTCCACCCCAGAATGATGGAGTATCGATGAGCTCGAAGGAGACCGGAAAAGTGCGCTACGCCTATGGGGTCGCAATGGCCCTGCTTCTCGGGGGAACGGCATTCTCGCTGACCACGGGACGCGCCGGCGCCCAGGTCGCGCAGAACTCCCCATCGGTGATGGCGCCACGCGGCGCACCGCAGTCGTTCGCCGACCTCGTGGCCAAGCTTCAGCCGGCGGTCGTCAACATTTCGACCAAGCAACGCATACCGGTGAAGACGCAGCAGGATCCGTTCGAGGAATTCTTCAAGCGCTTCGGCGGCCCTGGCACGCCGGACAGTGGCGGCGGCGATCAGGGCCAGCAGCAGGGACAGGGACAGCCGCGCACCCGCGAGGCTGGCTCGCTCGGCTCGGGCTTCCTCATTTCGCCCGACGGCTACATCGTCACGAACAACCACCTGATCCAGGGCCTCACTGGCACCGGCACGGTAGACACGGTCACGGTGACCCTGACCGACCGGCATGAATATCAGGCGCGCATCATCGGCCGGGACGAGACGTCAGATTTGGCATTGCTGAAGATCGACGGCCGCAACTTGCCTTATGTGAACTGGGGCGACAGCACGAAGGCTCGCGTCGGCGACTGGATCATCGCGATCGGCGATCCTTACGGCGTCGGCAGCACCGTCACCGCCGGTATCATTTCCGCACTCCATCGCGGCATCACCGGGTCGGGTGCGTATGACCGCTACATCCAGACCGACGCGGCCATCAACATGGGCAACAGCGGCGGCCCAATGTTCGACCTCGACGGCAACGTCATCGGCATCAACTCGGCGCTGATCTCGCCGACCGGCGCCTCGGTCGGCATCGGCCTCGCCATCCCCGCCGAGCTCGCCAAGCCCGTCATCGACTCGCTCCGCCGTGGCCAGCGTCCGTCGCGCGGCTATCTCGGCGTTGGCCTCCAGCCGCTCGACGACGATCAGATCGCCTCTGCACTCGGCCTAACAAAGGGCGGCGGCGAGCTCGTTCGGTCGGTTGTTCCGGGCGGCGCTGCGGCGCGCGCCGGAATCCAGCAGGGCGACGTCATCGTGCGGGTCAACAACCAGCAGGTCACTCCGGACCAGACGGTGTCCTACCTTGTCGCCAATTCACCCGTCGGCCAGCGCATTCCGATCGAGGTCGTCCGCAACGGCAAGCGCTTCACGGTCAACACCGTCGTCGACCAGCGCCCGACCGAGGACCAGCTCGCCAAGATCGTCGGCGGCGGCGCCAACGACAACGGCGCCACGACTGGGGGCGGCCCAGCTACTGCTGCTCCGCAGAAGGCGCTGGGCCTGTCGCTCGCGACGCTCACTCCAGAGCTGGCCCGCGCCGCCAACCTTCCGGCGACGGCTCATGGCGTGATCATCACCGGCGTCGATGCGAACAGCGACGCGTCAGACGAAGGCCTTCAGCGCGGCGATTTGATCATTTCGATCAACAACCAGCTGGTGACCTCGCCGGCTCAGGTCATCAATATCGTCGATGCTGCCCGTAAGGCCGGCCGCAACAGCGTCCTGCTGCTCGTGAAGCGCGGCAACTCGCCCGAGGCGTTCGTCGGAATCGACATCAGCGGAAAGTGAATCAGTCGCGCTGCCGTAAGGGCAGCGCGACCATCCTGAGGCTTGGATCCTCATCCGGCGTTCTGGGTAGCGGGGGCCTGATCCGCTGCGGGCGCTGCAGCAGCCGTGAAACCGCACTGCTTCTGCTCCATCGGGATCTGCTTGGTGATCCGCGTGGCGTTCTCGGCGTAGGCCTGGGTCACCGAGCCGCTGTTCACTTGCTTGCCCCGAAGCGGGCTGACGCCCTCGCAGATGTGGAAGACGTGCGGTGTCGCCGCCTTCTTGGCGCCATTCTCCGGCGCGATCCAGTATACCGTGTCGACGCCATTCGGATTGGCCGCGCTCTTGGTTGCATCGGTCACCGTCTTGGTATCCGCAGCGATCGCCTTGGCCTGCTCGGCGACCTCGGGTGAGCAATCGGTGGTCGGCTGGCTGGCCCGGATCTCCGCGGCGCACTTGTTCATGTCCTGCGTATATTGCTCGGTCGACGGCGGATTGAAGTCGACCCCGATCAACGTCGCCACCGCGGCCAGGACCACACCGATGCCGCCTGCGATCTTCTTGTTCTTGGGGTCCATGTCCTTGTCCATGAAGATCAGGACAATGAGCGGCAGGAAGGCAATGATCGTGATGATCGCGCCCAGCTGGTTCTGGAAGAAGAAGCGCGCAGCGTCAGCCTTGCTGGCGGGGTCGTGTTTGTTCGCCTGTTTCCACATCAGGCTGCCCGCGATGGCGAAGATGGCAATCACCACCAGGATCCCGATCAGCAATGGCAGATTGCCGTGATCGAACTTGTGCTGGCGAAGCATGACGACGCCGAAGATTTCAGTGCCGATGGCAATGACCCACGAGATCGCAGCGAAGAGGCGTAACCGCGTTGCAGCGGATTTCTGCCCCTGCGTTGCGCGCCATTCCTTGGTCACATCGACGTCGGGTGCTGACTTGTTGTCGGACATGCTCATCCCCCAGCTTTTACGGCCGAAGCCTAACCGGCGTTAGTGGAGCCGTCTATCCCTCGGCCATTGGCGCCGATCTCCTCTTGCACCGACTCGCTTTCTTTTGCTTCCGCCCTAAAGAGATCGCAGAGGGGAACGCGTGACGAAGCATAGCCGTGAGTTGATTCAGAGTCTGGAGAGCGATTGGTGCGACGCTCTGTGCCGCAAGGACGCAGAGAAGCTGCGCTCTCTCGTTCATCCCGATTTCGTGCTCATTGGTACACGGTCGTCCGGTCCATTCACGATGGCCCGCGACGAATGGATCGATGCGATCCAACGCCGGGAGGTCGACTCCATCGACGTTCAGGTTCGCGATGCCACCGTGCTCGACCAGGTCATGATCGGGACGGTGCACGCGCGCTGGCGACTGAAATATCTCGGCCGGATAATCGAAGATTGCGTTCTGTTGACCGACGTGTGGGTATTCGACGAAGGCCGCTGGCAGGCAATCCGCCGCCATTCGACGCCGGCTCCGTGCGACGTACCTTAGACCTGAAGGGGAGAATAGATGGCGACGAGCGGTAAGGCGCTTCGCGCGGGCGGCGACATCAAGGAGCTGACGATCCGGGGTATCATCCTCGGCGCCTTGATCACGGTCGTGTTTACGGCAGCCAATGTTTACCTGGGGCTGAAGATCGGGCTGACCTTCGCGACCTCGATTCCGGCAGCAGTCATCTCGATGGCGGTCCTGAAGTTTTTCCGGGACTCGACCATCCAGGAAAACAACATCGTCCAGACGATCGCTTCGGCCGCGGGCACGCTGTCGGCGATCATCTTCGTCCTGCCCGGTCTCGTGATGGTCGGCTGGTGGACGGGCTTCCCCTATTGGTTGTCGGTCGCGGTCATCGCGATCGGCGGCATCCTTGGCGTGATGTACTCCGTTCCGCTGAGGCGAGCGCTCGTTACCGGCACCGACCTGCCCTATCCTGAAGGCGTGGCAGCGGCCGAGGTGCTGAAGGTGGGCGCCGGGGTCGGCGGTGCCGAAGAAAACCGCCGCGGCCTGGTCATGATCATCTGGAGCTCGGTGGTTTCGGCAGGATACGCCTTGCTTGCCGCATTGGGCGCGGTCGGAAGCGCCGCTTCCAAATCATTCCGCATGGGCTCGGGCGCGTCGCAGGTCTCGACCAGCTTCAGCCTGGCGCTGATCGGCGTCGGCCACCTCGTTGGACTTGCGGTCGGCGCGGCCATGTTCGTTGGCCTGCTGATCAGCTGGGCCTATCTCGTGCCTCATTACACGTCGCTCGCCGGCGCAATTCCGGTCGGTACCAGCCTCGACGATTTCATCGGCGACATCTTCGTCCACAAGGTGCGCTTCATCGGTGCCGGCACAATTGGCGTTGCCGCGATCTGGACCCTTCTCCGGATCATCGGCCCGATTATCGCCGGCATCCGCGGCGCCCTCGCCGCGAACCGCGAGCGCAAGGCAGGCCGCGGCGAAGACCTGCCGCTGACCGAGCGCGACATGCCGATCGGCATCGTGGCAGGCACGATCCTCGCATCGATGATCCCCGTTGGGCTGTTGCTGCACGCGTTCGCCAACACGCCGCCGATCTCGACCAGTCCGGCCGTGACCATCGTCATCAGCATCGCCTACATTCTGATCGCAGGCGTCGTGATCGCCGCGGTGTGCGGATACATGGCGGGCCTGATCGGCGCGTCGAACAGCCCCATCTCGGGCGTCGGCATCCTCTCGGTGCTCGGCATTGCGCTGATCCTCGCGGCACTGTTCCCGCACTCGAGCGGCGAGATGTCGAAGTCGCTCGTCGCCTTCGCCCTGTTCGTGACGGCGGTGATCTTCGGCGTGGCGACGATCTCCAACAACAACCTGCAGGACTTGAAGACCGGCCAGCTGGTGGATGCGACTCCTTGGCGCCAGCAGGTCGCACTGGTGCTCGGCGTCATCTTCGGCTCGGTCGTGATCCCGCCGATCCTCGATGTCCTCAACACCGCCTTCACGTTCCAGGGCGCCCCGGGAGCGAAGGAGACCGCGCTCGCAGCTCCCCAAGCCCAGCTAATTTCCGCGATTGCGCAGGGCGTGCTCGGCGGGAATCTCGACTGGGGACTCATCGGCATTGGCGCCGGCATCGGTGCTGTCGTCGTCATCATCGACGAGGCTCTGAAGGCAACGAAGCGCGGGTCGATGCCTCCTCTCGCTGTCGGAATGGGCATCTACCTGCCGATGGCTTTGACGCTGCTGATCCCGATCGGAGCGCTGCTCGGCTACTTCTACGACAAATGGGCCAAGCGACGCTCGAACGCCGAATTTGCGGAGCGGATGGGCGTGCTGCTCGCGACCGGCCTGATTGTCGGCGAGAGCCTGTTCGGCGTGATCTTCGCCGGCATCGTCGCAGCGACAAACAAGGACGCGCCGCTGGCAGTCGTGGGCGCCTACCCGGTGGTCAGCGCGGTCAGCGTCGTGGTGTTCGCGGTTGCGGTGCTTGGACTCTATGCCTGGACCCGCAACCAGGCGGCGACCTCACCCGATGCGCCGGGTGACCACGCCGAACCGCCGAAAGAAGCGAACTTCCGCTAGCCGAGAACAGCGCGGCGAAGTGCGGCGGGAGGCAGTGGCTCCGCGCCTGCTTCGGCGGCGCGGACGAGGTCGACGATCTTGCGGTTGATCGGGCCATCACGACCGAGGCGCTCGGCCAGCGCGACTAGTTCGCCGTTCAAGTAATCGACCTCCGTAGGACGGCCGGCGGCGAGGTCGTCTGCCATTGATGAGCGCGCTCTCTCGTCGATCTTCCACTTCTTGAGGAAGATGTTGCGAAAGACCCAATCCGGTGAATCGATGACACGCGGGAGGAGGGTTGGACCGACGGCGCCCACTTTGGCAGGTTGGATGCCGGCCGCGTTCAATAAGGCCAGACCCTCGCGCTGGGAGGCGGAGAGGACGCGGCGGTAATCGCGCTGCTTCAGCTCCTCGAGGAGGGTCCGGCCGGACAATGCATTTACGGCATTGTTGAGGTTTATCAGCAGCTTACCCCACGCGAGGCCCAGCATGTCGCTCGACAGGCAGAGCTTCGCGGGACCCTCCCCGATGCGTTCGGCGAGGGTTCGGGTGCGCGGCAAATCCTCCGCCCAGAGGACTCCGGCCACGCCTTTGTGGAAGCGGCCCTCGCCGAGATAGGCGACATTGTAGGAAACGAGCCCGCGCGCGACCTCGAACCGGTCGCCCAAGCCCTTCTCCAGCAGGTCGAAATTGCGGATTCCATTCTGGAAGCTGATGACCAGAGCGCCCTCGCGGGCGTGAGCGGCGATGTCGCGGATCGCGTCCTCGGTCGAGCCGCTCTTCACGCACAACGCGATAATGTCGGCTTCAGCGAGGGCAGACGAGTCGGTGCGGTAATCGACATCCGAAAAGGACGTTTGCAGCCCGCTAAAATCGCTAATTGTGAGCCCAATTCGGGCTATTTCCTTCGCAATCCGTTCTCGCCCAATAAACGTGACCGGCAATCCGGCGGCGAGCCAGCATCCGCCGATGAAGCAGCCGGTCGAGCCGGCGCCGAGGATCGCGACCCTAGCCGCGGCCACGATAGGGTTGGACGCCCTGGTCCGGCAGCCACAGGCCCTCGGGCGGGGGCCCGGATTGCCAGAAGACGTCGATCGGCATGCCGCCGCGCGGATACCAATAGCCGCCGATGCGGAGCCATTTGGGCTTCATCTCCGCGACCAGGCGCTGGCCGATGCCGACCGTGACGTCCTCGTGGAAGCCGCAATGGTTGCGGTAAGAGCCGAGGAACAGCTTGAAGCTCTTGCTCTCGACGATGGTCTCGCCGGGAGCATAGTCGATGACGAGGTGGGCGAAATCGGGCTGGCCGGTGACCGGACAGAGCGAGGTGAACTCTGGCGCGGCGAAGCGGACAAGGTAGAGCGCGTCCCCGCGCGGGTTCGACACGTAATCGAGCTTGGCCTCGTTGGGCGATGCCGGAAGTGTGCTGGCCTTGCCGAGGTAGGTCGTCTCCATTGCGCGGCTGACTAGCAGCAGCGAGCGGCCACGCCTATCCTCGCAGGATGGACGCACTCGTTTCCACTCAATGGCTGGAAGAGAATCTCGGCGAAGTCACCGTCGTCGATTCAAGCTGGTTCATGCCCTCGCTCGGCCGCAGCGGCCGCGACGAATATTTGCGAGCGCACATTCCCGGTGCGCGCTTCCTCGACATTGATGCAGTGGCGGACCGCTCAAATCCCCTGCCGCACATGCTGCCGACGGCTCAGGAGTTTGCCGAGGCGATGGAGCAGCTCGGCATCGGCAGGGACGACCGGATCGTCGTCTACGACAATAGCCCGACGCGGACCGCGGCGCGCGGCTGGTTCATGCTTCGTCACTTTGGGGCGCGAAGCGTCGCGATCCTCGACGGCGGCTTCCAGAAGTGGGTCGCCGAAGGACGGCCGACCGAGAGCGGGCAGCGGGCGCATAGCCCGGCACGCTTCTTCGCCAAGCAGGACCCGTCGGAGGTCGTCACCAAGCAACAGATTTTGTCGGGCGAAGTGCTGATGCCGCTGCTGGACGCTCGTGGCGCTCCCCGTTTCGAAGGCAGCGAGCCCGACCCGCGCGCCGGCGTCGAACCTGGTCACATTCCGGGTGCGTGCAATTTGCCGTTCGGGTCACTCTACAACGCCGACGGCACCTTTAAGTCGACCGACGAGATCCGCCGGCTATTCGCCGCGGCGGATGTCGATCCGACACAGCCGTTCGTCGCGAGCTGCGGATCGGGCGTTACCGCGAACAGCCTGATCTTCGCCGCGCACCTGCTTGGGCACGACGGCAATCGCTTATACGATGGCAGCTGGAGCGAATGGGGCGCCGACCCGGCGACCCCGAAAGCGCACGGTCCGGCTTAGGCCAGGACGACCTTCGACACTTCAGCGAGCTCGCGGCGGATCTGGTCGACGAGGGCCTGGGCGGCTTCCTCGTGCGGCTCGGCGCCCTTCTGCTTGGCGGAGAGCAAAGCCTCGACGCCGGCGGCGGTAGCTTCGACCAGCCGGCCGGAGCGAGCGTCGAACCAGCGGCGCTTCGATTCGTCGGCGCGGTTCCAGCCCTCGGCGACGGCCTCGTCGTCATCCATGTCCGATGCAGGCCCGGCGAACGGGTCGACCAGGCGCAGTGCGTGGCGGACGGTAGCGAGGCGAGCGACGGCCTCGGCATAGGGCTCGGGCCGCGGCTGCAGGGTAGAATCGGGAACAAGATGAAGCATTTGCTCGGAAGTAAGCGGGCGAGGTTAGGAAAGCGTGAATCCGATCCTCCCCGAAACGGGGAGGTGGCAGTCCGAAGGACTGACGGAGGGGCGGCCGAGAGTAGCTCTACGGCTCCTCCACCACTTCGTGGTCCCCTCCCCGTTACGGGGAAGATTAAGCGCCCTGCTTTTCGTCGATGTCGCGGAGGATCCAGCCGCGCTGGGGGATCGTTTCGATGAATTCCGCGCCACCGCTCGCATTGCGGAGTTTCTTGCGCAGCTTCGAAATGAAGACGTCGATGATCTTGGGCTGCGGCTGGTCGTCGGAGCGGCGATAAAGATGCTTCAGCAGCATCGCGCGAGTGACGACATTGTTGCGCGCGAAGGCCAGCAACTCGAGCACGCGATATTCCATCTCGGTAATGCCGATCGGATGGCCGTCGATGCGGATCAGGCGCTGCACCTGATCGACCGCAAGACGGCCGCCGCACAGCGTTTCGGGCATTTCGCCGCCCGTCGCCTTGAGCGACGCGAGCAGCTTCGATGCCGCTTCCTCGCTGTCCTCCGGCGACATTGAGCGCGGTGAGCCGATCAATGCCTGTTGGATGTCGCCGAGGAGCCTGTGCGCCTCCTCGACCAGCTTCGAGCCTTCGTCGAAGCGGCGGCGCGAGCGGTCGAGCATCGATTCGATCTCGACGAGACGGGCTGAGAGTGTGTGTTCTGCCATTATCTTCGGGTTCGTCCCCGCTATACCTTATTGGCCCGGCTGTGCCGAGGCTATGTTCGTGTCGGCGGCCGGAGCGTTCAGGATCTTCACCGTCTCAGCGCCCTTGTCGACGACGCGCGTGTCTGCGTCGCGGACGGTCGAGCGGATGCCGAGCTGCGCACGCTCCCGGCCGGCCTGGTCGAGCAGCATCAGCTCCGACGCGCTGCGCGGGGCCGGGCCGCCGAACAAGGCATCGATCGCCTGCTGCTGCGCGTCCGCGGGCGACAGGCCGGCGGTACCGGCAACCGGCGGGGTGAGGGCGAAGTCGGGCGGAATCACCAGCGGCGCGTTGCGCGCGACGGCGAATTCGTCCGGCGTCGCATTTGCCTTGCTCTTGAACACCGCGCAGCCGCTCGTCGCGACTGAAGCGGCGATCACGGTCGCGATAATGGCTTTACGCATGTTCGATGTTCTCCTCGGCCCCCGAAGATTGCGAATGTTCCTTACGGGTCAGGAACGCCCGCAGCAACAGGATGACGACGCCGATGCTAATCGCTGCATCGCCGACATTGAATATCAAAAACGGACGGAAGTCGCCAAAGTGAAGGTCGGCGAAGTCGGTGACATAGCCGTGCAGCGCCCGGTCGAGGATGTTGCCGAGCGCCCCGCCCAGCACCATGCCGAGCGCGATCTTATCAGTGCGGTTCTGTTCTTTGCCGATCCAGATGGCGACGCCGATAGCGATCGCCGACGTCAGGCCAACCAGCATCCAGCGCCCGACGGGGTTGGTGGCGTTCAGGAGGCCGAGCGAGATCCCGTTGTTCTCCGTGTAGGTGAACTGGAAGAACGGCAGCAGATAGTGCGACGCGCCGATGAAGTTCACGCCGAGCGGCCCCGTCACCAACCACTTCACAAACTGGTCGAGCGCGAAGACGAGCAACGCGACGGCAAAGCCGAGACCGTACTTAGCCATTCACCACCTCGTCACAGCGGCCGCACAATTCGCCGTCACTCGTCACCTCCGGAAGATAGCGCCAGCAGCGCCCGCACTTGTGATTGTCGGTTTTCACGACCTTCCAATCGCCTTCGTGAACTGTCGAGGTGATGAACAACTCAGCCAAATCCACATCGCCAGGTGCGGCCGGGACGGTGACTTCAGCTTCGAGGCTTGAGCCGACGACCTTGTCACGGCGGAACGGTTCGATGCGCTCGGTGACCAGCGCACGAAGATTGCGGAGCTTGTTCCACTTCTCCTCATCGGCATCGACCGACGGCACTTCCGGCCAGGTCAGCAGGTGCACCGAACCCGCCTCCGGATAGCGCGTGCCCCACGTTTCCTCGCTGGTGAACACCAGCACTGGCGCGAGCCAGCGAACGAGCGCCTGGTAGAGGATGTCGAGCACGGTTCGGTTGGCGCGGCGTTTGTCGGTTTCGGCGCCCGTTTCCGCATTGACCTCGCAATAGAGGACATCCTTGCGGATATCGAAATAGAAGGCGCTCAAATCCTCGTTGCAGAAATCGGTGAGCGCGCGGACGTAATGGTTGAAGTCGAAATCGGCGACCGCCTGGCGCAGTTTCTTGTCGAGCTCGGCGGTCAGGTGGAGCATGTAGCGCTCCAGCTCCGGCATCGCCTCGACCGCAATCTTCTCCTCGTCGCGGAAGTCGGCGAGCGCGCCGAGCAGGTAGCGGAAGGTGTTGCGGAGCTTGCGGTACTGGTCGGCGACGCCGGCGAGGATTTCCTTGCCGATCCGGTGATCCTCGGTGAAGTCGACGCTCAGGGCCCAGAGGCGCAGGATGTCCGCGCCATATTCCTTCATCAGCTCGTTCGGGTTGACCGTGTTGCCGAGGCTCTTGGACATTTTCATGCCCTTCGAGTCCATCGTGAAACCGTGGGTCAGGACGGCGTCGTAAGGTGCGCGGCCGCGCGTGCCGCAGCTTTCGAGCAATGACGACTGGAACCAGCCGCGGTGCTGGTCGGAGCCTTCGAGGTAGAGGTCGGCCGGCCATTGTTCTTCGGGCCAATGGCCGCTTTCGAGCGTGAAGACGTGGGTGCAGCCGCTGTCGAACCAGACATCAAGGATGTCCGTGACCATCTCATAATTGTCGGGGTTGCGGTTGCCGAGGAAGTAGGCCGCGTTCTCTGCATCCCAGCCGTCGACGCCCTGCTCCCGCACCTTTTCGACGATGCGGCGGTTGACCTCCTGGTCGACGAGCAATTCGCCCGACTTGCGGTCGACGAACAGCGCAATGGGAACGCCCCAGGCTCGCTGGCGGCTGATCACCCAATCGGGGCGGCCCTCGACCATTGAGCCAAGACGGTTGCGGCCCTTTTCGGGGACGAAGCGGGTATCGGCGATGGCCTTCATCGCCAGCTGGCGGAGCGTCGGCGTCGCCTCGATCGCGCCGCCTTCATTGTCCCAGCGTTGCTCGGCGAAGCTCTCGCAATGCCAGGTCGGGAGCGGCCGATCCATGGCGATGAACCATTGCGGGGTGCAGCGGTAGATGACCTTGGCCTTCGAGCGCCACGAGTGCGGGTAGCTGTGCTGGAAGTCCGCGCTGGCGGCCAGGAGCGCGCCGGCCTCGCGCAGGTCCGAGCAGATCGGGCCCTCGGGCGCGTTCAACTTGGCGTTGATTACCGAGCCCTGCCCGCCGAGCCAGGCCCAGTCGGCGCGGTAGAAGCCGCCGCCATCGACCGCGAACACCGGGTCGATGCCGTTGGCGCGGCACAATTCGAAATCGTCCTCGCCATGGTCGGGTGCCATGTGGACGAGGCCGGTGCCCTGGTCTGTGGTGACGAAGTCGCCGGCAAGGAACGGCCGCGGCTTCGCAAAGAAGCCTTGCAGGTGATACATCGGATGGAAAGCCGTCGCGCCGGCAAGTTCCGCGCCCTTGAAGGTTTCGACCACGTCGGCGCTCGCACCTGTGTCATTTTCGTCGAACGCCGTTGGATGAGACCTAATACGCTTGGCGAACTCATGGACGAGCTCGCTGGCTACTATGTAACAGCCGCCGATTGTGCTCGGCTCCCAGATGACGTTGACGATCGAGTATTCGACCTCAGGATTGTAGGCGATCCCCTGGTTGACCGGGATGGTCCAGGGAGTGGTGGTCCAGATGACTGCCTCGACGTTGTGAGCCCACTCGCAAACTCTTGAGATGGCCGGACAGTTGGGCGCCTCGTCGATGACAAATCGCAGATCGATCTGGGTCGAGACGATGTCCTCATATTCGATCTCGGCCTCGGCAAGTGCGGTCTTTTCGACCGGCGACCACATCACCGGCTTGGCACCGCGGTAGAGCTGCCCGCTTTCGGCGAACTTGAAGAGCTCGGCGACGATGGTCGCCTCCGCGCCCTTGGCCATGGTGAGGTAGGGCTGGTCCCAGTCGGCGCTGATGCCGAGCCGCTTCAATTGCTCGCGCTGAACGTCGACCCAATGCTGGGCGTAGGCGCGGCACTCAGCGCGGAACTCCTTGACCGGCACCTCGTCCTTGTTGAGCTTCTTCTTGCGATACTGCTCCTCGACCTTCCACTCGATCGGAAGCCCGTGGCAGTCCCAGCCAGGCACGTAGGGCGCGTCCTTCCCGAGCAGGGTCTGCGTACGAACGACC
>Ga0136846_1236804_pt1 | contig 21438 bp, 18 predicted proteins | sample HopSoiMetagenom2_FD_96841 | JGI IMG/M metagenome (GOLD analysis project Ga0136846, IMG submission 96841) | Grasslands soil microbial communities from Hopland, California, USA - 2 Assembly 2016 (version 4) | ecosystem: Environmental > Terrestrial > Soil > Grasslands | place: USA: Hopland... | reverse complement strand
TTGCCATCGGACCCCGTCATAGCTGTGCCCCGGACATTGCGGCCGGAGCCGGCCGCCTCGTCCGTATCGATCGTCGTGGCGCGAACCGTTAGCAGATTCCCCGTGGCACGGTTGGCAAAAGCGGTCGCCGATTGCGCGTTGCGCGAGACGTCCAGGGTCGATCCGGACAGAGCCCCGCCGATGATCGCGGTGGTTCCGCCATTGGTGGCGGCGACGAGATCGCCGCCAAGGTCCCGCTGGATATTCGTGACGTTCGCAACGTTGCTCACCGCGCCATCGCTCGAGATGCTGCCCGCTCTCAGATCAAGCGCGTGCGATGAGCGGTTGGAGGTTGCGTTCGTGGCAAGCGTGTTGCCCTGCACCGCGGCAGTAGATCCGTTGAGCGCGCCGGTCACCCCGAGAGCGAAGCTCGCCGGCACGAGCCCGGTGGTCGCGGCGACCTTGCCCGACATGGTCTGGCTGCCGAGATCGGCATAGAGTGCGTCGACCGTCGCCGGACCGCCGCTCGCCATATTCGCCAGCGAGGCCGGTGCTGCGGTTGCGGGCGCGGGAATTGAGCCGGCCCCGATCGAGAGGGTGTCGTCGATCCAGTTGCCGGTCGCCTCGGCGCCGACCTGGTTGCCGCTCAGATCGAACGCGCTGTCCGATCCCGCGTTCGCCGAGAGCCGCACGGCACCGGTGTCCAAGGCGGAGACACCCGAGGCAGCGTCGCCATCCTGCACGCTGACGATCGCTCCGCCGCTGCCGCCATTGACCAGCGAGATGCCGCCGGTCGCCTGGTTGCCGAGCGCGGAGGCCTGGAGATCGTTGCCGGTGACGCCCAGCTTTGCCGAAGAGACCGCGCTGGCATCAACACCAACCTCGCTGCGCAGCACGAGCGACTGGACCGGGGCGCTGCTCATGTTCTGGCTGGTGGCGACGAGGCGGTCAGCGTCGGCGGCGATACGCCGCCCCGCGACCGACAGCGACGAGGACGAGGCGGTCGCGGCTGGAGGGGTGGCATCGCCATCAAGGCTGGTGTCGGCGACATTGGCGCTCGCGGACGCGAGGATTTTGTTGTCGACGACGCTTGCCGCGCTGGCGCGGACGACGCCGATCTGTGCCAGCATATCCGCCCGGTCATTATCGACCGTGATAGGACCAGTGGCCGACTGCCGGTTGACGACGGCACCGGGCGCATCGGCATCGACCGTCTGCGCGAGCGCGGGCGATCCGAGCAGGATGATGATGGCGCTGGCGCCGGTGAGGAGCTGCCCGCGGCGGGAGAAGCGATTACGCATTTGGATGAAGTCCTTCAGTGGGGAAATGGGAGAGTTCGTGACGCGGGGCTGGTTGGTGGGCACCTCCTGTTTGCGCGAGGAAGAGAGCGCCGCTCAGCCGCCGATCCGCAGGCGCGCGACGTCCTGGAAGCCGGACGCGGCGCTGCGGACGGCAGGGCCCGACGCATCGGCGCGCCAGAGGATAGAAGCCGCGCCGCGAAAACCGCGCGCGCGCAGCGCGGCGACCACCGCGGCGATCCGCTGATTGGTGAGCGCATCGCGTTTGGCGGCATCGAGCGTCTCGGTCTCGCGCGAGACCAGCACGATCTCGAGCGGTCCCTTCACCGCCAGCGCGCCGATCCGCTCAAACATCGCGTCCGCTGCCGCAGCGGGCGCCGCGGAAGTGAACTCGAATGGCACCGCCACCACATTATTTTCCTGCGACGATTGAGCGGGCGCGAGAGCATTGATCGCGTGCGCATGCGCCGGCTGAACACCCGCGGCCGTCGCAATTGAGGTGGACGCTATCCTATCGACAGGCAGCCGGTCGCCGATCGCGAACCTCGCATGCTGCGACAGGCATGACGCCGGATCGCGCCGTGTCACCGCGCCGACCAGCCGCAGCGTGGCTTCCTCGAGCGCAGTGCGCACGCCGAGCTGAAGCGGCTCCTGTCCCTTGGCTCCGGCCTCCATGTCGAACAGATTCGAGCCGAAGAAGCGGAACAGGTTGAAGCCGACTTCGTAGCCGGTGAACTGCTTGGTCAAGCTGATCGTGCGCACCACGACCAGCGAGCGTGTATCGACGATGCGCAGGTCGATCGCGACGGACTCAGTGTAGGTCCGCGCCTTGGGTCCGAGCTGGCTGACCGCGACGTCGACCCCGCCTGACCGGATGTCGTAATTGAGCTCGGTAATGCCGCCAACGATGAAATAGTCCGAGGCCGCGATGCTGCCGCCATAATAAGGCAGCCACGGCACCTTGCCGGCGACGCCAGCGGCACCGGCCAGGTCGTGGACAACGCCATCCCCGAGCTGCCGCCGGTCGGTATAGCCGAGCTCGCGCTCGGCGATCGTCGGATCGAACCGCTCGGCCAGGGTCACCGCGCCGCGCAATTTGCCGAGCGCCGAATAGACCATGAGCGCGCCACCCTGGGTGATGGCGTTGCCTTCGTTGACCGAATATTTGCCGGTATAGTCGCGTACGTCTCCGACCGCGATGACCGGTGGCCGGACGCGGGCGGACAAGAGTTCGGCACCAAAGCAGGCCAAAGCACCCTCCATCGGGGTCCGATTGTCGCGCACCGCCGAGCCAACCAGGGTCGGCACCTCGTCGGCGGCGAAGCGCGCCTGATGAACCCGGACGCAGCCGGCGAGGCTTGAGCCAAGCAAGACGAGCAGGACCGCCCTCTTTCCCCTCCCGGCCAAATGCACCGGGCAATCGACGGCAGCCATCAGTTGAGCGCCGCGAACGAGCAGGCGTTGCTATTCTGCACGTCGGCGCTCTGAGTGCCACCGTTCGACTGTACCGAATTCAGCGCCTGCCAAGCGCTACCGCGCACCGACGTGTTGGTCGCGCCCGTCACGTCGGCACTGACCGCACCATTGTTGCTTTGCTGCGAGGCGGCCGACCCGCCTCCCCTGCCCGCCTCGACGCTCGAGCTGTTGGCGTTCCCCGTCGAGGTCGACGATGCGCCAGTGACGGTGGGTGAATTGGCGACCGCCGACTGACCGTTGCTGTTGCCGACGGCGCTCGCCGCGACCGAGCAATTCACCTGGTGAGCGATATTGGTCGTGTAGATCGGCGCGGCATAATAGCCGCCCCGGCGCTTGGCGATCAGGTCGAGGATCGCCGCCTGGTTGGCCTTGTCGGCCGAGGTCCTGAACTGCCAGGCCGAATTCTCGTTGAGATTGTTGGCATCGGCCGGGGCCGCCGCGCCGACGACCAGCAATCCCGAAGAAATTCCAGTGACGATCCGGCGCAACGCCGATCGCGAAACCGGCCACGAAACCGGCCGCGATCCAACTCGATCGATATCCATGATGATGGCTCCCTCAGGCCGGTCGCAGAATGCGAGCCGGCGTCGGGAGCCATCAAGAAGTAGCCAAAAGCGCTCCAATCAACAAGGAAATCTCCTTGGCGTAGGGTAGCGCAGAAAGACAAGGAATGGCGCAGCCCGTGGCGCCGGCTTGCGATGAGCTTCAGGTCGGGACGCGCTGTTGCCAACCGGTCGGGCAGCTTGAATGCGGATTTCGGAGAACGACTGGCGAGGTGCTCAACCGCAGCGTGGGACTGGCAGCGATTCTACGAAGGGCAGAGATTAGAGGGCTATTTCCGCTCGATCTTGGCCAGTGCGTTCGCAATCATTGCGGCGAGCGCTTCCTCGGCCGCGGCGCGCGCGCCGCGATCGTCGGACAAGAGATCGCGGCGTAGCCATTCGGGCGCGCGCGCCACAACCCCGGCGATGACTTGTTCATCATGAGACATAAATTGTCATCAGCACGACGGTGCATGTTTCGCAATGACCGTTTCGCCCTATTCGGTCGGCGATGTCGCGGTTTGTCCGCTCGCCAGACCTTCCCCGGCCAGTGCCCATCCGTCCAATCGCGCCGAGGCCACCGAGTGGCAGAGGCTAGATGCCGCCGCTCTGTCCGAAGCGCGGGGAACGTTTTGCCCGGAATGCCGCCAACGCTTCGCGATGATCGGCCGATACGTTGGTCATGCTTTCGTAGCCGAGACCGACATCCATGGCGGCGCTGAACAGCCCCCGCAACGCGACGTTTATGGTCACCTTCGAATAACGGATCGCCATCTGGGCCCCGGCGGCGAGCCGATCGGCGAATGCATCGATGCGAACGTCCAGTTCCGAATCATCGACGGCATGATTGACGAGCCCGATGCGTTCGGCGTCCGCCGCGCTGAGCCGGTCTCCCGTGAAGAGAAATTCGCGCGCCCGGGCGAATCCGACGAGCTGAGGCCAGATCACGGCACCGCCATCGCCGGCAACCATGCCGATACTCACATGCGGATCCGAGATATAGGTGCTTCGCGCGATGAAGCTGATGTCACAGCAAAGGGCAACGGTTGCGCCCAGACCGACCGCCGGACCGTTGATCCTGGCGAGCGTGGGCTTTTCGCAATCGATCAGGCCGAAGATGATCTGCTTTGCCTCACGCACCGTCCGCTCGAACAGCGTCGGATCGTCCAGGGCATCTTGTTGCCAGCTAATGTCTCCCCCGGCGCTGAAGGCGCGTCCGGCACCTGTCAGCACCACCACATCGCTCCCACCATCATTGCTCGCGAAGGCGATGGCATCCACCAGTTCGGTGTGGAGACGAGCGTTGAACGCGTTCAGCTTTTCAGGACGGCTCAGGATCAGGGTGAGAATGCGGCCGCGACGGGCAAGTTCGATATGTTCGAATGTCGGAAGGTCGACTTCCATCCCGTGCTCCCGTTCAACGAATGTCAGGACTATCTAACGATCCTACCGAACGGTAGCAAGAAATTTCGGTGTCCGGCTGGTCGGAATTCCGCGGTAGGACGAGATCAGCCTCGACCGATCCCGTTGACGAAAAGGTCGAGATAAGCGTGGGCGACATCGTCGGTCCGCATCGGGCCGTCTGGGCGATACCAGTTCGGGATGCCGTTGAAGGCGGCAAACAGCGCCCGTGCAGCAATGGCAGGGTCGCAAGGCTTGACGGACCCATCGCCCTGTCCCTCGGCTATCATCGCCCTGATCTCCACCTCCAGACACCGTCGGGCGCGGTTCTCCCGTTCCAGGGTCGCGGGCTCCAGCGCCCGCTGGTCGACCATCACGAAGCAACGGCCGAACTCGCTGCCGAGCAATTCAACATATTTGGTGAAAAAGCGCCTGATCTTGCCCATGCCGCTGAGGTTGGCCCGGCGCGTTTCAGCTAACGTGATTTGCAGTTCGTCGCGTGACGCAGCGAAAATCTGGAAGAGCAGGTCATCTTTGTTCTCGGCGTAATAATAGAGGACCGGCTTGGAGACGCCGAGGCGTGTAGCCAGGCTGCCCACAGAGGTTTGATGATAGCCCTCGTCGGCGAAGACGGTGGCGGCCTGGCGCAGGATTTCCAACCGCTTGGCCTCGAACGACGCGCTTCTGTCGGGCGCAGCTGGGAGAATGCTCGGCTTCATCGGGGGCAAATCCTTGGATCAATGGCATCTAACTGGACCGACCCGTCAGTAGCAATGCCGTTAAATAACAGCCACCCCGGATGTTCGCACGCTCAAAACGAGCGGCACCTCTGCGATTCTGCTTGCGGTAGATGCTACCGATCGGTAGATTCATTTGAAACGGCAGCATATCGCGCGATTAGCCCGCGATGCCGAGGAGAGGTCACGATCGATGAGCGAGGCGGCGATTCCTTATTACTGGCGTTCGGTAGATTGGGTAAAATTGGAAAGGGACTTCCCCCCGCCCCCCAACTACACAGGCTTCGCCGGTCATCGTTCGGCCGACGAGCTGCGCGCTTTCCAGAACACGCTCTTCATGGCACGCATCGCCGAGGGGTGGCGCACGCCTTTCTACCAGAAGCTCTGGGGTGGCGCGGGACTCGAGGCCGGGGACGTTCGGTCACTTGATGATATCGCCAAACTGCCGTGTTTCACCAGCGACGACCTCAAGCAAGCGGCGCTCGACAGTCCACCATTCGGTTCGCAGACACCTCCGCACCTGATCGTTCCGGGACCGATGAAAATCCAGACAAGCGGCGGGACGACGGGCATGCCGCGTATCACCCCGTTCGACCCGATCGCCTGGGAAATTCAGGCAATCCAGGCTGCGCGTGGCCTTTATGCGCAAGGGATGCGCCCAGGCGACGTGGTCCAGATCCTGTTCACCACAGCGCTTTCCAATGGGGGTTGGAGCGTCAACCAGGCGGCGCTCAACTGGCTTGGCTGTACGTCCGTCACAAGCGGCTCTGGCGTCATTACGCCGAGCGAACGCCAACTCGAGCTTGCTCTTGCGTTGGGAACGAACGTCTGGTTTGGGACAGCGGAATATCTCGGGCGGCTCGCCGAGGTCGCCGCCAAGATTGGCTTCCCGCTACGGTCGCTACCCACCAAATTCCTGACCGGCATCATCGGCACCGATACCGATGGCCTTGTCCGTCAGCGGCTCGAAGAGGCCTGGGGAGCGCCGTTCTACGACATCTGGGGCACTCACGAACATGGTTATGTCGCGTTCGAATGTCCGCACAAGACCGGCAAGCACGTGTCGGAAGACACCTGCTACCTCGAGATCGTGGACCTCGACGATGGTTCGCTGCTCGGATTCGGTGAAGAGGGCAATATCGTCGCAACGGCGCTTGCGCGCAGCGTGCCGCTCTTCATCCGCTACAACCTGCGAGACCGGATGAAGCTCTTCGACCGAACGCCGTGCGCGTGCGGGCTCGATACGCAGACGCTTTCCCTGTTTCTCGGCCGCAGCGACGAGATGGTGAAGCTCCGTGGGACCAACGTCTATCCGATGGCTTGCCTGTCGGTGGTCAGCCGCGACGACCGCATAACCGACGACTATATCTGCGTGGTCTACAGTGTCGGTGAAGGTCTGGGTGTCCGCGACGAAATGACCATCCGGGTGGAGCGCAAGTCGGTCGATTGGGACAAGGCTGAGCTGTCGGAAGAGCTGGCCGAGGTGTTCAGACAGGCGCTGGGCGTCAAGGTCGCCGTCGAGATTCACGAGGCCGGCGACCTCGCGGAACAGACTCGGCTCGGGGCCGAGGGGAAACCCCGCCGCCTGATGGACTTGCGAAAATCCGCGTAGCTGACGGGGGAAAAATGGTCGAGCAAAGAGGTCGCGGGCCGCTATCGAGCACGCGCATACTGGAGTTCAGCAGCATCGGTCCCGGCCCACATGCCACGATGCTCTTGGCGGATCTCGGCGCGGAGGTTCTTCGCATCGAGCGCGCCGGCGGGAATGGTTGGCCCAATCCGATCCTGGATCGCGGGCGGCACACGGTCGAGATCAATATCCGTTCGCGGGAAGGCCGCGACCGGGTCCTCGCGCTGATCGACCGGGCCGACGTCCTTATCGAAGGTTACCGACCGGGCGTGATGGAGCGACTGGGCCTTGGTCCCGACGAGGCGCTCGCGCGTAACCCGCGACTGATTTACGGACGTATGACGGGCTGGGGGCAGACGGGCCCGCTTTCCCAAACGGCCGGACATGACATCAATTACATCGCCGTTACCGGCGCGCTGGCCGCCATTGTGGATGGCGATGGCCGACCAATCCCGCCGCTCAGTCTAGTCGGCGATTTCGGCGGTGGCTCGCTTTACCTAGCATTAGGGGTCGTTTCCGCGCTTTTCGAACGGACACGATCGGGCCGCGGACAGGTAATCGATGCCGCGATCGTAGACGGCGTGGCCTCGCTGATGGCGATCTTCTATGGCCTGGCGACCACAGGCCAGATGTCGCTCGGCTCCCAAGATGGAATTCTTACCGGCGCCGCACCATTCTACCGCAGCTACAAGTGCAAAGACGGCCGCTACGTGGCGGTCGGCCCGATCGAGGCGAAATTCTACGAGGAGTTGCTCGACCTCATCGAGGCGCCGGCAGACATGCGCGAGGGACAGTATGATGCGCGTGATTGGCGTCGTCGGAGCGAGGTCATGGAAGCGATCTTCCTCGAGAGGACACAGGCTCAGTGGTGTGAAGTTCTCGAGAAAACGGACGCGTGCTTCGCGCCGGTCCTGACTTGGGATGAAGCTCCGGATCATCCGCATATGGCCGCGCGTGGCATCTACCGCGACATCGATGGTTTCATGCACCCGATGCCCGCACCCCGGCTTTCGCGCACGCCCAGTAAAGTTGGTCCGGGTGGCAATGGGGAAGAGCTTGAACGGCGGTGGCTGGCCACCGGCACAGCCAATGGATCCACCGACTCCGCGAGTGTCGCGATATGAACGTTTACCAGCAGGACACACCCGGCGAAGCGGAGATCGAGCTGATCCGCGATACTGCGAAACGCTTCGTGGTCGAGGAAGTGCAGCCTTATTACGCGTCTTGGGAAAAGCGAGGTCACCCGGATCGGGAGATCTGGCGGAAGGCTGGTGCCCTCGGCTTGCTGTGCACGATGATCCCGCCGGCATTCGGCGGGTTCGGTGGCGATATTCGTCACGCTAGCGTGTTGATCGAGGAGTTGATGCGTAGCGGCTGCGAGTTGCATGGCTTTTACACGCATTCGGACGTCGTCGTGCCCTATATCGCTCGACTGGGCACCGACGAACAGAAGGCGCGCTGGCTCCCCGGTTGCGTGAGCGGCGACGTGGTGACCTGCATCGGAATCACCGAGCCGGCAGCGGGCTCGGACATGCGTGGACTGCAGACGCGAGCGACACGAGTTGACGATCACTGGGTCATTTCCGGCCAGAAGATATTCATTACGAACGGATGGCTCGCCGACCTGGCAATCATCGTCGCGAACACCGGCGACGGCAGTAACGCCAAGAGCCTGTTTCTAGTGGAGACCGACCGGCCCGGCTTCAGCCGCAGCCAGCCGCTTGAGAAGGTGGGTCAGAAAGCACAGGACACCGTCGCGCTCTTCATGGATGAGGTTCGTGTGCCGGCGGATGCGCTGCTGGGCGACGTGGGAAAAGGTCTATCCCACCTTATGCAGGAATTGCCGACAGAACGTCTGCTCGTAGCGATCGCCGCGACGGCCATCGCCGAGGCGGTGCTGGGCTGGACGCTGGACTATACCCGCGAGCGCGAGGCGTTCGGCAAGGCCATCGCCGACTTCCAGGCCAACCGGTTCGCGCTGGCAGAGCTCAAGGCGGAAATCGAAGTCGGCAGAGCCTATGTCGAGAAGTGCGTGGCGCAGTCTTTGAATGGAACGCTCACCACAGCCAAGGCCTCGGTGGCCAAACTATGGCTCAGCGAGATGCAGGGTCGCGTTGTCGACCGCTGTGTGCAGCTTCACGGCGGCTACGGTTACATGTGGGAATATCCTGTGGCTCGTGCGTTCGCCAACGCCCGCGCCCAGCGCATTTACGGCGGAAGCAATGATATCATGAAGGAAATCATTGCGCGCGACATGTAGCGCCGCGCCCAGCCGACAGCTGCCTATCCGCGCGTTCCCCGATAGCGGGAGCGGAGACAGTCGGTGATGATCCAGAAGAGTTTGCGGAGAGCAGGACCACGCAAAAATAGCTTGCAAAGTATGCTACCGACCGGTAGGAAGTATTTTAGAATGCGGGCACGCAAAAAAAGCGCGCGCGAAGTAAGGAGAGAGCGAATGACGACGGCTGCTATGTGGTCTTGCCTCAAGGTACTTCGTCGTGATCAAGTGGTGATCGAGCTTGCCGCGCCCAGCCAGGGCGATGCCGTCAATCGCGTCACGATAGATGGCTGAGGCGTTTATCGTCTCGGCAGTCCGGGTAGCCTCGGGCAGGCGTGGCGGGGCGTTGGCGTCCTGGCATCCGGTGGATCTTGGTGCCGAGGTCCTGGACGCAGCAGTCAGCCGCGCCGGTATCGCACCTGACGCCGTCGAGGACGTCGTCATGGGCTGCGTTACTCAGGTCGGAGATCAGGCATTTCACGTCGGGCGCAACGCCGTGCTCGCGTCCTCGCTGCCATTGAGCGTCCCTGCCGTCACAATTGATCGCCAATGCGGCAGCTCGCAACAGGCTATCCATTTTGCGGCGCAGGCTGTGATGTCCGGTGTGCAGGACGTCGTCATCGCAGCTGGCGTAGAGAGCATGTCGCGCGTCGCGATGGGATCGCAACTTATGGCGCCAACAGGCGCCAATCCGATGTCCCCCCGGCTTCAGGCCAAGTTCGGCACGGACCAGGTTTTCAGCCAGTTCATCGGCGCCGAGATGATCGCCAGTAAATACGGCTTCTCTCGCGACGACCTGGATGCCTATGGATTGGAAAGCCATTTACGCGCCCAGGCCGCGACAGATTCCGGCGCATTCGATCAGGAGATACTGCCGCTCGAGGTAACCGATGCAGAAGGGAACTCGCGGCTCCACCGCTCCGACGAGGGGATTAGGCGAGACGCGTCGATCGAGCGGATGGCGACCGTCAAGCTGCTCGTCGAGGGTGGGACAGTGACGGCAGCCACGTCGAGCCAGATCGCCGACGGAGCGGCCGCGGTCATGCTGGCCTCGGATGCAGCGGTGAAGCGCCACGGCCTCAAGCCATTGGCGCGGATCGTCAACCTTACAGTCACTGCCGGTGACCCAGTGATCATGCTCGAAGAGCCGCTGTTCGCGACCGAGCGGGCGCTTGAACGGGCGGGTATGCGCATCGGCGACATCGACCTTTACGAGGTCAACGAAGCCTTCGCCCCCGTTCCGCTCGCCTGGCTCCGGCACGTGGCCGGCGACCCAGCGAGACTGAACGTCAATGGCGGCGCGATTGCTCTCGGCCACCCGCTCGGAGCCTCGGGTGCGAAGCTCATGACCACTCTCGTCCACGCGCTGAAGCGCCGCGGGCAACGATATGGCCTTCAAACCATGTGCGAGGGCGGCGGCTTGGCCAATGTCACAATAATCGAACGCCTATAGGCTTCCAAATGAAGGTCTATCCAAAATCTATCCGGAAATAGTTGGCGCAGGTTTCAAGAATAATCAGAGCCGCAACAATGCGGCAATTAGGGAGAGGGAAGATGTCTAGAGCCCGTATCCGATTAACAATTGCCCTACTTTCCACGGCAACGATGTTCACCGCTTCCGCAGCTTGGGGACAGACCGCTCCGGACGCTGCGACCGTCGGCAAGACGGAAGCGTCGGCGTCGGCGTCGGCGTCGGCGTCGGCGTCGGGCGAGCCCGATCAGGATATCGTGGTGACAGCCACCAAAAGCGCGCGAGGCGAGAGCCTTCAACGTGTCGCTATTGCGGTGTCAGCGCTGCCGGCGGAGACGCTACGAGCGCAGTCGCTCAACAACATTCGCGACGTGGGGAATGTCACGCCGGGCGTCAAGCTGGACGAGGCTGTCTTCGCGAGCTTCGCCAATTTCATGATACGCGGCCAAGGTCTCGACGGTTCTCTTTTCACGATCGAACCCACCGTATCGGTGGTGGTCGACGGTATGGTTCACGAGAACCTGCTCGGCAATATTCTGGACACCTATGACGTCGAGTCCGTCGAGGTCCTACGCGGACCGCAGGGAATCCTTCAGGGACGAAACGCCACTGGAGGCGTGGTCTCATTCAGAACCCGTCGGCCCACCGACAAGTTGCAGATCGAGGGCAATGTGCTGGCAGGTTCGGTCGGCCGCTACGTCGTCTCCGGTCTGGTCGCGGGCCCAATCGTGCCGGACATCCTGCTGGCGAAGCTTTCGGTCTATCACACGTATACGAACGGCGCGTTCAAGGACAATAACTCCGGGACCTTCAGGCCCGCGCTCTACAATCCGTCCGGAACCGATCCCAGTCCGACTGGGGACCTGATCAGGGCAAACATCTGGTCGGTGCGCCCGACGATCGTGCTGAAGCCGGCTTCGAACCTGTCGATCACTGTGCTCGGCGAATATTCCAAGCAGACCGGAAATGGCGGCCCTGGCGGCCGCATCGCGACCCCGCAGCTGGGCTATAGCGTGGCATTACCGTCCAACCTGCCGCAACTGTTCGGCTACACCCCAGCAAGCGGGAAGTTTAACGTCAACCTCGACAACATCGGGGCGGTTGATCTGGCGACCGGACGGATCGTCGGCGAAGTGACATGGGATGTCGGACCAGGCGTATTCACGTCGATCACCGGCTGGCGCAAAGTCGACTTCCAGGGCACGTCGGATTCTGACGGGACGCCGTTCGCACTTCTCCAGTTTCCCAAGGGCAATCGGACCAGGAGCACGCAGTTCAGTGAAGAAGTGCGGTTCGCCTCGGATTTCTCGGATGTGATCCGGTTCGTGGTCGGCGGATACTATTCGAAACTCTCGATCAACACCGTCGAGTACCGCAATACAAACCTGTTGCTGACCGGATCGGCCACCAATTCGCTGCTTTATCAATTCGGCCGCTTTCGGCAGGACGGGACATCCAAGGCAATCTTCTACAACGTCGACGTCGAGCCGATCAAAGGCTTCACCCTGTCGCACGGCGGCCGGTACACGGACGATGAGAAGCAGATCAACATGGTGCCGATCTCGGTGTGCGGCACGGCCGGTTTCATCAACTGCCCGAATACATCGACCCTGCGCAGCGCTAATTTCCACAATTTCTCACCGCGCTTCGCCGCGCAGTATCAAGTCGACCCTCGCACGATGATCTACGCCAGCTATACCGAAGGATATCGCAGCGGCGTCTTCAACTCGCGTGCAACAAGCGTCGCTGCAATCGGTCCCGCACAGCCGGAAACTGTCCGATCCTTTGAGGCGGGCATCAAGACGACGCTCGCTGGTGGGCGCGCGCGGATAAATCTGGCCGCGTTTAGCGAAACATATATCGACATGCAGCGCACCATATCTGTCAACGGCATCCAGACACTTGGCAATGCCGGTCGCGCACGCCTTCAGGGTTTCGAGCTTGAAACCACCTTCCGCCCCGTCGACGGGCTCACGCTGAATGGCAATCTCAGCTACATCAAACCGCGCTTCCTCGAATTCTTCGGCCTTGATGTCGATGGCAATGGCTACAACCCTAGCGTCGATCCCGGGCTCGCGAAGAACCTCCGCTTCAACCGGGTCTCTGAATGGAACAGCTATGCAGCGATCGCCTACACGTTCCGTTTGGGTGGCGAGGACAAGCTGACGATCGGCGCCAACCACGTCTATCGCAGTTCGCAGTTTCTCGACACGCTTAACGAGTTGCGTCAGCCTGCAGTGAACATGTTCGGCGCCAATATACGTTATGTGCATGGCCAATGGTCGGTCAACGTCTTCGGCAAGAACCTGACCAAGGTATATTTCGCGGATGGCGGCACCAGGCTCCTCTTCGGACCCGGGCCGAACAATCGCGCCTATTATGTCTATGGTGGCGAACCGCGCGAAGTCGGCGTGGAACTTCGGTTCAAATATTGACGCGGGGCTCCGGAGCTGCCGTCGCATATGAGGACGGCATCCGGGGTCGCTGAGTATGCCGTCCGATGGCGCACAGGTGAGCGAATTGCGCGACTATGAGCCCGCGGCTTTTGTGAAAGGTAGTAAGTGTCGGGCGAACCTACTGGGATGACAAAGGAGTCCATCGCCGCCTGGTCAGCAACGGTTGCCGAGGGGCCGCATCCGCCGGCGCGTTCGGGTACTTGGCGGAGACACTACGTCCTGTTGATGATGATCGCGATCTACACGGTCAATTATGTCGATCGATCGATCATCAGCGTTTTGGCTCAGCTCATAAAAGCCGACCTCCAGCTGTCAGACACCGATATAGGCGTGCTCGGCGGCCTGGCGTTTGTTCTGCTCTATGCGACCATGGGCCTCCCCTTCGCTCGACTGGCAGAGCGTCGTTCGCGCGTCAATCTCATCTGCGTGGCGCTGAGTGTCTGGTCGATCATGACCGCCTTGTGCGGCCTTGCTGGAACATTCTGGCAGCTGTTCCTCGCAAGATTTGGCGTCGGGATTGGAGAAGCGGGCTGCAATCCCACCGCTCAGTCGATGATCGCCGACATCTACCCGCCCGAACGGCGGTCGACCGCGCTTGCGGCCTACTCGCTGGGCGTGCCGATCGGGACCCTGATCGGGGCAATGCTCGGTGGATGGATCGGGCAGCAATTCGGCTGGCGCTATGCATTCATCCTCGTAGGTCTGCCAGGCTTGCTACTGGCGCTTGTGGTTCGCTTGACCGTGCGAGAGCCGCTACGCGGTGCGCAGGATTCGGCATCCGAAATGGCCGGCGAACCCCCGTCATTGCTGGCGGTATCGCGATTGCTTTGGCGCTCGCCGACCTTCAGGCACATCACGGCCGGTTTTGTCGTCTGCAGCTCCGCATTCTACGCGTTCGGATCGTTCATGGTCGCCTATGTGCTGCGAGCTTTCGACGTCTCGCTCATCGAGGTCAGCTTCGTGTTCGGCTTGGTTTCCGGGCTGACGGGATTCGTCGGTCTGTTGCTTGGTGGCCTTCTCGCTGACTGGCTCGGCAAGCGCGACAAGCGAGCTTATGGTTGGATTCCGGCGGCCGCGCAGATCGTGGCGGCGCCCCTGCTGGTGTTGGCGATGGCGCAGCGTGACCTGATTCTCATGACGGTCCTCTTCATCGCGCCGGCGACCTTGTGTCTCACCTATCTCGGCCCGGGATATGCGGTCGTGCACAACCTTGTGGCACCTCGTATGCGCGCAACGGCTGTTGCGATCCTAGTGATGATCACGACTCTTGTCGGCATGAGCTTGGGGCCGCCATCGGTGGGTATGCTCAGCGACTTCGTGAGTCATCGCATATTCGTGGGTGATTTCGACGCGACGTGCCGGGCGGCGTCATCAGTGACGGAAAGATGTCGGGCAGCCCAGGCAGGTGGGCTGCGCGCAGCTCTCATGGGAGCATCGCTGCTCTACGTCTGGTCGGCAGTCCACTTCCTGCTCGCAGGGCGGGCATACGCCACGGAGGCGGCGTCTCGTGACTGAGGTATCGCGATCCGAGGTATCGAACTGGCGTCCGGCACCGTGAGCGGTCAACCCACGACATCCTCGATCGACTTCACCGGGCGACGAATACTCGTGACCGGCGGCGCAGGTGGCATCGGTGGCGCCACCGCGCGCCTGCTCGCGGCGTCGGGAGCACGCGTGGTCATTGCTGATCTGGACAAGGAGCGCATCGACGATGCTGTCGTTGAGTTGGGCATCGATGCCGGCTTTGTCGCCGACGTGCGGAACGAGGAGTGCGTGGTCGCTCTTTTCGACAGTGCGATCCAGACGGTCGGGCCCATCGACGGCGTCGTCAGCAACGCCGGCATTGCCGAGCCGCTTGCCGGCACAATTCATCAGGCCCTGGATGAATGGCGCTCGGTGGTGGACGTGAATCTGCAGGGTTGCTTTCTTGTCGCTCGCGAAGCGGCGCGACGGATGAAGCCCGGCAGCGCTATCGTGAACACCGCGTCGATAGCGGGACTGTGCGGCTTCCCGGCATCCAACGCTTACGGCGTAAGCAAGGCAGCGGTCGTAATGATGACCAAGACACTGGCCTGCGACCTCGCCCGGCGAGGCATCCGTGTTAACGCCGTGGCGCCTGGTATCGTCGAGGCTCCGATGGCCGATCAGATTTTGCGGGAGATGCGCGAGGGATTTCGCCGTCGCATCCCCATGGGCCGGTTTGGCAGACCTGACGAGGTCGCGATGACGACCGTGTTCCTTCTTTCGAATCTCGCAAGTTACGTCACGGGCCAAACCCTGTCCGTCGACGGTGGATGGACGGCATTTGGCGGAGCAGGAGATGCCTGGTGAAAAATGATGAAGAGCGAACCCCGGACAAGGTCACCTGCACGGTGGGGCTCATCGGTCTCGGAAACATGGGGCTGCCCATCGCTTCGAGGGTAGCGCGGTCAGGTCTCAGCACCGTCGTATACGACATGCGCGAGGAGCCAGTGACCGCGTTACGGGATTTGGGCGCGCGCGTGGCGACCTCTCCGGCCAATCTCGCCGAACAGTGCGACGTAATCTGCGTCATTCTCAACAACGACGCCCAGCTGAGAAGCGTCATGCTCGGGAGCGGCGGAGACGGACTGCTCGATCATACGTGGCCCGGCGCGGTCGTCGCGATCCATAGCACGGTGTCGCCGCTCTTATGCCATGAGCTTGCCGAATATGCTGCTGGACGGGGCGTGGCGGTGATAGACGCACCCGTCAGCGGCTCGGAGTTCGGCGCCCGAGACGGAACATTGTCGCTGATGGTGGGCGGCGATGCCCAAGCGCTGGAGAAATGCCGGCCGGTCCTCGAATCCTTCTCAGCGAACATATTTCATCTGGGAGTGGTCGGAACCGGTCAGATCGCCAAACTCGCCAATAACCTGATGGTTGCGGTGAACACGCATGCGGTGTTCGAGGGGCTTACCCTCGCCGCCGCCGCAGGCATCGACCACCACAAGATGATCGAGGTCGCGAAGGCGAGTTCGGGCGACAGCTACGCTTTACGCTCGTATGAATATTTCATCGACATGGCCGAGCGTTATCTCGGCGGCCTGGCGGCCTTCCAGGATACTATCGCCAAGGATTTGAGGCACGCAATCGAAGTGGCCGACGAATATGCAATTTCGCTCCCGACCACGTCGTCGGCACTCGCCGGCGCACGCCAATTCTGGACCCTGCCTTGATGGTTGGCGTCGCAAAAAACCCCTTTCCGTTTGCACAAGGCTTCGCCTGAATGAACAGGCCGCAGCAATTCCCCATCGCCAGGCAATCGGCAGGCTTCGCGCCGTCACGCCGGCCGGGCTCGATCCGCCGTACGACGTCGATCGATTCCGATTGGCCGGAGGGTCCAGGCCAGCCATGGAGGTTGACCGGGAGCGGCCGCGACCTCTTCACCCCGTTCGATGGCGGTGCAGTAGAATTGGCGACTGGATCATTCCGCCTGCTATCGTCGCTCCGCCGCGAGATTGCCGAACTGGAAACCTGGCCCCGGGCCAAACGTATTCGGGACTTGGTGGGAGTCAGGGCGGGGAGCGCCAGTCGATCCGCCCTGGCCGAAACGCTCGGCGACCTTCGCGGCACACCGTTGTTTCAACTCCTCGATGACTTCGCCGGCGCTAGCCTGGTGGCGTACTGGATCTGGTCTCGATGGACGAAGGACTGGTCCGACCGGGGCTCCTCGATGCTCGGAGTGTGCGCAGGTTTCGCGCCGGGCGCCTCGTCGATGCTTCCATCCGGCGCACCCGACACGCTGAACGCATCATCGGCCTGCGTAGGGGCGTTGGAGGACCCGGCCGATCCGCTCGGCTGGCACGCTATGCCGGTTCAGGAAGGTCCGAAGATGCGTCGAGCCCGCCGTATCGACCTTTGGAAGGAAGCCGGGATGATCAAGGTAGATGCCGGATTTCAGGATAGTGGAAGCGTTCCGGGAGGTGGGCGGATCGCCGTTCACGAATACCGTGTCCACGCAGAGATCGATGCAAGAACCGGCATCCTCTCGGCTTTACAGGCGCAGCCGCTGATCCTGCCCTTCCCGGAATGTCCGGCCGCGTCGATCAGAGCGACACGGATGATCGGGAAACGCGTAGCCGGCTTCCGCTCGGCAGTGTTGGATACGCTGCCGGCGACCGATGGCTGCACGCACCTCAACGACGTTCTTCGGTCTCTTGCCGATGTGCCACTCCTGGCCGACCAGTTGCCGTGACCTTTCTTCCACTAAAGGGCGAGCGCGTCTTGGATTTCACCGGCTTTCCGCCCGGAGCGCTATGCACCGTGATGCTCGCGGACCTTGGTGCCGAAGTCGTGCGAGTGGAGTCATCAGCTCAACGCGGCGAGCAGAGCACCGTCTTCGGCCAGATGGCGATGAGCCGGGGTAAGCGATCGATCGCCATGGACCTTCGAAATGGGCGGGCGGCTCACATGCTGGATCGCCTCTTCAGGCACGCTGATATCATCGTTGAGAATGCGCGCCCCGGAGCCATGGCGGCACGCGGATTCGGATACCCGCAGGCAAAGGCAGCCAACCCGCGGAACATCTGGTGCGCGATCACGGGTTTCGGGCAGGACGGGCCGAATGCCGATCATGCTGGCCACGATATCTCTTATCTGGCCCAGTCTGGCCTGTTGGCCGCAATCACCCCCGACCGGGATTTCGTGCCAAATATCGGGATCGCGCTCTCTCTTGGTGCGGCCATGGCGGTAACGGCAATCCAGAGCGCAGTGATCCACCGGGATAGAACTGGAGAAGGGGCATTTCTCGATATAAGTCTGTCCGACGTCGGCATATGGGCCCTGGGCGCGGGCATGAACCCTCTATCTGAGCAGTCTTCCCCCTGCGAGCCCAGCGCTGACCGTCGTTTATATTCCTGTGCCGACGGGCGGTGCATAGCGTTAGCTTGCGCGGAGCGTCGGACATGGTCGGCGTTATGCAGCTGCCTGAATCGTCCGGACCTCGAGGACAAGCTACATGATCGGCGTCACGACCACGAAACGGCCACCATACTCGCAAGAACGTTTGCGACGAAACCGGCGCTCGACTGGGTGAATGAGCTTGCGCCGTCCGGCGTCGCCATCACAATAGTCAACCGTGCGGATGAGTTGCTGAGCGACGCGCACGTCGCGGCGCGGGGGTCAATCACTTACGTGGATGGCTCACCGGTTCCCAGCAATCCGCTACGAATTACCTCGTCCAGCGGACAGCGATCAGCAACGAATGTTGAAAAGCCTCGCCCAGTGGGTGATGACACGGACGCGATCCTTTCTCGCGCGGGTTTTCGAAGTGACGAGGTTATTGAACTCAGGAAAAGTGGATTAGTCTAAAGCGGGATGACATCTGGCCGATTCCGGTGGGGCTTCCCCTGGCTGATGGTGATTCGAGATGCTGGCTGAGGATCGGAGACCCGCGAGCATCGCGAAATCCTATTCGACGAGCCTGCGCGAGTATGGTTCGTGCGCTCGAACTGCACGGCGCCGTGAGCCCTGGTCAGGCGTTTCCTCAACGAACCGACCCAGAAAGCTCAGAGCCAGCGCGCAACACCACCGTGCCACGAACACGTGCCACGATGGCTTTCGCTGAAACTCCAGGAGCCATCACGGCATTGGGCGCTGGCACCCCCAGGGGCACGGGCTGCTTGCATCGGACGATGCACGCGGTGGCCGCTTCGCGCTGTGTAATAGTCTGACGAACCGCTGGACCGATAACTGTAGCGATAATGCTGACGCGCGTCCGACGTCGCCGGGACCAGCAGTGCCGCCAAGGCAAGCGCTGCGAACAAGAATCTCATAACCTTTTCCCCCAACTTCTGCCACCGGATCTCGTCGATCTTGGTGAGTATCTCGGTCCAGCCGAACACCTCGAAGGATTGATTGTCTTCGCTTCCCTGCACGACGGGGAGCCAACTTTTTATTCTGCAGCATCGCCATGTGTTGAAATCAGCATGTCGACGACCGTTCCAATTCCCATTTGGCGATCGTCATTGTGTCCCGAAGTATCTGCTACTCTGACGGACATGGCCAAGGCTTCGCAATGATTATTTAGCACAATCTGAATTGAAAGGGCCGTCGGTGCAGCCCTTTTGTGATGGCTGCCGAGGCGGATGTGATATGACCGCAGCGACCCGGCTCTTGAGCATGCCGTCGCCGGGGGCTTTACCCCACAAGGGACAATCGCTCGGCGCGCCGGGACGACGCGAGCCGGTCTGATGCCGTGACAGATCGTCAGTAAAGCGCGACGCCGAGATAAGCCCCTGAGTTCCGTTCCTGTCCAGCTCCAACGGGTCAATCCAGCGCCTGCTCTTGCCAGATAGACGCCTCGGAAATCACTCGTGCGAGGCTGTAGAACTCTGGCTTGAACATGTCGGCGACACCACGAAAATACTGTTCTCCAGGCCTGAAGCTCGGCCTATCGTGCAGGGCCTCGAAGTTTTGGAACGTGCTCCACGCGCCGAGATTGAGGACCTGTCGTCCATCGAGGCTGCGGTGGAAATCGATGGCGAGCAGGCCCGGGGTCCCAAAGGAATTGGGCGCCTTGGCCTCGGCCAGTTCGATCATCAGTGGCTGATTTTCCACTGTCACGGCGAAAACGCCAAAGTGGATGAAGGGGGTCGACATGCAGGAGATGCAGGTCGGATCAGCCATGCCGGACGCCTGTCGGGTGAACGCCAACTCATAGGACCGGCTATCCACGAGCGGCAAATGCAGCCGATGCAGTAATGTCCGCTCAGGTGACACCGTCGCCGGTTCTGTTTCGCTCGCGCCCTTGCGCCATTGGGCATAGACGGCAAGGCCGCTCGTCGTGCCGCGCAAGAGCAACGCAGAAACGAAAGCCGGGTCGTTCCGCCACGCGGTGCGGATCGACTGGTCGGCGAGCTGCACGGCCGCATCCAAGCCGTCCGGTCCTACATCGAACCGTTCGATTGTGGTGAGGACAGTTGAATCCGCGGAGAGGATCATGACACCCTCTTCTTGTGAAAGGGAAAGCGAGTTCACGGGTTTCTCCTGGTGAGCGGCACTTTGGCCGAAGCCCATGCGGGCGAGCAGCCGATCGCGCCGGACGAACTGATGATGGAGCGCGGCGCCGACATGGGCGCAGAGCAGGAAGATTAGCGTAAAGGCTGCGGCCTCGTGCGCGAGCAACGGCCTAAATATCGCAAAATCGGGAAGAGGCTTATCCACCCCGCCAAACAGGATGGGACCCAGCCCGGAAAGCACCATGACGCCGATCCCGCTCGCGCCAAGCACCACAATTAGACCGTAGAGGAGAGTGTGGACGAACGAGGCGACGACACGCTGCCATTGCGGTTGGCCAACAGGTGGTGCGGGCCGCACGTCCGCTAGCCGCCATACGATCCGTGCCGCCGTCAATACCAGCACCAGGATGCCAAGTGGTACATGGATACGCAGCAGACGGGTAACCACCGCCGGATCTGTCGTGTTCGCCGCGGCGATGCCCAGCAGCAGTAGGGCCACTATGGCGATCGCAGACGTCCAATGCAGAACGACAGCCACACGCCCATATCGATCGGGCGTACCTCGCAAGATCATGATGATATCCTTGATCCTTCATCGAGCACGAGATACATAGCTTACGATACATAAACATAGCAAGCGATATAATTATGCAGGAAAGATCTTTGGGTCAGCTCACCAGCCAAGCGTCCAGGCTGTTTCGGCGTCTCGCCGACAAGCGGCTGGAACCACTCGGCATGTCGGCGGGGCAACTTCCCATCCTCACCGCATTGATGGACGTCACCGCCTTGTCGCAAAAGGCGTTGGTCGAGCGCGCGGCACTCGAGCAGCCGACGATGGCTGCAACACTCAACCGGATGGAGCGTGACGGGATTATCGTCCGGCAGCCCGATGCTCACGATCGGCGAAGCAGTCTCTTCTCTCTTACGGCAGAAGCGCGCGGCAAGATTGATGCCGTTCGTGAGATCGTCGAAAGCATGAATGCGGATGCCGTCCCGGAGCTTTCTGGAGAGCAGGTCGACCAGATCAGAAAGAGCTTGGCCGCAATGATCGAGGCCCTGTCGCGTACCCTGGAGGAAGAAAGCTGAGATATGGCGATAGCTCTGGAGCCACGAAGCACCGGCCGGGCTCGCGCCAAGAATAGAGCAAGCACTGTCCAATGGCAGCGTGTGAGCGGCAACGGGCCTTCAAT
>Ga0136846_1221263_pt1 | contig 21442 bp, 25 predicted proteins | sample HopSoiMetagenom2_FD_96841 | JGI IMG/M metagenome (GOLD analysis project Ga0136846, IMG submission 96841) | Grasslands soil microbial communities from Hopland, California, USA - 2 Assembly 2016 (version 4) | ecosystem: Environmental > Terrestrial > Soil > Grasslands | place: USA: Hopland... | reverse complement strand
CCGTCACGGTGTTCGAGCGCGACGACCGCATCGGCGGCCTACTGCGCTACGGCATCCCGGAATTCAAGATGGAGAAGCGCCACATCGATCGTCGGCTGGCGCAGATGGAGGCCGAGGGCACCGTCTTCCGGCCTGGTGTGAATGTCGGCGTCGACGTCACCACCGCGCAGCTGCGGGCTGAGTTCGACGCGGTGGTGCTGACCGGCGGCGCGACGGCCGCGCGCGAGCTGCCGATCCCCGGTCGTGACCTGGACGGCATCCATCAGGCGATGGAGTTCCTGCCGTGGGCCAACCGCGTGCAACAGGGCGATCCGGTGCTGGGTGAGGACGGCGAGCCGCCGATCACCGCCAAGGGCAAGAAGGTCATCATCATCGGCGGCGGTGACACCGGTGCCGACTGCCTGGGCACCGTGCATCGGCAGGGCGCGGTCAGCGTGCACCAGTTCGAGATCATGCCCCGGCCCCCGGAGACCCGTGCGGATTCGACGCCGTGGCCGGTCTACCCGTTGATGTTCCGAGTCTCCTCGGCGCACGAGGAAGGCGGCGAGCGCGTCTACTCGGTCAACACCGAGGAGTTCGTCGGCAGCGACGGGCGGGTCACCGGGTTGCGCGGGCACGAGGTCGCCATGAACGCGGGCAAGTTCGAAAAGGCCGAGGGGACCGACTTCGAGATGGAAGCCGACCTGGTGTTGCTGGCGATGGGCTTCGTCGGTCCGGAGCGCGAAGGCCTGCTGACCGACCTCGGGGTCGAGATCACCGAGCGCGGCAACGTCGCCCGCGACGCGGAATTCGCGACCACCGTGCCAGGAGTGTTCGTCGCCGGTGACATGGGCCGGGGACAGTCGCTGATCGTGTGGGCAATTGCCGAGGGCCGCGCGGCCGCGGCGGGGGTGGACCGCTATCTGATGGGCGCGACCGCACTTCCTGCGCCGATCAAGCCCACCGCCGTTCCGCAGCGCTGACCTTTCTGCGTTAACGGGCCCCCGCTGGCGTGGGGGCAAACGGCTGCGACACGCCGTCGAATCAGGGGCTTTTGGGTCCTGTCGCGAGACAGTAGTCCCGATGACTGTCCGCAAACCGATCACCTACGCCGGGACAGAGCTAACTCGCCGGCATTTCCTTGCGGGTCTGTCTGTGGCAACGCTTGCCGCCGTCGGCCTGGCTCGGTGCACGGTGGGTGTGCAACCACGGGTCGCGCAGGCGGCTGCGGCGCCGGTCGCGCCACCGGTGGTCGCGGCGCGGATGCCATTACCCGGCGGCGGGGCGCTGAGCCGCATCCCCGGCGAGGGTGACCTGCTGGCGCTGACGCTGGACGACGGCGTCAGCACCGATGTGGTGCGGCTCTATACGCAGTTCGCGAAGGACACCGGCATCCGGCTGACGTATTTCGTCAACGGTAGGTATGCGTCGTGGACTGACAACCGCGACCTGCTTCGCCCGCTCGTTGAGGCGGGGCAGGTTCAGCTCGGCAACCACACGTGGTCACACCCCGACCTGGCGACATTGCCGAAAGACCAAGTGGTGGAACAACTTCGGCGCAACCATCAATTCCTGATGAGGAACTACGGGGTCGACGCCCGACCGTATTATCGGCCGCCGTACGGCAGCCACAATCCTCTTGTCGACGCCGTCGCCGCCGAACTCGGCTACTCGATGCCCACGATGTGGTCCGGTTCATTGGAGGACCAGAACCTGATCGGCGAAGACGAGATCGTCAAGATGGCCAACAAATATTTCAACGCGCAAGCGATCGTGATCGGTCATCTCAACCATCTGCCGGTCACGCACGTCTATGGACAATTGCTCGACGTGCTCCGCTCACGCAACCTGCGCACCGTCACGCTCGACGATGTCTTCGTGAAACCCGCACAGCAGGCGTGAAGCCCCTCCCTGTGAGACGCCTCTTTAGTCACACCAGTCACTCTAAAAACATCAGATTATTGCCCGGCGCGCCTCGTTCAGTTTGCCAGATATTGGGTATCTAATGACTTGATGAGGGTTCTGCGGTAACGTGGGCCCCCGGTTCAGCTATTGCCATATCGCAGGAGTGATCACCGTGTACCTCAACCCAATATCACGGTCTAAGGTGAGTCGAATCGCCTGGTCATGGTTCCGCCACCCAGTCAAGTGCCGCGAATTCCCCGCCAAAGCAGAGCGTCTGATCACCGCCGACGAGCTACTTCGTTACGGCGTCTAGCGAAACCGAACACCACTGGTTACGTCGATCCGACGACGTGTGACCGTGTGTTTGCCTAACCGTTATATTATCGTTATCGTTCATTCTCTTTGCTGGTGAGCAGGCCTGAGCTTCTGATCTCATTCGCCAGCGGTTCGAGTACGCGCGGGTGGTGCGGCGTCGGCAGGTACACAATCGCGAGATCGAGCCCCTCCTTGCCAAGCGCGGCGGCCTCCTCGATCGCATGGCCGTAATCGATCGGGCTATCGGGGTTGTGATGGTCCGGGCTCAACCGGACATGTGCAGACAGCATGATCTCCTTCGGGTCGCGGCCGATGTCCGCGCAGTGAGAAGCGAGTACGTCGCGCTTGCGGGCGAACTCCTCCGGCGGACCGCCAACGAAGTTCCAGTGCTGGGCATACTTCGCGGTGATGCGCAGCGTGCGCTTCTCGCCGCTGCCGCCGATGCAGATCGGCGGGTGCGGCTTCTGCGGGCCCTTCGGCTCGTTGCGGGCGTCCTTGAATTGATAGAACTTGCCGTCGAAGGTCGTGGTGTCCTTGCTCAGCAGGCTAGTCAGGACCTCGCAGGCTTCCTCGAAGCGATCGAAGCGCTCCTTGATGCTGCCGAGCTCGATGCCATAAGCGCCGGATTCTTCCTCGTTCCAACCCGCTCCGATGCCGAGTTCCAGCCGGCCGTTGGAGATGATGTCCAGCGCCGCAGCCATATTGGCGAGCACCGCGGGATGGCGGTAGTGGATGCCCGTGACGAGCGTGCCGAGCCGCAACCGCTTGGTGGCCTGCGCCAATGCGGTAAGCGTCGTCCATCCCTCCAGGCACGGACCGGAGGAATCGGAGAAGATCGGATAGAAGTGATCGAAGGTCCAGCCCGACTCGAAGACGTCGATGTCGTCGGCCGCTTGCCAGACGGCGAGCATGTCGGACCACGTGGTGTTCTGCGGGGATGTCTTGAAAGCGAATCTCACACTTTGAAAACTAGTCGCGAAAGCTGATTAATTCCTGGCCCCGACAAGGTCAATAGACACATGATCGATTTCGCCTCAGCGTGTAGACGCACAGCCGACGTGCTGACGAACGTCACCGACGAGCAGCTCAATGGCCCGACGCCATGCGAGAAACTACGCCTGCGCGATCTTGTCGCCCATGTCGGCGGCCTCGCGCTCGCGTTCACCGCCGCCGCGCGGAAAGACTTCGGCGAGCTGACGGACACCCCGCCGGTCGAGGGCGCGCCACTGGACGAGGACTGGCGCACGGCATACTCGGCGCGGCTGGCAGAGCTGGCGCGGGCGTGGCGAGAACCGGCGGCGTGGGAGGGCATGTCGCGCGCCGGGGGTGTCGACTTTCCTGGCGAGGTGGGCGGGCTTATCGCCCTGACCGAGGTCGTCATCCACGGCTGGGACGTGGCGGCCGCGACCGGACAGGACTACGACGTCGATCCGGCCACGCTGGATGCGGTGCTGCCGCACGTGAGCGCGATCGCCGCCGAGGGTCCGACCGAGGGGCTGTTCGGCCCCGCGGTGCCGTTCGCCGACGATGCGCCGCCACTGGACCGGGTCATTGCGCTGAGCGGACGGGATCCGGCGCGGCGGTCTCGCTGAACGGGCAGACTGGAAGTCATGGACCCGGTGATCGCCCTGCGCCAGATTGCCTACTACAAAGACCGGGCGCGCGAAGACCCGCGGCGCGTGATGGCCTACCGCAATGCCGCCGACATCGTCGAGGAACTTTCCGAGGCTGAGCGAGAACGCCACGGTGCCGCCAACAGCTGGCAGTCGCTGCCAGGCATCGGACCCAAGACCGCGAAGGTGATTGCGCAGGCGTGGGCCGGACGTGAGCCGGAGGCTCTCGTCGAATTGCGGGAGGCGGTAAAGGATCTCGGCGGCGGTGACATCCGGGCCGCACTCAAGGGCGACCTGCATGTGCACTCGAACTGGTCGGACGGCTCGGCTCCAATTGAGGAGATGATGCTTGCCGCAAGGGAATTGGGGCACGAGTACTGTGCGTTGACGGATCACTCGCCGCGCCTGACCATCGCCAACGGCCTGTCGCCCGAGCGCCTGCGCAAGCAACTCGACGTCATCGACGAGCTGCGTGACGCGGTCGCGCCGATGCGAATCCTGACGGGAATTGAGGTCGACATTCTCGAGGACGGTTCGCTGGATCAGGAACCGGAGTTGCTCGAGCGCCTCGACGTTGTTGTGGCCAGCGTGCATTCCAAGCTGTCGATGGATGCACCGTCGATGACGCGGCGGATGATCAAGGCGGTCGAGAATCCCCTCGCCGACGTGCTCGGGCACTGCACCGGGCGGCTCGTCACCGGCGGGCGTGGTATCCGGCCGGAGTCAAAGTTCGACGCGGAGAAGGTGTTCACCGCCTGCCGCGATGCGGGCACCGCCGTGGAGATCAACTCGCGCCCTGAACGCCAGGATCCGCCGACCCGCTTGCTGAACCTCGCGCTGGAGATCGGGTGCGTGTTCTCCATCGACACCGATTCGCATGCCCCCGGCCAATTGGAGTTTCTCGGCTATGGCGCCCAGCGTGCGCTCGACGCCGGCGTGCCGACCGAACGGATTGTCAACACCTGGTCCGCCGAGAAGCTGCTGGAGTGGACGACGGCTTAGTCGGGCAGGTGCGGCATCTCGAGGCCGGGGTCGCGGCCGAGCAGCACGCCGCGGGTCAACGCGGTATTGCCGTAACGCTGCCGCACCTTGTCGACCGCATCATCGATCGCGACGGTGTCCGCGTGCTCCTCGAACGGCAACTCCAGCTGTTGCGCGCCCTCGCGGTCAATGTTGGACACCGCGAATCCGACCAGCGTCAGGCCGCGCTCGGCGATCAGCGGGGCCGCTGCTGCCACCAGGCCGCGGGCGGTGTCAAGGATGACGTCCGTTGACGCCGTCGCTCGGGGCATCGTGTGCGAGCGGGTGGCCCGGCCGAAATCGTCAAACCTCAGCCGTAGCACGACTGTTCGACCGGTACGGCCCGCTTTGCGCATCCGTCGGGTGATCCGATCGACGAGATTGACGACGACGGCGTCGACATCCGCTGTCGACATCGTGTTGCCCGCCCGACCCAACGCTCGCTGAGCACCTACCGATCGGCGCCGCACCCCCGTCACGACGCGGCGTCGATCGATGTTGCGCGACAAGGCAAACAGCTGACGGCCCATCGCCCCGCCGACCAGCGACCCCAGCGTTGACTCGCTGAGCTCGGCGACATCGGCGACCGTCTCGATGCCATGCGCATGCAGCTTTTCGGCGGTCTTGACGCCGACGCCCCAGAGCCGGCGCACCGGCAGCGGGTGTAGGAACGCAAGTTCACGGTCCGGCGGTACGAGCAGCAGGCCGTCGGGTTTGGCCTCCTGGCTGGCGACCTTGGCCAGGAATTTGGTCCGGGCGATGCCGACAGTGATGGGCAAACCGACGCGGTCGCGGACCTGCGCGCGGAGCCGGGCGGCGATCTCGACCGGCGTGCCCGACACCCGCCACAGGCCCGACACGTCGAGGAAGGCCTCGTCCACCGACAGCGGCTCCACGATGGGCGAAGTGTCGTGAAACACCTCGAACACCGCGTCGCTGGCTTGCGAGTACGCCGACATCCGCGGTGGCACCACGATCGCGTGCGGACATAGTGCGCGGGCCTGGCGTCCGCCCATTGCCGTGCGCACACCGTAGGCCTTGGCCTCGTAACTGGCGGCCAGCACGACGCCGGCCCCGACGATGACCGGCTTACCGCGCAGCGCGGGGTCGTCCCGCTGCTCGACGGACGCGTAGAACGAGTCGAGATCGGCGTGCAGGATCGTCGGCGGCTGAGCCGCCGAGTTGAACCCTGCGCCGGACACGAACATATGTTCGCATCAGCGTCCGACGAATCAGCGGGCTTCGCCGTAGATGCTGGTGATCCAGACGTGAACGAGCGTGTCGAGCGCAGCCTTCTCGTCGGGTGCTGGTTTTTGGGCCGTGTATGACGCGAACATCGCGCGCTCGTTCATCAGATTCAGCGCGGCCGCCAGATCTCGGGCCGGCACGGTGTCCGGCGCGGCGCCACGGGCACGTTCGGCGGTGATGACCGCCGCGGTGCGCTCGATCCACTTCTGCATGTATGTCGACCAGAGCTCGCGGATCTCGGCATTAGTCGAGGTCGCTGCCACCCCGGCAAGGGCAACGCTCAGGTGGGCCCGCAAGGGTTCAAAGAAGGCGTAGATCCCGTCGCGCCAGGCCCGCGCGGGGTCGGCGGCGTAGTCTTCGGCCCGCCCCTCGAACGTGGCATCGGCTTCGACGATGACCCGCTCGAACAGCGTCATCAGCACCGCGTCCTTCGACGGGAAGTAAAAGTAGAAGGTCGGGCGGGAGATTCCCGCGCCCTTGGCGAGGTCGTCGACGGAGATCTCGGCGAAGGGCCGGTCCTCCAGCAGCCGCTCCAGCGTAGTGAGAATGGCCAGCTCGCGGTCGTCACCGGAGGGACGGGTGGCGCGGCGACCGCGGGCGGCGCGCGGCTGGCTGACACTGGTCACGTTCTAAGACTTTACGCCATGTCGAATTTCTCAACACGCCGTTGACTCACTCGACACGGTGTTGATAGCTTTACAGCATGACCGAACTTGTCGACGTCGTCATCGTCGGAGCCGGAATCTCCGGCATCAGCGCCGCATGGCACCTGCAGGACCGGTGCCCCGAGAAGAGCTATGTAGTCCTGGAGCGCCGCGAGAACCTCGGCGGCACCTGGGACCTGTTCAAGTACCCGGGCATCCGCTCAGACTCCGACATGTTCACCCTGGGCTTTCGGTTCAAGCCGTGGACGTCGGAGAAGGCCATCGCCGACGGGCCGTCGATCATGTCGTATCTGAAGGAGACTGTCGCCGAGTCCGGCATCGACAAGCACATCCGGTACGGCCAGAAGGTGGTCGGTGCCGACTGGTCGGACGACGAGAACCGGTGGACTTTGCGCGTCGAACGCGACGGCGAAGAGGTCGAGATCAAGGCGTCCTTTCTGTTCGCGTGCAGCGGCTACTACAACTACGACGAGGGCTACTCGCCGGAGTTCGCGGGCGCGGAGGATTTCGAGGGCACGATCATCCACCCGCAGCACTGGCCCGACGAGCTGGACTACGCGGGCAAGAAGATCGTGGTCATCGGCAGTGGCGCCACCGCGGTGACATTGATTCCGGCGCTTGCCGATTCGGGTGCAGGACACGTGACGATGCTGCAGCGCTCGCCGACCTACATCGGTACGCTGCCCGACGTCGACCCGTTCACCGTTCGGACGAACAAGGCGCTGCCGGCCAAGCCCGCCTACGTGCTGAACCGGTGGAAGAGCATCCTGTTCCAGTCCGCGCAGTACCGGATCAGCCGACGTTTCCCGAACTTCATGCGCAAGACGCTGATGACCATGGCCCAGCGGCGCCTGCCCGAGGGCTATGACGTCGAAAAGCACTTCGGACCCAGCTACAACCCGTGGGATCAGCGACTGTGTCTGGCGCCCAACGGCGATCTGTTCAAGACGATCCGCGCGGGTAAGGCCGACGTCGTCACCGATACGATCGAGCGCTTCACCAAGACGGGCATCAAGCTGACCTCGGGTGAGGAGCTGGAGGCCGACATCATCGTCACCGCAACAGGATTGAACCTGCAGCTGTTCGGCGGTGCCGCGGTTTCCCGCAACGGCGAGAGCATGGAGCTCAACGACACCATGGCCTACAAGGGCATGATGTTGACGCACATGCCGAACATGGCGTTCACGATCGGCTACACCAACGCGTCGTGGACGCTGAAGGCCGATCTTGTTTCGGAGTTCGTCTGCCGTGTGCTGAAGTACATGGACGCCAACGGCTTTGACACCGTGGAGCCGGAGCATCCTGGCAACTCCGTCGACGAGCGCCCGCTGATGGACTTCACACCCGGCTATGTGCTGCGCGCCCTCGACTACCTGCCTAAGGCCGGCCACGTCGCTCCGTGGCGGCTCAAGCAGAACTACCTGCTGGACCTGCGGTTGATCCGGCGCGGCAAGGTCGAGGATGAGGCACTCGCGTTCACGAAACACCGTGCGCCAGTAGCTGCTTCGGCCTAGATCGTCAGCTTGCGGCGACGACGACGATGCCGTCGTCGTCGCTGTAGGCGATCTCGCCCGGGACGAACACCACGCCGCCGAACTCGACTGCAACATCGCGCTGCCCGTCGCCGGTCTTGGTGCTCTTCCGTGGGTTGGTGCCCAGCGCCTTGATCCCGATCGGCAGCGTGCGCAGCATCGCAGCGTCGCGGACTGCGCCGTTGATGATCAGCCCGGCCCAGCCGTTGTCGACGCCCAGGCCGGCGATGAGGTCGCCGACCAGTGCGCTGTGCAGCGAACCGTCGCCGTCGATCACCAGCACCCCGCCGTTGCCTGGCTCGGACAGTACGGATTTCAACAGCGCGTTGTCCTGGAAGCAGCGCACCGTGGTGATCGGTCCGGCGAACTGGGATCGGCCCCCGTACTGGCCGAACTGCAGATCGCAGCTGCGGACGTCGGCGCCGATTTCGTCGACCAAGTCAGCGGTGGGGCGGGGCTCGATAGTCACCGGTCGATGCTAGGTGAGCGCGCTCAGGCCGGCTCGGCGTCGCGCACGGCGCGGGCGATCTCGCCCCAGCGGCCGAGCCGGTCGGGGTTGCGTGCGATGTCCTCGACGGTCAGGTACGAAATGATCCGCTTGGCCACGCCGCCATAGCGCTCGACGACCCGCTCCGCGACCTCGTCCCATCGGCCGACGACCGCGTAGGCGTCGAGCATCTCGTCGGTGATGGTCGCCGCCATCCTGTCCACGTCGCCCGCCTTGAGTAGGTCGTTGAGCCGGGCCGACGTTCCCTCGAAGCCGAGGTCGTCGAACTGGAACGCATAGTTCTTGGTCGAGCCGTAGAAGGCAATCTGCGTCCGGGCCCGGCGCATCAGAGATTCCCGCTCCTCAGGCGTGTCGCCGGGGACGATGAAAACCGGGATCAGGAGGTCGATGTCGACTGGGTCGCGCCCGGCCCGCTCGGCGCCGGCCCGCACACCGGGCAGCAGGCGGTGCTCGAGGTAATGCATTGAATGCAGCGGGTGCACATGTACGCCGTCGGCCACCTCGCCGGCCATCGCCGTCATCCACGGCCCCACCGCCGAAACGTCGACTTTGATGTCTCCGTGCTCGTGGGCCGGCGGCCGCCACTGGTCGGGCAGCAGGGACAGCCGGTAGTACGGCCCGTCGTGTGCCAGCGGGCGATCGCTTCGGAAGGCGGCGAATGCGTCCTTGACCGCCAACACGTAATCGCGCAGCCGCGGGCCCGGCGGGTCAAACGCCGCGCCGTAGCGCCGCTCGATGTGCGCCCGCACCTGGCTGCCGAGGCCGAGGCGGAACCGTCCACCCGTGTTGTCGGCCAGCTCCCACGCGATGCTTGCCGCGACCATCGGACTGATCGGGAACGCCACGGCGATACCGGTGGAAAACATCAGCGACGGCGCCGCCGAAGCCGCGCTGGCGATGGATATCCACGGTGTCTGACCAGTCTCGGTGAACAACATTCCCGAGAATCCCGCCCGCTCGACCGTGCGCGCGAGATCGGCGGCGTCGGCCCACCGGGTGGGCCCGACCATCACGTCAATGTCCACTGCCGAACCCCCTCGATCGTCCACCGGTCACGCGATGGTCAATCCGTCGCCACCGTTCGCGGGTTCACGGACTGATGCTAGCCACCGGATCCCCCGACGATGATGTCGTGCAGGAACTGCGCCAGCCCCGGCTCGACGTCGTCGTAGTAGCGCGTGAACCGCTCGTCGGCGACGTACATCTCGGCCAGGCACTGGTGCATCTCGTCGCCGCAGTCGTAGAACCGCTCGATCGACGCGCGGTGGCGGGCCGCCAGGTGGTTGGCCTCTGCGGATCCGGGCTCGACACCGCCGCGCTTGGCCTGCGCAAGCGCCTCCAGCAGCGCGTCGCCCTCCGCCTTGATCGCGATCCAGTCCTGCTTGCTGAACTGCGAAACCCGTTGCTGTGACTGCTTCCACGCGTCCGTCTCGCCCCAGCGCTCTTCCGCCTCGGCGGCATACTCGGAGCCGAAATTCGTCAGCGCTTCAGTGCCGAAGATCTCGACCTGTTCCTCCGCGGTCAGCTGGATACCTTCGCGGTGTGCATCCATCAGTTCCTCCACTGCCTTGATGGTGTGCTGTAGCCGCTCGGCCTGCTCGAGCAGTACTGCGTGCTGTCGCCGCAGGTGTTCGAGCACATCCGTGTTCGAGTCATCGAGCAGCGTGCGGATCTCGTCGAGCGGAATCCCGACGGACCGGTACACCAGCACGAGGTGCAGCCGCTCGATGTCGGCGTCGGTGTAGCCGCGGTAGCCCGCCTGGGTACGGACGCTCGGCACCACCAGACCGATGTGGTCATAGTGGTGCAGCGTGCGCACGGAGACACCCGTGAGGGCGGCTACGGCGCCGACGGTGTTGGCGTCCATGCCGTCACTATCGACCCTGACGCCGCGTCAGGGTCAAGCCGATTTGGTCAGTCGTCGGAATGCCGGCGCGCAAGAAGCACGACCAGAATCGCCAGCACACCGGCGGCGATGGCGGCGACCAGGGGCAGCCGCGACGGCTCCGGTCCGATCAACGGCACGGGGGCCGGACCCGCAACGGGGTTGGGCGCGCTCGCGACAGTGGATTTCGCTTGCGCCGCAGCCTCTTTCGCGGCGGAGGCGAGGTCGCCGTTGGTGTCGGCCAGTTTTGCGGCCGGCGGTGTCTTGTTCGGCGGCGCCTTTTTCGCTGCGGCCTTTTTGGCTGCCTTTTTCGCAGGTGCCTTCTTGGCGGCCTTGGCCGGTGCCTTCTTGGCCGCCTTCGCGGGCGCCTTCTTGGCCGGCGGTGCTGGCGGTTCGGTGGGGGGCGGGACCGGATCCGGGCCCGGTGCCGAGGACGTATCTTCAGCTGCCGGTGCTGCTGCGTCAGGCTTTTCGTCGGGTCGATCCTGTTGGTCTGCCATCTGGCTGCTCCTTTGCGCCTGTTCCGTCTACCCGGCAGTGGTTCCCATCATGCCAGGCCGGGTATGGCACTAACCCGTCACGGCCAGCGCGGCCGCCAGGGTCAGTGCGACGGCCATGATCGCCAGTTCGAACAAGGCGCGCGATCGCGACACCGCGGCCGTGGCTCGGTGCGAACGCGCGGCGGGCAGCCACATCGTCCGGTTGCGGTACGCCAACACCACCAGAACCACCGTCACCACGATCTTTGCGGACAGCAGCCGGCCGTATCCCGTCGCATACAGCTGACTCGGCGAGCCGAGCCTCACGATTGCTCCCAGCATGCCGCCGACCAGCAGCGCCGTCACACACACCAGCGACAGCTGTGAGAACCTCGGCAGCACCCTGGACCACTGGCCGCGGTGCTCGACAGTGAGCACGAGCGCTGCCAGCGCGCCGCACCAGAGCGCCGCCGCCAGCGTGTGCACGGCCACGGCCAGCCCTCCCAGCGCACTCTCGGCGAGATGGCCGGTGACTGGGCGCGCCGCCACCCCGGCAGCGGCGAGACCCGCGACCGCGACGTTCGTCATCGCCGAGCGCGGTGCCGCCGCCAGCGAAACACACACCAAGCCCGCCGCCACCGCGCTGAACAGACCCGACCGCCCCGGCGTGGTGTGCAGGGCGAAGTCGACGGTGGTGTGCAAGCCGAGGCGTGCGGCGGGAACCGCCGCGGCCTGCGCGGCCGCAACACCTAGCCGCAGCAGCTCCGCGATGAGCCAGATCGCACTGGCGATCGTCAACGGGGCGGTGGCGCGGCGGATCAGCTCACCGCGGTAGCGGTCGATGTCGAGCATCGGCACCGCGGCCAAACCGAACACAACGACCGCCGAGCCGTCGGCCAGCGCGCGCACCAGCGTCGCCGCCGGCGAATTCTGCTGCCGGGCCAGCGCCCACGCGATCGCTGCGGAGGCAACGACGACCAGCGCTGTGCCGGCCACCGCGCGTTGACGGGTCACTTCTGCCGTCGCACCGCCCAAACCGCGCCAAGGGCGACGATCAGGCCGGCCGCGACGAAGAACGGCCACACCGGAATTCCGTCACTCGATGGGCTGGCCGCGGACGCCGACGGACCGGGCGTGCCCGTGCCGGTCACCGTCAGCCGGAACGACCATGAGCCGGAGACCACATGACCGTCGGCCGATGTCGCCCGGTAGTTCACCGTGTAGGTGCCGGAGGGGCCGAGCGGCCGCACGCCGACGCTGATGATCGCGCCGTCGACCTGCGGGTCGCCCGTCGACCACAGGTTGCCATCGGGGCCGACGACCGTCATTGCGGCGAACGCGGTTTGCATCGCCTCGTTGAACGTCGCGCTGACCTTGGTCGGCGCCTGTGTCAGTTCGGCGTTCTCGACGGGATCGGTCGCGATGCGCGTCGCGTGCGCCGACGCAACGCCCGCCCCTGCCAACGCTGCGGCGGACAATGAGATGACCAGGACCAGTGTCGCGACAACGCGAATCATGTTCGACGTCGTACCAGTAAGGCCGTCGCCACCGCAACAGCGGCGACCGCCAGCGCGCCGCCGGCCAGCCAGCGTGCCGAGTTGTCGGGCGCCGTCGCCTGCGCCACCGGCATGGGATGGTCGTCGGCCGCATCGGTCTCGGCTCCCGTCAGAGCGACCTCCGGCGCGGGGTATTCGGGTTCGGCCCCGCCGGGCGGCGTCGGCTGATCCCATTTCACGACCGTCCCGTCCGAATACGTCTGCGTCGCCGGGAAGCTGACCGTCTGAATATCGGGCAGCTTCACCGAAATCCGGAACAGTGCGAACTGGTCTGCTGCGATGCCGGTTCCAGGTGCAGCCGTCCACGTAACCGAACTGACTGTGCCAGCGGCGGCGTTGCGGTCCAGCCGTGCGGTCCAACCCGGCATCGTCTCGGTGCTCGCCGAGGAAACATCGGGCAGGGCGACGCTGAATTGTGTTGTGAGGGCGCTATTTTCGGATTCGTTGGGCACTTTGAAGGTGAGTATCGAGTAGGCGCCCGCCGTGGGGTTGTCCGCGTTGACGCGGACATGGGCCCACGCGGGCGCTGAGCCGGTCAGCAGGCCGATGGACATCGCCGCCCCCGTGGCGGCAACGGTGATCAGGGCGCGCGAAGTCGCCCGAGTAGTGAATCGCATTCGATTGTGGCTTTCCTGTGTCGTTGGGAGTGTCGGTCAGCGGTAGTGGCTGACCGGCGGACCCCGGTGCGACACCGAAGCGGCAAGCAGAAGCGCCGAACGCAGCGGCTGATCGGCATCGCCGACCACCACAACGGGTACGAGGACGACCGGCGCGGAGACGATCCGAACTGCGGCGCGCACCACCTGCGAGATGGCGCGGCACAGCCGATCACTCGTAGCGATCAGCAACGCCCCTGCGCCGACCGCAAGCATGTGGGCCGCCAGCATTGCCGCGGCAGGCGGTGCCATCTGCGCGTGGCTGTGCCCGACCGTGCCGAGCATGACGTGGCCGCACAGCTGGCCGGCGGCGAGCAGGCCGAGCAGGATCCTGGCGTCGGCCGCGCGGGAGATGGTCGCCGCGAGCGCACCCACCGTGGCCGCCAGTACCGCCAATTGGGCGACCACCGCCCCCGTCGGCAACGCCCCGCTGCCCGCCGCGTGCGCGGCCACCGCCAGGGCCGCGGTCAGCAGCCCCGCGGCCGTGCCACGCAGGCGGGCAACAGGATTGGCGGCGGACACGGCGCGTTAGACGAGGCCCAGCCGGGCCATCAAGTCGGCGTCAATGCCGTCGAGCTGTTCGGCGATCGCGGCATGTGCGGAGCGGCGGCGCGACGTCGGCATGTTCTCGGCGGCCGTCACGGCAGCCGAGAGGTCGAGGAGCCGGTCGCTGATCGCGGCGACGAACTGCTTGGTCTCCGCGTCCTTCGGGTTCTTCTCGGCAACCAGGCGCAATGACTGCTCGGCGCCTGCGATCCGCGCGGACAGCACAGCGCCGTGGCCGGAGAACTGACCGATTTGGCTGAGCGGGACGCCGAGCCGGTCGGCCCGCCGTTCGTCGAGGAAGCCGCGCGCGGCCATCGCGGCGCGATAGAAAAGCGGAACCACGATCGGTGCCAACAGCCGCGTCACCGTGAGCGCCCGGCGAATTCGCGTTGGGGAGAACAACTTGCCCTCGCGAGCCGCCTTCAGCTGGGTCTCGGCAACTTTCAACGCGGCCTTGTCGCTGTCGCGCTGTGCCTTGAGTTGCGCCTTGAGGGCATTTGTTTCGCCCTTGTGTTGGGCCTTGATGCGGCGGGCTTCATTCTTCGCGGCGAGCCTGGCCTCGAGTTTGGCCTTGGCCTTGATGGCGCGGGCCTCGGCTCGGCGGGTGGCACGGGTTTTGCGCTTGAACAGGCCCATCCCGGTGGTCTCCCGGTCATTTCGTCGACGATTCACACCGCGGCTGCGGTGCAGCCCAACATTATCGTCCGGATCTTTCGCGGTACCGGTGTGTCCCGGTCCCGAGTACATTCAATCCGCAGCAAAACCGTTTTCCATCCTTGTGCAAGAATTGCCCGAACTCGTGAATAGCTGGCCGGTGACGCCTTGAAGGGTGGTGGCGACGTGGGTTCGCGTGTGCGCGTCGCCGCCGCAGCGGCCTGCATCGTGGCTTCTGGCCTGTTGGCCGGCGGTGCCTCCGTTGCCGTTGCTGACTCTCCGCATTCTGGCGGCGGTGGTGACACGCACACCAACGGCTCGTCGGACGACGGTTACCCCAAGAAGCCCAAGTCCCATCGGGACGAGAAAAAGACCACGCCCGGCGGTGACGGCAGGGAAGAACGGCCCGGCACCGATCCCGTCGACCCCAAGGCCGAAGACGACAAGAAAGACGGCGACAAGCAGGACGGCGACAACGGGTCCAGCGGCGATAACAACAACGGCGGTAACGGCACTGGGAACCCAGGCAACGGCAACTGCGGCAACAGCGGCGGCAACGGCAACGCCAAGGGCTGCGGTGGCGGCGGGGGCGACGACCCCGACGATCCGTCGCCCCCCAACAAGCCCCCAGACCAGAAACCCCCTCCCGGCGAGCCACCTGAAGTACCGGTCGGGTGCGAGGAAGACAACAAGGCTGGCTGCTCGCCAGGGTGGCCGTGGTGGCCATGGCCGTGGCAGCCGGGCGAACCTCCGGGACCCGGCGGCGGCGGTGGCGGCGGTGGGGCCCCTGAGGTGCCGTCCGGCCGTCCGGCGCTGCCGCCCGCGATGCAGCTTCCGTCCGGGCTGATGCCGCCCGCGACAGAACCGGTCGAACCATCGGTCATTGACGTCGTGCCCGGCGTGGGCACGGCGGCCGTGGATCTGCCGATCGCACCCATCACCCTGCCTGTCATCGTGGCACCCGCCGCGGGTCTTGGAGCCGGCGGCGGGCTCGCCGGGCCTGCGTTGCCGGAAGCACCTCGCGGCGTATCGGCTGAGCCACCGGCCGGCCGACGGCTGCTGCCTGCCAACGTGGGCAGCAACGTCTCCCTTCCGGCGGCCTCATACCGGATCGGCTACACCGACTATTTGCGGAGCGCCGGATTGTCCCAGGTAGCGGCCTTGGCAGTGCCTGGCGTAGCGGGCATGCTTGTACTTACCGGCGCCGGGGGATTGGTTGGGTATCGCCAGGCGAAGGCGGGCCATGCGGTACGCACAAGCGGCATCGCAAGGTTTGTGAACTGACAAACTGCCCGCCCTTACGGGGGCGGAGAGCGCATAGTGGACTCGTCGAAAAAGGGGGTTATATGCCTGCCAGCCGCCACGTCACCCGCGCCGTAGGTGCGGTGCTCGATCTCGCCCCACGACGGGGGGAAGTGTCACTGCCCCGTCTCGTTGACGCCGTGGGCGAGGATCGCGAACGGCCGATCGAACTCAAGATGGCCGATCTGCCCCCTGGAGTGTGCGGGCAGTGGCGCCAGTATGCCGACCGCGACGTCTTTCTAATCCAGAAGGGCCTGCCCGCCTGGGACCGCACCCTGGCCCACGAGCTGGGGCATTTGGTGCTGGGCCACGAGGGCATACCTGTCGTTCAGGCGGCCCGGGAGAACACCGAAGTGGCCACGTCCGACCTAATCGGGTACATGCTCAACCAGCGCACCGGCTGCATGGGCCCGGCCGGTGAGGACGCCGAGCAGGAGGCCGAAGACTTCGCGGCGCTGCTCATCTACCGCCTCGGCCGGCTGCCGTCGGATCGCTCCTCGATCGTGCAGGTCCGGCTCGGAGAGGCGTTTGGTTGATCATCTGGGTGATCGCCGGCCTGCTCGGGTTGGCCACCGGCCTGCGCATTGGCTGGGCCCTGGTCAACAAGCAATCGCTGGTGAGCACCGCGATGATCCTCGCGCTGGGCAGCCTCGGGTTGGTGGCTGCGCTCAATTGGCAGCCGTTGACGCTGATGATCGACACGGTGCTGCACTGGCACAACATCTCGATGGGGTTCTCCCTTCTAGCGCTGATCGCCTGCGCAGCTGGCAGCTGCGTGATGATCACGACCGTCTCATCGGAGCGAACGCACGCCACCGTTCGAAAAATCGCCATCGCGCAGTACAGCGTTGCCGCGGTCATCGCGGTCGTGAGTTTGGTGATCTTCTTTGACGCGGGCCAGCAACCGGAGATGTCACCGGAGGAGTACCTCAAGCGCAACCTCGGCTCCAGTGACGGCAGGTTGCAGTGGTTGCTGCCCCTGCTCTACGTGTTGTTGGCCCTGACCCTGGTGTCGTGGGCCGGCATGCGTCACTCCAACCGCAGCCGCCGCGGCCGGGCCTTGTTTGTCTTCACCCTCGGCATCGTGCTGATCGTGCTGGCGTCCGCGTTCTTCCTGCTGTGGGCCGCCGGCACCGCCCAGTTCGTCGGGGTGGGAGCGGCGGCCACCCTGCTGGGCTGCGCCATGCTGGTCGTCGCCGCGGGGTCACTGCTGCCCAGCGTCGAAGACTGGTTCGGCGCCCGCCACGAGCTGCGCACGATCCAGCCGTTGCTCACCGAGCTCGGCCGGCGCCATCCCGATGTCGGCATCGGGGTGCGCCCGCGCGGCCCGCTTGTGTTCCGAGTCGCCGAGCGGATGTCGCTGATCTCGGACGCGCTGTTCCTGGAGGCCACCGCCGCCGATGCCGCTCGGAAGCGACCGGTCGATGCCACCAGCGCACTGCCGGCGCGCGACCTCGACGATGTCGATGACGTTTCTGAACTCGAGCCGCCTCCTGTTCAGCCCGAGGAACAGGCGCAGACGATCGCACGGTGGATCTATGCCGGCCGAGAGGACGCGCCGAAGGACACCAGCGCTACGTTCCCCGGACTGGGCTGGCTGCGCCAGCCCACGTCGTACTCGGATCGCGAATGGATCCTCGAGATCGCGCGGCAGTATCGCGAGCTGGCACTCGCCAAGAATGGGACGACCTGAAACTCACCGAACTTCGGGGTGTGGGCCCACGCGGTATGGGCCCACCGAATTTCCCCAATTCGCCAACCGCCGCGTTGCGGCGAGCGGCGGGCTAATCGTCCAGGTGCTCCCGGCGACGCAGCTCGTCGACCTTCTGGGCAATATCCTGCTGCGCCTCTACGGACAACCCGACCGTGCGCGCCGCAATGCGGCGAACACCCTCGTCGCGCATATTCGCGAGCCAGGTCAATTCCTTGTCGAGCTTCTCGTAGTACTCGTCGTCGGTGAAGTAGGCCGGCTTGATACGGAAGAAGTTGGCAAGGGCTGCCATGGTGGCCGCCGAGGGGTTGGTGCGGTTGCCTGAGCGAAGCTGAGACAGGTACGGTGCGGACATCGTGACGCCTTCAGCCTTGAGCGCGGCAATGACTTCAGCCGACGTGTGCGGGCCACGACCAGGTGGGTAAACCGTGTCGAACAGGCGGTTTAGGCGGGCGGAGAATGTCTTGCTCATCGATTTGACCTCCACATGCTTGACGAGCGGGTTTCGTAGGGCGGCGTATTTGCTGATCATCGTAGCGAGAGTTGTGCCAACAACCAAGTGCAAACCGCGGAAAAGTTGACCCGCCTTTAGTTTCGTGTGGCCGCTACAGGTCTTAACGGCGTTGTCGGTGTGCGCCGGCACCGTCATCCTACGGTGCGGCGAGGCAAATAATAGCGGTTGCGCGGCGATAACTTTCCTGGAAGTTGGAGACGGTTCGTCACAGGAATGCCGAAGTTCACCGCGGGCAACTGCGCTCACGCGCTGTGAAGCGGAATCCTATGTTTGCTAGATGCCTAGGCGAGCGTGCCCGATTGACGCCCGCCGGGCCCCTCCCCGGCACGTGACACTGGATAGCGAGCAGACCGTGGGAAGCTGGTCAGTCGTTTGACCGACAGTAGCCAGCCGGGGGGCGGCCTGGATTGGGCGACGATTCAAGCGGCGGCAGCGCCAGCGAATGCTCGCGACGGTTGCAGACGAGCACCGTCGCGGTAGCCACGGCCACGGCCACGGTTGCGGTGACTCCGAGCGCAACCCACCGAAGGCCAAGCGCTTCGGCGAAGAGCAACCACAGCCCGAAGAGTAGGAACAGCACACTGGCCAGGCCATGCAGGAAGCGCTCGGGCAACCGCTTGTGCAACGCGGCGCCCACCGCGATGGCCACTCCGTCGGCGAGCACCATGCCCGCCGTGGCACCGATCCAGACGCCGGCCCAGTTGTGATCACTGGCCAACGCGACGGTTGCCAGCATCGTCTTGTCGCCGAGCTCGGCGAGAAGGAAGGAGGAGATGACGGCGAGCAGCACGTATCGCGGTTCGGCGACCTTGACTTCCTGATCGTCGCGGCCCGCGCGACCCTCCCGCCATGTCCACACCGCGAACAGCAGGAAGGCGATCGCGGCCGCGAAGGCGATCGGCCGCTCCGGCAACGTGAGTCCCAGGAAGTGGCCGATCGTCACGGAGAGCCCGTGCACCATGAACGAAGCGATACCGACGCCGGACAGCACCACCCACCACCGGTGACGCAGGGCGTAGGTCATGGTCATCAGCTGCGACTTGTCGCCGAGTTCGGCGACGAACACCACGGAGAGACTGACCAGTGTGGCGGTGAGCATCGGGACGACCTTTCGACACGTCGCCGACGGGTCAAGTGCTCGCGACCCGCCGGACTTCGGTCGAAGGTCTCGCCCACCGCGTTGCGGTTCGCCGGCCGGGCTAGCGCAATTGGTACTTCTCGCGTGCGCGCTGCCAGTATGTCGACTCGACGATTGGGGGCTACTCCCCTTCGCTGACTTCATCGACGATAGCGGCGATTTCACGCACTCGCCAGCTGGCGGTCCGAGTTCGGGTGCCCGAATCGAGTGTTCAGGACAACGAATCAAATGGTTCGAAAACCCTTATGCCGCAAGCAGCATCGCCAAGATAGCGGTATCGGGATGGCTGATGGGGTCGACGCCGACGCGGCTCACCATCGAGGTCACTGTGCCGTCTGCTTCCGCCTCGACCCACGCGGCTCGATGCTCCAGACCCAGATGCGGGAGCCCGGGCAGGAGCACGCAACCCGACGCGGCACCCGTGCACTCCGGCAGCGACGGCATGGTTTCGGAGGGCGGATGCAGCATGAGCAGCGCCGGCGGCTGGTGCTCCGCGAAATATCCTGGGGGCACGGCTGATTCACCAACCACCGTGCCTTCCGCCAAAACCAGTCCGACGGTCCCCGGCACCGGCTCGTCGGGCAGCTCCTCGCGGGCGCCGAAAATCGTTGTGGTAGAGAGCAACCCGGGAAGCGATGCGACACGCACGGCGACAATCAGTAGCTGCGCCCACTCCTTGGTCGAGTCCGGCCAGCGGCCAGAGACCACGAATCCCTTGAGAGACCCGCGCGAATGAAACGGGGCGATCTCGATCGCCCGACCGGATCCCATCTCCATCTCGCCTCCGCGCCACCCGTGTTCGACGCCGGCCGAGCCGGCAATTCAACTTGAGCCCCGACACGGCTGTGGGTCGATTTGCTCAGGATGCGGCAGTTATGGCCTGGCACGCAAGTGGACACGAGTGCTAACGGGAAGTTAACGAAAAAAGTCCCCCCGCAGGGGATGCCAGCGAGTCAGCCATCGCGGCCTTCGCGCCTCCGGACCGTCCACAACACGCGGTACGAGCCCGTCGCAGCCACCCATCCGAATTGCCGCGAGTCGACGACACCCGGCGCTTGGGGGTTGTCCGAGCAGGCCTCGAATGTTGCGCTGCGACCGGCACCGCGCACGTCGCCGACGCGTTTGACGAGCCACCGCGAAGGCAGCGTGGGGTCGGGGAACACGCGCAGCTGGCCGCGCCGAGGCACGCCACCGCGCAGCGCCAGCAGCCCGTCCCCAGGTTTGAGCACTGGTTGCATCGAGTCCTCAACGACGGCGAACCGGCGGAGCGGCCAGCGTCGCTGCGGATGGTTACGGCGCACCTCCAAAGGGTAGGTTTAGGACCATGCTGCATCGACTATTCGCCAACGCCACTCCCGCCCATGCCCATTGCGATCTGTACTGCGGCGTCTACGATCCCGCCCAGGCCAAGATCGAGGCTCTCTCGTGCCTGAAGTCGCTCGAGAAGTACCACGACTCCGATGATGACCACTTCAAGGCTCGCGCAGTCATCATCAAGGAAGAGCGCGCCGAGCTCGTCAAGCATCACCTGATGGTGCTATGGGCCGACTTCTTCACCAAGGATCACTTCGACCAGTTCCCCAACCTGCACCAGCTGTTCTGGGAAGGCGTTCACGGGGCCGGTGACGTCAAGAAGTCGCTCGACACCGCGGTCGCCGAGAAACTGCTCGCGACGATCGACGAGATCTCCGATATCTTCTGGCAGACCGAGAAGGCCAAGGGCATGGGGGTTTACCCGCCCGCCTGAGAGCGGTTCCGTCCCAACCTCCGCGCGATCACCGGCTCACCCGACCTGAGCCGGTGATTCTTGGGTGACTTGGGCTGGCTTCAGAACAGAACGATCAGGGCGAGAATGCCCAACAGGACGAGCGCTATGACACCGGCGCGCAGGCACGCCATCAGCTGGCCACGGGTGTAGACGTTCGCGGAGGCCTGCCATTCAGACGGCGGTACAGCGGATCCAGGACCCATCGGATATGACGCCATCAAACCCTCCTGACCTGCACGATCTAAGGCCCTCCCCCAGTGAGATCTGTCACAAACAGCTCGTGTGACGCCGATCATAGCCTCTCTTGTGGCAAGTGAAAAATCGACATCGGCATCGTACAAACTCGGACGCCATGCGGCCCGTCGGCGCTGTGGATAAACGATGACCCAAGCGTCACCAACGCGGGATCGCGATCTACCAGCAAATCCGGTGAACCTCGGTGAACCGG
>Ga0136846_1231193_pt1 | contig 21458 bp, 6 predicted proteins | sample HopSoiMetagenom2_FD_96841 | JGI IMG/M metagenome (GOLD analysis project Ga0136846, IMG submission 96841) | Grasslands soil microbial communities from Hopland, California, USA - 2 Assembly 2016 (version 4) | ecosystem: Environmental > Terrestrial > Soil > Grasslands | place: USA: Hopland... | reverse complement strand
ATCTCGAACACGAAGCTCGAGCAGCAGGTGAGCCTGCAGGACTACTCGGTCTCGAACCGCGGTCTGCGTGCGGGCCTCGTCGGCACGCCGGAGCAGGTGGCGGAGCGGATCATCGAGCTGGAGAACGTCGGCGTGAACCTCCTCCTGCTACAGTGCAGCCCGCAGCTCGAGGAGATGGAGCGGTTCAGCGAAACCGTCATCCCGCTCGTCAGAGAAGGGAGGCACGCCGTCGTCGCGTGAAACGGCGGAATTGGGGTCAGAGTCGAATTGATGCGTATGGGGTCAGAGTCCTGACTCATCGTTCCAACGCGGCCGCGTTGGAACGATGAGTCAGGACTCTGACCCCATACCAACCAATTCCACTCAGTCTGCTCGAAGTGCCTGGACGGGATCCACTCGAGTCGCGTGCCGTGCGGGTATATATGCGGCGATCACGGCAACGACCATGAGCAACACCGCGGAGCCGAGCAGCGAGATCGGGTCGGCCGGGCTGACCTCGAACAGGAGCTTGGTCAGTAGCCTGGACGCCGCCAGGGCAACAGCGAGCCCAACGACCGCGCCGGTACCGGTGACGATCAGCGCCTCCGTCAGCACGCCGCGCCGCAGGCGCTCCGGCGACGCACCTAACGCCGCCCGCACGCCCAACTCCCGCATGCTCCCACGCACCGACGACGCCATCACGCCATAGAGCCCAATCGCGGCGAGCAGCATCGACACGAACGCGAAACCCGCCAGCAGCAGGGCGCTCATACGAGGCTGGGCAAGCGGCTTCGCGATCAGGTCATCCATGGGATCCGCCTGCCATAACGTCAACGCGGGATTCACCTCCGCCGTCGCGCGCCGCAGAGCTGGAAGCACCGACGCTAGCGTTCCGGTTGTCCGAATCGCGAACGATCCCTGCCAGTAGGACTGCTTCCACGGCAGGTAGATCTCCGCCGTCGATTCGCGCAGCGAACGGTAGTGCATGTCGCCGGCGACGCCGACGACCGTGCGAAATTTCGTGGAATCGCCAGTCCAGAAGTGAATCCGCTTCCCGATCGGGTTCTCGTTAGGCCAGAGCTTTTGTGCCGCGGACTCGCTGACGACGGCGACGTTCTCGGCCTTCTCATCGTCCGCCTCCGTGAACGCTCGGCCACGAAGAATCGGGATGCCGTACACGCGGAAGTAGTCGGCGCCCCCCGCTTCCATCGGGTAGGCCGCATTGCTCTTCATCTCCTCGGGCGTCTGTCCCTCGCGATCGAGCCGGCCGATGAAAATCCCGGTGCCGAAAAATGGCGGGACCAGCATCTGCGTCACACCTGTCACACCCGGAATGGCGCGATATACGGGTGCAAGCTGGTCGCCCAGCGCATTGAGGCGGTTCTGGTCGACCGTGCCCTTCGCGTCGCCATACAAACTGGGCGGAAACGCGACCGACAGCAGCGATAAGTGATTCGGATCGTAGCCGAGCGAGAGACCCTGGAGGCGCTCGAGGCTTCGGCCCAGCAGAGCCGCGCCTGCGAGCATCACGAGGGCGAGCGAAACCTGCGACGCAACGAGGGCCTGCCTCATGCGGCGGCGCGCACGCGTCTCGGTACCCGCCCGGGAGTCGTAGCGCAGCGGCGACGCGAGCTCGCCCCGTGATGCAATGAGAGCCGGCAGCACGCCGAACACGAGAACCGCCGCGAGCGTGACACTGATGGCGATGATCACCGGCGCGCCGGCAACACCGATCACGTCAACGCGCGGGAGCTGCGGCGGCGCGTAGGCGACGAGCACCTTGATGAGGCCGGCGGCGACGCCGAGGCCAAGCAGTCCGCCGGCGACCCCGAGCAACCCGCTTTCCACCACGAGCTGTCGCACGACGTCGCCGTACGTGGCGCCCAGCGCCCGCCGCACCGACAGCTCGCGCGCACGGCTTGCTGCGCGAAGAAGCAGAAGGTTCCCCACGTTGACGCACGCGATGAGCAGTAGGAGGCCAACCGCGGCGACGAGCACGAGGAGAATGGGCCGGACATCGCCCACCACGGCGTGCGTGAACGTCTCGACATGCGCCCCGTCGTAGTCCCGCGGCTCCTGGCTGGTGGAGAGGGCCTTCATGAGCTGCAGGAACTCGCTCTGGGCCATGCGCGGCGTGGCGTTAGGCGCGAGCCTCGCGACGCCGATGACCGACAGTTGCTCGGACGGCTGCCACGCCGGCATCCACACCTCGACCGCCGCGGGATACTCGAGCCCTGGCGGCGCCACCCCGACCACGCGATACGAATTGCGCGCGTACGGTTCGATCAACTTGCGGCCGACGATATTCGGGTCGCCCCCGAAATACTTCCGCCATGCGCCATAGCTCAGCACGAGCACGAGGTCCGCTCCCGGTGCCTCGTCGCTGGCCTGGATGAACCGGCCCAATAGCGGCCGCGTGCCTAACACGTTGAAGAAGTTGCCCGTGACCAGGGTCCGATTCAGGACGAGCGGACGATCGCCATCCACCAGCGGCGCGGATGGCGCCCCCCAGTGCGCGATGCCGGCGACGTCGCGCATAGTCTTCGCCTCCGCCGCGACCTTCCTGAGGTCCCCGCGCAGGACGTAATAGTCGGTGTTGGGATCGCCCTTGTACGTGAACAGCTCGACGACCCGGTCGGGGTTAACCACCGGAAGCGGCCGAAGGATGACGGCGTCGAACACCGTGAACATCGCGACGGCCATCCCGATCCCGATGGCAAGGATCAGAACGGCCGTGATGGTGAAGGACGGGGAACGCCGGAACCCGCGGAGGGCAATTCTGAAATCGTGAGTCACTGCTCGGCCACCTCGCAGTACACCTTGATCGTGTTTGTGCCGCTGACGAGCGTGTCCATCAGCGCGCGATAGTTCTCGAGTCCCCTCACCTTATGCGTGAGCAGCTTGTCCAGCCAGTGCGGGTGCGCAAGCTCCGCCTGTGCGAGATCGCTCACGCCCGTCATGTAGTCTGCTCGGCTCGCGTTCACGCTGCCGACCAGGACCTTGTTCCCGAGCACGAAACCCTGATTGATGCGATCCGCCGGAATCTCGATGCGGCGATCGCCGCCCGTGACGCTGAGCAGGACGAGCACGCCATTCCTGGCCAGCGATTCCATCGCCTCGAACACGAGCGGCGAGTAGCCCGTGCCTTCGATGATCAGGTCGAATGGTCCATGCGTGCGCGACGCTTCGGCGATGCTGACGTCCTGCGTCGACTGGTATCCCACGCCGATGGGCTCGAGGAGATCCGCATTCAGATACGGCCGCGGCGTCTTCCCCATGGCCAGGACCTCTAGGCCCCGCAGGCGCAGGATCATCGACGCCAGCAAGCCTAACGTCCCGGTGCCGAGGACCAGGGCACGCTTTGGCTGCCAAACGCGGAGACGACGCTGAATCTCGAACGCCTGGCCGATCGCCTTCTCGGCCACGCTCACCGGCTCCAGGAGCACGCCGACCGACAGCAGCACGGTCGGCACCTTTACCAGAAAGTCAGCGTTCTCGGAGTAGTACTCGGCGAGGAAACCGTGGAGAAGGTTGATGCCTCGCTCGTAGTACGTGTCATCGGTCGTCATATCCTGCAGACCGATGGCGTCGTACAAGCTCGAGCCCGGGCGCCGAACGGTCGCGACGACACAGTCGCCCGGCGCGAACTCGGTGACGCCCGGCGCGACGGCTTCCACAACGCCGAAGCTTTCGTGACCGAGGATGAGATAATCATCCCCCGGGGGAGCCTTTCCGTACTCGGCGGCGTTGATCTCCTTGTCGGTGCCGTCCACGCCGACGCGGAGCACTCTCACGAGGACGCCGCGTCCGTTGGGAACGTCGTGCGCCGACGCCATCGGGACGTCGCGCAGGTGGATGCTGTTCGGCTTTCCCGGTAGAACTGCGACCGCTTTCATGGTCGACCGGCGCGCGTTCGGCGCGCCGAGCGTCCCCGGTGCGGAGTCCTTGGAGGTCGTGCTCATGGTTGGGCCCTCGCGGTACGAACCGTCGAGCCAGGCTCTGAATACCCGCCACGATCGACAACGGAGCGTCGCGGAACAAGAGGCCATGTTCACAGCGACTGATGGGACCTTCGGCGAATTGAATGCGGCGGGGACGGCGCTCGGGATGACACGCCGTTTTGCCGTCGCCCGTCCCCGGCTTCTATCCAGCGCGAGCGAACGCCGCGGGCGTCCGCTGCAACGCGTCGGTGCTCGAGCGCAGCACGCCCTCCGCAAGACGCAGCGCCTCGCCCACGGACCACGCCTGGAACGGACAGCCGCCTGGCGCATGCGGCGCGTCGCCGTCCGCGATTTCCGCCACGTGGCCTGGTGCGCTCACGTCGTAGTGACGGAGCAGCGGCCCGAGAAATTTCGACGCGGCTTCGATCCGGTCCTCGGTCGTGTCCGACCTGACGCGGAGCCACGCTTCGACGAACGCGCCGACGAGCCACGGCCATACGGTGCCCTGGTGGTACGCGCCGTCGCGCTGCCGCACGTCGCCGCGGTAGTGGCCAATGTAGCCAGGCTCACCGGGACCTAACGACCGGAGCCCCGCGGGCGTCCACAGCTGCCGCTCGACCACGTCCACCACGCGCCGCGCCATCTCGCCCTCAATCACCGCGTAGGGGAGCCCGCCGATCGCGAAGATCTGATTCGGGCGCAGCCGATCGTCATTCACACCGACCTTGTGATCGACGTCGACCACGTCGTACAGGAATCCGCGCTCGTCATTCCAGAACCGCTCGATGAACGTCGCCTGGGCGTGCGAGGCGAGCGCCGCCCACCGTGCCGAGCGACGGCCGGCAATGCGCAGGGCGTTGATCCACAGCGCCTGAATCTCCACGGGCTTTCCGATGCGCGGCGTGACGACCCAGTCGCCAACCTTCGCATCCATCCAGGTGAGCTGGACGCCTTGCTCGCCAGCCGAGAGCAGTCCGGTGCCGTCGGCCCGAATGCCGAAGCGTGTTCCACGGGCGTATCCACTCACGATTGCGTCGACCGCCGTCGTGAGCTTCCGGCGATCGGATGCGGTGAGCGGGCGTTCGGCCTGGGTCAGCTCGAGGAACTCGTGCACCGCGATGACGTACCACAGCGACGCGTCGACGGAGTTGTACTCGGGCAGCTTCCCGGCTTCCGGGAAGAAGTTGGGCAGCATGCCTTCGCTCACGTGCTCCGCCCACTCGAGCAGGATCTCGCGCGCGTCGGAGAAGCGGTCGCATTCGGCGGTGGCGCTCGAGAGGCACAGTCCGCGGAGGGCGATGAACGTGTCGCGGCCCCAGTCGGAGAACCACGGGTAGCCGGCGATGATCGTCTTGCCGCCGCCACGCGCGACGATGTAGTCGTCGGCGGCGCGGTGCAGGGACGATGGAAATGCCGCTCGCCGCCGGCGCTCGCTCGTCTCGACCGACTCCCAGCAGCGCTCGGGCGATGTGTTCAGCAGCGGCAGCGCGGCCGTCGTGCCCGCCCCCGACGCGGCGCCGAATGCGAGCACGGCTCGGCGGTCGAGCGAGAACGTGAAGTGCCCCGGAACCGCGAGGTCCTCGGTGTAGTCCAGACCACGCGCGCGCTCCTCGTCATACTGAAACTGTCGGTACCAGGACGGGTCGGCGACGTAGTCGCCGTTGGCGAGGGCGACGATCGGTGTCAGATCGCAGTATGGCTGCCAGGTGACGCGGCGGCCGGCGACGCTCGAGGTGAACCGGAACGCGTCGTTCTCGTGGTGCGTGGCGTGGATGTCGCGCCCCGAGAGGTACGGCTGCACAATGAGCCGAGCGTCACCGCCTCGGTTGAGGCGCCAGGACAGGGCAACGACCGGTGCCCCGCGCACCATGATCAGCTCCTGCACGACCTCGAGATCGTTAGGCAGCGTGTAGGTCCACGTTGGCCACGGATCGCGTGTGAAGCGCGCGATGCGCGCCGCGCCGTCGGGGTGCGTGACGTCGGGGAGGTAGCGCTGCGACGTGAGCGCGAACTTCCCGTCGGCCGTCTCGACCCACGCGTCGAACCCGTTGACGAGGACAATGCGCCCCGTGGGCGGCGTGGTCGCGACGGCGAGCATCGCGTGGTAGCGGCGCGTGCGGATGCCGTCGATTCGACCGAAGGCGAAGCCACCCAGTCCGTCGGCTTCCAGCCATTCCGTGGCGGGCGTGACCATGATGCGGCTACAGCTGTGGTGAGATGCCGGAATATGTATGGAGTCCCAACGCGAAAAGCGAGAGACAGATCGTCGCCTGTGACGAAAACGAAACCGAGTCTCGCCGAGCAATGCCGAGGCACGCTCGTCAGTGGTGCCTGGCCTGACGCGGCTCCACGTGGAGGTATCGGTACGCGTGCGTTGCCGATCGGAAGACGCGGTAGGCGATCGGAATCCCGGAATGGCGTCGGTCGGTCACGACGAGCTCGCGACCCAACGTCGGCCCTGTTTCCGAGTGCAGCAGGATCACTCGGCGATCCGCGCGGCGCAGGCTTCCAGCCACGCCGTGCTCGAGCAGCAGCAGGTCGTGCAGGTCGTCCGCCGTGACGAGGGCGGACGGGCGGACATCAACGAGCCGGCGCTCGACCAGCTCGAGCGCCGGATGGTCGCGCAGCTCCTGGGTATACGCGACCATGTCGTCGCGGCCGAACCTGCCGGTAACGACGGTCCGCAGCAGCCCGGAAGATGGCTCGATGGAGAACGAGATCGGCACGGCCGTCCGAGTTGAGGACGTAAGGCCTGGGCGTGCTCAACAAGATGGGCCCCCAGCCCGCCTGGCGCCGTTCTCGAGTCCCCGAGTCGCGCCGCGCCGTGATGAGCCGAACGTTAGGCGGGACAAGCGGAGCGTTTACTCCGCTCACGGCCGCTTGAACTCGGTGTCCTCGACATAGAGGTACATCACGGCCATCGCCGTGCGGTTCTGGCTGGTGGTGTTGTTGTACGCGCTCACCAGCTCGTACTGGTGATCCTTGTGCAGCGTAATCCCCTTCGGGGAGGAGATCTGCTCCACCCGCGCCAGCCCGATCCGCTCCGGGCGGTTCTCGGCCTTGCTGGCCAGCACCGTCTCGCCGGTTTTAACGTCGCGAAGCGTGAGCGATTCGGCGAAGGGATGCAGGTGTACGGCCACATAGTAGACCTTGAGGTCCTGACGCATGTCGAGCCAGCCGTTGATCGGGGTCGTTCGGACTTCGCGGCCCGGCTTGACCACCCAGTGTCCGGCGAACGTACGGCCCTCGTGGTCGTGATACGGCACCGAGTCGGCCCCCATGCCTTCGGCGGCCGCATGCTCGTGCATGTCGTGGTCCATGACGTCGCTGTTGTACGACCCGTCCGGGCCGTCGAGCCTAACGAGCGTGTTGATCCCGCGCTGGTACAGGGGGACGAGCCGCCGTCGCAGCTCGTGATCACGGACGTAGTGCACCGTGATCCGCTGCCGCACGCGGATGGGTGCGCCGTGATAATTGTGGTTGAGCACCTGTGCCGTAACTGATAGCGGCTCGTCGGATCGCAGCGGGATGCCAAACCCGTCGGGAAGGTTCACCTCGGTCTGGCCTTCGGACAGCGTGAACAGCCGCCGGCTCGGGAACTTCTGCCAGCCGAATATCTGGCGGTGCCGGGCCATGTCCACGTCGACGTTCGAGTGACACATAAACTCCGACGACTTGGGCTCACGCGAATCCGCGTCCACGATCGCGGCCTCGTATCCCACGACCCACACGATCTCGTGCGTCGTCGTGTCGGTCAGCGTCACGTCCATCACGCGATACGGACCCTGCATGGAAGCCCACGTCGTGTCGATCGTGAAGGCATCCGAGTAGACCACGCGCGACTCGACCGCCGGCTTGGCCGACGCGTTCGCACAGGCAGCGAGCCCCGTCATCGCGGCCGCGAGCAGAAGTCGTCTCATCCGCATTGTTGCCGTGTCCGACCCGGCATTTCGCATGTTCGCACCAGACCTCGTTGACCTCGGGTAATCTAACGCGACGACCACACTCATTACCTCCCGCTTGGCTCACGGACATATTGCCGCGCGCGGCACATCTGCCGATCCCAGTCCACCGTTCCCAGCCAATGCCCCGTCTGCGACTCTTCGGTCTCGTCGCCGCCGTCTGCGCCAATGCCTCGTCGCTGGCCATCGCGCAGCAGGCCTCCATCCCTACACCGGAATCATCCCTCGGCTTCGCCGTCGGGGCCGACTTCAAGCTCGCGACTTACGACGAGTCGATTGCGTACTTCCAGAAGCTCGCGGTGGCGTCGAACCGGATTCGTCTTGTCGATGTCGGCAAGACGTCGACCGGCCACCCGTGGACGCTCGCGATCATCTCGTCGCCCGAGAATCTCGCGAAGCTCGATCGGCTGAAGCAGATCGCCCAGCGGCTCGCTCACCCGACCGGGCTCACCGACGCCGAGGCGCGTCGGCTCGCCACCGAAGGCCGGATGTTCGTGGACATCAGTGGTGGCCTGCACGCGTCGGAGATCGCCGGGTCGCAGCACACCATCCAGCTCGCGTACGACATTCTCGCGCATCCGGACGACGCCAAAATCAAGGCGATCCTCGAGAACGACGTTTTGTTCCTCTGGCCGTCGATCAACCCCGACGGGCAGAACATCGTGGTCAACTGGTATCGGGAGAACGTGGGCACGCCGTACGAGGTGTCGCCGCTTCACGAGGTCTATCAGAAGTACATCGGCCACGACAACAACCGCGACGCGTACATGCTGAACGTCGTCGAGTCCCGCGTGGTCGCGCGCACGTGGCGCGAGTGGGAGCCGCAGATCATCTACGTCCAGCATCAGACGGCGCCGTTCCCGACCCGCATCTGGCTGCCTCCGTTCGCGGAACCCATCGCTCCGCGCGTGCCGGCCCTCATGTCGCGCCAGGTGAACACCATCGGGATGACGATCGCGCAAGCGCTCGAGTCGAACGGGCAGGTGGGTGCGACGCACATGGGCACCGGGTTCGACTCGTGGTATCCGGGCTACATCGACTACATGCCGATGCTCCAGAACATCAACGCGTACTGGACGGAGACCGCGCTTTACAGGTATGCGACGCCGCACTTCTACACGATCGGTGATTTCCCGGCCGACATGCGTGACCTGCGGCCGCAGTCGCTGTATCCGAGCCCATGGCCGGGCGGCTGGTGGCGACTCAAGGACGCGGTGGACTACATGCGCACGGCGTCGATGGCGACGCTCGACTACGCGGCCAAGTATCGCGAGGAGCTGCTGTACAACCGCTATCAGGCCGGCCGCAACGCCATCAAGCGATACGCTGCGGAGCCGCCGTACGCCTACGTGATCCCACAGACGCAGCGCGACCCGGGAACGGCGGCCGAGTTGCTGCGCCGGCTCGCGTTCAACGGCGTGCGGGTGGGCCAGCTCGACCGCGACGTCTCGTTGGGCGGCGCACTCCATCGCCGTGGGAGCTGGGTCATTCCGATGGACCAGGAATTCGCCGAGCTCGTTAGGCAGCTGTTCGAGGTGCAGGAGTACCCGGACCTGCGCGAGTACCCCGAGGGCCCGCCCGAGCAGCCTTACGATGCCGCCGGCTGGACGCTGCCCTTTCAGATGGACGTGAACGTCGTCGAGGTTCGCTCGCCGCTGTCGGCCGATGCGCGCGCCGCAATCAAGGCGGTGCGCGGCAAGCCAACCGACGTTCACGCGTCTGCCGACGCACCATTCACCACGGACTCGATCGCTGCCGGTATCGTGACCCCGGCGGGGTCCATCACGGGATCCGGCGATCGTCTGGCCGTCGATCCCACGCAGAACGATGCGTTCCGGTTGATCGGGCAGGCGCTCGCGGCCGGTGGCGCCGTGAGTAAGGCTCCGGGCGCGAAAGGGCAGGGCGCGCGCTATGTCGTTTCCGGAGTGCCGATGTCGCGCCTCGAGGGTTGGGCGCGCGATCTCTCGCTCCGCGCGGAGCGCGTCTCGTCCAGGTCCGCCAGCGTTCCGGCAGCGCGGCTCCGGATCGCGCTCTTCAAGCCGTGGACGGCCAGCATGGACGAAGGCTGGACCGAATGGCTGCTGGACCGGTATGGGTTGAGTTACACAGTGATCGCGCCGGTGGACGTGCAGAGTGGCGACCTCGCGTCGCGATTCGACGTGATCCTCATGGCCTCCGACTCGCCTCGTTCGATCATGAACGGCTACTCGGCGGGGACGGTGCCAGCGCGCTACTCGGGTGGCGTCGGTGACGCCGGTACGCGCGCGCTCGATGCCTTCGTGCAGGGCGGCGGAACGCTCGTGTGCCTCAACGAGAGCGCGGACTTCGCGATCACTGCACTCAACCTCCCGGTGAAGAACGTGGTGTCCGGCGTTGCCCGGAAGGATTTCTTCGCGAGCGGCTCGATCCTGGAGGTGATCACGGATCCGGCGCACCCGCTCATGGCGGGTATGCCGGAGCGCGCGAAGGTGTTCGTGGACGACAGCCCGGTCTTCAGGACGACCGAGGGATTCGAGGGCGCCGCCCTGGCGAAGTATGCGCCCTCGGGGTCGCCTCGGCTCTCGGGCTACTTGTTAGGCGACAAGTACCTGCACGACAACGCGGCGGCGTTGGACGTCAAGCACGGGCGGGGGCATGTGGTGCTCATCGGCTTCCGCCCGCAATGGCGCGGCCAGCCGTTCGGCACGTTCCGCGTAGTGCTCAACGCGGCGCTGTTCAGTCGGGGGATGGCCAAGGGGGCCGCTGGCACCCCCGGGTTTTGGTCGGCGCCGGCGCCACCGAAATCACGTTAGGCAACGGAATGCTACGTAAGGGGTCAGACTCCTATTGCATCGTTCCAACGCCCCGCGGGGCGTTGGAACGATGCAATAGGAGTCTGACCCCTTACGTAGCATTCCGTTGCCTAACGTGATTTCGGTGGCGCCGGCGCCGACCAAAACCCGGGGGTGCCAGCGGCCCCCTTGGCCATCCCCCGACTGAACAGCGCCGCGTTGAGCACTACGCGGAACGTGCCGAACGGCTGGCCGCGCCATTGCGGGCGGAAGCCGATGAGCACCACATGCCCCCGCCCGTGCTTGACGTCCAACGCCGCCGCGTTGTCGTGCAGGTACTTGTCGCCTAACAAGTAGCCCGAGAGCCGAGGCGACCCCGAGGGCGCATACTTCGCCAGGGCGGCGCCCTCGAATCCCTCGGTCGTCCTGAAGACCGGGCTGTCGTCCACGAACACCTTCGCGCGCTCCGGCATACCCGCCATGAGCGGGTGCGCCGGATCCGTGATCACCTCCAGGATCGAGCCGCTCGCGAAGAAATCCTTCCGGGCAACGCCGGACACCACGTTCTTCACCGGGAGGTTGAGTGCAGTGATCGCGAAGTCCGCGCTCTCGTTGAGGCACACGAGCGTTCCGCCGCCCTGCACGAAGGCATCGAGCGCGCGCGTACCGGCGTCACCGACGCCACCCGAGTAGCGCGCTGGCACCGTCCCCGCCGAGTAGCCGTTCATGATCGAACGAGGCGAGTCGGAGGCCATGAGGATCACGTCGAATCGCGACGCGAGGTCGCCACTCTGCACGTCCACCGGCGCGATCACTGTGTAACTCAACCCATACCGGTCCAGCAGCCATTCGGTCCAGCCTTCGTCCATGCTGGCCGTCCACGGCTTGAAGAGCGCGATCCGGAGCCGCGCTGCCGGAACGCTGGCGGACCTGGACGAGACGCGCTCCGCGCGGAGCGAGAGATCGCGCGCCCAACCCTCGAGGCGCGACATCGGCACTCCGGAAACGACATAGCGCGCGCCCTGCCCTTTCGCGCCCGGAGCCTTACTCACGGCGCCACCGGCCGCGAGCGCCTGCCCGATCAACCGGAACGCATCGTTCTGCGTGGGATCGACGGCCAGACGATCGCCGGATCCCGTGATGGACCCCGCCGGGGTCACGATACCGGCAGCGATCGAGTCCGTGGTGAATGGTGCGTCGGCAGACGCGTGAACGTCGGTTGGCTTGCCGCGCACCGCCTTGATTGCGGCGCGCGCATCGGCCGACAGCGGCGAGCGAACCTCGACGACGTTCACGTCCATCTGAAAGGGCAGCGTCCAGCCGGCGGCATCGTAAGGCTGCTCGGGCGGGCCCTCGGGGTACTCGCGCAGGTCCGGGTACTCCTGCACCTCGAACAGCTGCCTAACGAGCTCGGCGAATTCCTGGTCCATCGGAATGACCCAGCTCCCACGGCGATGGAGTGCGCCGCCCAACGAGACGTCGCGGTCGAGCTGGCCCACCCGCACGCCGTTGAACGCGAGCCGGCGCAGCAACTCGGCCGCCGTTCCCGGGTCGCGCTGCGTCTGTGGGATCACGTAGGCGTACGGCGGCTCCGCAGCGTATCGCTTGATGGCGTTGCGGCCGGCCTGATAGCGGTTGTACAGCAGCTCCTCGCGATACTTGGCCGCGTAGTCGAGCGTCGCCATCGACGCCGTGCGCATGTAGTCCACCGCGTCCTTGAGTCGCCACCAGCCGCCCGGCCATGGGCTCGGATACAGCGACTGCGGCCGCAGGTCACGCATGTCGGCCGGGAAATCACCGATCGTGTAGAAGTGCGGCGTCGCATACCTGTAAAGCGCGGTCTCCGTCCAGTACGCGTTGATGTTCTGGAGCATCGGCATGTAGTCGATGTAGCCCGGATACCACGAGTCGAACCCGGTGCCCATGTGCGTCGCACCCACCTGCCCGTTCGACTCGAGCGCTTGCGCGATCGTCATCCCGATGGTGTTCACCTGGCGCGACATGAGGGCCGGCACGCGCGGAGCGATGGGTTCCGCGAACGGAGGCAGCCAGATGCGGGTCGGGAACGGCGCCGTCTGATGCTGGACGTAGATGATCTGCGGCTCCCACTCGCGCCACGTGCGCGCGACCACGCGGGACTCGACGACGTTCAGCATGTACGCGTCGCGGTTGTTGTCGTGGCCGATGTACTTCTGATAGACCTCGTGAAGCGGCGACACCTCGTACGGCGTGCCCACGTTCTCCCGATACCAGTTGACCACGATGTTCTGCCCGTCGGGGTTGATCGACGGCCAGAGGAACAAAACGTCGTTCTCGAGGATCGCCTTGATTTTGGCGTCGTCCGGATGCGCGAGAATGTCGTACGCGAGCTGGATGGTGTGCTGCGACCCGGCGATCTCCGACGCGTGCAGGCCACCACTGATGTCCACGAACATCCGGCCTTCGGTGGCGAGCCGACGCGCCTCGGCGTCGGTGAGCCCGGTCGGGTGAGCGAGCCGCTGGGCGATCTGCTTCAGCCGATCGAGCTTCGCGAGATTCTCGGGCGACGAGATGATCGCGAGCGTCCACGGGTGGCCGGTCGACGTCTTGCCGACATCGACAAGACGAATCCGGTTCGACGCCACCGCGAGCTTCTGGAAGTACGCAATCGACTCGTCGTAAGTCGCGAGCTTGAAGTCGGCCCCGACGGCGAAGCCGAGGGATGATTCCGGTGTAGGGATGGAGGCCTGCTGCGCGATGGCCAGCGACGAGGCATTGGCGCAGACGGCGGCGACGAGACCGAAGAGTCGCAGACGGGGCATTGGCTGGGAACGGTGGACTGGGATCGGCAGATGTGCCGCGCGCGGCAATATGTCCGTGAGCCAAGCGGGAGGTAATGAGTGTGGTCGTCGCGTTAGATTACCCGAGGTCAACGAGGTCTGGTGCGAACATGCGAAATGCCGGGTCGGACACGGCAACAATGCGGATGAGACGACTTCTGCTCGCGGCCGCGATGACGGGGCTCGCTGCCTGTGCGAACGCGTCGGCCAAGCCGGCGGTCGAGTCGCGCGTGGTCTACTCGGATGCCTTCACGATCGACACGACGTGGGCTTCCATGCAGGGTCCGTATCGCGTGATGGACGTGACGCTGACCGACACGACGACGCACGAGATCGTGTGGGTCGTGGGATACGAGGCCGCGATCGTGGACGCGGATTCGCGTGAGCCCAAGTCGTCGGAGTTTATGTGTCACTCGAACGTCGACGTGGACATGGCCCGGCACCGCCAGATATTCGGCTGGCAGAAGTTCCCGAGCCGGCGGCTGTTCACGCTGTCCGAAGGCCAGACCGAGGTGAACCTTCCCGACGGGTTTGGCATCCCGCTGCGATCCGACGAGCCGCTATCAGTTACGGCACAGGTGCTCAACCACAATTATCACGGCGCACCCATCCGCGTGCGGCAGCGGATCACGGTGCACTACGTCCGTGATCACGAGCTGCGACGGCGGCTCGTCCCCCTGTACCAGCGCGGGATCAACACGCTCGTTAGGCTCGACGGCCCGGACGGGTCGTACAACAGCGACGTCATGGACCACGACATGCACGAGCATGCGGCCGCCGAAGGCATGGGGGCCGACTCGGTGCCGTATCACGACCACGAGGGCCGTACGTTCGCCGGACACTGGGTGGTCAAGCCGGGCCGCGAAGTCCGAACGACCCCGATCAACGGCTGGCTCGACATGCGTCAGGACCTCAAGGTCTACTATGTGGCCGTACACCTGCATCCCTTCGCCGAATCGCTCACGCTTCGCGACGTTAAAACCGGCGAGACGGTGCTGGCCAGCAAGGCCGAGAACCGCCCGGAGCGGATCGGGCTGGCGCGGGTGGAGCAGATCTCCTCCCCGAAGGGGATTACGCTGCACAAGGATCACCAGTACGAGCTGGTGAGCGCGTACAACAACACCACCAGCCAGAACCGCACGGCGATGGCCGTGATGTACCTCTATGTCGAGGACACCGAGTTCAAGCGGCCGTGAGCGGAGTAAACGCTCCGCTTGTCCCGCCTAACGTTCGGCTCATCACGGCGCGGCGCGACTCGGGGACTCGAGAACGGCGCCAGGCGGGCTGGGGGCCCATCTTGTTGAGCACGCCCAGGCCTTACGTCCTCAACTCGGACGGCCGTGCCGATCTCGTTCTCCATCGAGCCATCTTCCGGGCTGCTGCGGACCGTCGTTACCGGCAGGTTCGGCCGCGACGACATGGTCGCGTATACCCAGGAGCTGCGCGACCATCCGGCGCTCGAGCTGGTCGAGCGCCGGCTCGTTGATGTCCGCCCGTCCGCCCTCGTCACGGCGGACGACCTGCACGACCTGCTGCTGCTCGAGCACGGCGTGGCTGGAAGCCTGCGCCGCGCGGATCGCCGAGTGATCCTGCTGCACTCGGAAACAGGGCCGACGTTGGGTCGCGAGCTCGTCGTGACCGACCGACGCCATTCCGGGATTCCGATCGCCTACCGCGTCTTCCGATCGGCAACGCACGCGTACCGATACCTCCACGTGGAGCCGCGTCAGGCCAGGCACCACTGACGAGCGTGCCTCGGCATTGCTCGGCGAGACTCGGTTTCGTTTTCGTCACAGGCGACGATCTGTCTCTCGCTTTTCGCGTTGGGACTCCATACATATTCCGGCATCTCACCACAGCTGTAGCCGCATCATGGTCACGCCCGCCACGGAATGGCTGGAAGCCGACGGACTGGGTGGCTTCGCCTTCGGTCGAATCGACGGCATCCGCACGCGCCGCTACCACGCGATGCTCGCCGTCGCGACCACGCCGCCCACGGGGCGCATTGTCCTCGTCAACGGGTTCGACGCGTGGGTCGAGACGGCCGACGGGAAGTTCGCGCTCACGTCGCAGCGCTACCTCCCCGACGTCACGCACCCCGACGGCGCGGCGCGCATCGCGCGCTTCACACGCGATCCGTGGCCAACGTGGACCTACACGCTGCCTAACGATCTCGAGGTCGTGCAGGAGCTGATCATGGTGCGCGGGGCACCGGTCGTTGCCCTGTCCTGGCGCCTCAACCGAGGCGGTGACGCTCGGCTCATTGTGCAGCCGTACCTCTCGGGGCGCGACATCCACGCCACGCACCACGAGAACGACGCGTTCCGGTTCACCTCGAGCGTCGCCGGCCGCCGCGTCACCTGGCAGCCATACTGCGATCTGACACCGATCGTCGCCCTCGCCAACGGCGACTACGTCGCCGACCCGTCCTGGTACCGACAGTTTCAGTATGACGAGGAGCGCGCGCGTGGTCTGGACTACACCGAGGACCTCGCGGTTCCGGGGCACTTCACGTTCTCGCTCGACCGCCGAGCCGTGCTCGCATTCGGCGCCGCGTCGGGGGCGGGCACGACGGCCGCGCTGCCGCTGCTGAACACATCGCCCGAGCGCTGCTGGGAGTCGGTCGAGACGAGCGAGCGCCGGCGGCGAGCGGCATTTCCATCGTCCCTGCACCGCGCCGCCGACGACTACATCGTCGCGCGTGGCGGCGGCAAGACGATCATCGCCGGCTACCCGTGGTTCTCCGACTGGGGCCGCGACACGTTCATCGCCCTCCGCGGACTGTGCCTCTCGAGCGCCACCGCCGAATGCGACCGCTTCTCCGACGCGCGCGAGATCCTGCTCGAGTGGGCGGAGCACGTGAGCGAAGGCATGCTGCCCAACTTCTTCCCGGAAGCCGGGAAGCTGCCCGAGTACAACTCCGTCGACGCGTCGCTGTGGTACGTCATCGCGGTGCACGAGTTCCTCGAGCTGACCCAGGCCGAACGCCCGCTCACCGCATCCGATCGCCGGAAGCTCACGACGGCGGTCGACGCAATCGTGAGTGGATACGCCCGTGGAACACGCTTCGGCATTCGGGCCGACGGCACCGGACTGCTCTCGGCTGGCGAGCAAGGCGTCCAGCTCACCTGGATGGATGCGAAGGTTGGCGACTGGGTCGTCACGCCGCGCATCGGAAAGCCCGTGGAGATTCAGGCGCTGTGGATCAACGCCCTGCGCATTGCCGGCCGTCGCTCGGCACGGTGGGCGGCGCTCGCCTCGCACGCCCAGGCGACGTTCATCGAGCGGTTCTGGAATGACGAGCGCGGATTCCTGTACGACGTGGTCGACGTCGATCACAAGGTCGGTGTGAATGACGATCGGCTGCGCCCGAATCAGATCTTCGCGATCGGCGGGCTCCCCTACGCGGTGATTGAGGGCGAGATGGCGCGGCGCGTGGTGGACGTGGTCGAGCGGCAGCTGTGGACGCCCGCGGGGCTCCGGTCGTTAGGTCCCGGTGAGCCTGGCTACATTGGCCACTACCGCGGCGACGTGCGGCAGCGCGACGGCGCGTACCACCAGGGCACCGTATGGCCGTGGCTCGTCGGCGCGTTCGTCGAAGCGTGGCTCCGCGTCAGGTCGGACACGACCGAGGACCGGATCGAAGCCGCGTCGAAATTTCTCGGGCCGCTGCTCCGTCACTACGACGTGAGCGCACCAGGCCACGTGGCGGAAATCGCGGACGGCGACGCGCCGCATGCGCCAGGCGGCTGTCCGTTCCAGGCGTGGTCCGTGGGCGAGGCGCTGCGTCTTGCGGAGGGCGTGCTGCGCTCGAGCACCGACGCGTTGCAGCGGACGCCCGCGGCGTTCGCTCGCGCTGGATAGAAGCCGGGGACGGGCGACGGCAAAACGGCGTGTCATCCCGAGCGCCGTCCCCGCCGCATTCAATTCGCCGAAGGTCCCATCAGTCGCTGTGAACATGGCCTCTTGTTCCGCGACGCTCCGTTGTCGATCGTGGCGGGTATTCAGAGCCTGGCTCGACGGTTCGTACCGCGAGGGCCCAACCATGAGCACGACCTCCAAGGACTCCGCACCGGGGACGCTCGGCGCGCCGAACGCGCGCCGGTCGACCATGAAAGCGGTCGCAGTTCTACCGGGAAAGCCGAACAGCATCCACCTGCGCGACGTCCCGATGGCGTCGGCGCACGACGTTCCCAACGGACGCGGCGTCCTCGTGAGAGTGCTCCGCGTCGGCGTGGACGGCACCGACAAGGAGATCAACGCCGCCGAGTACGGAAAGGCTCCCCCGGGGGATGATTATCTCATCCTCGGTCACGAAAGCTTCGGCGTTGTGGAAGCCGTCGCGCCGGGCGTCACCGAGTTCGCGCCGGGCGACTGTGTCGTCGCGACCGTTCGGCGCCCGGGCTCGAGCTTGTACGACGCCATCGGTCTGCAGGATATGACGACCGATGACACGTACTACGAGCGAGGCATCAACCTTCTCCACGGTTTCCTCGCCGAGTACTACTCCGAGAACGCTGACTTTCTGGTAAAGGTGCCGACCGTGCTGCTGTCGGTCGGCGTGCTCCTGGAGCCGGTGAGCGTGGCCGAGAAGGCGATCGGCCAGGCGTTCGAGATTCAGCGTCGTCTCCGCGTTTGGCAGCCAAAGCGTGCCCTGGTCCTCGGCACCGGGACGTTAGGCTTGCTGGCGTCGATGATCCTGCGCCTGCGGGGCCTAGAGGTCCTGGCCATGGGGAAGACGCCGCGGCCGTATCTGAATGCGGATCTCCTCGAGCCCATCGGCGTGGGATACCAGTCGACGCAGGACGTCAGCATCGCCGAAGCGTCGCGCACGCATGGACCATTCGACCTGATCATCGAAGGCACGGGCTACTCGCCGCTCGTGTTCGAGGCGATGGAATCGCTGGCCAGGAATGGCGTGCTCGTCCTGCTCAGCGTCACGGGCGGCGATCGCCGCATCGAGATTCCGGCGGATCGCATCAATCAGGGTTTCGTGCTCGGGAACAAGGTCCTGGTCGGCAGCGTGAACGCGAGCCGAGCAGACTACATGACGGGCGTGAGCGATCTCGCACAGGCGGAGCTTGCGCACCCGCACTGGCTGGACAAGCTGCTCACGCATAAGGTGAGGGGACTCGAGAACTATCGCGCGCTGATGGACACGCTCGTCAGCGGCACAAACACGATCAAGGTGTACTGCGAGGTGGCCGAGCAGTGACTCACGATTTCAGAATTGCCCTCCGCGGGTTCCGGCGTTCCCCGTCCTTCACCATCACGGCCGTTCTGATCCTTGCCATCGGGATCGGGATGGCCGTCGCGATGTTCACGGTGTTCGACGCCGTCATCCTTCGGCCGCTTCCGGTGGTTAACCCCGACCGGGTCGTCGAGCTGTTCACGTACAAGGGCGATCCCAACACCGACTATTACGTCCTGCGCGGGGACCTCAGGAAGGTCGCGGCGGAGGCGAAGACTATGCGCGACGTCGCCGGCATCGCGCACTGGGGGGCGCCATCCGCGCCGCTGGTGGATGGCGATCGTCCGCTCGTCCTGAATCGGACCCTGGTCACGGGCAACTTCTTCAACGTGTTAGGCACGCGGCCGCTATTGGGCCGGTTCATCCAGGCCAGCGACGAGGCACCGGGAGCGGACCTCGTGCTCGTGCTGAGCTATGGCGCATGGCGGAAGTATTTCGGGGGCGACCCGAATATCGTCGGCCGCAAGTTGATCGAACCGTACGCGCGCAATTCGTATCGCGTGGTCGGGGTGGCGCCGCCAGGGCTCGAGTATCCCGCGGCGGTCGAGGTGTGGATGCCGGCGTGGCAGCCGTCCGAGCAACTGTCGGTCATCGGCGTCGCGAGGCTCGCGCCTAACGCCACGCCGCGCATGGCCCAGAGCGAGTTCCTGCAGCTCATGAAGGCCCTCTCCACCAGCCAGGAGCCGCGGGACTACGACGGGGCGCATGTCGAGACGTTCACGCACGCCGTGGTGGGCGATGTCCGGCCCATTCTCCTCGTGCTCGTCGCCGCGGTTGGCCTCCTACTGCTCATCGCGTGCGTCAACGTGGGGAACCTTCTGCTTCTTCGCGCAGCAAGCCGTGCGCGCGAGCTGTCGGTGCGGCGGGCGCTGGGCGCCACGTACGGCGACGTCGTGCGACAGCTCGTGGTGGAAAGCGGGTTGCTCGGGGTCGCCGGCGGACTGCTTGGCCTCGGCGTCGCCGCCGGCCTCATCAAGGTGCTCGTCGCCTACGCGCCGCCGCAGCTCCCGCGCGTTGACGTGATCGGTGTTGCCGGCGCGCCGGTGATCATCGCCATCAGTGTCACGCTCGCGGCGGTTCTCGTGTTCGGCGTGCTGCCGGCTCTCATTGCATCACGGGGCGAGCTCGCGTCGCCGCTGCGCTACGACTCCCGGGCGGGTACCGAGACGCGTGCGCGCCGCCGCATGAGGCAGGCCCTCGTTGCGTCGCAGGTTTCGCTCGCCCTCGTGATGCTCGCAGGCGCGGCTCTGCTGGGCCGAAGCCTCGAGCGCCTCCAGGGTCTCTCGCTCGGCTACGATCCGAATCACTTATCGCTGCTGTCGGTCGCGTTTCCGCCCAGTTTGTATGGCGACGCGAAGGGCACGGTCGACCAGAACCGCCTCAATGCGCTGGGCGACCAGCTTGCACCCGTATATCGCGCCATTCCGGGTGTGACAGGTGTGACGCAGATGCTGGTCCCGCCATTTTTCGGCACCGGGATTTTCATCGGCCGGCTCGATCGCGAGGGACAGACGCCCGAGGAGATGAAGAGCAATGCGGCCTACCCGATGGAAGCGGGGGGCGCCGACTACTTCCGCGTGTACGGCATCCCGATTCTTCGTGGCCGAGCGTTCACGGAGGCGGACGATGAGAAGGCCGAGAACGTCGCCGTCGTCAGCGAGTCCGCGGCACAAAAGCTCTGGCCTAACGAGAACCCGATCGGGAAGCGGATTCACTTCTGGACTGGCGATTCCACGAAATTTCGCACGGTCGTCGGCGTCGCCGGCGACATGCACTACCGTTCGCTGCGCGAATCGACGGCGGAGATCTACCTGCCGTGGAAGCAGTCCTACTGGCAGGGATCGTTCGCGATTCGGACAACCGGAACGCTAGCGTCGGTGCTTCCAGCTCTGCGGCGCGCGACGGCGGAGGTGAATCCCGCGTTGACGTTATGGCAGGCGGATCCCATGGATGACCTGATCGCGAAGCCGCTTGCCCAGCCTCGTATGAGCGCCCTGCTGCTGGCGGGTTTCGCGTTCGTGTCGATGCTGCTCGCCGCGATTGGGCTCTATGGCGTGATGGCGTCGTCGGTGCGTGGGAGCATGCGGGAGTTGGGCGTGCGGGCGGCGTTAGGTGCGTCGCCGGAGCGCCTGCGGCGCGGCGTGCTGACGGAGGCGCTGATCGTCACCGGTACCGGCGCGGTCGTTGGGCTCGCTGTTGCCCTGGCGGCGTCCAGGCTACTGACCAAGCTCCTGTTCGAGGTCAGCCCGGCCGACCCGATCTCGCTGCTCGGCTCCGCGGTGTTGCTCATGGTCGTTGCCGTGATCGCCGCATATATACCCGCACGGCACGCGACTCGAGTGGATCCCGTCCAGGCACTTCGAGCAGACTGAGTGGAATTGGTTGGTATGGGGTCAGAGTCCTGACTCATCGTTCCAACGCGGCCGCGTTGGAACGATGAGTCAGGACTCTGACCCCATACGCATCAATTCGACTCTGACCCCAATTCCGCCGTTTCACGCGACGACGGCGTGCCTCCCTTCTCTGACGAGCGGGATGACGGTTTCGCTGAACCGCTCCATCTCCTCGAGCTGCGGGCTGCACTGTAGCAGGAGGAGGTTCACGCCGACGTTCTCCAGCTCGATGATCCGCTCCGCCACCTGCTCCGGCGTGCCGACGAGGCCCGCACGCAGACCGCGGTTCGAGACCGAGTAGTCCTGCAGGCTCACCTGCTGCTCGAGCTTCGTGTTCGAGAT
>Ga0136846_1226961_pt1 | contig 21469 bp, 14 predicted proteins | sample HopSoiMetagenom2_FD_96841 | JGI IMG/M metagenome (GOLD analysis project Ga0136846, IMG submission 96841) | Grasslands soil microbial communities from Hopland, California, USA - 2 Assembly 2016 (version 4) | ecosystem: Environmental > Terrestrial > Soil > Grasslands | place: USA: Hopland... | reverse complement strand
GGTAAAATGAAAATAGTGAAGGTGTCTGAAAAAGCCTTTATTGGCAAGGATATCATACACGTTGCCATTTTCCAGAAGAACGACGAGCGTACCACTTACAATATGATCTATGTAGATGGAAAATCTGGCGTCACTTATGCCAAACGCTTTAACGTAACCGGTATTACCCGCGATAAAGAATACGATCTTACCAATAAAGGTGCGGAGAAAGCTAAAGTACATTACTTCAGCGCCAACTCCAATGGCGAGGCGGAAGTTGTTAGAGTGGTACTGGATCCCAACAGTACAGCCCGCAAAAAAGAGTTCGACTTTTATTTTGAAGAGCTGGAGATCAAGGCCCGCCAAAGCCTGGGTAACCAGGTAACCAAGTTCAGGGTAAAATCAGTTAAGTTCAAAGAAGCTGGTAAATCAACCCTGGGTGGTAAAAAGCTGTGGTTCGACGATCAGTTCGGCCGGTTGAGTACCGAGGCGAAAGGGGAGTACCTCGGCAGCTTCCAACCTGAAGATAAAATACTGGTAATATACAAAGATGGTAACTACGAGATCACCGATCAGGAACTGACGCAGAAGTTTGATATCGAAAAAGTGATCGAGATAGAGAAGTTCAACCCCGAGAAAACGGTTACTGCTATTTACCTGGATAACGACAAACAGCAGTTCAATGTAAAACGGTTCCATATTGAAACCACTACCATCCGTAACAAGTTCATGCTGATAAAAGAAGGGGAGGGCAATTACCTGGAAGCGGTGACCACGCATCCCGAGCCAATTGTGCAAATAAAAACGGGTCGCGGCGCCCAGGTGCGCACGCAAAAGATCAAGATTGCCGATATGGTGGAGGTAATGGGCTGGAAAGCGGTTGGTACCAAACTGGCCGATTTCAGCAAGAGCACGGAGTTTGAGTGGACGATGAAAGAACAAAAAGAAGATCCGGAACAACCGGAACTGTTCTAAATAAAAATAAAAAATGGTGGGTCACCTTTTGAAGGTGGCTCACCATTTACTTTATATAAGTATGTAAATCGCTAATGTCGCGATATTCGTTTTTTGATCCGCACGGTGGCGTTTTGGGTGTAAGAACTGGAAAGAAATACCTCAAACCGGGAAATGCCATCGGTAACCACCATTAAGGCCGTATTAGGTGGGATGCGGCCCAGGTTCTCGGCAAACAGGCTCACTTCATTTACATCCTTGCTATTGTCGAGCGTAAGATAAATATTCACGGCCCGGGCGGTGAGCTCCTGATGCGTAACTACCGGTTGGCCGTTCACGAACACGGAAACGGTATCGCCGTCAATTTCGCCATTATCATACAGGCTGATGCGAATGGAATCGCTGCCTATTTCCAGGTCCTTGGTATAAGCGATCTTTCTGCGGGTGAACTGGGCTACCAGGTTACGCTCGCTGTAAGCATCAATAGCGCTGTCGGTAATTTTTATCGGGGCAATGCTGGCAGTACCCGATGTGGGGGCGGTGTTTACAACAGGCATGTTGCTTTTTATTACCACATCTTCCCGTTGCGGCATCCAGAAGCGTTTGCCTACAATGCTGCTGCTCAACATGCTATCTAGGTTTTTGGTGGCCACGTCCATGGTAAAGCTTACCCGCATCTCGGGGCAGGTATACTTGTATTTGTCAATGGTAACAAATGCACCGCTCATGGAGCTTTTAACATGGCTTACCCGCAAGGTGCCTTCAAAATCCATCATACATTCGGCCCCGTTCTGAGTGGCCCTGGACTGGTAAAACAACATGGGCAGGTTTTTTATGCTTACCTGCCTGGTAGTTTGGTCGTAGGTGCCACGAACAAAAAAGCTTTGATATGTATCTTTAAAATAATAGCCAAAAACACCCTCCACTGAACTTCCTTTTTGTTTTAATACCAACTCGGTAAGATAGTTATTGTAAACGCCTTGCGCTACAACATCAGCCTTGCCATACCAGGAGCCCGATATAGATTGGGAAAAAGCAAACCTTCCGGTTACTAATAAAGAGAGAACCAAAATAATGCGTAGCATATGTTAATTTAAGTAGAAAAATCAAGCCAAGCAATAAATTGCAAATTTCTTAATACGAAAATAGCCCGTTAAGTGTATGCCAGTTGGGTACTTAACGCTTTTCTATGCGGCCTATGGCTTGTTCCTGGGTGGGTGTTTTTCAACCGGATATTAGTTCGGAAGGATACAGATTCAAAGTGTGCAATAACAGGCAGGTAATGCCTGCCTACAAAAATATACCGGAGTTTTCAATTCTCAGAGTAATCGGGAAATTGTGTGGAAAATAAATTAGTTAACAAGTAATTTATCAGTGGTGTTGCGTATTAATACGATGATTTTTCCGCGATTAATGTTGAATCGTGAAACGGCAAACGTGAAACGTGAAAGGGCTCGCGACAAGGTAACATTCCTCACTATTTTCATCCCTACTCATTTCATCCTTCGCCCTTTATCAACTCTATCAACCTGCTACTTTTAACCTCATATGTTTTTCCCTTTCTCGTTAACTTGTCAACATGTTAACTCGTCAACTCGTCAACTATTTAATATATCGCTTCAACTCCCTGTCATTATCCCGCTGCTTGATAGTTTCCCGCTTATCGTAATTCTTTTTACCCTTGGCCAGGCCAATCTCTATTTTTACAAATCCCCGCTCATTAAAGAAAATACGCAATGGAACTATAGAGAAACCTCTTTCCTTGGTCTTGGCTTCCAGTTTCCGCAACTCCTTTTTGGTTAACAGCAATTTGCGTTCCCGAACGGGATCGTGAATGTAAAGCGAGCTGTGAGAGTACTGGGCAATGTGCAGGCTTTTGACCCACAATTCGCCTCTATGAAAATAACAAAAGCTGTCGTTGAAGCTGGCGCGTCCGGCGCGCAGTGATTTCACTTCCGATCCCACCAATACCATACCCGCATCGTATTTATCTTCGATGAAATAATCGTGGTAAGCCGAGCGGTTCCTCATGTCTGCCATAATAAACAAAAATAGGAAGTATGAAGTAAAAAGCCATTTTCCTGCCTCTTACTTCATACTTCGCACTTAAATATAACTGTATTAGTTCTTAAACAAAGATAATACGGTAGCCAGTTTTTCTTTTAATTCCTTCCGGGGAACAATGAAATCAAGGAACCCGTGTTCCAGTAAGAATTCGCTTCGCTGAAAACCTTCGGGCAGGTCCTTTTTAATTGTTTCCTTAATTACCCGCGGACCGGCAAAACCGATCAGGGCGCCTGGTTCGGCAATATTCAGATCGCCGAGCATCCCAAACGAAGCCGAGATACCACCAAACGATGGGTCGGTTTGTAAGGAGATATAAGGAATTTTTGCATCTGTTAACTGCGATAATTTTCCCGACACTTTCGCCAGCTGCATCAGCGAGAAGGCGCTTTCCATCATGCGGGCGCCACCTGATTTACAAATGATCATCAGGGGTATTTTTTCTTCCAGGCAAACATCTATAGCCCGGGCTATCCGTTCGCCCATCACACTACCCAGGGATCCGCCGATGAATTCAAAATCCATACAACCTACCATAAAAGGTATTCCTTTTAAGACCCCTTTCCCAATACGAATGGAGTCGGTAATGTCGGTCTTTGCCCAAATTTCATCAAGGCGCTTTCCATACGACTTCAAATCGGTGAAGTGAAGGAAGTCTTTGGAACGGATGTTCTCAAAGAGCACCTCGTATTTATTGTCGTCAAACAGAATTTCAAAATATTCGGCGCTGCCTATCCGGTGGTGATGTGTGCATTTAGGACAAACAAACAAGTTCTCCCGGAGCTCTGTCATGGTACAGATATAGCCGCACTCGGGGCATTTGCTCCATAAACCTTCCGGTGTTTCTTTCTTTTCAGCGGTACTGGTTGTGATACCTTTCTTAATGCGTTTGAACCAGCTTCTTTTGGTCTCTTCACCGGTACCATCTTCGCCTGCTAAGTTGGCTTCAAAATCCTCTTCCTGTTTCATTAAGTAGATTTAAAGGGGCTAAAGATAGGGATTTTAACAAAATGAGTCCGTAACTCAATCTATTATACCACCGTAACGTTAAAACCGGCTAAGTATTTTACCTCATGAAAATCATTCTTTCCGGTTTAAAAGACGGGGTAAAGCGGGTGGATTTACAGGAAAATTTTAACAGGGTGTTGATTTTTAAGCTTGCTGCGTTAAATTTGCGGCAAATTTAGTGGCTGCCTTCAGCGATGGATTTTAAAAGCTCTTTGTTCTTTAACCTATCTCGATCTAATGCAGGTGTGCCTTATACCCCTAACAAAAAGTATAATTAATACCTGTGCCCTTAACCTTTTTTCAGATGAAACGTCACTGGCAAATTTCATTATAGATAGAGGGCGATGATAATTTGGCCGGACGCGATCACTGTATGCTGGCAGGCATGCTGTGTGGACTATACTATCAATTAATTCATTTTCGCATGAAATGGTCTGAGTTCTTCACATCTTCGGTAGGTAAAAAGTTTGTAATGGCATTTACCGGCTTGTTCCTGATCTCGTTTCTTATTGTTCACGTTGGGATCAATGCCTGTATCTGGGCTGATCTGGTGGATGACAGCGACAACGGTGAAATGTTTAACAAAGCGGCACATTTTATGGGAGCGTCCTATGTGATCCGTATTATGGAAATAGGCCTCTTCCTGGGATTTTTCCTTCATATTATCCAGGGGTATATGCTCGAATTCCAAAACCGGGCCCGCCGCAAAAAAGGTTATCAGGTAGCTATGGGCAGCAAAGGAAGCGCCTGGTACAGAAAGTCGATGGGCTTGCTGGGTACCCTCATTCTGCTCTTCCTCATTATCCATATTCAGGACTTCTGGATCCCCTCACGTATCACTTATGCCACTACACTGGGCGAAGTAACTTACAATAATGGCGCACCCATTCATGATGTATACACCAAAATGTTACTGGTGTTTTCACAAGCCTGGGTAGTAGTTGTATATGTGCTGGGTTGCTTTTCACTGGCCTGGCACCTGCTGCATGGTTTCCAAAGTTCGTTCAGAACAGTTGGCGTGCACAACAAAAAATATGTAGCCATGGCTAAGGGCGCAGGCATTGCTTTCTCCATTATCGTTCCTTTACTGTTTGCATTGATGCCCATCAGTATCTATTTTGGTTGGGTGAACAATAATTAAGAAGAATAGGTAAGACGTTCATTATTACAACCATTTGATCCTTTACGAAATTTAAAAACAAGAAATTTTAGATATGCTTAATTCAAAAATTCCCGCCGGGCAGTTAGATCTGAAGTGGACTGATTATAAGGGACATTGCAAACTGGTAAACCCCGCTAATAAACGCAAGCTGGAAGTGATCATTGTAGGGACCGGACTGGCCGGTGCTTCTGCTGCTGCATCATTAGGCGAACTGGGATATAAAGTAAAAGCATTTTGTTTTCAGGATTCTCCCCGCCGTGCGCACTCTATTGCCGCACAGGGTGGTATTAATGCTGCAAAGAACTATCAAAACGACGGTGACTCTGTTTTCCGTTTATTCTACGATACTATTAAAGGTGGTGACTACCGCGCGCGTGAAGCCAATGTACACCGCCTGGCTGAAGTAAGCGCTAACATCATTGACCAGTGCGTGGCGCAGGGTGTTCCCCTGGCCCGCGAATATGGTGGCTTGCTCAGCAACCGTTCATTCGGTGGTACACAGGTACAACGTACTTTCTATGCTGCAGGTCAAACCGGTCAGCAATTGCTGATTGGCGCTTACCAGGCCCTCGAACGCCAGGTAGCCCTGGGTAACGTAACCATGTATACCCGCCACGAGATGCTGGATATTGTAATGGTGAAGGATGAAAAAAGCGGCCAGGATAAATGCCGTGGTATTGTGGTGCGCAACCTCATTACCGGTGAGCTGGAACGCCACTTCGGACATGCCGTATTGTTATGTTCCGGTGGTTATGGCAACGTATTCTACTTAAGTACGAACGCCATGGGCAGCAACGTAACCGCTGCCTGGAAAGCACACCGCAAAGGCGCTTATTTTGGCAACCCCTGCTATACGCAGATTCACCCCACCTGTATCCCGGTGAGTGGCGATCACCAGTCGAAACTGACGTTGATGTCGGAATCACTGCGTAACGATGGCCGGATCTGGGTTCCCAAAAAACAGGGCGATAACCGCAAACCAGGCGACATCCCCGAAGAAGAAAGAGATTATTACCTCGAAAGAAGATATCCCGCCTTCGGTAACCTGGTACCACGCGACGTGGCCAGCCGCGCTGCCAAAGAGCGTTGCGATGCCGGTTATGGGGTAGGTTCATCCAAACAAGCCGTTTACCTCGATTATGCCAACGCCATCGAGCGTTATGGTAAGATCGAATGTGGTAAGCTGGGGATCACCAATCCTTCAAAAGAAGTGATCCGCAAACACGGTCTTGACGTTGTTAAAGAGAAATACGGTAACCTGTTCGATATGTATGAAAAGATTACCGGTGAAAACCCATACGAAGTGCCCATGCGTATTTACCCGGCAGTGCACTATACCATGGGTGGGTTGTGGGTTGACTATGAACTGATGACCAGCATCCCTGGTTTATATGCCCTGGGTGAAGCCAACTTCAGCGACCACGGCGCTAACCGCCTGGGCGCCTCAGCCCTGATGCAGGGCCTTGCTGATGGTTACTTTGTAATTCCTTACACCATTGGTAACTACCTGGCCGATGAAATTTCTACTAAAGCAATTTCATTAGATCATCCGGCATTCGTAGAAACAGAAAAAGCAGTACGCGACCGCATAGAAAAGCTGATGAGCATCAAAGGATCGCAATCAGTAGAAAGTTTCCACAAACGCCTCGGTAAGATCATGTGGGATAAATGTGGTATGGCCCGTAACGCGCAAGGGTTGCAGGAAGCCATCATCGAAATTCAACAGCTGAAAAAAGAATTCTGGAGCGATGTGCGCATCCCCGGTGGGATCAATGAAATGAACCCCGAGCTGGATAAAGCCAACCGCGTAGCCGACTTCATTGAGCTGGGTGAGTTGATGTGTAAAGACGCGCTCAACCGCAATGAAAGCTGTGGTGGCCACTTCCGTGAAGAATCGCAAACAGATGAAGGCGAAGCCAAACGCGATGACAGCAAATTCCAGTATGTATCTGCCTGGGAGTTCAAAGGCGAAAGCGACTGGCAATTACATAGAGAGGAGTTGATCTTCGACGTAGCCAAACCAACTCAGCGCAGTTACAAATAAATTTTTAATTCCCTAATTAACACGTTTATATAATGGAGCACTATACAATGAACCTTACGCTGAAAGTGTGGAGACAAAAGAACAGCCAGGAGCAAGGTAGATTTGAGACTTACCAGGTAAGTGATATTTCCTCTGAAATGTCTTTTTTGGAAATGATCGATGTGCTGAATGAGCGACTGATAAAAGAAGGAAAAGATCCTATTGCGTTCGACCACGATTGCCGCGAAGGCATTTGCGGTGCATGCTCTATGTATATTAATGGCCGCCCCAACGGGCCCTGGCATGCCAATACAACCTGCCAGTTGCACATGCGTGCCTACAAAGATGGCGATACCATTGTAGTAGAACCCTGGCGCGCCAATAGCTTCCCGGTTATAAAAGACCTGGTTGTTGACCGCACCTCATTCGACCGCATTGTACAGGCTGGTGGCTATATTTCTGTAAATACCGGGAATGCCGTTGACGCCAATGCCATGCTCATCGAGAAAGATAAAGCTGATGCAGCCTTCGCTGCTGCTGCCTGTATTGGTTGCGGCGCCTGCGTAGCGGCCTGTAAAAACAGCTCGGCTATGTTGTTCCTTTCCGCCAAGGTATCGCACCTGGCCTTGTTACCACAGGGTGAACCCGAACGCAAATCACGCGTGCTGAACATGGTTCATCAAATGGATAAGGAAGGATTTGGTTCCTGCACCTTTACCGAGGCCTGTGAAGCAGTTTGTCCGAAAGAGATCTCTGTAACAAATATCTCCCGCCTCAATAAAGAATATATGATCGCGGGGTTGACCGAAGAGAAATAGTTTCTTAAAAGAAAGGTTGATAGGGTTGATAAGCTGATATGAAAAAATATATATCAGCTTATCAACCTTATTTTTTGCCAGGCTGCAACGAACCGGCCTTATCAACTGGTCAAGCCTGTTACTTTATCAATTTAAACCAGTCTTTTAATCATTCTAACATCCTATTCTAAACTAAATACCAAATAACCAATTCCATGACCGGTCTTCAACGGAAAGATATCTACCTGTTGAGCTTTTTGTTCCTTGTAGTGCTCGTTATATTTTACCCTGTTTTTTTTACCGAATATGCTTATACGGACGAAATATTTCAAATATGGAATTACAGGCCAGGAAGCGATTTGATGATGTTTGCTGTACAGGGGAGATGGCTCACCGAACTGATGGTGTCGAAAACATTTGCAGCCATCGATACCATTCGCGAAATAACTTACATCAGAATATTCTCCTTAGTACTGTGGATAATATGCATGCCGGTATGGTATGTAATTATTAAGCGGGTAGTGGCACAGCGGCAGGGTTATGAATATTTGCCTTTCTTTACGTGCTTATTTCTGGTAACCAGTCTGCAATTTTCAATAACGGTGCAATGGGCTTCTTGTGTTGAATTGGCGATTGCCAATACGGCCGGATTGTTATCTGGCGCCATTTGGCACCTGGCTATCCGGGATAAAGAAAAATTCTGGTCAATACCTGTACCTGCAGCGCTGGGCGCCACTGCGGCCGCATTGGTATCTCTGGCTGCTTACCAAAGTGGATTTGGTTGTTTTGTGATCCCGTTTTTGCTCTATTACATAAGCGCTGATGCTACAGGGAAAGATGCGGTGTTCATAAAAGGACTGGCTTTTTACTTTGCGATGTATGCACTTTATTTCGTTTTATTCAAACTTTCGTTGGCAATTGCGCACCTTTCAGGCGATGCACGGGCAGGCTTTACCAACGATGTGCCGGGCAAAATTGCTTATTTTATTACGCAGCCGCTTAAGCGGGCTTTCTGGTTCAATCTTATAATCAATGGCGACAATAAATTCGCCAAAACCATGTATTATCTGCTCCTGCTGGGTTGGATGGTGCTTGCATTTATAAGATTTGGAAAAAACAGGTTGTTGGCTGTGAAATATATTGCGGCTGCAGGTACGACGTTTGTATTATCGTACCTGCCCTCTCTGGTGGTACATGAAAGTTATTCATCTAATAGGACCTTGCTGGCCATCGACATGTGTGTATGGATCGTTTGGGTAGAAATGGCTTTGTATATTGTGAAAAATATACAACTACGCAGGGCAATTGCCATCTCTGTCGCATCTGTTTTAATTATATCAGGCTGGTACAATTTTAACAAACAGTTTTTGCAGCCCATTCACAAAGAATATATGGCGGTTAAAAATTACATGCAGCAGCATTACAATAAAAATATCACCACAGTACACTTCATAGGATTGCCGCAGAATGCCTTCGAAAAAAAATTCCATGTACAATCGTCTATGGATGAATTCGGCGTACCGACCACTTGCGCTATTTTTGACTGGGTACCTGGGGATTTGACCTGGCAACTGGTATATGAAAAAACAGGAAACAGGGAAGCTACCAAACAATTGACCGTAAAATATTGGAAGGATGCCGCAGAATTTGCCAATTCACGTGAACGGGTTACATACAGTACCCTGGTGGTGAATATGCCGGAACTGATAGATGCCCTTAATCCATAAATACAAAGCTAATCAACACATTAGAAATGCATTAGGAATACAGGAGGATACTATTAAATTAACGCTTTAATTTAAAGAAATCTTCCTGTAAGATAGGGGTAGCAGCCGTTTTAAGGTTTTAATTTGGCAACGATATTATAAAACCAAAAAGGCCTGGTTAAATCGTGGGATTTAACAGTGCTTGTCATGTATGCAACGTAAAGATTTGTATCTGGTAGGGATCCTTTGGCTTGTTTTATTCTTCATTTTCCTGCCCCTTTTTTACAGCAATTACATATTCATGGATGAAGCTTTTCAGCTTTGGGGTTACAGGGCTATTTCCGGTTTTTATATGTTCATAGATGAAGGGCGTTATTTAACTGAAGAGTTACAGCGCTGGTTGTTCAATATGATCGATACCATACACGGGGTTATCTACATGCGGTTGTTCTCCTTTTTTGGCTGGATGCTGTGTTTACCGCTGTGGTATGCAATTATTAAAAAAGAAGTAGCCAATGTTCCCAAATTTAAATACCTGCCCTTTTTTACCTGTTTATACCTGATAACCAATCCCTCATTTTTAGTCGCCGTTCAATGGGCTACCTGTTTACAGTTTTTCATTTCAGACACCGCCTCCGTGCTGGCAGGCGCTATTGTTATAAACAGTCTTCGTTCAGATGACTTTAAACCACGTAAGTTTTTGTGGGCTGTCGCCGCGGCCTTATTGTTGGGCGTACCGGGCCTGTTTTTGTACCAGGGTTCATGGGCCTGTTTTCTGATCCCTTTTTTCCTGTATTTCATCAACCCCCTGAATCTCAATAAAAACAAAGTGCTGCTAAGGGGAGCGATCGTGTTTTTTGCCGTATATACTGCTTACTTTATAATCTATAAGCTAAGTTTCTATTTTTTAGATAACATCCCGGAAGACCCGCGTAATAAGCTGTATATAAATCCATTTATAAAACTGGCCTTCTTTTTGGCCCGCCCGCTGGAAAGAAGCTTCCGCTTTACCTTGCTTACTGAAGAAAGAAGCATAATATCGTTGGTATATTATGCGCTGGCGCTGTTGAGCCTGGCTGCACTGACCTTTAAACGGTTTGGTAAAGGAAAACAAAAGCAGGCCATTATACACCTGGCTATTATTATGTGTTTTGGGTTGCTATCCTATTTACCAGGTTTGCTTATAGAAGAAAACTATGCTTCCAACAGAACACAGTTTGCCCTGAACCTGATCGTGTTCCTTGTTTGTTTTGAAATGGCGTTGTACTACATAACAAACAAGCTGGTTTTGCAAGCGGGCGGAGCGGCCATCATTCTCTTTTTCGTTTTCTGCGCCCGCTTTAACTTTCAACAGGGTTTTGCCCGGCCGTTGGTAGCTGAAACAGCGGCGCTTAAAAATTACTTCCGGGAACATTATAATAAGAACATTCAAACTGTTCATTGGATCCGTCCGCCCGAAGATGAGTTAGCCCGGAAGTTTCACGTAAACTTCTCCATGGACGAATTTGGGGTGCCAAACAGTTTCTTTGTTTGGGTGCCCGACCCGCTGAGCAGACAGCTGGTGTACGAATTAACCGGCGACCGGCAGGCGGCCTACAAAATTGGGGTAAAGCAATGGGCCAGTAAAGAAGACTACCTTCATTCAGGCGAAAAAGCCGACAGCACCGTATTACTCGTTGACAATAAAGAAATTATCGACTCAATTAAGCCTTAAAGGCAAAGGGCAGAGGGCAAAAGCCCCGTCGTGGCAACCGCGAAAGCCGGTGACCGGGAAGTGCTGAAGTATATCCAAATTCATAATTCCGTTTTCCCCATTGTTTATCGTACCTTTGCCGCTTCAAAATTTTTGCGCACGTATGATTACAGTGAATAATGTGACCCTATCATTCGGAAAACGGGTATTATTCGATGAGGTGAACCTTTCCTTCAGTAAAGGCAATTGCTACGGTGTAATTGGCGCCAATGGCGCCGGGAAGTCTACTTTCCTTAAAATTTTATCGGGTGAAATTGAACCTAACAAGGGAACCGTTGATATAACACCCGGCGAACGGATGGCTGTGTTGAAACAGAACCATTTCGAATTTGACGAAATTACTGTTTTGAATACAGTTTTGATGGGGCATAAGAAGTTGTGGGAAGTAATGCATGAGCGGGACGCCATTTATGCAAAGGCCGATTTTACCGAAGAAGACGGTATTCGCGCCGGTGAGCTGGAAGGTGAGTTTGGCGAAATGGGTGGCTATACCGCCGAAAGCGATGCCGCCAGTATGCTCAGTGAGCTGGGGGTTAAAGATGAAATGCACCAGTTGCTGATGAAAGACATTAGTGGAGCTATGAAAGTACGGGTGCTGCTGGTACAGGCGCTGTTTGGTAACCCCGACATCCTGATCCTTGATGAGCCTACCAACAACCTCGACGTGGTGACCATCTCCTGGCTGGAGAACTTCCTGGCCGATTATGAGAACATCGTAATTGTGGTATCGCACGATCGTCACTTTTTGGACTCCGTTTGTACCCATGTGGCCGACGTTGACCGTCAGAAGATAAAAATATACACCGGTAACTATACTTTCTGGTACGAAAGTAGCCAGTTGGCTGCCCGCCAGGTAGGCGATAAGAACAAGAAGATGGAAGAAAAGCGGAAAGACCTGATGGAGTTCATCGCCCGCTTTAGCGCCAACGCTTCCAAATCAAAACAGGCTACCTCCCGTAAAAAGGCCCTGGAAAAACTGGTTATCGAAGACATTACTCCTTCAAACAGAAAATACCCTGGTATCATCTTCAAACAACAACGTGAAGTTGGTAACCAGATATTGAACGTAGAAAAGCTGTCAAAATCTGTAGAAGGCAAACCGCTTTTCAAAGACATCAGCTTTACCCTGAACAAAGGCGATAAGGTTGCTATTGTTGCCGATGACCATATGGCCATTACCGCCTTCTTTGAGATCATCAATGGCGAAGTGGCTGCCGATAGCGGTAAATACGAATGGGGTGGAACCGTAACAAAAGCTTATTTGCCCAACGATAACTCGAAATACTTTGCCGAGCAGGGTAATTTGAACCTGATGGATTGGTTACGCCAGTATGTGCCACCACACGTAACAGATGTGGATGAGCCGTTCCTGCGTGGCTTCCTGGGTAAAATGTTGTTCACCGGCGATGAGATCATGAAGAAAACAAGTGTGCTGAGTGGAGGGGAGAAAGTACGTTGTATGGTTAGCCGTATGATGTTGCAGGACCCCAACGTAGTGATCCTCGATGAACCCACCAACCACCTCGATCTGGAATCGATACAGTCGTTCAACGAAAGCATGACCAACTTTACCGGTATCGTTCTGCTGTCATCGCATGACCATACCTTTATGCAAACCGTTGCCAACCGTATTATTGAGTTAACGCCCAACGGAGCCATCGACAAACTGATGAGCTTCGATGAATACCTCGAAAGAAAACAGGCTAATAAATTGCAAATGGCCTAGTTCATACATACAATAGTAATAATGCCCCTCCCGACTTGTCGGGAGGGGCCTTTTATTTTTTATATCCCAGCCCTAAACCCTTATCTTTAGAACATTGGCTACGTAGGAATCAGACACCATTACTAACGAACACATATGAGCACCACTGGCTGGGGAAATTTCTGGCAGGATCAACGGCTGTCTTTTTATGCAGTCATGAAAATGGCTACCAGTTATTTTGTATCGGAATTTGAAAAACTATACCCGCTACAACCAACCGACCAGCTTTTCGATTATGGATGCGGTCCGGGTTTTGTGGCCGATTCCCTGGCAACCAGGATCATTCAACTTACCGGGGCAGATATCAATGATTTCTTTATAAAGGAATGCCGCAAAAACCATCCTGCTTCCCGGTTCCTGCTCATAACAACAGACACTGCCACCAATAAAAAAATACTGGGCGAAGCTCTGAATGGAAAGCATTTCGATTACATCCTGCTTTTAAGCATCATACAATACTTTAAAAGTGCGAACGACCTCGATGAGGTAATTGGTATGCTTCGCCATTATTTAAAACCGCAGGGTAAACTCATTATTGCCGATGTGCTGGACGAAAACACTTCCTCACTCAAAGATGCGTTTTCGCTGCTGATGTATTGTATTAAAAGGGGCAGGATAGGGGCCTTTGCAGGATTTATCTCGTACCTGTTGTTTTCAGACTACCGGAAAATCTCAAAACAGAATAAACTGCTGCTGGTGTCCGAAAACACCATCCGCGCAATAGCCACCCGCCTTGGATTGCATTGCGAAAAAGTGAACGGGCTCACGCTGCAAAGATCCCGCTCCAATTATATTTTGAGTCACACGCGGTAAAATGATCGGTTCAAACCCATTACAGATCGATAAAATACCGGTTCATGCAATAAATGCTAACTTTAAGCGCTATGGTTACCAAACCACCGTTTTTTTCAATAGGAACTGTATTATACCCTCTTTTGAAAAGACGACCATAAAAAATCTAACTAGGTTGTTGATCGGGAAGAACCTGATACTGTGTATTTGTTTTTCTGTTGGCTGGCTGCTGGCTGTTGCCCAGAATCCGCGTTTGGGTACCCCAGGGTCGAACCTGCGTAAAAAGGTGGTTTCTGCAAAACGGCACACCATACAGCTCGATAGCATGAGCCTTGTTCCCGGCACCGTTTCTGTTGCCGGCATACCCGATAGCCTTTACGATATTGATTTTGTAAATGCCCGGCTTACCTGGAAGCAGTTACCTCCATTGGATAGCGTCATCATTCGTTACCGCGTTTTCAGAACCCGTTTGAACGCTGCAGTGAGCCGTATGCAGTACGACAGCATCATGAATAATTTCATGGGGCAGCCGTTTACGCCCGATTATGTAGGGGTCGGCGGGTTGGGCGATAACTTTTTCAACTTCGGCAACATTAATTACAGCGGTAGTTTTGGCCGGGGCATTTCCTTTGGCAATAGCCAGGACGCCGTATTTACCAGTAACCTGAACCTGCAGCTGAGCGGTTACCTGGCCGATAGTATTGAAATTGTAGCCGCCATTACCGATAATAATATTCCCATTCAACCCGATGGCACTACAGCGCAGCTGAATGAATTTGACCGCATTTTTCTACAGTTCAAAAAAAAGAACTGGGCGCTGAGTCTCGGCGATATCGACATCCGGCAACAACAAAGCTATTTCCTCAGTTTTTATAAACGTCTGCAGGGGGTGGCTTTTGAAACCACCACCGCCATTACGGATAGCATTATAAACAAGACCCTGATCAGCGGATCAATTGCCAAGGGTAAATTCAATCGTAATACCCTGATCGGTCAGGAAGGCAACCAGGGACCCTATCGTCTTCAGGGCGCCAATAACGAGTTTTATTTTGTGGTGCTGGCCAATACCGAGCGGGTATACATCGATGGCGTATTAATGCAGCGTGGGGAAGACCGGGACTATGTGATCAATTACAATACGGCGGAGATCTCGTTCACCCCTAAACAAATGGTTACAAAAGACAAACGCATAGTGGTGGAGTTTGAATACGCCGATCGCAATTACCTGAACTCGAATATTTACCTCACCAACGAAACAGATTTCAATAAGAAGGTAAAAGTAAAGCTGGGATATTTCAGTAATGCCGATGCCAAAAGCTCGCCCATCAACCAAAACCTGAACGCCGATCAAAAAGCATTTTTAAAGAACCTGGGCGATAGCGTAAACAAGGCTTATTACCCCTATGCACCAAAAGATACTTTTTCAACCGGTGCTATCCAGTATCAAAAGGTTGATACTGTGTATAACGGAACGCATGATTCTATCTATATCTATTCAACCAATCCCGACAACGCCTTTTACTCCCTGTCGTTTATTGAAGTGGGCATTAATAACGGGAATTACATTCCCGACCTCAATGGGGCCAATGGAAAGGTATATCGCTGGGTGCAACCGGTGAACGGCGTTAAACAGGGGAATTTTGAACCGGCCGTGTTCCTGGTGGCCCCCAAAAAACAACAGGTGGCCAACCTGGGTGTTGAATATAACATTACGAAGAATATGGTGCTGAATACCGAAGTTGCTACCAGTTTGAATGATGTGAACACGTTTTCAAACATCGATAAAGCCAATGACCGGGGGTACGCCGCCAAAGTTGATTTCAAAAACACCATTCCTTTTAACAATTCAAAAAGGGGAATAAAACTGACTACCGACCTGGGGTATGAGTATGTTGACTCCCGGTTCAAACCCCTGGAACGGTTAAGGAATATTGAGTTTACCCGCGATTGGGGCTTGCCGCTATTACTGAACACGCCTGTGAATGAGAATATAGTAACAGCCGGGGTGGGCGTAGCAGACCAAAAAAGCAATTCCCTGAAGTACCAGTTCACTGAATACAACCGGGGTACTTCGTTTACTGGGTTACGACACAGCATTACCCAAATACAGACTATAAAGGGCTGGACGTTCAACAACCAGTTCACCCTTTCCAATGTCAATGCTACCGATAGCAAAGGGTACTTCTGGCGGCCGGTTATAAGTGTTTCGCGGCAGTTCCCGAAATTAAAGAATTACATTATAGGCGGTGCATATGCGGTAGAGCACAATAAAATTCGTGATAAGATCTCCGATTCCATAGCACCGCAAAGCTTTTCGTTTACCAATGCATCCGCGTATCTTAAATCAGACCCGGCAAAACCCAATCACTGGGGGGTAAACTGGTTTACCCGTACCAATTCATACCCGCTGGGGTACGGCCTGGTAAAGGCTGATCGCAGCCAGAACGCAACCCTGACAGCCGATCTGACAAAGGACCCGCGGCACCAGTTCCGGTTTACCAGCACTTACCGTAAACTACAGATACTGGATACCACATTGAACCGCCAGATGCCGGAAGAAAGCCTGTTAGGGCGGGCAGAATACCAGATCAATGTAGTGAACGGCCTGTTAACCGGTAACCTGTTGTACGAAGTAGGAGCCGGGCAGGAGCAGAAAAGGGATTATTCTTACCTGGAAGTGCCGGCCGGTCAGGGCCAGTATACCTGGATAGATTATAACAGTGATGGTATTCAGCAGTTAAATGAGTTTGAAGTGGCCCTGTTCCAGGACCAGGCCAAGTTCATTCGCATCTTTACTCCAACTAACGTATACGTAAAAGCCAGCTACAATACTTTTAACTACAGCATTAACCTGAACCCGCGCGCCGCCATAAACCTGACTACGGCAAATACCCTGCGTAAGTTTATTTCAAAAATAAACCTGCAGTCATCGTTACAGATCAATAAAAAGGAAGTAGCAGATAAGCTGGTGCAGTTTGATCCTTTTAAAGCGCCGTTAAACGATACCTCACTCATTACCCTGAACAAGAGTTTTGTAAACACGTTCTCGTTTAACCGTTTCAGTCCTAAATGGGGTTTCGATGTTACCAATTCACGTACGGAGGCCAAGTCGTTGCTTACTTATGGCTATGAAAGCCATAAACTGGATGAGTGGTCGGCCCGCACCCGCTGGAATATAACCAGGTGGTTTGCATTGGAAATGACCGGTCGTTCAGGCATCAATCAGCTTATCACCAGCAACCCCAAATTTGATAACCGCAATTACCTGATTAAACAATACTCGGCAGAACCAAGGTTTACATTTCAAAAGGGAGGCAATTTCAGAGTGGGAGTAGGGTATAAGTACAGCGATAAAAACAATGAGCAGGGAAGCCAGGAGAGATCAAAATCAAACTCACTGAATACCGATGTGAAGTATAATATTCTGCAAAGCACTTCTATAATGGCTAAATTCACTTATTCAGATATTTCTTTTTCTTCATTCGATGGGGTTCCGAATCCAAATTCTTCTTCAGGCTATATCCTTCTGGAAGGGTTACAGCCGGGTAAGAACTATCTATGGACGCTTGATCTTACTAAAAGGATAATGAACAACCTGGAGTTCAGTATGCAGTATGAAGGGCGTAAACCTGGCGCCTCGCGCATAGTACATATAGGACGGGCATCGATCAGGGCGTTGTTATAATAGGTACCAAAAAAAACTCCCCACGATGTTGTCGTGGGGAGCTTTTCAAATATATAGTGAAAGATTATCCGAAGATGCCACCTTTCTTCAGTGAACGGGTAGCTTCGCCGATCTTGAAACCATTGTGGTATACTTCGATCTTGTAGTTACCTTGTTTGAAAGGGCTGTTTTGTTTCCAGGCAAATTCAACGTGTTTGTTTTTGCCTTGTTCGAAGTCAACAGGAACTTTAGCAGTGAACAGTTTTTCACCTTCTTCACGAGTAGTGAATTTGCCAGAACCTAAAGCTTCAACAGCTACTGGTTGACCATCAGGACCAGTGATGCAAACGTAAACATCAGTAGAACCTGTTTGAGCGATGCGGTTAGCAACGTCCATAGCAATTACCAGTTTGTCAACTTTCTTTGCTGAGGTTGTTTCTGATTCTTTACCGTTTTTCTTTTCGTTCACCGGAGTAACAGTGATGTTAGAAGCATTCAGGGTAGAAGCGATGTCTACTTTAGTTGCTAATTCTTCTTTCTGTTGAGTGGTGGTTTGCAGATCGGTAGTGAGTTTCTCTTTATCAGCAGTCAACTGAGTTTTATCAGTAGTCAACTGTTGATTTTCTGTAGTTAAACGAGCTACTTCTGCTTCCAGGTTAGCGATCTTGTCGTTCAGTTCGCCGATCAAAGCCTGTGCTTTTTTCTTTTCACCTTCAGACAGACGTTGTTTTTTCAGGATACTTCCGATCTGACCTTTCAGCTTGGAAATTTCGCTGGTTTTATCATTCATCTTTCCTTCCAGTTCATTGTTATAACCGGTTAAAGAATCCAAACGAGTTAAAGCAGCGTCAAAGCTTTTTTGTAATTCATTCTTAGATGAATCTACTGCCACATACTGTGTTTGCAGTTGGGTGATCTTTTGATCAGACTTGTTTTTGTCCCATAAAAAGTATCCCCATGTACCAAGAATACCAACGGCTAACAAACCGATGATCAGGTTCTTTGAATCACGTTTTGGGGGTGCACCTTGTGGACTAGCGGATGGATAATTGGTTGTACTCATAATAAGTGTATGTTTATTTTGAAAGGTTATAAAATCGGGTTCAGTATTTAGTTTTATTATGGGTTAGTTCGTTGTAATTGGGTTTCGCATAAGGGTTTGACCAAAACCATGCCAGAATTTGGCATATAACCCGTCCACAGGCCGGCATTGAACGCTGAAGGGTAGTATAGTATTGTGTTACAGTTGTGTATAATTCGCTATATGTCACGGGCTTTTTTTGTGGTAATATTGCAAAGTTTAAACCACGATTTATTAATACATGTCTGTAGAAAAAATTATATCTGACTGGAAAAAGAAGCTCTTTAAACCTGTTTATTGGCTCGAAGGCGAAGAAGATTATTTTATCGACAAAATAGTGCAATATGCCGAGCATAACATTTTAACGGACGCTGAGGCAGGTTTTAATTTGACCGTATTTTATGGCCGCGATGCAGACTGGACCCAGGTGATCAATGCCTGTAAAAGATACCCCATGTTTTCAGAACGCCAGGTGGTGCTTTTAAAAGAAGCGCAACACATGCGTGATATCGACAAATTAGAGTCATACATCGGGCAACCACTGACATCCACCGTGTTTATTGTAGCATACAAAGAAAAAAAGGTGGATGGCCGTACGCAGCTTGCCAAACTGCTAAAGACAAAAGCTGAATTATTTACTACCAAGAAGATGTACGATAACCAGCTGCCCGACTGGACGAATGAGTTGGTTAAAAGTAAAGGCTATACCATTTCACAAAAAGGGTTATTGCTGTTGGTTGATCATATAGGCAATGATCTCAGCCGTATTGATAATGAGATTGAAAAAATGCTGGTAAACCTCGGCAGCAGGACCAGTATTACCGAAGATGATATTGAAAAGTATGTGGGGGTAAGCAAGGAGTACAATCCTTTTGAGTTACAATCGGCCATGGCCGCAAAAGATCTGTCCAAGGCCATGCGTATCATTCAATACTTTGAAGCCAATCCCAAAGCGGCGCCCATACAACTGGTATTACCTACACTATATAACCTGTTTAGTAAAACCTACATGATCTTTGGCCAGGCCAGCAAGGATGAAAAAACTATTGCCGCCAATATTGGGGTGAATGCCTGGTTTGTGAAAGATTATTTACTGGTAGCGCGTAATTACGGCTATAACGGCGTTGAAAAAGCGCTGTTACTGCTGCATCATTATAACCTCAGAAGTGTGGGGGTAAATGATACAGGCTCATCAGACGCTTCGTTGTTAAAAGAGATGGTTGCTAAGATGGTTAATTAGTTGACCAGTTGACCAGTTAACAAGTTGACAAGTTGACAAGTTGACGAGTTAACTTGTTGAGAAGTTAACCAGGTAATTGGTTTACTTATTACCTAATACCTTCAATGTATCTTCTTTATCTTTTACCAGTTGTTCAACCAGGGCTTCAAGTCCGTTGAACTTTACTTCGCTGCGCAAATACTTTTTGATATATACGCGTAAGGTAGCGCCGTAAATATTTTCATTGAAATCGAAGAGATTTACTTCAATAACCCGGTCGGTACCACCAATAGTTGGCCGTACACCAATACTCATCATTCCGTTCAGGATTCTCAGCCCTTTGCCCTCTGCCCTTTGCCCTTCCATGTTTGCCGTTTCATGTTTGCCGTTTGCCGTTTGCCGTTTGCCGATTATTGCCTGCACCGCATAAATACCATTTCCCGGGATCAGCTTTTCTTCATTTTCTATGCGCAGGTTGGCGGTAGGGTAGCCCAACGTACGGCCCAGCTTATTACCATCTACAACCGTGCCTTCAAAAAAGAAATCATAGCCCAGCAGGGTATTGGCCACATCGGTATTGCCTTGCAAAATGGCTTCGCGAATGCGGGTGGAACTTACCGTATTGTCATTAATCAGGTGGGCCGGTATTTCCATGAGGCTAAACCCAAGGCGCTGGCTGTATTCTTCCAGCAATTTGTAATCGCCCCGGCGGTTTTTGCCAAACCGGTGGTCATACCCGATAATAACGGTATGGGGATGAAATTTCTCAACCAGAAATTGTTCAATATATTCCTCAGGCGTCTGTTGCGCAAACGCATCGGTGAATGGCACCACCACCAGGTGATCGATGCCATTTTTATCGAGCAGTTCAATTTTTTCGTCGATCGTATTGATAAGCTGGATACCCGGCTGGCCGCTCACGATCACTTTTCGGGGATGGGGGTGGAAGGTGATGATCACCGTTTCCCCGCCAATACGGGCAGCTTCGCGTTTTAATTGCTCCAAAATGCTTTTGTGGCCGGTATGCACCCCGTCGAATGTGCCTATCGTAACAACGGCCTTTTTAAAGGCCGGAATGGAATCTATAGAAAAGTAAACTTTCATAAAAGAGGTGCGAAAATACGGTAAGGAAGTCGAAGTATGAAGTAAGAGGTAAGAAGTAGGGAAGTCCCGGTATGCGAAATTGCTGATAATTATCGGGCTTCCCGAATTTCGGGCTTTTCTTACCTCTTACTTCCTACTTCCTGCCTCTTTTTGTACCTTTGCGGTTTCAAATTATAAAATGAGTTTATATTCACAACGGGGTGTTTCTGCCCAGAAAGAAGAAGTTCACAAGGCTACAGAAAAGTTAGATAAAGGTTTGTATCCCGATGCCTTCTGCAAGATCTACCCCGATTACCTTACCGGCCAGCAAGACTGGGTGAATGTAATGCATGCCGATGGCGCCGGTACCAAAAGCATCCTGGCTTATTTATACTGGAAGGAAACCGGCGACCTGTCGG
>Ga0136846_1229069_pt1 | contig 21471 bp, 21 predicted proteins | sample HopSoiMetagenom2_FD_96841 | JGI IMG/M metagenome (GOLD analysis project Ga0136846, IMG submission 96841) | Grasslands soil microbial communities from Hopland, California, USA - 2 Assembly 2016 (version 4) | ecosystem: Environmental > Terrestrial > Soil > Grasslands | place: USA: Hopland... | reverse complement strand
GGGCTCCGGTGGCTGTAGCTCAGTTGGTAGAGTCCAGGATTGTGATTCCTGTTGTCGTGGGTTCGAGCCCCATCAGCCACCCCAGTATTTGAAATCCCGCGTGCCGCCTGGCACGCGGGATTTTTCCTTTGGCGGTCCTGGTACAAAATGGCCACGGACCGAGCAAGAATCTCCTGATCCTGTTGACCCGTCAACCGTAATAGAAGACCTTACCCAGGGAATACATTGCGCCAAACCACAAGCCCCCTCGTGCGGCCCATCAAGGTCCGCGTGAAACCGTTGAGCCTGCTGGCAGCAGCCCTGCTGGGGTTGAATGCTCACGCGGCAGAGACCTGGTTGACCATCACCGGCGACCCGGATAATTCCGCCAGCCACTACATCCAGGTCAATCCGGCGGCGATTGAAATCAAAGACGATCTGCGGGTCATTCCGGTCCGTATCAATCGTGCCAGGGTCTGGACTACGAGCGAGGGCATACAGTTTCGCTCAGTCGATACGGAAGTGCAGATCGACTGCACCGAACAAACCGCGCGGTATTTGAAGGCCTCTTTTTACGCGCAGCCTGACTTTCGCGGGCAACCTTTCAAGGTGACTGTTTACGCCGCAGACGACATACGCCCGATGGTTTTCAAGGACATTGCTGACAATCCCACCGCGCGGATTATCAAGGCGGCCTGTATCGCAAAGGGCGCGACCACCAATTGAGGCCTTGCCAGTGCTTCAATCCGCTATCGCCAGGGCCCGTCCTCTGCCTTGACCGCATACGTCCTGAGGCATCTTTTGATCTTTGAAGCCCGGGGCTCAGTTCACCATCACCAGCTTGCCCTTGACGCCGCGCGAGCCCATGTGGGCATACGCCGCTTTCAGCTCTGCCATGGGCATGGTGCGGTCAATCACCGGTTTGATCTTGCCTTGTGCATACCAGCCCGCCAGCTCGGCCGTCATGGCGGCGTTGGCCTTGGGCTCACGCTTGGCAAAGTCGCCCCAGAACACGCCTACGATGGACGCGCCCTTGAGTAGGGTGAGGTTCAGCGGCAGGGAGGGAATAGGCCCGGATGCAAAGCCCACCACCAGGTAGCGGCCCCGCCACGCGATGGAGCGAAAAGCCGGCTCGGCAAAGTCTCCGCCCACCGGGTCGTAAATCACGTCCGGGCCTTTGCCTTCTGTCAGGGCCTTGATTTCATCGCGCAGGTTCTTCGTGGTGTAGTTGATGGTGGCGTCCGCCCCGATTGAAGTACACAAGGCACATTTTTCGTCAGTCGATGCGGCGGCGATCACGCGGGCGCCGGCGGCTTTGGCTATCTGGATGGCGGCAGTGCCTACACCGCCTGCGGCGCCCAGCACCAGGACGGTCTCACCGGCCTTGAGTTGCGCGCGGTCCATCAGGGCGTGCCAGGACGTGGCGTAAATCATGATGAACGCCGCCGCATCCACATGCGAGAAACCGGCGGGCAAAGGCATGCACAAAGCGGCCGGCGCGATGGTGTGTGTGCCGAAGCCGCCGGTGCCCGAGAGGCACGCCACGTTTTGCCCTACCTGGAGGTGCTTGACGCCTTCACCCACGGCCTGAACCACGCCGGCATATTCGGAGCCCGGCACAAAGGGCAGGGCCGGTTTCATCTGGTACTTGTTCTGCACGATCAGCAGGTCAGGGAAGTTCAGGCTGGCCGCCTTGATCTCGATCAGGACTTCACCCGCCTTTGGCTGCGGTGTGGGCAGTTCTTTCCAGGTGAGCGCGTCAACGCCGGTGGGGTTTTCACAAAGCCAGGCTTGCATGAGATGTCTCCGATGAGGTGAATGTGTGAGGGCTGCCGGGGCGGGCAGTTGGCGAAAGTGGCGAAAGGGTGGCGCCTTCACTGCATCATAGGCAAAGCAGTGACCCTCATGAAGCCCAGATACGCCTGGGCTGTCACGGCCGTGACCGTAAAATCACCCCATGAAAATTCTCATCTGCAATGACGACGGTTACCAGGCCTCCGGCATCATCGCCCTTTATGAAGCGCTCAAGACCGTTGCAGATGTGGAGGTGGTGGCGCCCGAGCAAAACAACAGCGCCAAATCGAACGCGCTGACCCTGCATTCGCCGATGTATGTGCAAACCGCGGCCAATGGCTTTCGTTACATCAACGGCACGCCCGCGGACTGCGTCCACATCTCCCTGACCGGCTTGCTGGGGTATCGGCCCGACCTGGTGGTTTCCGGTATCAACAATGGCGCCAACATGGGGGACGACACGATTTACTCCGGTACGGTGGGCGCCGCCATGGAAGGCTACCTCTTCGGCATCCCCGCGATTGCGTTTTCGCAAACGGAAAAAGGCTGGGCGTATATCGACGTCGCCGCGCGGCGAGCCGCCGAACTGGTGCAACAGTTGATCCCTTCACTGGAAACTATCGCCGACGGCGCGGAGCCGACCGTGCCGCCATGGTTGCTCAATGTGAATATTCCCAACCTGCCGGACGACCAGATCCAGGGCGTGAAAGTGGCTCGGCTGGGCCGTCGCCATGCGGCCGAGCGCGTCATCATGCAGACCAGCCCGCGCGGCGAAACCATGTACTGGATAGGCGGCGCGGGCCCGGCAAAAGAAGCCGGGGAGGGCACCGACTTTTACGCGACCAGCCAGAAGTTCATTTCCATCACGCCGCTGCAGGTGGACTTGACCGACCACGAGCGCCTGCCTTACTGGGCCCAGACTGCCGCCCGGCTGACACAGTCGCACTGAGAGGCCTGACACATGAAACCCAGCCTCAAGCCGCCGTTCAACCCGTCGCTGAAGACAGCCAAAGCCGCCGATGCGGCGCGCCCGGCGTTCCCGGTGCGGCTGAAGCCAGATGCAGGTGTGCCATCTGCTACAAAATTAATAGCGACTAGCCAAAGTGCTGTAAGGCCTACAGGCCAAAAAGGCTTAAAAATTTCGGCACCCGCAACTCTGTCTGGCGGTGTCGGCCTCGATTCGCACGCGGTGCGTGCGCGCATGGTGGCCAAGCTCGCGGCGCAGGGCGTGAGCGATGCGCAGGTACTGGCCGCCATGGGGGCAGTGGAGCGCCACCGCTTTGTTGACACCGCGTTGATCAACCAGGCGTATGAAGACACCAGCTTGCCGATCGGCCTGGGGCAGACCATTTCCAAACCCAATGTCGTGGCCCGTATGCTTGAGCTGCTGCGCCATGGCGTGGCGGGCAAGCTGGGCCGGGTGCTGGAGATCGGCACCGGTTGCGGCTATCAGGCTGCCGTGCTCAGCCACCTGGCCAGCGAGGTCTACAGCATTGAGCGTTTGCGCGGCCTGCACGACAAAGCCAGAGAGAACCTGCGGACTTTAAGGTTGGCCAACGTGCACCTGCTGTTCGGTGATGGCATGATGGGCTACGCCAAGGGTGCTCCTTATGCGGCCATCATTGCGGCGGCCGGCGGTGAAGCCATTCCTTCTGCCTGGATCGATCAACTGGCCATAGGCGGGCGCCTGGTGGCTCCCATGCAGACTTCCAGCGGCGCGCAGGCGCTGGTGGTGGTCGATAAAACTCCTCAAGGCGTGAAGCAGACTTTGCTCGAGGCGGTTCACTTTGTGCCTTTAAAATCGGGAACAAGCTGAGATCGGGCCCGGCCGGCACCCTACGGGGTTATTGGCCGGCACAAGCGTCCAGCACCTGCATCTGCACATTTATTTGTCAGTCAAGATTGAAGACGAAAGAATCCATGAATCAAACCGTACGGTCAAACAGGGAAACAGCTCTGGTTGCCACAAGCCCAGGCGTCTCTTACGGCGCCCGCTCATTGCTCGGCAGGATGGCCTTGCCGTGCGCGTTGGCGGCGGTGCTGCTGGTCGCAGCGGGCTGCGCATCGCGCTCGCCTACCCATGCACCGGTAGAGGACCGCGGCACTTTCGGGACGCGCCCGGTGCCGGGCGCTGTCGACCCAGGCAACGTCAAGCAATTGCCGGGCTTTGAGAATGTCGGCAAACCGGGCTACTACACCGTCAAGCCCGGCGACACCATGATCCGCATCGGCCTGGACAACGGCCAGAACTGGCGCGACATCGTGCGCTGGAACAACCTGGAGAACCCCAACATCATCGAAGTGGGCCAGGTTCTGCGCGTGGTGCCGCCGGCCGAGAGCACGGCCGTGGTAACCCGTCCTGTGGCGCCCGGATCGGCGGCAGCGTCGTCCACGCCTCCCGCCCAGGCCTCCAGCGCGGCCAAGCCGGCGTCAGCGCCAGCCAGCCCTGCCGCCAACCCTGCGCCGGCAGCAACGGGTGACGAGGACATTGCCTGGATCTGGCCGGCCCAAGGGAGCATGGTTGCGGGTTTTGACGAGGCGAAGAACAAGGGCCTCGACATCGCAGGCAAGGCCGGCGATGCCGTGATCGCTTCGGCGGACGGCCGTGTGGTGTATGCCGGTGCGGGCCTGCGCGGCTATGGCAACCTGATCATCCTCAAGCACAACAACACCTTCCTCACGGCGTATGCGCACAACCAGACCTTGCTGGTGAAGGAAGACCAGAGCGTCAGGAAAGGCCAGAAGATTGCCGAGATGGGCAACAGCGACGCGGATCGCGTGAAGCTGCATTTCGAAATCCGCCGCCAGGGAAAACCGGTGGACCCGGCCAAATACCTGCCTGCGAAGTAAGGTTTCGCAGATCAAAGAAAAAGGAGCCTGGCCGATGCCTGGCTCCTTTTTTTATGGGCCCGGGTTCGGCCTTTAGTGGGGCTGCAAAATCTCGTCGTAGCCCCGGCCCTTGAATTCCAGCAGGTCCAGCCCGTGGCCAAACGGGTCGGACAAGCCGGCGATTCGTCCCCATGCGCGCTCGGCTATCGGCACTTCAAGCACCGCTCCGTGCTGCTCAAGCCGCGCGACGGCGGCTTCGATGTCGTCCACTACAAAGTCCAGATGGACCGGTGTCCAGTGGCGCTGGTAGCTGCGTACGCTTTCGCTGCCGGGGCCGCTACCGATGGGGCGCGTACCCGGCGCATTAAAAAGCAGGTCGATCGGGCTGCCCGCGCCCAGGATTTCCACAAAATCGCTTTTCAGGCGCCGGCCCACCTGCAAGCCCAGCCCCAATGTATAGAACGCGACAGCGCGGTCCATGTCGTCAACGTCGATGCAGATGCGCAGTTCCATGTCGTATTCCTTTCGGCAAGTTCCCGAAAATGGTACTGCAGCCTGAGACAATTGACCCATGACAGAAGAAAGCCAGAACCAGCGGCCTCCCGCAGCCGCAGACTACCCGCCGGACCTGCTCGAGGTCGAATCGCTAGACATCGAGGCGCAGGGCATCGCCCACCGCGCCGACGGCAAGGTGGTTTTTATTGAAGGCGCCCTGCCTTTCGAGCGGGTGACCGCCAATGTGTACCGCAAGAAAAGCAGCTTTGAAAAAGCCGTGGTGATGGCGATTCACCGCGAGTCCTCCCAGCGCGTGCGCCCGGCTTGCCCGCATTTCGGCATGCACACCGGCGCCTGTGGCGGTTGCAAGATGCAGCACCTGCATGTCGGCGCGCAGGTGGCCGTGAAGCAGCGCGTGCTCGAAGACAACCTCCAGCACATCGGCAAGCTCAAGGCGGACAACCTGCTGAGGCCGATCGAAGGGCCGGCCTGGGGCTATCGTTACCGCGCGCGGCTGTCGGTGCGCTTTGTGCGCAAGAAAGGCACCGTGCTGGTGGGCTTTCACGAGCGCAAGAGCAGCTATGTGGCGGACATGACCGAATGCCACGTGCTGCCCCGGCACGTCAGCGACATGCTGGTGCCGCTGCGTGCGCTCATCGGCAGCATGGACGCGAAAGAAACCGTGCCGCAGATCGAACTGGCCTGCGGCGACGACGTGACGGCCATGGTGCTGCGCCACATGGAGCCGCTCAGCGAAAGCGATCTGGCCCGCTTGCGCGCGTTTGCTGTGGCGAATCCGGGCCTGCAGTGGTGGCTCCAGCCGGGTGGGCTGGAGACGGTGAAATTGCTCGATCCTTCGACAGGCACAGGACAGGCTTTGGAACTGAGCTACGGCCTGCCGGAGTTCGGCGTCACCATGCCCTTCAAACCAACCGATTTCACCCAGGTCAACCCCCACATCAACCAGGTGCTGGTCTCGCGTGCGTTGCGCCTGCTGGCGGTGCAGCCGGATGAGCGGGTCATTGACTGGTTTTGCGGCCTGGGCAATTTCACGCTGCCGCTGGCCACGCGCGCCCGCGAAGTGCTGGGCATTGAGGGCAGCGAAGTGCTGGTGGCCCGCTCACGTGAAAACTTTGAGAGAAATCGGGCTCCAGCCCAGATGCGACGTGGGTTGACCGCTACAAAATTTGTAGCGCGTAACCTGTTCGAGATGACCCCGGCCATGCTGGTGAAAGACGGTGCCGCCGACAAATGGCTGGTGGATCCGCCGCGCGAAGGCGCATTTGAACTGTTCAAATCCCTGGCGGCCTTGCACCAGCAACTTGCCAGCGGTGTTCCATGCGACGACGGTGAACATCAGCAGAGCCTTGCGCTGGACGGCTGGACGCCGCCCAAACGCATTGTGTATGTGAGTTGCAACCCCGCGACCCTGGCGCGGGATGCCGGTGTGCTGGTGGATAGCGGCGCCTGGCGCTGCACAGCGGCCGGTGTGGTCAATATGTTTCCTCACACGGCGCATGTGGAGTCCATCGCGGTGTTTGAGCGGGTGTGACGGACAGCGCCGTAAATCAGGGCGGCAATAAAAAAAGGAGCCCGGGGCTCCTTTTTTTTGTGAGTGGCGGTGCGCTTAGTCGCGTTCGCCGCCGAAGATGCCCAGCAAAGCCAGAAGGCTCTGGAAGATGTTGAACAAATCGAGGTAGATCGCCAGCGTGGCGCTGATGTAGTTGGTCTCGCCGCCGTCGATCACCTGCTTCAGGTCATACAGCAGGTAGGCACTGAAAATCGCGATGGCCAGCGTGCTGATCACCGCCATCATCATGGTCGAGCCGATAAACACATTGATGATGGCAGCCACCATGATGACCAGGACGCCGGCGAAGAGCCATTTGCTCATGCCGCTCAGGTCGCGCTTGATGACCGTGGCCAGGCTGGCCATCACGAACATCACGCCGGCGGTACCGCCAAAGGCTGTCATGATCAGCGAGGCGCCGTTACTGAAGTTCAGCACCATGTCAATCATGCGCGAGAGCATCAGGCCCATGAAGAAGGTAAAGCCCAGCAGCACTGGCACGCCGGCAGCGGAGTTCTTGGTTTTTTCGATCGCGAAGATAAGGCCGAAAGCGCCGCCGAGGAACACGATCAGGCCCAGTCCGCCGGTGAGCGAGCGGGTGATGCCCGTGGCAACCCCCAGCCAGGCTCCCAGCACGGTGGGCAGCAGGCTCAGGGCCAGCAGCCAGTAGGTGTTGCGCAGGACCTTGTTGCGTTGCTCGACCGTTGAGGCAACGCCGTAGTCGAGGGTTTGAACATTGTCAGTCATGAGAGTCGTCTCCAGGGCGCCAGCAAATGCGGGCAAGATTATTTTAGGGTGCATTGCTGTTTTTCCAGCCTTCACTCCCTACTTTTTGTAAGGGTTCTATAAGCTTATTTGCCGGCAATGCGGGCGGGGAGGGGCCTCAAATTTGCGTATGCTCGGTATCTTTGCCAATAAAACTCTGGGATCCCTAAGACCATGAAATCAAAAGCAGTGCTTGAACTCGCCGACGTCAAACTCATCGCCGCCGCCGCCGAAGCCGAAGCTCTCAAGAACAACTGGGCCGTGACCATCGCTATCGTTGATGACGGAGGCCACCTGCTGCATCTGCAGCGCCTGGACGGCGCGCCGCCCATTTCCTCCCACATCGCGCCCTCCAAGGCCAACACGGCCGCGATGGGCCGCCGCGAAAGCAAGGTCTACGAAGACGTCATCAACGGCGGCCGTACCTCCTTCCTCTCCGCACCTTACATCCACGGCATGCTTGAAGGCGGTGTGCCCATCGTCAAAGATGGCCAATGCATAGGCGCCGTGGGCGTGAGCGGCGTGAAGTCCAGTGAAGACGCGCAGGTTGCGCGCGCAGGGATTGCCGCCATCGGCCTGTAGATCCTTCCCTGAAGGGACATGCGAAGGCATGAAAAAGCCGACCACATGGTCGGCTTTTTTTATGGGTGCGAGTGAAGTTTGTGACGAGAAAAAAAAGCCTGGCTAAACAACTCCGGGAAGTCTATGGCTGGCTAAAAACGACCTTGGGAGCTTGATAGCCCCGGATCGCCCCACGATGAAACTTTCAATCAAAAAAATGTGTTGAAGCCCGGCACGTGGGCTTACTTGGTCAGGATCAACTTGCCCAGGCGCGTGGCCTGCAGGCGGTAGGTCGAGCCGTTGTGGTTGATCTCTACCGCTTTTTGCCCGCGCAGGATTTCAGTGCTGTCGACGCAGCCGGCGGAGGTGCCGGATGCATTGCCGCCTGAAGCGGCCTCTGTGTGCGTGGGTGCGCGCGCAGGAAGGCTCAAGGTGTGGGAGGCGGGCATTGCGATCGGCATGATGATTCAACCTGTTTGGGTTTCGTTGAGTTAATGATAACCATTCTCATTTAAAAGTCAAGCGAATTTGGGCTGCGAGGTAGTTTTTTAAGTGAAACAAAAAGCCTGCCGGCGCTGCTGCGGACAGGCCTTGATCAGCGCGTTGGTTGTTGTTGGTTGTTAGTTCTTTGGCTCGGTGATAAAGCCGATTTTGTGCAGGCCCGCCTGCTGGGCAGCCGCCATGGCCTGCGCCACGCGTTCGTAGCGCACCGACTTGTCGCCCCGGATGTGCAGGTCGGGCTGCGGGTTTTGCGCGGCCGACGCCTTGAGCTGCGTGACCAACGCCTCGTCGGAAATTTTGGTTTCGTTGAGAAAGTAGTTGCCTTCCGCATCCACGCTCAGGCGAATCGTTTCCGGCTTGATGTTCTGCGCTTCGTTGGAGGCGCGCGGCAGGTCGATATTGACGGAATGCTTCATCACGGGGACCGTGATGATGAAGATGATGAGCAGCACCAGCATAATGTCCACCATGGGCGTCATGTTGATCTCGTTCATCACCTCATCGCTGTCGTCTTGGGTTCCAAAGGCCATGATGCTTCTCGGTCACTAAATGGGGCCCCGCAGCTTTCGGGCGCAGGGCCGGGTGGATGGGCTGGCGCTCAGGCCTTCTTCATGGACACAACATTGGCCTGCTGGCCGCCGGCACTCACACGGGCGCCGGTCACGAAGTAGGCGTGCAGGTCATGCGCGAAGCGGCTGAGCTTTTGCAAGACTCCCTTGTTGCCGCGCACCAGCGCGTTGTAGCCCAGCACCGCCGGGATGGCAACCGCCAGGCCCAGCGCCGTCATGATCAGCGATTCGCCGATCGGGCCGGCCACCTTGTCGATGGTTGCCTGGCCGGCTGCGCCTATGGACAGCAGCGCATGGTAGATGCCCCACACCGTGCCGAAGAGCCCGACGAAGGGTGCGGTGGAGCCGACCGACGCCAAAATGGCGAGGCCCGACTGCAGCTTGGCGGTAAATTCGTCGATGGCGTTGCGCAGCGTGCGCGTGACCCAGTCGCTCACGTCCAGCGCGTCATGCAAATGCGCCTTGGTGTTGCGGTGGTGCAGCGTGGCCTCGCGGCCTTCCAGGGCCAACTGGCGAAATGGGTTGGTGGGGTCTGCGCCCAGCTTGGTCAGGCCTGCGGCAAAGTCTTCGCTGTGCCAGAAGTCTTCAGACGCACGGGCGATCTTCTTGTACTTGATGAGGTCAAGCGTCTTGATGATGATGACCATCCAGGACGCCAGGGACATGGCCAGCAGCAGGACTGCCACTGATTTGGTGACGATATCGCCCTGGCTCCAGACGTTGGCAAGGCCGAATTGGGAATTCATGAATCAATACTCCAGGTTCAAAAATCGTTAATCTTTCAATGTCCAGTCAATGGGGACAAGGAAGGGCATGGTTTCGGGAACACCGTTTCGCTTGCCGGGCACATAGCGCCAGCTCATGACGGCGTCGTAGGCGGCTTTGTCGAGGCGGGGGAAACCGCTCGAGGTGACGAGTTCAGCGCGCTGGGGCTTGCCGTCAATGCCAATCCATACTCTGTGTACCGCCTTGCCCTGCTCGTTCATGCGCTTGCTCAGGATAGGGTAGGGGGGCTTGGGGTTTTGCAGGTAGTCTGCGTCGCTGGAGGGCAGTTGCACGGCCGGCGGGGCGGGTGGCGCCGCAGGGGCCACGGCAACGGGCGCCGGTGGAAGTGGCGGCGTAACCACTCCGGTCGGGGCGTTCGGCGACGGCGTTGGGTCTGTAATGGCCAGCGGCTGCGGCGCCGGCTGCACCGGCGCTTTGGCGACGGGCTTTTTCTGCACGGGCAGGGTAGGCGGTGCCGGCGGCACGGGCTCCACCTTGGGGGCAGGCGGGTCGACGAACTGCACGAGGATTTCCGCAGGAACGATGACTTCGGCGGCGCGCATCAAGAGGCCGCTTTGCAGCGCCCAGATAAACCCGACATGCAGGCCCACCACAACCAGGGCAATCACGGCATTGCGGCTTAGGGGCTGGCGCGGCGCCGGAGGGCGCGGGGCGCTGGAAAAGGCGGTGGCGGTCATCGGGACGGGAGTGGGTAAGTGAATTGCCGCATGCGGGCTGCGGGCTCAATAAGGGGTTGGATCAGGTTCAGCGGCGAAAGATCCACCATGTACAGCCTGCTACCAGAAGCAGGCTGACGGGAAGCGCAGCAATCAGGGTTGAGGAGAGAGTTGCGAGGTGTTCCATGGGCTGCCTTCCAGGGTATGGGTGGCGAGCTTGATGTTGGCGGTCGGGCAACTCGCGCTGCACTGCGCCACGACGTCGCGGGCGCAGCCTTCGCACTGGCCGCACTGGGTCGCTACGCCGAGTTCGAACTGGATCTCGTCAAAGCCCAATCCTGCACGGGCATGGCGTGCAATTTCGCGGTCGGAGATTCGGCGGCAGACGCAAACGATCATGGATTGGCTTGGCTGGTGATTGATTCAATCGGTGTCTGCATTATAAATGCGAATCTGTCGCATTTGCAATCATGCGGGGTTTATTTTCAGGAAGGGCTGTTTCAGCCGGGTTTTCGATGGTCCTTTGCTGCTGGGCAAAGTTCATCATCAAAATGGCAGTTTCCCCATGCCCGTATTGGTCGATTAGCTATAAATTCAGTAGCACTACCGGACTTGAGGGCCCGCTGTGCGAACCGCCTGGGCAGGCTAAAAACCCTTCTTGCAGCTGCGCCTGGCTTGGGCTGGCTTCCTAGACTTCAGCCCACATCCGCAACAGGTTGTGATAGCAGCCCGTCAGCCGCACAACCTCAGGGCTCTCCCCCGCTTCTTGGGCTTCTCCACGTTCCAGGTCTTTCTGGCGCAGCGAGGTGATCGCCATGTCCATCTCATACAAAAGCCGGCGCTGCGCGTCGGAGCGCACCATGCTTTCGATCCAGAAAAAACAGGCCAGGCGTTCGCCCCGGGTCACGGGCTCCACGCGGTGCACCGACGTGCCGGGGTACATGACGAGGTCGCCCGCCTCGAACTTGATGCGTTGCTCGCCGTAGGTGTCCTGCACCACCAGCTCGCCGCCGTCGTAGCTGGCCGGATCGCTCAGGAACAGGGTGCAAGAGATGTCAGTGCGCACATGGCGCGCCGTGGCGGCGTGCGTGCGCACCGCGTTGTCGATGTGGTTGCCGAAGTTGTTGGCGTTGCCGCCGTAGCGGTTAAAGAGCGGCGGGTAGACCGACTTGGGCAGCGCCCCGGTCACAAACATCGGGTTGCGTGCCAGCGCCACCGACACGATGTGACGCGCCTGCTGGGCGGCAGGCAGTTCTTCAGGCAACTGCAGGTTGTTCTTGACGGCGCCGCTCTGGCTGCCGGCGGTGATGCGGCCGTCGGCCCAATCGGCGCCCAGGATCAGCTGGCGGACCTGCGCGAGTTCGTCTGGCTGGAGGGCTTGTTGGATACGAAGCAGCATGGTGGTGATTCCCAAAGAAAAAAGGGCACCCCCGGCCTGGCGGGGATGCCCGAAGTTTAAAACGCTGAGGTTCAGAACTTGCTGGTGAGCGTCACGCGCACGCTGCGTGCGTCGCCGGGCGCCACAAAGCCGCGGTACAGGGTGTTGTAGTAGACCTTGTCAAACAGGTTGTCGATGTTGAGTTTGACGGTATTGCCTTCGTTGATGCGGTATTCCAGCAGTGCATCGGCCTTGACGTAGCCCGGCGCGCGGTTGGTGGAGGTGACGCTGTTGGCCGGCTTGTTGGTGCTGACGGCCGTGAAGCCACCGCCGATGCGCCATTTGTCGCCGATGCGGTAGGTGGTGAACAGGGTGGCCTGGCGGCTCGGGCTCAGGCCCGGGTTCTCTCCAACTTCAGCAAGTCCGGCGGCATTGGAGCCTGATTTGTCGATCTTCGCCTTCAGGAAGCCAATGCCCGCAAACACATCCCACTGCGGCGTGATGCGGCCGGCGACCTCGAACTCCAGAGCGTCGGTGTGGCGTTTGCCGGACAGCAGAAAGGAGTTGGTGTTGGTGTCGATGTCGGTGTTGCGCTCGTTGTACTTTTCGGTACGGGCCAGCGCTGCGCGCAGCGACAGATCGCCGCCGTAGAGCTCCCACTTGGCGCCGATTTCCATGTTGCGGCTGCTTTCAGGCGCCGTATTGGCCGAGTTTGGGTCGAACTGGTACAGGTCGCCCGACGTGTTGAACGACGTGCCATAGGCGGCGTAATAGCTGACCTCATCGGTCGGTTGATACATCACACCCAGGCGTTTGCTCAGCAGGCTGTCGGACCTTGAAAGCCTGCCGTTATTGGGCGGCACGCCAGTGGGCCGGTCATAGTCGGCCTTGAAGTTGTCGACGCGCAGGCCGGCGACAAGCTTCCAGTAAGGTGTGAGGTCAATCGTGTCCTGCATGTACAGGCCCAGCGTAGTGGCCTTGAACGATGTTTCCAGGCGCTGTGTGTAGTTGCCGCCGATGCCGGTGCTGATCGGGTTGCCCACCGTGGTGCCTGGTTTGGCCCCCGTCAGGAAGGGGTAGCTGAGGCGGTCTGAATTTTCGACCGCGTATTCGGCGCCGATCAGCAGGCTGTTCTTGCGCCCGAACCACTGCGTGGTGGTGAGGTAGTCGGTTTGCAGGAAGGTGTGGTGCTCGTTGCCCGCCTTGGCATTGCCGGCGCTGGTGGCGCCGCGGCTGACCGCGGTATTGGCGTTCAGGTTGGCCAGGGTGGTGCCGGCGGCGAAGCTGGCCTGCGTGGCGCGCAGCGTGCGGGAGTAATAGCCGTCACGCACCGTAGTTTTCAGGCTGCTGCCGTCGGCCCAGCGGTGGGTGTGGCTCAAGGTGACGGCGTCAGCCTTGTCGTTCTGGAAGTCGGTGTTCAGGCCGTACCAGAATTTTTCGGTCAGCGGAGCGGGGCGGCTGTTGAACCATGCAAAGCCCCAGTCGGGCTTGTCGTTGTAGTGCAGGTGGTAGTAGCTGACCTCAAATTCGTTCGCCGTTCCGATGCCGAAGCGGTAGTCCAGCGCCAGGCCGCGGCGATGGGTGGAGGCGCTGGCGTTTTCGCCGCGTCCGTCGGCATCTGTGGCCATGGCATTGATGCGCAGGGCCGCGTCGTCGCCGAGCTTGAAGTTGAAGTCGCCCTGGTAGCGCTGATAACCCTTGGTACCGAGAGTAGCGTTCACCTCGTGCTCGGTGATCAGGCGGGGCTGTTTACTGACCTGGTTGATGATGCCGCCGGTGGAGCCGCGGCCGAACAACATGGACGCCGCGCCGCGCAGCACTTCCACGCGCTCCACGTTGAACAGGTCTCGGTTGTACTGGGCAATGTCGCGCATACCGTCGGAATACATGTCCCCGGCGGCGCTGAAGCCGCGCAGGCGAATGTTGTCGCCGACCCGGCCGCCTTCGCCGGCTTCAAAGGTGATGCCGATCACGTTTTCAAGCGCGCTCTTGAAGCTGTCTTTGCCTTGGTCGTGGATCAGTTTCTCGTTGACCACTGTCAGCGACTGCGGAATGTCCTTGGCCGGCACAGGCATCTTGCCCACGCTAGTGACGCCGCTTTGGTAGGTCTGGTTTTCGCGGTCTCGGGTGCCTGTCACGGTGACGGGCGCCAGGCTCTTGCTTTCCATTTGTGTGGAGGCCGCGGCGCCGGCAGCGGGCGCGGGCGTGACGCTTTGCGCCCAGCCGGACACCGAGACCGCCAGCATCAGCGCACCCAGCGGCAGCAGGGCTTTATCTGACGATGCTGCAGGGGTAGCTGCGGTATTGGCGAGAGGGGAGAAAGCAGCAGCGCCGGGCAGGCGTGTTTTTTTATTGCGCGCCAGACGTGCGGCGCGAGCGGACGGGTGTGCCAAGGTGGCCTCCAAGCAGGGCCCTGCCTGGGTGCAGGCGGGGCCGGGGTTCATGAATTTGCTTGGCTGGCTCGTCAGATCCCTCAAGGGAGCGCGAGTTGGCTGGCATGTAGTTTCCGCAAAGAAGTGTATATCAAATGATAATGATTCGTAATATCTCGTTTCGAAGAAATCCGAAATCGGCTTTAAATTCAACGCTTTTGTGGCAAAAAAGCAAAACGGGAGTGCCCCAAAAGCAGGGCAGTCAGCAGGAAACCGAAACGAAGGCCCGCAGAAACGACAACGGGGCCCGAAGGCCCCGTGTTTCATGCGCCGTCTGGCGCTACGACCAGGCCCGGCGGCTTTTCTGATCAGCTTCCGGCAAGGCGGCTTAGCTGATTTCACCCATCTGGCTTTGCAGGTAGTTCTGGATGCCGACCTTGGCGACCAGCTCGATCTGGGTTTCCAGGAAGTCGATGTGCTCTTCGGTGTCGTCCAGGATTTCTTGCAGCAGGTCGCGCGAGACATAGTCACGTACGGTTTCGCAGTGGGCGATGCCGTCCTTGATAGTGGCCTGCGCGCCGGTTTCGGCCTTCAGGTCGCAGTTCAGGGCTTCCAGCACGTCCTCACCGATCATCAGTTTGCCCAGGTCCTGCAGGTTGGGCAGGCCGTCGAGCATGAAGATGCGGTCCATGAGCTTGTCGGCGTGCTTCATCTCGCCGATGGACTCTTCGTATTCCTTCTTGGCCAGCTTGTCCAGGCCCCAATGCTTGTACATGCGGTAGTGCAAGAAGTACTGGTTGATGGCTGTCAGTTCGTTCTTGAGCTGCGCCTGCAGGTGAACGATGACTTGTGCGTCGCCTTTCATGGGAATTCCTTGTTGTTAGGTTGCGTTGTGTTGCGGGTCGCCCATTGTCACTGGGCGAGTGCCGCAACTCAAGCATTCCCATGCCGGCGCGGTCTGTCTGCGTTTGATTGTGATAACCGTTCGCATTGCAAACGGCTACTCAGCCCAGATGAGGTCTGGCGTGCGGGATCAGCGCTCGGCGAATGCGCGCTCGACCACAAAATGGCCTGCGTGCTGCATGTTGCCTTCGTCAAAGCCCTGGGCTTCGAGCATCGCCTTGATATCGCGCAGCATGTCGGGGCTACCGCACAGCATGATGCGGTCGTTGTCGGTCGAGATCTTCGGCAGGCCGAGGTCGGTGTAGATCTTGCCCGTCTGCATAAGCTCGGTGATGCGGCCTTCGTTGCGAAAGCGCTCACGTGTCACGGTGGGGTAGTACATCAGCCGGCCACGCACCAGTTCGCCCAGGAACTCATGCTCGTGCAGCTCGTGTTCGATCAGCCCGCGGTAGGCCAGCTCGGCGCTGGTGCGGCAGCCGTGCACCAGCACGACGCGCTCAAAGCGCTCGTAGGTGTCGGGGTCTTTGATCAGTGAGAGAAAGGGCGCCAGGCCTGTGCCGGTGGCGAGCAGCCACAGCGTCTTGCCGGGCAGCAGGTTTTGCAGCAGCAGCGTGCCGGTCGGTTTGCGTCCCACCAGGATGTCGTCGCCGGGCTTCAGATGCTGCAGGCGCGAGGTCAATGGACCGTCGGGGACCTTGATGCTGAAGAACTCGAGCTGGTCCTCGTGGTTGGCACTGGCCACGCTATAGGCGCGCATCAACGGCTTGCCGTCCACGGGCAGGCCGATCATGGTGAACTGGCCGTTGACAAAGCGAAAGCCCGAATCCCGCGTGGCGGTGAAGCTAAAGAGCGTGTCGGTCCAGTGGTGGACGGAAATAATGCGTTCGGTGTTGAAGGCGCTCATGGGAAGAAGAGGATGAAAGGAAAGAAGGAAGGACGAGAAAGGGTTCTGCGTATGCCGGAGCAAGTGGCTCGCCGCGCATCCCTTCAGATCGTGCGTGAGCAGCCATGGATTTTATAGCGCCAGCGGGCCGGCTGTGGGTGACGGCTATAGCCGCCATGCGGACATCAAGGTCGCCGGCGGGTTGCATTTTTGTGGTTGTTTAAGCGTGTTGCTATCAAATTAATAGCTACAGGCCAAGTATTAATAAGGGCTGCAGGAACTTTTTTCTGAAAACTCAAGGTGCTCCCGCGCGCCCTTAGATTTGATTGATATATGTCGAATGACGTTGCAGACCTTCGACATGCACTTGCGGCCATGCAGCCGCACCAGGGCCGGAAGCTAGGATTTGCGGCAAACCTGCGGCTTGCCGGGCACCCACGCGAACCAGGCCATCACCACCACAGGCACACCCAGCCCCACCCACGACCACCAGTCGCCCCAGCCGCCGTCAGATACGAGCGCAGTCAGCAAGCCCGTGGCGCTGAGCAAGCCCATCACGATGGGCCAGCGCCACAGGTGCCAGAAGGCAGCGCTTTTTGCGGGGTCTTTCACCGGATGGGTCTTCCCGCTCATGCGGCACCGCCTGTGGTTTCGCGGCGCGCGGCGTGCGGCTCCGGTGTGATCCCCGCCGGCGCCGGCTTGTCCGCCTTCCCAGGTGAAGCGGCTTTTCCCGCCTTGGCCGGGTTGCGCCGCCCCAGCCACAGATAAAGCCCGCTGCCCAGCACGATGATGGTCGCGATGTCCAGCAGCGCCCAGATGATCTGCATCGGCATGCCGCCGTAGTCGCCGAAATGCAGCGGCTGCGACACCAGCAGCGCCGTCAGGTACCAGGGCAGGGGTGGGCTGGCGGTGAGCACATTGGTGCCGGCGTCCACTAGCACGGGCTTGAGCAGGCGCGAGTTGAAGGGCTCCTTGCCGCGCAGGAACACGGTGTAGTGGTGCGGGCTGGAGAACGACGTGCCAGGGAAGGCGATAAAAGCCATCTTCATCTCGGGCGCAAGTGCCGTCGCCGACGCCGCCGCCTGCTGCACTGAAGCCAACTGCGCGGGCGGCTTTTGTCCCTGGTAGGGCGCCAGCAGCGCGCTTAGCTGGTCGTACTGCCAGTATTTGATGATGAGGTCGGCCCAGGTATTGACCATGCCGGTCGCACCCACGGTAAAGGCCCATACCAGCGTCACGATGCCGAGCAGGTTGTGCAGGTCCAGCCATTTGGCGCGTGAGCGGGTTTGCCGCACTTCGCCGAAGTCGAGCTTGCGCATGAAGGGCGAATACAGCACCACGCCCGAGACAATCGCCACCAGCAGCAAGAGACCCATGAAGCCCAGAAAAAGTTTGCCCGCCAGCCCGGCAAACAGGTCGACGTGCAGCTTGAGCATCACGTACATGAAACCTTCGTCGAACCTGGGCTGGGCCAGCACTGCCGCGGTGCGCGCGTCGACGGCCACCGTCTTGTTCCCCACGTCGGACAACGGCGTGTCGCCCAGCGTGACGTACCAGAAGCGGTCGTCGTCGATCTCGTGCAAGGCGAACATCGGTACCTTGCCGGGGTGCAGCGCCTGCGCCACTTCCATGACCTTGTCCAGGCTGGCGCGTGGCGTGTCCCTGGGCAGATCGGGTGCTTCAACTTCGGTGCCCAGCAAGTGGCCGATCTCGTGGTGAAAGATCAGTGGCAAGCCGGTCAGGCACAGCAGCAGCATGAAGACCGTGCAGACCAGGCTGCTCCATTTGTGCACCCAGCTCCAGGCTTTGATGCGCCGGCTGCTCATCGGGGCTTTCTCTTTTCTGCTCATCGTGGTCATCTGCTTTCCTCCGAGGGCCTAGAAGCGGTAGGTGGCGCTGGCCACCACCGAGCGCCGCGCGCCATACCAGCAGTCGCCGCGCGCCAGGCAGGTGCTGAAGTAGGTCTTGTCGGTCGCGTTGTTGATGTTCACGGCGTAGCGCCAGTTCGCGGTGTCGTAGGCGACCATCAAATCCAGCAGCGCGGCCGCGGGGATTTCCGGGCCGTTGCCGCCGCCTTGCTGGTCCCGGAAGGCGCCCATCCAGCGCACGCCTGCGCCGGCCGAAAAACCGCTGAGGCCTGCGATGGAAAAGCGGTACTTGGCCCAGGCGCTGGCCTGGTGCCTGGGCAGGCCTTCGAGCTGTTTGTCCAGGTCGATGTAGTTGTAGTGCGCAACGAGTTCCAGGTTGGGCGTGATGGGGCCTTTGACCTCCAGCTCAAGCCCCTTGGTGCGCGTGGAGCCCACCTGGTTGTAGACATTGGGCAGCGGCGAGGCAATCTGGTTTTTCTCTCGCAGGTCGTACAGGGCCGCGCTGTAGGCCAGCGCATGGCCGGCTGGCTCGTACTTCAGGCCCAGCTCCCACTGCTCGCCGCGCAGCGGTTTGAACAGCTGGCCCTTGATAGCGGCCTGCGGCGTGAAGGACTCGCTGTAGCTCACATACGGCGACCAGCCCGAGGGGAAGGCATACAGCACGCCCAGGCGCTTGGTAGTGGCCGAGCTTTCCTCGTCGGCACTGCCTTCGGCGCCCGCCACGGCCTTGTCGTGGCGCAAGCCCGCTGTCACGATCCAGTTGTCGAGCTTCATCTGGTCTTGCAGATAAATGCCGGTCTGGCGTTGCGTGGTGCGCGGCAGGGCAGTACGGTCGGGCACCACCAGCTTGCCGTAGACGGGGGCGTAGGCGTCGATCTCGCTATAGGCGGCGCCCGACCAGACGTTTTCGCGGTGGCGCGCAAAGTCCGCCCCCACCAGCAGCGTGTGCTTGAGTGCACCGGTCGTGAAATGGCCCTCGGCGTGGTTGTCCAGCGCGGTGATGCGGTTGCGGGTGAGCGAGCTGTCGTTGATGCGGCCTAGCCGCCGCTTGGCCACCGGATCGGTGCCCCAGCTGCCCGGGCTGGTGAAGAAGTCGCCGTAGTGGTAGCGGTTGTCGTTCACGTTGCTGGAGGTGCGAAAGTTCTGGCGCACCGTCCAGGTGTCGTTGAACTTGTGCTCAAACAGCCAGCCGATGGATTTGCGTTCAGAGTCGTAGTAGTCGCCCGGTTCACCGATGAAGCGATGGGTCGGCAACTGGCCGTTCGGGTTGGGCAGTAGCGTGCCTTCCCAGGGGAAGAACTGCGAGGTCGAGCCGCTCTTGTCCTTTTGCCATAGCGCCTGCAGCGTGAGTGAGGTGGCCGCGTCCGGCCGCCAGGTGAGCGACGGCGCGATCAGGCTGCGGTCATCGGGCACGAAGTCGACCTGCGTGCCGGAGCTGCGCTTGAGCGCCACCAGCCGGTACAACCACTCGCCGTCTTGCGTAAGTGGGCCTGTCAGGTCGAGCTGAAGCTGCTTGCGCCCGTTGCTGCCGAACTGCACGCCCACCTCGCGAAGGGCATCGGCCTGCGGCCGTTTGCTGACCATATTGACCACGCCGGCGGCCGTGCCCGCGCCAAACAACATGCCCGAGGGGCCTCGCAGCACTTCCAGGCGTTCCAGCGTGTAGGGGTCGGCGCGTGTGCGGCTGGTGTAGTAGCCGTAGGCTTCGCGCAGGCCGTCCAGGTAGTTGTCGGGGCTGGCGCCGCGCACGCGCACCGAGTCGGTCCGCGAGTCCAGCCCGTAAGCGTCGGAGCGCACACCGGCCGCGTAGCCCAGCGCGTCCTGCAGGTTGGTGGCGCCCTGGTCGGTAATCTGCTGGCTGGTGATGACGCTGACTGCCTGCGGTGTTTCAGACAGCAGCGTGTCGGTTTTGGTGGCAGTGGCCGCCCGTTTGGCGCGGTAGCCTCCCACCGGGCCGGTGGCGGTTTCCTGCAACGCGCTTTCCTTGACGGTGACAGCGGGCAGGCTGGTTTCTGCGTTGGCTGGCGGGGTGGCCTGGGCATACACGCCTTGAAGCGCGGTGGCCAGTGAAAGGGCGGTGAACGGGGCCAGGCGGCGCGTGGCGCGCGGCGTGTGCGAGGTGTGCAAGTCAAAACTCCCGGGAAGGATCGCCAGCAAACTGGCGTGCACACGGCAGCCCGCGGCCACACGGCAGGTGGCAAAAATTCGGGGCGACTGTGCGCGGGTTGTTGGCTTGCTACGCCTGGCAGCGCGAGCGGCTGCGGGGACTGTCGGCTAGCGAAAGAAGTTGCCGCGAACTATACATCAGATGCGAGTAATTCTCATCTGAAGAACCCTTTGAAACATCTGGTTTTAGAGGGCTTTAGAGGGTTTTAAAGCGGACCGGAGCTTCGGGAGGGGAGCAAAAAAAAGCCGCCCGGTGGGGCGGCTTTTTGGGGGGGGGCTTCAGCGTTTCAGCTTACGCAGCGATAGGGCTGCGGATCAGGTAGTCAAACGCGCTGAGCGCCGCTTTCGCGCCTTCACCGGCCGCGATGATGATCTGCTTGAAAGGCACGGTCGTCACGTCACCGGCTGCAAACACGCCCGGCACCGAGGTCTGGCCCTTGGCGTCGACGATGATCTCGCCGTGCTTCGACAGCTCGACCACGCCCTTGAGCCAGTCGGTGTTGGGCACCAGCCCGATCTGGATGAACACGCCTTCGAGTTCCACGGTCTTCAACTCGCCGCTGGCGCGGTCTTTGTAGACCAGTCCGTTGACCTTCTGGTCGCCGGTGATTTCGGTCGTCTGCGCATTGGTGAACACCGTGACGTTTTGCAGGCTGTTCAGCTTGCGCTGCAGCACGGCGTCGGCGCGCAGCGCGGTGTCGAACTCGATCAGCGTCACATGGCCGACGATGCCGGCCAGGTCAATCGCCGCCTCGACGCCCGAGTTGCCGCCGCCGATCACCGCCACGCGCTTGCCCTTGAAGAGCGGGCCGTCGCAGTGCGGGCAATAGGCCACGCCCTTGTTCTTGAACTCGTGCTCGCCGGGCACATTGATGTTGCGCCAGCGCGCGCCCGTCGAAATCACGATGGACTTGCTTTTGAGCGAAGCGCCGCTTTCGAGCTGCACTTCGATCAGGTTTTTGTCGGGCCCGCTGTTCGGCACCAGCGCTTTGGCGCGCTGCAGGTTCATGATGTCCACGTCGTAGTTGCGCACATGCTCTTCCAGCGCGTGGGCAAATTTGGGGCCTTCGGTTTCCTTGATGGAAATGAAGTTCTCGATGCCCAGGGTGTCCAGCACCTGGCCGCCGAAACGCTCGGAGGCCACGCCGGTGCGAATGCCTTTGCGTGCGGCATACACGGCCGCAGCCGCGCCGGCGGGGCCACCACCGACGATCAGCACGTCAAAGGCTTCCTTGCCGCTGATTTTTTTGGCTTCGCGCTCGACACCGCTGGTGTCGATCTTGGCGAGGATTTCTTCCAGGCTCATGCGGCCGTTTCCGAACATGGTGCCGTTGAGGAAGACCGTGGGCACGCCCATGATCTCGCGCTCCTTCACTTCGTCCTGGAAGGTGCCGCC
>Ga0136846_1236534_pt1 | contig 21478 bp, 19 predicted proteins | sample HopSoiMetagenom2_FD_96841 | JGI IMG/M metagenome (GOLD analysis project Ga0136846, IMG submission 96841) | Grasslands soil microbial communities from Hopland, California, USA - 2 Assembly 2016 (version 4) | ecosystem: Environmental > Terrestrial > Soil > Grasslands | place: USA: Hopland... | reverse complement strand
GCCTGGCCTTGCTCCGATTATTTTCTACCACCCCGTCCCGAATGTGACGAACGGGGCTCACCGTAAAAATGATCCGCAGTTTTGGATTGAATTGCAGGAGACGGTGATAACAATTATCCAGCATGGATATGATCTCATCAATTCCCAGCAGGTGTTTATTGAACCATTGAGCTGGTGCCCGGTGGCAATTGGCAACTGATAGTACATCCGATACGCCTCCCGGAGCTTCAGACTGTCCCAACTGAGTAAGGCGATAAGAAAAGGATGAACCAAGTGTTATAATGATCCAGTCAGCCTTTTTAAGAAATTCATGAGCACGTTCCTGTGAGGTATTGATCTGGCTAATGGCGTCCTCGCTATTTAGTCGTGAAAAGCGGGAATGGTGTTGCCAGCTATTCCATACTTCATTTAACTGGAAAAGATCCTTCTCATCGTACTTTTTGTTTTCAACATATGAGATGAGAGATTTGCAAACACTATGGGGATCGAATAAAATACCATTTGGATTTTGCAGCACAGAGAATTTTAATTCCTGCAATGAATTTCCGATATGCTCTGTAAAGCAGGACCCGATCAATAAAATTGAATCATCATACCGTATTGGTTGAGGCAATTTCTTCAGATCAATATTTACCATGAAATCCATAATCCAAAATTTCTATCCAAATAGCTGTCCTGCCATTAGCAGGCTTTCAGCCAATGCGGTTTTATCAAGATCTGGTGAAATGCCTTTTTCTTCAAAATAACTTATCATGACCTCGGTGCTCATATTGCCTACCAGTTCATCATCGGCCATGGGACAACCGCCAATACCCTTCAGTGCACCATCAAATCGTTTGCATCCTGCCCTGAGTGCTGCTTCCAGCTTCATTTCCCGGTTCAATGGTGTAGCGTGTAAATGAACGCCTATCTCGATACCAGGAAGGGATTCAACCAGGTAACTGGTCATATCATAGACCTGTTCCGGAGTGGCAATACCTACCGTATCCGCCAGAGATATAATGTCAATATCCATTCCTACCATCCTGTGCACCCATTCAAATACAATTTCTTCAGAATAAGCGTCACCATAGGGATTCCCGAATCCCATTGAAATGTATATAACCAGTTTCTTTCCTGTTTTCACACAGAGGTCCTGGATGCCCTCTACCCTTTTCAGTGATTCATCAATGGATGAATTGGTATTGCGTTGCTGGAATGTTTCTGAAACTGAAAATGGAAAACCCAGATAGCTGATCTGTTCAAATACAGCTGCTTCTTCTGCACCTCGGAGATTGGCGATAATGGCGAGTAATTTTGACCGGCTGGCAGAGAGGTGCAGTCCTGCGATCACTTCTTTAGTATCTGCCATTTGTGGAATGGCTTTGGCAGAAACAAAACTTCCGAAATCAATAGTGTCAAATCCAACCCTAAGTAAGGAATTGATATAGGCGATTTTTTGCCGGGTTGGGATAATCGTACTCCAGCCCTGCATTGCATCACGGGGGCATTCAATCAATTTCATCCTGCAAAAGTAAGGCACCTATGCTAAAGCTTACGCTTGCGCCTGGTTTCAGCGCAGGAGCACGGCTTACGATGTAGGTATTATCATAAATCAGGAGATGTGATGCAGGATTAATACCTCATACTATCGGCAATATCCCTTCTACGACTGATATTTTCCCTTATCTGGCTGAAGAAGCGTGCTCTTTCTTTTTCACCTGTAGAACTGATCTGTAGTGACCGCTGCATGGTATTATGGATGGAATGCTGGATATATTCACAGAACGCAGCATCGCGGGTTCCCATATAGTTTATTACGCTATGGTTGATATAGGCCATTTTAAAGTTTCCTGCATCTACCAGAATTGTATTATCACCCAGGTACACTTCATTATTGTACAGGGTATAACTAGCTCCCTTCCAGTTCTCATTCAGGAAAATTGGATACTTATAGCCTAGTGCAGCAAGCTTCTCAATATGAGTTATTATTTCATTTACGGCATCATATATCTTGAGCAGGTCTTCCTTTCTTTCAAATACCCTGCTGTCCCTGTAATAATCAATCTGCTGCAGGGTGCTGTCAACGCTGCTCAAATTCCAAATTTCGGTGGACGACACCTGGCAATAGGTCTCCCCAACTTTGCGCCCAATTGTTTTTAAGGACTCCGGGATCTTGTCTACTGAAAACTTCTCATTGATCAGATCAGGATAGCTGAGAATGGTCTTCATAAAAAAGAAGAACTTGAAGGCAGCCAATTCAGGTATCTGAAAATGATGAAATAGTGGAACATCTTTATTCAGAAAATAGAATTCCGCTCTTCCTGAAGCCTGGATCATCTGCAGATCGGCCAGCATCTTTTTTAAATACATTTCAAAATGGAAATTGGCAGGACTGACCAGCTTCCCTGAAAAAATGTAATTGTCTGTCTCGAGATTAAAAATGCTGTCGAGAGAAATGTTATAATGAATGCTCAACTTTTGTATCTCGTCGAAGCCCAGCGGTTTTTCCCCGCGCATTCTCCGGTAAACGCTATCATTACTGATCTCAAGAAGGTTGGCTACTTCATCAACGATCGATAAATGTTGAGGCAACACATTGCGGATCTGATTAAAGAAGACCTGTTGTACGCCGGTGGATACCATGTGGTTCGTTTGGTAAGAAATGCAAATCCGATACACCAGAATTAGTAAAATACGTGTATCCCCCTAAAAATAGTGGCGAATTTTGCATAAATCAATACCGTCTTGCCGCAAATTTTACCAAAAAAGGATATTTTTTACTTGAATACCGCAATAGGCAGCATAAGTCAATTAGGGGTCGGCCATTTATAATAGTAGGTTTAGTTCGTCAACCAATTTACCACCAAAAACTCCTGTTATGAAACCGATGCTACTGCTCTCTGCCATTTTATTATCAGTTCTTACCTCTTTAAATGCACAAATTGATAGTTCTGCCTTAAGTTCCACCCCTTCCAAAAAATATATTCCCAGTTCAGCGGCTGTCAGGCTTGCCAGCGGACTGGTTACAAAAGGATGGCTGTACCAGGTGAATGATTCCCAACTCATCGTTCTCCATGCAAAAAAATCACGTTTAAGAAAACTGACAGAACCTGATTATACAGTGAACGAGCACACAAGTATTATGGCCGTTGATCAGATAAAGTCAATTTCCGTAAGAAGGAAAAATGCAGGATTGAAAGGAGCCTTACTGGGCTTTGCTGCGGGAGTTTTAACAGGAGTAATTGCAGGGTATCTTGAAGGAGATGATCCAGTCATGCAGTATGATGGATCAGATCCTTTTGGAGCTCTCCTTGTAGGGTTAAACAATGCTTTTGCCATGACAGCAGGAGAAAAAGCTGTTGCTTACGGGGCTGGTTTGGGAATTAGTGGTGGTATTGTTGGCGGGGTTATCGGCGCTCTCGTCAAAAAGAAATTTACCATTGGCGGAAGAAAAGAGAGATTCCATGATCTTGAGGGAGAATTAATGAGAAGACTGGTTGTACAATAATCATTGATGTAAACGCTGGCGCAAGACTTCATACAGTAGCATACCTGCAGCTACGGAAACATTCAGGCTTTCAAAGTCCCCTTGCATGGGGATTTTGACTTTTTCATCACAGATCTTCATCAGTGCAGGGTAGATCCCTTTTTCTTCGCTCCCCAGCACGATTGCACAGGGAATGGAAAAATCACAATCAAAACTGTTCCGGGCAGCTTTCATTTCGCTGGCAAACACAGTAATTCCATTCAGGTGTAATTCATCCACTGCCTTCATTAAACTGTTGACCCTGCAAACCGGGATTTTTTCCAGTGCACCTGCGGATGTTAGCAGGGCATCTTCATTCAGTGCTCCTACTCCTTTATCGGGAATGATGATCGCATGCACTCCCGTGCAATAAGCCGTACGGGCAATGCCACCAATATTGCGGATATCAGTGATACCATCAAGCAACAGGAACAAGGGAGTTTCGCCTTTTTCTACGGTGAAAGAAATTACCTGCTGAAGGTCCTGGTATTGGACAATTGCGATCTGCGCAACGCAACCTTCATGATCCGTAATATTAAAGCTATTGAGTTTGGCTACCGGAACATAATTTACAGGAATACCCTGCTGGGTTGCCAGCTTCCTGATCTCATCAATGTCTTTTCCGTTGGCTCTTGTTTCAAGATAGATGCGATCCAGCGCCTGGCCTGAACGAATGGCATCTGCCACCGCCTGGCGGCCGATCACCAATGTACTTTTTTTGGGACGATGTGGATGTCTGAAATTCTTCACGGCGCAAAGATGAAGGAAATTGCGTTATAGTTTCCCCTCCAGTTGCATAAGCTTCACTTTCTGAAGAGCAGCCACGGTCATTGAATCTGTTATCTCTCCCCGCTCAATCATTTGAAAGGATTCCACCAGTGACACCTTTTTCACCTCCAGCTTTTCAGTTTCTTCAGGCATGGCTGTGTGTTGTTCAAGTCCTGTGGCAAGATAGGTATACGAGTATTCATCAGATACACAGTTTGAGAGATGCATATTCAATATGAGTGTCCATTCCCTTGCTTTTAGACCAGTTTCTTCCAGTAATTCTCTTTTTGCAGACTCAAGGGGATCGATATTCAAATGGCCACCACCCTCTGGAATTTCCCAGCTGTATTTATCAATAGTAAAACGGTATTGGCCTACCAGGTAAAGATTCATTTCTTCATCCAGTGCTACTATTCCCAAAGCAATATTCTTGAAATGGACCTTGCCATAAATTCCCTTACCACCGCCTGGGTTGATTACATCAAATTCAGTTACGTTGATCCAGTTATTGTCATACTTTTCTTTTGAGCCCAGGACCTGCCAGGGATTTTCGTGTGTTTCCATTATATAAAATTAAAGAACCCGTCAGCTTTTTCAGCTAACGGGTTCTGATGTTATTAGTTTACCATTATTTCAGGTTAAATGCTTTCTTCACTTTCGCTACATAATCCAGTTTCTCCCAGGTGAAGAGTTCAACCTTGCGTTTAACGGTCTTTCCATCTGGTGAAGAAAATGTTTTTTCAACTATTTCAGGTTTGCGGCCCATGTGACCATAAGCAGCAGTTTCACTGTAAATAGGATTACGCAATTTCAGGCGCTGTTCAATGAAGTAAGGACGCATGTCAAATACTTCCTGTACTTTCTTGCCTATCTGGCCATCGGAGAGATTTACTTTGGCTGTTCCGTATGTGTTAACATTGATGCTGGTTGGTTCAGCCACACCAATTGCATAGGAAACCTGTACCAGTACTTCATCTGCCAGACCAGCAGCAACCAGGTTCTTGGCTATATGGCGTGTTGCGTATGCAGCGCTGCGGTCAACTTTGGAAGGATCTTTTCCGCTGAAGGCACCACCACCGTGGGCGCCCTTGCCGCCATAGGTGTCAACGATGATCTTTCTGCCTGTAAGGCCAGTATCACCGTGAGGGCCGCCAATTACAAACTTGCCGGTAGGGTTGATATGATATTTGATATTATCATTAAAGAGTTTGGCGTACTTCTTATACTTGGCTTTAACACGAGGTATCAAAATGCTGATGATATCATCCTTGATCTTTTTTTGCATTTTGGCTTCTGTATCAAAATCATCGTGCTGGGTTGATACCACAATGGCGTCAATACGTACAGGACGATTGTTATCATCATATTCCAGTGTTACCTGGCTTTTTGCATCGGGGCGCAGGTATTTGATCTCCTTGTTCTCACGACGCAATGCAGCCAGTTCCAATAAAAGTTTATGGGCCAGGTCAAGCGCCAGTGGCATGTAATCTTCGGTTTCGTTAGTTGCATAACCGAACATCATTCCCTGATCACCAGCACCCTGTTCCTCTTTTTTGGTGCGATCAACACCCTGGTTGATATCTGCAGACTGCTCATGAATGGCAGAAAGGACACCGCAAGAGCTGGCTTCAAACATATACTCGCTTTTGGTATATCCTATCTTACGGATCACATCTCTGGCAATTTCCTGTACATCCAGGTATGCCTTGGATTTTACTTCACCAGCCAATACAACCTGGCCTGTTGTAACCAGTGTTTCGCAGGCAACCTTTGATTGAGAATCAAAAGCGAGGAAATTGTCAATGAGGGCATCAGATATCTGGTCAGCCACTTTATCCGGATGGCCTTCAGACACACTTTCAGAAGTGAAAAGGTAGGGCATGTTTGATACGCGGTTTTGAGTTAATAAGCTTAATTGAAAAAGGAAGTCAGTCTCCCTTCTTATAAATCGGGTGCAAAGATAACATGGGATTCAATTCAGTTACTACCAGCTTTTCCACTAAATTTTCGAATAAACAATGCGCAATCGCATGCGATGTGGATTTACCGAGGTTGCATCGCCTCCATAAAGGCGAACCCTTCCCATTACTGGTATTCCGGAGCCATTCGCTACGTCTAGTGTGGTATTAACGTAAATCGACCGTTTTACGGTTGATGATGTTGGACCAGTTTCTTCCGCAAAATAGGCGGGCGCGCTCAGCCGGAGATCCATTGCCGGTTCTTTGCCTATTACTACATTCTGCACATACCGGGAAAGATTAAAATGCCATGTATAGATACTATGATTGGCATTATCCAGCGCTCTGAATGGTACACCTCCAAAAGTCGTGATATTATTGTTATTGGAAGTAGACTCAAGGTTGAAATCATATGGAATGGAACGATAAGCCGATTTGGAAGGATCATAGGCATCCAGATAAAGCCTTGGAGGTGGGGGGAACAATGAATCAGTTGCATCCCACGCTTCTTCCATGATCAATTCAGCCCTATGGACAATGCGGTTATTTAGCCCTGCAAGTCCGGGAACCTTAATCGTTGAAAACGTTCCGGGGGTATTCTGGATAAATGAAAATGCATCAGGTGGTCCCGTAGTTCCATTTACCGAAGCAGCAAAGGGGGTTCCTGAATAATCACGGGAAACCGGGTTTGCTTCAGCAGACAGACCTGTAAAATTCCAATAGGCTACGGTTGTATCAAGGTCTCCGGGTGCAACATCATACCGGTAATAAATGGCAAGCTTTGTATTGGCGCCTAAAAGGTTAAATCCCATGATGGCATTTCCACCAGCTACTGATTCAAGGGCAAAGCCTTTGAAATTCTGGCGAAAATTGGAATCAGAAGAATAAGCTCCATTGTTGGCGGTGTCATATGCCAACAGCCGTTGACCAAAGGCATCATTCAGCCGGATCCTTAATTGTCTTGCAGTGGTATCCTGAAATACTTTCACTGAGTCATCAAGATTTTTAGGAAGGAAGGTTTTAAACCCAAGTAGCCCGGCCCTTGGAATGCTGTTCTCTCGATAACGATAGGTGGTATCATATCGGAAATCAGTGATATTCCCTCCTACCTCATACACATTAACGGTCTGTGGTAAAGTTGAGTCGCCATAAGTCTGCACATAATCCATGATCAGCACTACTGAATCCAGGTGAAGACTGTCTGGTTTATCTGCAAACGTAAATCGGTAAGTAGATGGCTTTAGCTCAAAGAACATTTGAGCATTGGTCTTTCCAAAAAATGGATCGTTACTGATCTTTCCCAGGAAATGAGTGAATCCGGGCAATGCAATTGTTGAGTCAGTTACAACGGTAAAGGAATCATTGAAAACCTGGACTTCCAGCGTAGTATCAAAAGTGTGGATATTATCAACTGGAGGAATAAGATTGCCGCCTAACTCTGTGGCTTCATTGATCTTTGTACAGGAAAATAAAATAAGCAGGCTGGTGATAATTGTTCCAAGCGTTAGGGCCAGGTATTTCTTCTTCACAATAAAAATTTATGCCGGGTGTTATAGTTTTACTTATTCGCAAGATCGTTATAGAGTTGTAAATACTCTGTTAAATCGGACTCTTCATTATACAACAATGTCCTCTTTCCTCTTACTTTGGTAAACTCGTCTATCAGTTTTTTTTCTGCCTTATCAGCTCCAAATGTAATAGCGTCGGCAAAAGTAGCTCCTCCTCTGAACATGGCTGTATTAGTCGCCTCCTTGAAAACTTCCAGGTCCTTTTCCTTCAAAGATGGATGGATCAGCGCTTTTTTGATAAAATCATTACCCAGCTTCTCCTTGAAGGTATTCTGACCGATAGTATAGATTATTTTACTATGAGCAAAAACAGGCTCTTTCTTATATAAGGTTTTGAGATAAGCGGGGATCAATCCGGTCATCCAGCCACTGCAATGGATGATATCTGGAGGCCAGCCAAATTTCTTTACGGTTTCCAGGGCGCCCTTGCAAAAGAAAATAGTTCTCAGGCCATTGTCTTCAAACCATTTCTCCTGCTCATCATGAAAAATGAATTTACGCTTGAACAATTCTTCATTTTCAAGGAAATAAACCTGTAGTCTGGCACTGGGAAGGCTCGCTACCTTGATCTGGAGAGGCATATCGTCATTGTCTACGGATACATTTATTCCTGACAATCTTACTACCTCATGTAACCTGTGCCTTCTTTCGTTTATGATACCGAACCGGGGCATTATGCACCGAACCTCAAATCCGTTATCATTGGCCTTTATTGCGAGTTTATTTACGGTTTCTGAGAATTCGGTCAGCTCCAGGTAGGGAGACATCTCGTTGGAAATAAATAAGATCCTTTTTTTTTCTGACATGCTATCCCGTTTATGATTGGGTTTTAGAAAAACGTGTGCAAAGGTACTGTTTTTTGTAAGGAATAGTTAAGTTGCGTGGTTTTTTGGTGAATTGGCGCCAATCCCGGGGGCAGGAACCCACAATTTTCACCCAGTAGAATCAAGATTTATGATCTTATTTAAAAAAGTAGCAGATCTCCATAAATACCTTGACACCCAGAGGGAAATAGGAATGGAAATTGGTTTTGTGCCTACCATGGGAGCGCTTCATCAGGGCCATATCTCGCTGATTGAGGAAGCCCGTAAGCATAATTCCCTGGTGGTTTGCAGCATATTTGTAAACCCCTCCCAGTTCAATGATCCGGCCGATTACAGGAAATATCCTTCAACCATAGACAGTGATATAGCCCTGCTGGAAAATGCCGACTGTGATGTGCTGCTTTACCCCTCCGTGGAAGAAGTTTACCCAGATCCTGATGAAAAGTCACATTACGAACTTGGTTACCTGGAAACGATAATGGAAGGTAAATTCAGGCCCGGACATTTTCAGGGTGTATGTAAAGTGGTGCACAGGCTACTTAAGATAGTCGGGCCAGACAATCTCTATATTGGTCAAAAGGATTACCAGCAGTGCCTTGTTATAAAGCGACTCCTTGAACTAATGGGAATGAAGGACCAGATAAGTCTTCACATCGCTCCTACGCTGAGGGAAAAGGACGGGCTTGCCATGAGCAGCCGTAATGCCCGATTGGATGCACAGCAACGTCAAATAGCTCCTGGTATTTATCAAACGTTAAACCTTGTCAGGAAAGAGATCAAACCGGGTAATCTTCAATTGCTAAAAGAAAAAGGCATGAATCATTTACTTGAAAAAGGATTCAGACCCGAATATGTTGAGATTGCTGATGCATCAACATTTCTCCCTTTAAATGAATGGGACGGCAGTCAGAAGCTGGTTGTCCTGACCGCAGCGTTTTTAGGAGAGATCAGGCTTATTGATAATCTGCTCCTCAATTAATAGCTCTCCCCTACTCTTAATATTCAATCCCCATTATTCATCTAATTTTGCAGGATGAACATTGAATTATTAAAATCCAAAATTCATCGGGCGGTAATTACAGAGGCGAATTTGAATTATATCGGAAGCATTACTATCGATGAAGATTTGATGGAGGCCGCCAACATCATTGAAAACGAAAAAGTACAGGTGGTTAATGTAAATAACGGAGAGCGACTGGAAACATATGTTATCAAAGGGAAAAGAGGCTCAGGAATATGTTGTTTGAATGGTCCGGCCGCGCGTAAGGCAGCTGTGGGTGATATAGTAGTGATCATCTCCTATGCCTCCATGGATTTTGAAGAAGCAAAGCATTTTAAACCGACCCTTGTTTTTCCAAAACTGGGAAATAAACTCTGACAGGATTCGTTAATCTTACCAATGAAAAAAAAGCTAGGTACCATACTTCAGTATTTGTTTTTCTTCTGCCTCGGCTTTTTCTTCGTGTGGATGTCTGTAAGGGATATCAACAAAAAAAACTGGGCTGACATACGCTATTCGCTGGAACATGCACGCTACTGGCTGATCATTCCGGTATTTGCCATTCTTATACTCAGTCACTACACGCGAGCACTACGCTGGCGACTCCTCATTGAATCGCTGGGATATAAGCCAGACAAGGCCAATTCATTTTTTGCCGTCATGATAGGTTATTTGGCCAATCAGGGCGTACCACGCATGGGTGAAGTATTGAAATGTACTGTGCTTTCGCGGTATGAAAAGATCCCGGCTGATAAGCTGGTAGGCACTATCATTCTGGAACGGTTGATCGATGCAGTTACCCTTGTCATTGTATTTGGGATAACGCTACTTATTCAACCTGATCTCTATAGCCAGATCACTGACCGGGTTGTAAATTCACCAGGAGATGAGCCATCAAAAAAGATTTCAGGTCTGCTGATCTTATTGATCATATTGGGAATAGTTATTTTATTGATCGCAGTATGGATGATCCGCAAAAAGAAAAGCTTTCGTGATCTGGGGCTGGCTATCAGAAAAATTGGTTCCAGGATCTGGATGGGCCTTAGCGCCGTGCAACACCTGAAAAAAAGAGGGCAATTCCTTTTGCTGACTCTCTTATTATGGTCCCTTTATCTTTCCGGAGGTCTGATTGGTTTTCAGGCATTGCAGGAAACCCAGCAATATGGATTACGTGAAGCCTTCACGGTTTTATCCGCCGGAAGTATTGGAATGATCATTGCACCGGGTGGAATTGGTGGTTATGCGCTTTTTATTGAGGGAACCATGATGATGTATGGTCTCGAAAAAAGTATTGCCGCAGCATTCGGATGGTTATTATGGATATCACAAACCGTGATCATCCTGGTTGTTGGATTGTTAAGTTTTCTTTTATTGCCCTGGTATAACAAGAGAAAGAATCAGCAGCGCGCATCGCTAATGAATACGGATAATCCCTGAGGTAACTATCTCACTAAAACTTAACATTGCAGGGTTTCCCTGATAATTAATTTTATGATCTCAACCACCTAACTTACAGGTTAATGTCGCACAACAAACAGAAAACCATTGCAAGGGATATAAGCTGGTTATCTTTCAATGGACGTGTATTGCAGGAAGCAGCTGATGAAACAGTCCCGTTGCGTGAGCGGATCAAATTCCTGGGCATTTTTTCCAACAATATGGACGAATTCTTCAGGGTAAGAGTAGCTGCTCTGAAGCGAATGATCCAGTTCGGTAATAAAAACAATACTGATCTTCGGATAAATATGCATCTGGAATCTGATCCCCAGCGGATATTGGATGAGATCCAGATGATCGTGCTGAACCAGCAAAGTGAATTCGCCAGGATCTGGGAGAATTTGCAGCAACAGATGCGAGCTCAAAAGATCTTCCTGGTCAAAGAAACAGAACTGAATCCCGAACAGCAGGAATATGTAAGAAATCACTTCGATAATGAAGTAAGCCCGAATATCATCCCGTTGATGATAGAAAATATCACCCATTTCCCCAATCTGCGTGATAAATCCATCTATCTCGCGGTTGTAATGTGGAAACAGGACAGTGCACTTAAGAAGAAATATGCACTAATTGAAATTCCCAGCCGGGTATTGGGGCGGTTTATTCAACTACCCTCCAAAGCAGATGAGCATCATATCATTCTTCTGGAAGACATCGTACGATTCAATATGCCGGAGATATTCTCCTATTTCGGCTATGATCAGTATAGTGCCCATGTGTTCAAGGTAACCCGTGACGCCGAACTTGATATAGACAATGATCTTTCTACCAATATCATTCAGAAAATAGAAAAGGGATTGAAGAACCGTCGTAAGGGAAAACCAGTCCGTTTTGTTTATGATAAAGAAATGGATCCGGGATTGCTTGAATACCTGACACGCAGACTAAATCTTTCCAAGAAAGACAATCTTATTCCCGGTGGTCGTATTCATAACTTCCGCCATTTTATGGATTTTCCGGAAGTATTCAAGATCACAAAATCCCGAAAAAAACCGTTTGATCATCCCCTGCTATTGGAAAGCCGTGTTACTGATGTAGTGCTTGAGCGTGATATCATGCTCCATTTTCCTTATCACTCCTTTGCTCCCCTGATAGATATAATCAGGGAATCTGCATTTGATCCGGAAGTTACTTACATCAAGATCACGTGTTACCGGATGGCAAGCCAGTCACGCATAATTAACGCACTGATCAATGCGGTAAGAAATGGCAAAGAGGTTACTGTGGTACTTGAACTCAGGGCAAGGTTTGATGAAGAAGCAAATATTGAATGGAAACAGCTGTTGGAAGACGAAGGCGTAAAAGTATTACATGGCATGCCAGATATGAAGATCCATGCAAAAATGTGTCTTATCCGGAAGCGTGTAAAGGAAAAACAGCAGCTCTATGGTTTTATAAGTACGGGTAATTTGAATGAAAAGACAGCAAGGATCTACGGAGATCATTGCCTGCTTACCTCTAACGCCAGGATCATGATGGACATCAGCCGTATGTTCAATTACCTGGAACATCACCGGTCTGATCTTCATTCATTGAAAAACTGCGATACTATCATACCCAGCCCTACCATACTTCGGAAGGAGTTATATAAACTGATTGATGAGGAGATCAGGCAGGCGAGGAAGAACAAGCCCAGCGGTATTACCTTAAAAATGAATTCTCTTTCCGATGAAGGAATGATCGCCAAACTTTATGAGGCAGCCCGCGAAGGAGTTCCCATTAAACTGATCATACGGGGAATATTTTGCATGCTCACTGAGAATAAAAAATTCAGAAGACCCATAAGAGCTATCAGTATTGTTGACGAATACCTGGAACATGCACGGGTGTGGGTATTTCACAACCATGGCAAAGAGAAAGTTTATATATCTTCGGCTGACTGGATGATGCGAAACCTGGAACATCGTGTGGAGGCAACCTGTCCGATCTGGAATGAGGAGATAAAACAGGAACTGATTGAAATACTCAATATCCAGATGCAGGATAATGTGAAAGCCAGGTGGCTCGATAATGATTTGACTAATGAATATGTGAGAACAACGCGGAAAAAAGTGAGGGCCCAGGTTGAAACATATAATTATTTGTTCAAAAAAACCCTAACCCATAGTGAGACTGGCAGCAATTGATATTGGAAGTAACGCAGCAAGATTATTGATTACAGATGTTATTCCGGGTATTCAATCTACACCGGAATTTATAAAGGTTGCCCTTATCAGGGTGCCTCTTCGCCTCGGTTTTGATGTGTTTGACAAGGGTGAGATAACTCCGGTCAAAGCAGAAAGATTGGTCAAGACCATTAAATCCTATAAGTTACTGATGGATGTTTATGGTGTTAAGCATCTGAAAGCCTGTGCCACTTCTGCCATGCGGGATGCCAGCAACTCCAGTGAAATATTGAAGAAGGTAAAACTCGAAACAGGAATTGATATCAATGTTATCAGTGGACAGGATGAGGCTTCTTTCATTTATGAAAATCATGTTGCCGAGAACCTGAATACTGAAGAATCCTATTTATACATTGATGTTGGCGGTGGTAGTACAGAACTGACTTTTTTCAGTGATGCTAAACTGATCTTCAAGGAATCCTTCAATATCGGCACCATCCGCCTGTTGAAAAACCAGGTGAATGAAGCTGCCTGGACAGAAATGAAAGAATTTATTAAAACAAAGACCAAGGGATATCATCACGTCACCGTGATTGGTTCAGGTGGTAATATCAACAAAATATTCTCTCTCTCAAAACGTAAAGAAGGTAAACCACTTCAGTTAGACCTGCTGCGAGATTATTATAAAGAATTCAGTACAATGTCCCTTCAGCAGAGAATGACCCTCTACAAACTTCGTGAAGACCGTGCTGATGTGATCGTGCCTGCATTGTTAATACATATAAACGTTATGCGCTGGGCAGATGCTGAAGAAATATATGTGCCCAAGATCGGTCTTGCAGATGGGTTAATTCATAACCTGTATGAAGAGGTGAAGTCCAAAGCAGTTGAAATCTAGACTATACTGCATCCGTACAGCATCATTACCGCATATCACTTATGTATGAAGCTGAACTGCTATCTTTACGCCCTCCGCCGCGGCGGATTAATTTAAATTGCTCCCAATGTCAATGAACAAGGAAGTAAAGCGCGTAACTACCAATACTCTTCAGAAGATGAAGGCGGCAGGTGAAAAGATATCTATGCTAACGGCGTATGATTTTTCATTTGCAAGGATCATTGACAGCGCTGGCATAGATGTGATACTGGTTGGAGATTCGGCAAGCAATGTTATGGCAGGGCATGAAACTACGCTGCCCATCACACTTGACCAGATGATCTATCATGCTTCATCCGTGATCCGTGGTGCAGAACGATGCCTCGTAGTGGTTGATCTTCCTTTTGGATCCTATCAGTCCAATTCTGATATAGCCCTGGCTTCAGCCGTCCGTATCATGAAGGAAACAGGTGCGCATTGTATAAAAGTGGAAGGTGGCGAAGAGATCCTGGAATCAGTTAAGAAAATAGTATCAGCAGGTATCCCTGTTATGGGACATTTAGGGCTTACTCCACAGTCTATTTATAAATTCGGAACATATACCGTAAGGGCCAAAGAAGAAATGGAAGCAAACAAGCTGCGAGAGGATGCTAAACTTCTCGAAAAAGCCGGCTGCTTTGCTATTGTGCTGGAAAAGATACCTGCTACACTGGCAAAAGAAGTTTCTAAAAGTATAAAGATCCCCACTATTGGGATTGGTGCCGGAAGCGGTTGTGATGGACAGGTGCTGGTGATGCATGATATGCTCGGCATAAATACAGAATTCAAGCCCCGTTTCCTCCGGCAATACCTGAACATTCACGAAATGGCCTCAAAGGCTGTACAGCAATACGTGCAGGATGTAAAGGGCGGGCAGTTCCCCAACAAGGATGAACAGTACTAATCTGTTCTCTCCGCCGCGGCGGACGAATATTTCAAAATTTACTATATGGAATTTCTTAAAACATTACACATTGAGAAAACGAATTTGGGAGTAAGTACAGGTGCAAACTGGATCAAAAGCACTGGTGAGAATATTGACTCTTATTCACCTGTTGACGGAAAACTCATTGCTTCAGTTACTGGTGCTGATAAGGATGCGTATGAAAAAGTAATTCATCAGGCGGAAGAAGCATTTAAACAATGGAGACTGGTTCCTGCTCCCAAACGTGGTGAAATAGTAAGACAGATCGGTGAAGCCTTGCGACATTACAAAGAACCTTTAGGAAAACTTGTTTCTTATGAAATGGGTAAAAGCCTGCAGGAAGGATATGGGGAAGTTCAGGAAATGATCGATATCTGTGATTTTGCTGTTGGCTTGTCCAGGCAATTACAGGGATTCACCATGCACAGTGAGCGGCCCGGTCACCGCATGTATGAACAGTATCATCCTCTCGGCATTGTGGGTATAATCTCTGCATTCAATTTTCCGGTTGCAGTCTGGAGCTGGAACAGTATGCTTGCCTGGGTTTGTGGCGATGTATGCATATGGAAGCCTTCAGAAAAAACACCATTATGTGCGGTAGCCTGCCAGCATATAGTTCAGGAAGTTTTTGCAAAGAACAAAATACCAGAAGGTGTTTCAGGAATCCTAATTGGTGGTCGTGATGTGGGTGAATGGATGAGCAATGATACTCGCGTACCTCTTGTATCAGCTACGGGTTCAACCAGAATGGGAAAAGCTGTAGGTGCAGCCGTGGGAGCAAGGTTGGGTAGGGCTTTGCTTGAACTGGGAGGTAACAATGCAATTATCATTTCAAAGGATGCAGACCTTGATATCGCGATTCTGGGTTCATTGTTTGGTGCTGTTGGAACTGCGGGACAAAGATGTACTACCAGTCGCCGGCTGATCATCCATGAAGAAGTATATTCCAATGTAAAAGATAAATTAACGAATGCCTATAGGCAATTGAGCATCGGTAATCCGCTGGATGAAAAGAATCATGTAGGCCCACTTATTGATAAGGATGCAGTAAAAATGTACCTGGATGCAATAGAAGATTGCAAGAGGCAGGGAGGAAAATTCATTGTGGAAGGTGGAGTGCTTTCAGGCGATGGGTATGAGAGCGGCTGTTATGTTAAACCCTGCATAGCGGAGGTAATACCTGATCTGGCAATAGTAAAGCATGAAACTTTTGCTCCTATTCTTTACCTGATGAAATATAAAGGCATTGATGAGGCGATTAACATTCAGAATGGAGTGCCTCAGGGCCTTTCCTCCTCGATTATGACCCTGAATCTGCGTGAGGCTGAGCAATTTCTTTCTGCTGCGGGATCTGATTGTGGCATTGCCAACGTAAATATTGGGACCAGTGGAGCCGAAATCGGAGGTGCCTTTGGTGGAGAAAAGGAAACCGGCGGAGGCAGAGAAAGCGGAAGTGACGCCTGGAAGGCTTACATGAGAAGGCAAACCAACACTATCAACTATAGTACAAATCTCCCTCTGGCGCAGGGAATAAAATTCCATGTGTAGGATAATAAACCACGTAAATTAGCGTTGTTAGAAGCTGAAACTGAGAGTTTTACTATTTAGTTTTTTTGTTATTCCGGAAATATTTCCAATTTTTACAGTAGAATCTTTATCCCAAATCCAATTTCTTATCCATGAAACGAATTTTTACTCTGTTACTGGCCGCCCTCATACTTTCCACTACTACCTACTCTCAATTACGAATTGGCATTCTTGGAGGCGGACATCAATCTGATATCCTGGAAAAAAATGATCTTCCAAACTGGAATACCATTAAGAAAAATTATTCTCCGCGAACCGGAGTTCATTTCGGATTGAATGCTGATCTCCCCATTAGCAAGAGTGGAAATTTTGTGTTTCAGCCCAATGTGCTTTTTTATCATAAGGGTAGAAAGTACAATGAGATCATGGATACAACCATTCATGATACGCTAAACTGGAAACGCGAAGAGTTTTTGAATTACCTGGATATTCCATTGAACCTGGTAGTTAAACTTCCGCTGGGTAATAAAGTGAAATTCATTATTGGCGGCGGCCCTTATTTCTCCTTCTTATTCGATGGTTATCTGAAGTCAGAGGCCATTACCAAAAGCGGCGGATATTTTGTGGACGAGAACCTTGACCCCGAGGTTGGAAAAGGTCCCGGCAAGTATACTACTTATGATTATGGTGTGAATGGATTGGCCGGATTTGAAATTGGTCGTGTAACGCTTACCGCCAATTACAGTCGCGGCTTCAACGATATTTATGAATCTCCTGCTTATACCGGAACATTCAGACATGAAATAAAAGGAATTTCGCTGGGAGTCTACCTCGGTAAATCTGTTGCCCGCGGAACTAATGATCGCGATAAAGACGGAATCACTGATAAAAAAGATAAATGTCCTGATGCAGCTGGTTCAAAAGCATTTGGTGGATGCCCTGATTCTGATGGAGATGGTATTATGGATAAAGAGGATGGTTGTCCACAAGTGTCGGGTCCGGCAGATAATAAAGGATGCCCCTACCCTGATAAAGATGGCGACGGTATTCTGGATAAGGACGATAAATGTCCTGATGTAAGAGGTCCAAAGGATAATAATGGCTGCCCATTTGCTGATACCGATAAAGATGGTGTGGTTGATAAAGATGATAAATGTCCTACTGTTGCAGGTTTTGGACGTTATCAGGGTTGCCCGGTTCCAGACACGGATGGTGATGGTATCAACGATGAGGAAGATAAATGCCCATCAGTGAAGGGTTCCAAGGCAAATGGTGGCTGTCCTGAGATCAAAAAGGAGATCGTAGAGAAGGTTAATTATGCCGCTAAACGTATACAGTTCAAATTTACCAAGGCTGATATTTCACCTGAATCCCTCAAGACCCTCAATGAAGTTGCCGATATCCTGAAGGCCAACCCTGAACTGAAACTGACCATTGAAGGTCATACCAGCAATGACGGGGTGTATGAAAGTAATAAGAGGCTTTCCCAGGCCAGGGCCAATAATGTTAAGGCTTACCTGGAGTCCAAAGGCATTGCCGCTTCACGTCTCACAGCTATCGGTTATGGACCCGACAGGCTGATCAGCACCGGTAAAACTGCTGCAGAAAAGGCTAAAAACCGGCGTGTGGAGATGAAGGTAAGCAACCAATAATACCTGACTTGCATCAATAAATAACCAAACCCCTGCTCCGCTTAAGGCGGATGCGGGGGTTTTAATTCTCGGATTGTCTCAAAATTGTCTGATTAATATCTCATAAAATTTATGAGTGGTAACCACTAATTTTGCCGCTTTTAGCAATTTTACAGATCATAAAAAACCTGATAAATGACTAGATTTTTGAAACGTACCCTCCTGATAATGATGGCGAGTGCCTGCAGCCTGGTGATGTTTGGACAGAAGGCCTCCGTTCCCAATGGATGGCATCTGATGGATCTTAAAGACAGTGGCTATTACGGGATCAGTATAGAAAAAGCCTATGATTTCGTAAAATCAAAGAAATTGAAAAGTACGCCGGTAATCGTTGCTGTAATTGATTCCGGTGTTGATACAACTCACGAAGATCTGAAATCAATTCTCTGGAAAAATCCCAAAGAAATTCCTGGCAATGGTATTGATGATGATAATAACGGTTATGTAGATGATGTGTATGGATGGAACTTCCTGGGTGGAAAAGATGGCCGTAATGTGGAGAAGGATTCATATGAGGCAGTGAGACTTTATCATAAGCTGAAAGGTAAATGGGGCAATAAGCAGGTTGATGAAAGCACGCTTTCACCAGAGGAAAAAGCCGAATACAAAACCTACCTGGATGCAAAACAGGATGTGATTGGTGAAATTGATCTTGAAGAGATCTCTTTCCTGAAACAAATGCTTCCCTCTCTGAAAAAAGGAGATTCTATTATTGCAAAAGATCTCGGTAAAGAGCAGTTCAATGGTAATGAACTGAAAGATTACAAACCGGTAGATTTCAATGCTACCAGAGCAAGAACGCTTTATCTCAATCTCTGCAAAGCCAATGATAATTATGATATCACCAATATGCAGATCCTCGAGGATATTGAAGGTGAGATCAGCAAAGGTGAGTCAGTAGAAACTCCTCCTAAAGATTATCGTGATGATATAGTTAAAGATAATTACAATGATTTCAACGACCGGTTTTATGGTAACCCCAATGTAATGGTGAGCAAAAATGCCGCCCTGCATGGAACACATGTTACCGGTATTATAGGCGCTGCGCGTAATAATGGCGTTGGAATGAACGGAGTGGCAGATAATGTAAAAGTGATGATGATCCGTGCCGTTCCAGATGGTGATGAGCATGATAAGGATATTGCACTTGCCATCCGCTATGCCGCGGATAACGGCGCCAAAGTGATCAATATGAGCTTTGGTAAAGGGTTCTCTCCTGAAAAGAAATGGGTGGATGAAGCCGCTAAATATGCCGAAAGCAAAGGTGTTTTATTAGTTCAGGCAGCAGGAAACAGCGCACAGGATATTGATACTTCAAAAAACTTCCCTTCTGCTCATTTACTGGACGGTACAGTTGAGCCCAACTGGATAACAGTTGGAGCCAGCGGTGATCCTAAAGCAGGTGGTCTTGTGGCAGGATTCTCCAATTATGGAAAGCAAAATGTGGATGTATTTGCTCCGGGCGTAAGGATCTATTCAACCGTTCCGGGCGGCAATACCTACCAGAATCTCCAGGGCACCAGTATGGCCTCCCCTGTTGTAGCAGGTATGGCGGCGTTTTTAATGGAATATTTTCCCAACCTTTCTCCAGCCCAGATCAAATATGTGATTAAAAATTCGGCAATAAAACCGACTATAAAAGCTAAAAATCCTGCTACCAAGGAAGATGAAGATTTCAGCGACCTTAGCAGCTCTGGAGGTTTGATCAATGCTTATGAAGCTGCAAAATTGGCATCTACCCTTCAGGGTGATAATAAGAAGCCTTCAAAGTCAAAAGTGAAGCAAAAAGCTAAAGGATAATTATAACATACTGAATTTCAATGTCTAATAAATCAGACGGCAGTATTACTGCCGTCTTTTTTGTTGCAAAGCACATCAATTAACCCAACTGACGACCAACTGATGAACAACTGATGAACAACTGATGAATCAATGGTCAAAAATTCGCTGTTCAGTGATTAGGTCAAAAACATGGCATTTTGTCTGTTCGGAAGCCTAAATATTTGTTCTAAGGTTTTTCAGAAGAGCAAGGATCAACAGGACCAATGCCAGAAGGTTAAGTACTGAAGCCGTAGCATGTGAATATTCCCATTGGGTTCTAAGCTTTTCCCAATTCGCGGGCAATTTTGTCCAATTATCTGTTTGCCTGTTTGCAGGAAATGTAAATACCCAGAATATAACCTGTGTAATTACAAGCGAAATAAATGCTGCAAGAGTAAGTCCGAAGCCTTCGTACCCTCGCCTGATAACAATTAGTTGAACAAGAACTGATATTATTGCAAGTATTACAGGTATTGCCAGCAATGCACAACCAGCATACACCTTTTGGGCTGTCAGATATTCACTGGCTGGCATTTTAATTTTGTTATTCAGGGACAGTAAGTGAGAAAGACTTGCTGTCAGTATTATTGACGTGAAGAATACGCTACACAGGAATACAGATTTAACAGGCATAATGATACTTTAAAAAATAAAGGCCCCAAAATGTATACCTCATTTACGCAGTTGCAACCGGCTCCCCTGTCTTGCTGCTGACCGGCACCTTCTTTTTCCTGGAAATTCCGACCTTCACCACATAACCATTTCCTTTAACTTATAAAATTGAAAATATGCCTCGTCCGGATCTTACACGTGTTGGTTCTTTCTTTCACAGATATATTAACCAGGTGCCACAGAATGATGTACGGGTAGCTCTCCATGATTTGGGAAAGGATTTCCTAAGTCTTATGGAGTCAATTCCAGCTGATAAACAAGACTATTCTTATGCTCCTGGTAAATGGACCCTGAGAGAAGCATTTCAGCATATAATCGATACTGAGCGCATTCTGTCATACAGAGCACTTTGTTTTTCGAGAAAGGAGCAGCAGAACCTTCCCGGTTTTGATGAAGATTCCTATGCGGCGCATTCCAAAGCGGGAAATCGCAAATGGAAAGATATGATGGACGAGTTTATCACTATCCGTAAAGCAACTGAACAATTATTTGCCAGCTTTGATAGTGAACAATTGGAATCAGGAGGAATTGCCAACAATAATCCAAACTATGTCATGGGCCTGGGATTCATAATTGCCGGTCACTGTCAGCATCATGTAAATATTATCAGGGACCGTTACCTTAAATAAGGAACGGAGTAAAAAGGGTTATAGTGGAGTTATATGGAACATATAGGGAATTATAAGGGAGTTATAGGG
>Ga0136846_1215608_pt1 | contig 21478 bp, 22 predicted proteins | sample HopSoiMetagenom2_FD_96841 | JGI IMG/M metagenome (GOLD analysis project Ga0136846, IMG submission 96841) | Grasslands soil microbial communities from Hopland, California, USA - 2 Assembly 2016 (version 4) | ecosystem: Environmental > Terrestrial > Soil > Grasslands | place: USA: Hopland... | reverse complement strand
GGCGAACACCGATCTCACCTCCGATATATGGTGGTCGTGGTCGGAGGAACCGAAGGACTGGGCGTTCGGCTTCCGGGTCACTCTGGTTCATGCGTGGGTGTGGGCAACGGAGCGAGGTAAGGAACTGCTCGGTGACACGCCGATCCTCGTGCGCCCCGCCGAAGTATCTATCGAGGACATGGTCGAGACCGCGACCAAGGTCAGGCGTGCCCAGGAGGCGGGTGATTGGGACGGGGTCCGCTTCTGGGCGGCGGAACTCGTGCGCTATGCCTCTCCGAACCTCGTTCCGCTGAACCAATCGGTTGTCGTGCACGACCGCCGGGAGGCATTGACTGCCCTTCTCGCGATGAAGGAAGTCCCGTCCCGTTGGTCGGAGCGGGTTCGCATCTGTTTGGGCCTTGATCCGAGCGCGGATGAGGCCGTTTTCGAGGCGGCTACCCGGCTCCCTCTTGACGTGCTCGGCTACGTCAAGAAGCACGGACCTTCCGTGGATACCCAGCCATGGGTGGAGCGCTTCCTGCGAGACGGAACGTTCGAGCGCTACCTGATCGCGTAGCGTCCCCAGCGGCTGCAAAGCTGCGCGGCGGCGTTGCTCCCGCTCCGGTGAGAGAAGGGTCTTTTCCAAACATCACTGAAGTGATGGTGAACGGACCCGACGACGTATTCGTGGAGCGAGAGGGGCGCATCGAAAGGGTGCGCGATCGGCTATTCGAGGGGGAGGAGCCGGTCATGCATCTGATCGAACGAATCGTGGGACCCTTGGGCCTCCGGGTCGATCACGCGTCACCATGGGTGGACGCTCGGCTACCGGACGGTTCGCGAGTCCACGCGATCGTGCCGCCTCTCTCGCTCCGCGGTCCCACGCTCACGATCCGAAAGTTCTCGCCTGCTCCGATCACGCCCGCTCTGTTGGTCGAGCGCGCGTCGATCGGCCCACGGATGATGCGCTTCCTGCTCTCGTGCGTTCGCGGGCGGGCCAACATGGTCGTCTCCGGAGGCGCCGGTAGCGGCAAGACGACGATGCTCGGCATCCTCACGACGGCCATCCGCGACGACGAGCGCGTCATCACGATCGAGGACGCCGCCGAGCTGCGGCTGGCCAATCCGCACGTCGTCTCGCTCGAGGCACGGCCGGCCAACGTCGAGGGTCGCGGCGAGGTGTCGGTGCGCGACCTGGTCCGCAATGCGCTTCGGATGCGCCCCGACCGCATCATCGTGGGCGAGGTCCGCGGCGGCGAGGGGCTCGACAGGCTGCAGGCGATGAACACGGGCCACGAAGGCTCGCTCTCGACCGCGCACGCGAACTCGGCGCGGCATGTCCTGTGGCGGCTCGAGACGATGGCGATGATGTCCGACGTCGACCTGCCGGCCGCACACATCCGCGGTCAGGTCGCTGCCGCGCTCGACGTGATCGTCCAGCTCGCCCGGCTGCGTGACGGCCGCCGGTTCGTATGGGAGATCGCCGCGATCGAGGGCTCCCGGCAGGGCGAGCCGGTGGTCGAGCCGGTGTTCCGGTTCCAGCCGCGCGCCGGAGAGGGGACGTTCGAAGCGACCGGGTACGTGCCGGCCATCGCGCACACGCTGCGATCTCGGGGCGAGTCGCTGCCCGACGCGCTGTTCGATGTGGGGGTTGACCGCTGAACCCCTTGATCGTCATCGCGCTTCCGCTCGCCGCCTGCTGCGCGGGCGCGGGGATGCATCTGATGCGTCGCGGTGCGGTGGACCGGCGGTTGGCGCTCGCATCGCCCGGTGCGATCGGCGTACCTGCGGTGCGCAAGGACGACGCTGCGCTGTTCGGCGCGGCGGTGCTCGTTGGCTGGGCCGTGGCACGAGTACCGGGGGTGTTCGTCGGTGTCGCAGCGGCGGCGGTGGTCCGTCGGATCCGACGCCGCCGGGCGACCGCGGTCGCTCCGATCGTGATCGAGGAACGGTTCGCCGACGCGGTCGGGGCGCTCGCTGCGGCCGTCCGCTCCGGCGCTTCGCTGACGCAAGCCATCGGCTATGCCGCAACGGAAGCGGCGTCGCCCGTACGCGAGGACCTCACCCATCTGGTCGAACAGGTCGACACGGGGATCGCGCTCCATCGCGCACTCCGGTCTTGGGCCGACGACCGGCCGACGCCCAACGTCGAGCTCGTCGTCGGCGCGCTCGAACTCCATCGCCGCAGCGGCGGGGACCTGCCCGCGGTGCTCGATCAGGTCGCCGGGGCGATCCGCGACCGCGTCAGCATCACGCGAGAGGTTCGATCGCTCACCGCGCAGGCGCGCATGTCAGCCTGGATCCTCGGTCTTCTCCCCGTTGGATTCTTCGCGTTCCTGTGGCTCACATCCCGACGTGACATCGAGGGCGCGCTATCCACGCCGGTGGGGATCGCGTGCGTCGTGGCCGGTCTGGTGCTCGAGCTGGGAGCGTTCCTCTGGATCCGGAAACTCCTGGTGGTCGATTGAGCGCGGCGACGCTCGTGGGTCTCGCGGCCGCCGGGTCGGTCGTGTCGACGTACGTGGCATGGCGCAGCGTCGGCCGTCAGCCGGCGCTGCTCCCCGGCGCGCCCGCGACCGATCCGGAGCCGCTGCGCGCCGGTAGGCGACGACGGCGAGCGCGAGAGCAGGCGGCGCACGCCGACGTGCCACAGCTGTTGGACCTTCTCGCCGCTGGTTCGACCGCGGGCCTGTCGGCGGAGGCATCGTTCCGACAGGCGGTGGCGTGTCTGCACGGACCGCTCGGCGACGATCTCGGCGGGGTCATGCGGTCGGTCGACCTCGGCGTTCCATGGCGGCAGGCGCTCGCGACCCATGTCGAGGAGACCGGCGACCCCGATCTCGCCCGGACGGTCGCCGTCCTTGCCCGAACCGAGGCGCTCGGCGTCCCGCTCCGCGACGCCACGCTCGAGCTCGCCGCGACCGTGCGTGACGCCCGGCGCGCCGCGACGCTCGAACGAGCGCGCACGGCGCCCGTGAAGATGCTGTTCCCTCTCGTGTTCCTGATCCTCCCGGCCTTTCTCCTCCTTACCGTCGTCCCCGTCCTGATCACAACGGTTCGGTCGATCGGATGAGAAGGGGCGCAGCTTCTGTCGGTCGGTTCGGTCGGCTTCGGGGACGGTCAAACCCGTGCAGGATCAACCCGAAGCAGTGGGTCGAGCGTACGGAGCCCGTCGAGCACGGCCGCCGTGGAGGTCTCCTTCATGGCGGCGAGTTCTTCTTGGGTGATCCCCACGACTTGAAGGAAGTTCACACGCCCGTTCGCCGTGTCGATCGGGTCGAGTTCGGAATCAGTCGCGAACGCGATCGCACGAAGGCGCGTGTCGTTCGAGCCGGTGATGGGTTCACCTGGGTCGAGGCGGTGGCCGTCTCCGAATGGGCGGCCAGTCGAGTAGACGGCCCGTCCCAGGGCTTGCAGCAGTTGGAGCGCCCACTGGGGCGGCTGGTCTCCGGTCAGAAGTGCCCTGATGGTGAGCTCAAAGCCCCATCCGCTCGTGGAGGGGTCGTCGCTCCGCTTCTCGAACAGCTCGGTGAGGCCGAGAGTCACGATGAGCCAGTGGCCTTCGAGCGGGTACGCGTTGATGCCCCAGACGCCTTGGTTAGGGAGGGCGTCGGCTTCTCCACCGAAGTGGATCGGAGTCACCCCAGGATGCACCGAGGCGATCGCTCGTTCTATCGCGTGCCATCCCGGAGCTTCGCTCACGGCTGGAGTCTGCCAGCTAGCCGGGAGAGAGCCGGTATCAGCCACTCGACGGCGTGCCACAAACTGAACAATCATCTTCCTGATCCTCCCTGCCTTCCTCCTCCTCACGGTGATCCCCGTCCTCATCACCACCGTGCGTTCCATCGATTGAGAGGAGGTGAGCAGATGTCGTACCTCGTCCGTCTGTACCTGCGCACCCTCGGAGCGATCCGGAGGGAAGAGGGGCAGACCACATCGGAGTACGCGTTGGTGATCTTGGCCGCAGCCGCGGTGGCGGTCGTCTTGATCACGTGGGCGCATTCGTCGGGCAAGTTGCCGGCGTTCTTCGACCAAATCATCGACACGGTGATCGGCGATGCGTCCTCCGCCTGAGCGATCGTCGCGCGGCTCGGCGGCGGTGGAGTTCGCGTTGGTGCTGCCGCTCGTGTTCGCGGTGACGTTGGGGCTCGTTCAGGTGGGCGTGCTGGCGCGCGATCGCGCGCTGGTCGAGGCGGCGGCGCGCGCGGGAGCGCGCGCTGCCGCCGTCGAACCGGACGAGACCGCGATCCACGACGCCGCCGTCGCGGCCGCGCCCGGTCTCGACGGGGCGTCGCTGGTGACATCGGTCACTCGCGCCGGAACGCGTGGGGATCCCGTCACCGTCTCGGTCGGGTACACGGACCCGATCCGTGTGCCGTTCATCGGCTGGCTCGCCGGCACGTCGGTCCAGATGCACGCCGCCGCAGTGATGCGCCAGGAGTTCGGATGACGGGCGTGTCCGAGCGTGGGTCGGTCTCGGTCGTGCTGGTCGCCGCGATCGGAGCCGCGCTCGTATGCACGATGGGTGTCGCCGACGTCGGGCGTGTCCTCGTCGAGCGTTCGCACGCCGAGGCCGCGGCCGATGCGGCGGCGCTCGCAGCGGCGCAGGATCTGGCCCTGGCAAGCGGCGACCCTGCGGCCGACGCGGCACGGTTCGCAGGCGAGAACGGGACCGTCTTGATCGATTGCTCGTGCGCGCCCGACGCGGCGGAGGCGGTGGTCACGGTTCGTCGGTCGTTCACCGGGTTGTTGTTGGTGCCGGGATCCCTCACGCTCGATGCGGGGGCACGCGCGGTCGTCGACCTGCCCTGACGACTGGCGGCGCTAGACCGCGGCGTAAACTCGGCCGCATGACCTCGCGGCGCCAGCTGGAAGAGCTGCTCGCGGCCGTCGCCGATCACGGCGTCGACCCGAAGGACGCGGCGGACCGGCTCGTGGAGCTGCCGTACCGCGACCTCGGCTTCGCCCGAGTCGATACCCATCGGGAGCTCCGGCAGGGCGCGCCGGAGGTGATCCTCGGATCCGGCAAGACGCCCGATCAAGCCGCGAGGATCGCGCTCGCGCTCGCGGAGGCCGGCGCCTCCAGCGTGCTGGTCACTCGTGCAGACGGGCCGATGCGCGCCGCTGTGCGAGAGGTCCTGCCCGAGTCGCTCGAGGACGATCGCGCCCGATGCGTGTGGGCGGAGCGCGAGCCGATCGACAAGCGCGGGCACGTGCTCATCGTGTCCGCCGGCACCTCGGACGGGCCGGTAGTCCATGAGGCGAGGATCCGCGCGGACCTCCTTGGAACGCGCGTAACCGTCCATGAGGACGTGGGTGTCGCGGGGTTGCACCGACTTGCGCCGGTGATCCCCGATCTCGACCGCGCCGATGTGGTCGTCGTCGTCGCGGGGATGGACGGGGCGCTCGCCAGCGTGATCGGCGGGCTCGCGGCCTGCCCCGTGATCGGCGTCCCCACGAGCGTCGGCTACGGCTCAGCGCACGGCGGCCAGACCGCGCTCAACGCGATGCTCGTTTCCTGTGCGGACGGGCTGGCGGTCGTCGGCATCGACGACGGCCTCGGCGCCGGCTCTGTGGCCGCGCGGATCGCTCGTCGCGCCGAGGTCCGGGCGTCGTGACCCGCGTCGCATACATCGACCCCATCGGTGGCCTGGCGGGCGACATGCTCCTCGCCGCTCTGCTCGATGCGGGCGCGCCGCGCGAGGCGCTCGACGACGCGATCGATGCCCTTGGGTTGGACGGCGTCGCCCTCGACGTCTCCCGACCCGTTCGATCCGGCATGCGCGCGACCCACGTCGACGTGCGCACGCCGCAGGCACGGGGCCGGACGGGGGAGCAGATGCGAGAGATCGTGGCCGGGTCGCGACTGACCCCTGCTGTGCGAACGCGATCGCTCGATGCGCTCGGCCGTCTCATCTCGGCGGAGGCAGGGGTCCACGGCGTCGAACCGGTCGACGTCGTCCTCCACGAACTCGGCGACGACGACACGCTCGTCGACATCTGTGGCGCGTTCGCATTGCTCGATGCGCTCGCGATCGACCGCGTCGTGTGCGCGCCCATCCCGCTCGGGCGCGGGATCGGCGCGGTGGATCACGGCACGATGCCACTGCCTGCTCCGGCGACGATGGGGCTTCTGGCAGGCATCCCGGTCGTCGGTGTCGAAACGCGCGGGGAGCTCGTCACCCCGACGGGTGCGGCGATCGTCGTCACGGCCGCCGACGGTTGGGGAGAGATTCCGGCGATGGTGCTGCGACGTGTCGGGACCGGCGTGGGGACGCGGACACACGCCGACCGCCCGAACGTGGTGCGGGTGACGATCGGCGACGCTTCCGAGCAACGGGGGACCGGCCAAGCGGTCGTGCTGCTCCAGGCCAACCTCGACGACCTCGTTCCGGAGCTCGTGCCGGACGTCCTCGAGGCGTGCTCGGCGGCCGGCGCGATCGACGCGTGGACCGTCCCGATCCAGATGAAGAAGGCGCGCCCCGGCGTGATGCTCAGCGTGCTCGGGCGCCCGAGCGACGAACGCACGCTCGCCGAGACGCTCCTCAGGCATTCGTCATCGCTCGGCGTGCGCGTGCAGCGGCTCGAGCGCTATGAACTCGACCGCGCCTTCCGAGAGGTCGATATCGACGGCCACGCGGTCCGCGTCAAGATCGGGCTGCTCGACGGCAGCGTCGTGAATGTGGCGCCCGAGCACGACGACTGCGCCGCCGTCGCCGCGAGCACCGGCAGGCCCGTCAAGCAGATCTGGGCCGAGGCGCTCGCCGCGGCCACCGCGAACCAGGAACGCGACGATGCCCACGCTCGCTGAGCTCGAGGCGACGATCGCGACCGTGCCGAGCGCGCTCATCGCGTTCTCCGGCGGCGTGGACTCCTCGCTGGTCGCGGCGGCATCCGCCCGCGTGCTGGGTGAGCGCGCGCTCGCGGTGACGGCCGTCTCACCCGCGCTCGCCGCCGGCGAGCTCGACGGCGCCCGCACCGTCGCGACCGCCGTCGGCATCGCGCATCGCGTGATCTCGACCGACGAGCTCGCTCGCGTTGGATACCGGCGCAACGGTGCCGACCGCTGCTACCACTGCAAGTCGGAGCTGTACGACCGCCTCGCCGTCCTCGCCCGCGCGGCCAGCTTCGCCGCGACCTTCTCCGGGGCGAACGTCGACGACCTCGGCGACTGGCGTCCCGGCCTTCGAGCCGCGGCGGAGCACGACGTCCGGCACCCGTTGGTCGAGTCGGGGTTCCGCAAGCAAGACGTCCGCCACACCGCCGCAGACCTTCGTATCCCGAGCGCCGACAAGCCCGCGATGCCCTGCCTCGCGTCGCGCCTGCCGTACGGCACGGAGGTCGACCCCGCGACGCTCGCGCAGATCGACCGCGCGGAGTCCGCGCTCAAGGCGCTCGGCTACCGCGAGCTCCGGGTCCGCCACCTCGGCGACGTGGGGAAGGTCGAGCTCGGCGACGCGGACCTCGCCCGTGCCCGCGCGGCCGCCGACGCAGCCGCTGCGATCCGCGCGGCCGTCCTCGACGCGGGGTACGCGGACTGCGCGATCGACGAGGAGCCGCTTCGATCCGGCTCGTTCACCGGCATCCGGCACATCCCGCTCGCGGTCACGTAGCGCGCTACTCCAGATCTCGGGCCCGCGGGTCGCGCGCGGTCGGCGTCCGGTAGCCGGGCTCGCTCCGTGCGGTCAGGAACTCCACCGCCGCCCAGAGCATCTTGGACCGCGGATAGAACCAGAGTGGAAGACCGCCGAGGATCACGACGCTTCCGATGATGGCCGGCCCGACGGGGAGATCCGGGACCGTGAGAATCAACGTGATCACGATCGCGACGATCCACACCGTGAAGGCGAACGTGTAGTTGATCACCATCGCGCCGAGGAACCCGCCTTCCTCTGCCTCGAACCGGAGACCACACACCGGGCACAGCGGCTTGGCCTTGAACCACGTGAGCCAGATCGCGCGCGAACCGCATCGGGGGCAGCGCTTGCGTGCACCGCGGAGCAGCGCCCCTCCGGACCCCGCCTCCACGATGAGCGGAAGCTCGTCGCCGCGGTCGGCCCGCGGGTCCAGCGAGCCGTACGGATCGCTCGTGGCGTTCGCTCCTATCCGCGATCGTAGATCGCGAAGAACTTGACGATCGTTTCCTTGATGCGCCAGGTACCCGTGGAGCCCTTCGGCGTAACCAGCAGGTCGCCGGCGCGGACGGTCAGGACCCGGCCGTCGGTCTCGATGTCTGCCTCGCCGGCGAGGATCAGGGCGACTTCGTCGTAGGGCCGTTCGAACGACCACGTGTCGGGCTCCCGCCGCCAGAACCCGGTTTGGAAGGCGCCGTCGGGGCTGATGAACGTGTCCGCCTCGGCGCCGCCCGTCCCGAGCGTCCCCGGCGGGTTCACCAGGTCTGCCCACGCCCGGCCTCCCTCGCTGATCACCTGGATCTCGGTCGTCTGCTCCCGTGTCTCGCTCATCCCAAGGAGGGTACGTTCGGCCCCTGCCCCCTGTCCGGGCGCGGGTGTACCATCGCCCAACCATGGCCAACAAGCCCGCCCGCCGCCCGCTGGGACGCTCCCGGCGCGCCGAGCTCAACGTGATCGACTACACGCTGGCCAAGCGCGCGATCCTCCGCGACAGCCAGATGGGCCTGCAGTCGGTCAACGACCTCTGCGACGCACACCCCGAATTGATGCGGGCGGCCAAGTACGTGGGCGAGCCGACGCGGGTCGACTGCCCGGTCTGCGGCAAGGACAAGCTCGTGCTCCTGGCCTACGTCTACGGCGAGGCGCTCAAGCACGACAACGGCCGGGTCTGGTCGATCGACACCGGCCTGCGGATGGCGGCCGCCAACCAGGGCGCCTGCTGCTACGTGGTCGAGGTCTGCCGCGCCTGCCAGTGGAACCACCTGCGGGAGGCCTTCACCGCCCGCCGCAGCGTCGCCGGCTGACCACAACAGCACCGAGACGTCACACGCCCCGACCGGCCTCGGTGCAACCCCTTGCTAGCATCGGGCGACCGTGTCGCGCGACCGCACGTCGGCCTCCAAGGGAGACCGATACACCCCCAAGCACGCCTCCAGGCGCCCCCCGTCCTCCGGGAAAGCCGGGAAGGCCGCTGCATCCACCAAGGCGACCGGTCCCGGCAGCGGCAAACCGGCGGGCGCAAAGCCGGCGACGAACGGCACGACACCGAAGAAAAGGTCCTTCCTCCGTCGCCGGTGGTGGCTGCTCGTCCTTCTGACGCCCTTCGTTCTCGCGTTGCTCGGCGGGATCGGGCTCTACATCGCGTACGCCCGCATCAAGCTCCCCGAGGCGCTCCCGCCGATCCAAACGACCTACCTCTACGACCGCAGCGGGCATCTGCTCACGACGCTGCACGGGTCGGTCGACCGCACGATCGTGTCGCTGGATGACATCTCGCCGCACCTGAAGGACGCGGTGATCGCGACCGAGGACCACGACTTCTACAACCACCCCGGCGTCGATGTCGGCGGCATCATGCGCGCGGCGTTCACCGACCTGATCAAGCGGGAGACCGTCCAGGGCGCCTCGACGATCACCGAGCAGCTCGTGAAGAACGTGTACGCGGGCACCTACACGACCGATGCCGACGGCGTCCAGAGCTACACGCTGCCGCCGCGCACGATCGAGGAGAAGATCCGCGAGGGCTTGCTCGCGATCAAGCTCGAGCAGTCGATGACCAAGCGCCAGATCTTCGCGACGTATCTGAACACCGTGTACTTCGGCCACGGCGCGTACGGGATCCAGGCGGCGGCGCGTACCTACTTCGGCAAGCCTGCGAGCGAGCTGACCGTCTTGGAGTCGGCGTCGCTCGCGGGCGTCCTGCACGCGCCCGATCTGTACGACCCGATCAACCGGCCGAGCGACAACTGGTACCGGCGCAACTACGCGCTCGACCAGATGGCGCAGTACGGCTACATCACGAAGGCGCAGGACACCCACATGAAGGCGAAGAAGTGCTGCGGCACGATCCCGGACCAGACCGAGCGGCTCGTCGCCCCCGGCCAGTCCGAGTACTTCGCCGAATACGTTCGGCAGACCTTGTTCGAAAAGTACAGCGAGGCAGAGGTCTACGCCGGGGGGATGCGCGTGACCACCACGCTCGACCTCGGCTTGCAGGCGGACGCGGAGAACGCGATCCAGGAGGGGCTGCCCGACCAACAGAACGACCCGGCGGCGGCGCTCGTCGCGATGGACCCTCGCACCGGTCAGATCCTCGCGATGGCCGGCGGCCGCAACTGGGACAAGAGCCAGTTCAACTATGCGACCGGACGTGGCGGGTCGGGCCGTCAATCCGGATCGGCGTTCAAGGCGTTCACGCTCGCCGCCGCGATGCAGGCGGGCTACGACCCGAACGCCTACTGGAACGGTCCGTCGACGATCGGCATCCCGCAATGCCCGGACCCGAACCAGCCCGACGGGATCTGGCATCCGGTCAACGCCGGCGACGGCGAGGCAGGTACCTTCACGTTGTTCGGTGCGACGGCGCACTCCGTGAACACGATCTTCGCGCAGGTGATCGCGCAGCTCGGGCCCGGTCCGGTCGTCAACATGGCGCACGCGCTCGGCATCCAGTCGCCGCTGCCGAAGGCATGCGCGATCACCCTCGGGTCGGTGGGGGTGAACCCGCTCGAGATGACCAACGCGTACGCGACGCTCGCCGATCAAGGTGTGCGGCATTGGGCGACGCCGCTGTTGCAGGTCAAGACGAGCAACGGAGAGATCGACGATTCGGTCGGCTCGGACGGAACCCGCGTGCTCGACGCGAACGACGCGAACCTCGTGACCAACGCCCTGCAGGGCGTGGTGCGTGAGGGAACCGGCACCGCCGCGAACCTGGGTACATGGCCCGTCGCCGGCAAGACCGGCACGGCCAACGACAACGTCGACGCCTGGTTCTGCGGCTACACGGTGCAGATCGTGACGTGCGTCTGGATGGGGTGGCCCGACAACGATAAGACGCCGCTCGAGAACATCGAGGGCGTTCCGTCGGTCTATGGCGGCACCATCCCGGCCGCCATCTGGCACACGTTCATGATCAACGCGATGCAAGGGCTCCCGGCGCAGCCATTCCCCATCGCGACGTTCGACAGCGCGCACTCGATCGGGCCGACGGTCTCGATCGCGCCGCCCACACCGTCGCCGACGTACGTGCCGCCGACGGGATCGCCCACGCCGTCGCCGACAGAGGAGCCGAAGCCGACGAAAAGCCCGAGCCCGACGGAGTCGCCGTCGCCGACCGAGTCGCCGTCCCCGTCGCCGTGACGCGCTAGATCGCCGGCGCTGCGAGCAGCGACTCGTCCAACGGGATCAGGGCGGTGACGACCGTGCCACGTCCCGGACTCGACCGCAGGTTGAAGGTGCCGCTCGCGAGCTCGACCCGTTCGCGCATCGACGCGAGCCCGACCCGGCCGGCCCGCAGGTAGTCACGCGCCCGAGCCGTCTCGAACCCCTGGCCGTCGTCTTCGACCTCGACCCGCAGCTGATTGTCGTCGGTGTCGAGGTGGACCATCACCGTCGTCGCCTTGGCGTGCTTGCCGATGTTGCTCAGCGATTCCTGCACGATCCGGTAGGCGAGGGTCTCGACGTCGCGCGGGACCGGGCGCTTCAGGTCGCCCTCGAACGACGAGACGATCCCCGTGTCGCCCTCGAACCGGGCGACCGTCTCGCGGAGCGCCGGCATCAGGCCACGCTCCTCGAGGACGGGCGGTCGCAGACCGGCCATCAGTTGGCGCAGGGCGTCGGCCTCGCCGGCGAGCTCCTGCCGGATCTTCACCAAGACTTCGGTCCCCCGTTCGACGTCGCCGGACTTGATCATCAACAGCGCGGCCTCGAGGCTGAGGGAGGCCGCCGAGACGCCCTGCACGGGCCCGTCGTGCAGGTCGCGCGCGATCTTGTTCCGCTCCATCTCGACGGCGGCATGCGACCGGCGGAGCAGCCGCGTGCGGTCTTCGTCCCGGTCCTGCAGGAAGTGGAAGAGCGAGCGGATCGTCTGGTCGGCCACCGTGCCGGCCGTCACGTCGCGGACCAGAAGCAGTCGCCGAGGCGGGTCGGTCGGGATCTGCGACGCGGTCGATTCCAGGTGCAGCACCTGACCGTCGCTCCGCTCTATCGTCGTTTGCGCGCCGTCCAGCAACTGCGCGAAGGTCGTGTCGGCGCCGTCGACGACCGTCGCGAGCGCCGTCCACGGCAGGCCGGTGAGGGCGGTCGCGTCGGTCGAGATCATCCGCGCGAAGGCGTCGTTCGCGCGGATGATCGCGCCCTCGTGGTCGACCTCGACGAACCCGTCGACCGCGGCCTCGAACACAAGCCGGAGGTGCTCCTCGGATCCTCGGAGCGACTCGTTGGCTTCTCGGACCCGCTCGAGTGCCGCGTCCATGTCGCGCAGTGCGGCGTCGCTGTCGGCGACCGCCGCCCGCAGGCTCGTGTAGGCGTCGGCGCTCGCGAGCTGGTTGATCAGGATGCGGAGCGCGATGGCCGTCCCGAGAAGCATCAGGATCACGGTCGACTGCGGCCCCGCGATCCCACGCGCGTCATCCATGATCGCGACCAGTGAAAGCGCGCCGCTCGCGGCGATCACCGTGATGCTCGTGAGGACCGGGCGTACCACGGCCGTCGGTTGGTGGATCCCGATCCGCTCTCGGTCATGCGGAACGAGCAGGAACATGATCGCGATGGCCGGCGGCGCGAGCACGTACACGACCGAGATCAAGCCCGCGGCCGCGTTCGAGGTACCGGCCGCCCACGCATGGCCGAACCAGATCGTCATCAACGCGATCACGCCGAACCCGGCGAAGGCCAGGAGGTGCGACCTTGCAGGCACCCACAGCGCGAGCGCGCCGAAGATCGCGATGATCGTGGCGCCGAGCACGGCGAACGTCACGGCCGAGATCGCGGCGGCCGCAGACGCGTTGGTCGGCACGATCACGATGTAGGCGATCGCGGCAAGCGAGAGCGAAAGCACCGCGACGTCGGCGATCACCTCTCGCCGGTACGGCTCGTCGAAGTGCGCAGCGAACTCGTCGCGCGCCGCGCTGATGAACGGAACCAGGGTTACGAGCAGCACCACGTCGATCGGATGCGGCTCGAAGGCGCGGTCGGTCGCGACCCCGATCAAGCCGAACACCGCGGCCGAGGCTCCGACGACGATCAGCGCGGCTCCGAGCGAGCGCTGCCCCGGCCAGTCTCTCGTCCCGCCCGCGGCCGCGATCGTGACGCCCGCCAACACGAACGAGGCGCCCGCCGTCAGCGCCCGGGCGACCGAGGACGACGTCGTACCCGGCTCCGCCAAAAGGAGCGCGAGCACGCAGACGACCGCCAGTGCGACCAGCACCGGGATCATGCGCCGTGGGGATGGAACGGCTTCCATGAGGTCCCCAATCATGGCCGTTGGGGCGGCATCGCTCCATCACCCGTGGGCTGGAAAGACCTCCGCCGGACGGACTAGACCGGGAGACGCGGGCGGACGGGCGGACGGCGCGACGCCGGCTGCGGCTACTCGATCAGACGGCGGCGGAGCGCCTCGGCGACGGCCGCGGTCCGGTCCGAGGCGCCGAGCTTCTCGAAGATGTGCTCGAGGTGGGTCTTCACGGTGTCGGGGGAGATGTACAGGCGCTCGGCGATGTCGCGGTTGGTGTGGCCGAAGGCGAGCAGTTGGAGCACCTCGATCTCACGGGCGGTGAGCGTCTCGGCCTTGCGGTCGCGCTCCTTGGCCGTGGACAGCTCTTCGGCGAGCGCCACCACGAGCTGGGGGTCGATCACCATGTTGCCGCCGGCGACGAGGCGCACGGTCTGGATCAGGTGCTCGGCATCGCGCGCCTTCAGCACGTACCCACGGGCCCCGCTGCGGACGGCCTCGACGACGAACTGGCGGTCGTCGTAGGCGGTCAGCATGATCACGCCGACCTTCGGGTGGTTGTCGCGGAGCTCCCGCGCGGCCTCGAGCCCGTCCATCTCGGGCATCCGGATGTCGATCAAGGCGATGTCAGGCGTCTCGGTCTGGACGAGGTCCAGAAGCTCCTTGCCGTTGGCAGCCTCGCCGACGACGTCGATCCCCTCGGCCATGTCGAGGTACCTGCGGAGCCCTTGGCGCACCAGGGAGTGGTCGTCCGCGATCGCGACCTTGATCGTCACGGTTCCCTCCTGTCCGCCCTGCATACCGGCCCGGGCCGCCCCCGGGTTGCGGCAATCCTAGTCGCTTTGGGGGGCTCCCGTGTGGTCACGCCGCCGCCGGGTTCTCAGAAGACGAACTGCCAGTTGATGAACAGGAAGGCAAGCAGGGCAAACCCCCCCGCGGATGCGACAAGCGTCGCCGTTTCGGGCGGCCGGCGCCGCTCGGCGGCGATCGCCCACCCCCACGAGACCGGGAACACGACGGCCATGAACCGTGGCATCGACAGCAGTGGCCGGCTCGCGAGCGGCAGCAAGAGGGGCAGGAGCACGCTCGCGGCCGCGTACACCGTGTAGCTGAGCGCGATCCGGCGTGCCGCGAGCGCGATGCCGATCACCGCCAGGGTGACCACCGTGAGATCGAGCAGCCACCAGCTCTGGTATCGGAACGCGAGCTGCACCGCATCGACGATCGTGGCGACCGGTTGCTGCCCCCCGTCCGGCCGCCACGCCCGCTGTGCGTCCAGCGGCGCGAAGACGTCGCGCGCTCGGAGCCACCACCAGCCGGCGTAGAGCGCCGGGCCGATCGCGACGGCGGCCGCCGCGACGAACCGCGGCAGCATCGCCCGGCCGTTCCGCCGGTACTGCGCGACCACCTCGACCCACAGCGCGAGGATGAGCACGATCCCGATGCTCCGCGTCGCGGCGGCGACCGCGCCCGTCGCGGCGGCCCACACCCATCGGTCGCGGCGCGCGAACCAGAAGCACGCGATCGACGCCAGCAGGAACAGGGACTCGGTGTAGGGCGCGTAGAGGAAGAATGCCGTGGGAAACAGCGCGGTGAACAGCACCGCTCGCCGGGCCGCCGCATCGCCGAGCTCGAAGCGGGTCAGCGCGTGCAGCAGCAGCAGGGCGGCGAACGCACACACGTTCGCCACCAACAGGCCCGCGCCGAGCGGGCCGATGCCCGGCACCGCGTCGAGCGCCCGGATCGCGAGCGGGAACGCGGGGAAGAACGCGGCGCTGTTGTCGCCGTGGCTGTATCCGGTCGTCGCGAGCCGGAGGAACCACTGCGCGTCCTGTCGTTGGAGCGCCGTGACCGCCATGTGCCACCCCGGCGCGAGGGCTGGGTTGGGGAAGCCGGCGTCGGTGGGGGGCTGCCCCGGCGGCAGCGCGAGCATCCCGCCGCCGATCACCGAGATCGCCGTCAGCAGCCCGCGCGCGCCGAGGAAAGCCCACAGGGCCTCCCGCCACCCGTCGCGGACGCGGACGTCGGGGTTCATGTCACGAGGACCGGCATCGGCTCGGGCGCCGACGGGGTGGTCAAGGTGATCGGCACGCGATCGTCGCGGACCCATCCGATCAGGCACCAGATCAACACGGCGGCCCGCGCGGCCAGCGCGAGCTCGAACCACCACTGTTGCGGCAGCACCATCACGCCCGTGTACGTCCCGAAGAACCAGAATCGCGTGACGAACACCGCGACGTCGGTGATCTCGAACGCTAGGAACCGGCGCAGGCTCGGCATCGTGAGCGCGAACACCGGGAGCAGCCACAACGAGTACTTGGGCGAGTAGACCTTGTTCGTCAACAGGAAGCAGATCAACAGCGGCACGGCGATCGTCCAGCGCTGGAACGACGGGTCTCGGCGCGCCTTCCACAAGATCGCGATGAACGTCGTGAACAAGAAGAGGCTGAGCGCGAACAGGTTCACGTTGTCGATCGAGATGCACGCCGACGGCCAGTGGCGGCACGCGATGTACCAGACGCTATCGAAGTCCGGTGTCCGGCCGCCGTTGAACGAGAAGAACGTCGACCACGGCGCCCACCGGTAGGGAGGGGTCGCCCATCCGCCGGGCGGCAGCACGATGAACGGCAGGTTGACGGCGACCCACGTCCCCGCCGACCACCACAGCATCCGGATCGACCGATCCGGCTCGCGATCCTGGAGTCCCTGGAGGAACAGCGGAACAAGGATCAGCGCGGGGTAGAACTTCGCGGCGGCGCCCAGGCCGAGCAAGATGCCCGCCCACCCCTCGCGCTTGCGCGACCACGCGACCATCGCGCCGGTCGCGGCGGCCACCGCCGCGAGGTCCCAGTTGATCGTGGCGTAGATCAACAGCGTCGGCGCGAGCGCGAACCACAGCGCGCGTCGCCCGCCGAGCAGCCACAGGCACCACGACGTCAGCAACGCGAAGCCGAGCATCATCACCGCGTTCGTGTAGAAGAATCCCTGATACCCGTCCTGGATCCAGGCGGCGGCGCGCATCAGATACATCGTCAGCACGGGGTACTCGTCGCAGTTGCTCGCGCTCTTGGCGCAGGGGTCCAAGAAGGGCAGCCGGCCGCCGGCGAGCTGCTCGGTGCCGAGCAACGGCACGACGTCCGTGTAGCACAGGTCGCGGTATTGCCGACCGTCGCCGTAGTGCCCCGTTGCGCACGGCGCTTTCGATGCGGCGCCCAGGGCGACCGTCCCGACCGTGCACGCGAGCACGAGGAGCAGGCTCACGCTGCGGGACGCATGCCGCATGTCGCGCATCGTATCGGGGTGGTCTCGCCGGGCCGGGTCCTTCGAGCGGACGGTGTGAAGGTGTGAGTGCGCACTCGTAGAGTGGGTGCTCGTGCGGTACCGGGTGGAGCAGCTCGCGGCCTCTTGCGACGTGTCCGTCGACACGGTCCGCTTCTATCAATCGCGCGGTCTCCTGCCGCAGCCGGCGCGTGAGGGCCGGCTCGCCTGGTACGGCGACGAGCACGCCGAACGCATCCGCCGGATCCGTGAGTTGCAGGGCAAGGGGTTGACGCTCGCGGCGATCGCCCGGGTCCTCGACGCGGAGGTTGCCGCCGACGACGCAGATCTGGCCGCCGCGATCGCCGTCGCCCGAGGCGACGTGGACGGACACGCCGCGACGCTGACCTTGGACGAGCTGGCGAGCGCGTCGGGGGTTCCGGCTTCGTTGGTCCAAGCCGTCGAACGTGAGGGCATCGCCGTCGGCAGGCGCGTGGATGGGGAGGTCCGGTACTCGAACGCCGACGTCGAAGTGGTTCGCACGGCGCTTCGGCTCCTCGAGTTCGGGTTGCCGGTGGGGGAGCTCCTAGGGCTCGCGCGGGACGCCGACGCCGCGCTGCGATCGCTCGCCGTGCGCGCCGTCGATCTGTTCGACGCGCACGTTCGCGAGCCGATCCGCGACACCGTCGGCGCCGATCCGAGCGGGGGCGCGCGAACCGCCGAGGCGTTCGAGGCACTGTTGCCCGCGGTGACCGCGCTGATCGCGAACCATTTCCGCCGCGTGGTGCTCGAGGAAGCCGAACGGCGGCTGGAACCGTGACCGACCCATCGCTTCCGACCGGCGAGCGGAAAGCCGCCACGGTCCGCTCGCTGTTCGAACGGATCGGCCCCCGCTACGACCTGGTGAACCGCTTGCTCACGTTCGGCCTGGATGTCGGGTGGCGTCGTCGCGCGATCCGCGACCTGCATCTGCCGCCGGGTTCCCGTGTGTTCGACCTCGCGTGCGGAACAGGCGACCTGTGCCGCGAGCTGCAACGAGCGGGATACCGACCGGTCGGGTTCGACTTCGCGTTCGGGATGCTCGAGCACGCGCGGACCGAGGCGCCGTTGGTCCAAGCCGATGCGCTGCGGCTGCCCGTGGCCGACTCGTCGGCCGACGGGGTCACGTGCGGGTTCGCGCTGCGCAACGTCGTCTCGCTCGCCGATCTGTTCGGCGAGCTGGGGAGGGTCGTGCGGTCGGGCGGGGCCATCGCCTTGCTCGACGCGAGCCGGCCGGACAACCCAGTGCTGCGCGCGGGACACCGCGTGTACTTCGAGCATGCGGTGCCGGTGATCGGCGGGTTGCTCTCCGACCACGACGCGTACTCGTACCTCCCGAAGTCGATGGCATACCTGCCGCCGCCCGAGGAGATGCTCGCGCTGCTCCGGGCCGCCGGGTTTCCCGCCGCCCGGCGGCTGCAGCTCTCTGGCGGGATCACGCAGTTGTTCGTCGGGGTGCGTGCGTGACGGCCGCGCGGCTCGGTGCATCGTTCGATCTGCTCGCGGCGTGGCACGACGGTGGGGTCTTTCTGGACCGAGACGGTGTCGGCATCGCGACGGGCCCCGGCGACACCGTTGCGATCGATGATGTGGCGGCCGCACTGCGCGATCGGCCCGAGGGCGTCGTCGCGGCCGGCGCTTTGCCGTTCGCCGGTGGTGGCGGGCTGGTGATCGGCGAGGATCAGGTGCGCCGGACCGATCCGTTCGTGACGACGAAGATCGGCGAAGGGGGCGCCACCCTCGTCACCGGCATGGTCCCAGCGGCGGCGTTCGGCGAGGCGGCTGTCACGCCGGTGCCGTCACCCGCGATCTACACCGGTGGCGTCGAGGAGGCGGTCCGCCGGATCCGGGCGGGCGAGCTGCGGAAGGTCGTCCTCGCGCGGACGATCGAGGTCACCGCCGACCGAACCTTCGACCCGCGGCGACTTGCGCACCGGCTCCGCGCCGTCGACCCCCACGCGTTCTCGTTCATCGCCCCGGCCGACGACGGCGTCTTGGTCGGCGCGACGCCCGAGCTGCTCGTCTCGCGGCAGGGGAGCGAGGTCCGCGCGAACCCCCTTGCGGGGTCCGCGCCCCGATCGGGCGACAAGGAGGAGGACCGCGCGAACGCCGAGGCGCTCGTCGCGTCGGCCAAGAACCGCGAGGAGCATGCGATCGTCGTGGAGGCGATCGCGTCCGCGCTACGGCCGCGTTGCGCGACGCTTACCTGGGACCCCGAGCCGGTGCTCCTGGAGACCGCGAACGTGTGGCATCTGTCGACGCGGTTCCGGGGCCGGCTCGCCGATCCCGCGGCCAGCGCGCTCGAGCTCGCGCTCGCGCTGCATCCCACGCCGGCGATCGCCGGCGCGCCGACCGACGCTGCGCTCGCGGCGATCGGTCAGCTCGAAGGGTTCCCGCGAGGCGCGTACGCCGGACCGGTCGGTTGGGTCGACGCGGCCGGCAACGGCGCGTGGGCGATCGCCTTGCGGTGTGCGCTGCTCTCGGACGATCGGGCGACGTTGTACGCCGGGGCCGGCATCGTCGGCGGGAGCGATGCCGCGGATGAGCTCGACGAGACCGACCGGAAGTTCCGCGCGTTCCTCGACGCCCTTCGATGGGGCTGATCGCCGGCGTCATCTCGCCGATCGGTCGATTGACCCGGCGCGACCGGCCCCCCTAGGGTCGGAAGCCCGCCATGACCGCCCGTCTACCGCGCCCGCATGCATGCATCGCCGTCACCGTGCTCGTCTCCGCGGTGTCGATCGTCGGCATGCGCGCCGCCGGTGCCACCGTCGCACCCGGCAGCGTCGTGACGTGGGGCGCGAACACCTACGGGCAACTCGGCGACGGGACGGTCGTGCTGCATCACACGCCGGCCGCGATCGCCGGCCTCTCGTCGGTGGTTCAGATCGAGGGCGGCCGCGAGCACGGCCTCGCGCGCACGGCGGACGGTTCGGTGTACGCGTGGGGATGGAACCGGTACGGACAGGTCGGGCACGGTTCGTCGGCGTATCAGGTGCGTTCGCCGGTACTCGTGTTGAGCGGTGCCGTTGACATCGGCGCGGGTCACTACTCCTCGTTCGCGGTGAAGGGGGACGGCAGGCTCTGGGCGTGGGGACGGAACACCGGCGGCCAGCTCGGCGACGGCACGACGACCAACCGGCGGAAACCGGTCCAGATCACGGCGCTGTCTGGCGAGACGGTGGTGCAAGTCTCCGGCGGACGCGATCACACGATGGCGAGCACCGACGACGGCACGGTCTACACATGGGGGAACAACGCGTACGGCCAGTTGGGGAGCGGGACGTACGCCTCGCGGGCGACGCCGGCCGTCGTGCCGGGCATCTCGCGGGTCGTCGATGTGATGGCGGGGCGCGACCACTGCCTGGCCGTCTCGGCGAACGGCTCGGTCTGGGCGTGGGGACGCAACAACCTCGGCCAGCTCGGTAACGGCGACGTCGCGAAGCATCCATCGCCCGTGCGCGTGAAGACGAAGGCCGGCGCCTCGAACACCGTCCTGTCGTCGATCGTCGAAGTCGGGGCGGGCGCCGATCATTCCTTGGCGCGCGCCGGCGACGGCACGCTCTACGCCTGGGGCGCCAACAACTGGGGTCAAGTGGGCGATGGGACGAAGACGACGCGATGGCTCGCGGTGAAGATCGCGATGCCCGCCATCGTGGCCGGGATAGCGGGCGGCCGGCAGAGCTCGATCGCCGTCACCGTGACCGGCGCGGTCTACGCGTGGGGCGACGGCCGAGATGGGCAGCTTGGCGACGGTTCGACCACATCGAGTGGACGGACGACCCCGGGCCTCGTGCCGGGCCTCGCCGCCGACGGGGTCGCGATGGGCCGCGACTTCGCGTTCGCGATCGTGCCGTCGAGCTGATCAATCCCGCGCAAGCGTTGCGGCGACGGCGTTGCGCACGTCGATCCGCCGTCGGCGCTGCAGCAAGGGATCGGCCACCACCTCGACCACCTGCACGCCTCCCGCACGCGCCGCCTGTTCGAGCGCAGGAACGAGGTGACGCGATCGCTCGACGAGCCGGTGCCCGACGCCGGCGGTCGCGCACACGGGGCCGATCTCGGCGGGATGCCGTGTCACGAAGAGCTCCTCGAGCTCCGGCAGGGCCGCCTGGTCCAGGAGGGAGAAGATCTGTCCGCCGCCATTCGCCACGACGACGATGACGGCGTCGGGACCAGACGACCCGGCCCACAGCAGCGTTCCGGCATCGACCAGGAACGTCACGTCGCCGACGAGCGCGTACGTCGGTCCGACGTCCGCGGCGGCGACGCCGAGGATCGTCGCGATGGAGCCGTCGATCCCGCTGGCGCCGCGGTTCCCCATCACGCGCATCAGGTCCGACGGGTTCCAGATACGCGGCGGCCGGCGCGGCGCCAAGAAGGCGTCGAGGTCGCGAACGGGCATCGACGAGCCGGTCCACAGCACGCCACCGCCCGGCACGAACGCGCCGAGGTCTCGCGCGACGCGGCCCTCGAACGGCTCGTCCCATCCGTCGAGCAACCGGTCCACCGCGGCATGCACGCGGAGGTCGGCACGGCGCCACTCCTCCGACCATCCGTTCGGATGAGCAGGCGCCATCTCGTCGTGCCGATCCCAGGCGAGCGCCGCGAACGTTTCCGGATCCACGGCGATCCGGCGGGCCGCGATGCCGTTCGGGTCGGGATCGAGATGATCGCGGTCGAGCACGACCACCGTCTCGGCCTCGGCCACGAGGCGCTGGGTGGCGCGGGTGGTCGGCGTCGCGCCGACCTGAAGCACCACCTCGGGCCGGTGCTGCGCTCGCCACGCAGCATCGGCGAGGAGGAGTTGTCCCGCCGCGAGCGCACGCCCCGC
>Ga0136846_1210923_pt1 | contig 21481 bp, 20 predicted proteins | sample HopSoiMetagenom2_FD_96841 | JGI IMG/M metagenome (GOLD analysis project Ga0136846, IMG submission 96841) | Grasslands soil microbial communities from Hopland, California, USA - 2 Assembly 2016 (version 4) | ecosystem: Environmental > Terrestrial > Soil > Grasslands | place: USA: Hopland... | reverse complement strand
CGAGCAGCAAGTCGGCGAAGCCAATGACCGCGCGCTGCGTTCACACGCCGAGCTGGAAAACTTCCGCAAGCGGGCCCAGCGTGAGCTGGCCGACGAGCGGCGCTACGCAGTCGTTCCACTGGTGCGCGATCTGTTGCCCGTCGTGGACAATCTCGAACGCGCCATTGAGGCGGCCAACATGCAAATCCAAAGAGTGAGTGAAGGGTCCGCCGGCTCCACTGCCAGCGACCTGAGCCATCTCCTCGACGGCGTAAAGATGGTCGCCACCCATCTCGAAAACGTCCTCAAGCAGCACCAAGCCGTCCGCATTGACACGGTCGGAACGCCCTTTGATCCCAACTTCCACCAGGCTCTCGCTCAGGAGTCCAGCGACGAATATCCAGCCGGAACGATCAGCCGCTCGGCCCAATCTGGCTATAAGCTCCACGATCGCGTCATTCGTCCCGCTCAGGTCTTTGTCTCCACTGGTCCCGCCGCAAAGTAACTTTGAACTTTGAACCTTGAACTTTGAACCGCGATGCCCACCTACGATTACAGTTGCGACGCTTGTAAGCACGAATTCGAAGTCTTCGAGCCCATCACGGCTCAGCCGCAGAAAAAGTGCCCGAAGTGCAAAAAGAACAAGCTCCGCCGCTTGTTCGGCGCCGGTGGCGGACTGATCTTCAAAGGTTCCGGTTTTTATCAAACAGACTATCGCCCAGAGTCTTACAAGAAGGCCGCGGAAGCGGACAAACCTAAGACAGACTCTGATTCCTCAAAAGACACCGCAGCGAACAAGTCCGAAGCGAAACCAACTCCCGCTAAGTCCGAACCAAAGTCTGAATCCAAACCAGCAAAACATAGGCGTTAGTCTGTTTATTTCCTTTCTGCGTCTTTGCGCCTCCGCGTCTCTGCGTTAATCCAGCCGGCATGATCCGCTGCCCCATCTGCGAACGGCAATTCGATCCGGCCAGCAGTCCGGCCATGCCGTTCTGCTCTAACCGCTGCCGCCAAATCGATCTCGGCCGCTGGCTCCGCGAAGTCTATTCCGTTCCCGTTGAAAGAGACCCGGATGAGTTTGGTCCGGAAGGCGAAGCTCCCGCCGAGCCAAATTGAGCTTGCGGTTGACCTTTGTTGATCGCTCAAGTAGTCAGTACGGAGTACTCTGCCGCGGCTTCCTTCGAGAGAATCATCTGATGACGCAACCTTTCGGTGCGGTCCGCACCATCGCCTGGCGCGAGCTGTTCCCCTGGCTGATTCTGTTTCGTACCTTCCGCATCGCCATCGCGCCAACGATCTTGGCCGTCGCAACGATCGCGGTTCTCTTGACCTCGCTGGGCTGGCGAGTTTCGGGCTTCGTGTTCCTGTCGCCCGAGCAGCGAATCGCCCAAGCGGCCCATTCACAATTGGCAATACCGCCCGAAATTGAAGGTTATCTGCCGCCGAGCGTGCGCACGCCGCTGCTCGACGCCTATTTCCAAATGGCGGAGCCTCTGGCCCGATTTTTTCATTTCGATCTGACGCTGAGTGAAGCGGCATTTTATGCCTTCGGCTTTCTGTGGACGCTCGCGATCTGGGCATTTCCCGGCGCAATGATCACGCGCCGGGCAACCGTGCAGCTTGCAACGGATTCCGCGCCGGCTCTGCAGCCCACGGCCGTTTTTGCCTGCCGTCGCTGGACCTGGTATTTCCTCGCTCCGCTCTATCCACTGCTAGGACTCGTGCTTCTTGCGATTCCCATCTCGCTTCTGGGCTTGCTCCTCCGCCTTTCCACCGGCTTCGGCGTGGCGGTTGCTGGCGTAGCCTGGCTATTGGTCGCCATCGCCGGAATCCTGGCCATGTGGCTCTTCGGCGGTTTGATCTTCGGGTGGCCGCTGATGTGGCCCGCGATCAGCGCCGAGCGGGATGGTGATCCGATCGACGCCTTTAGCCGCTCGTACTCTTACGTCTATGGCAAGCCGCTGCATTACTTCTTCTACGTCGTTGTCGCTGCTGCATTTGGCGCGCTGTGCTGGTCCGTTGTCTGGGGCGCGGCCGTTTTGGTGCAAGAATTCGGTTTCTGGGCGCTTTCCTGGGGAGGCGGAGGCGGCGCGGTCAAACCGGTTCGCGAACAAGCTCTTGATATCGCGGCGGGCGAGCTCAATTGGCAAAACGACGGCTTCCTCTGGAAGCTCGGCACGACGCTGATCGGCCTGGTGCTCGCTCTGATTCACGCCGTTGCCGGCGCATTCCGATTTTCATTTTTCTTCACAGCCGCATCGGCCATTTACTTGCTGCTGCGGCAGGACGTGGACGAGAAAGAGATGGACGAGGTCTTCCTTGAAGCGCCATCCGAGCCTGGCACGGCGCCAGCGCCCCCCATTGCCAATGTCGTTACCCAGGCACAGTCACAAAACCCCGAATAAGCCGGCGTTTTGCGCTATTTGGCGCCGGCCAAGCTCGCGATCAGCTCCGCGTACTGCTTGTTGAACTGGCCCCGCGTCAAAACCAGATCGCAGCCCGCTTCCTTCGCATCCGCCAGCGCCGCTTCATCGACATGGGGTCCATAGGCGACCACCTGCGCCGCCGGCGCGCCCGCCTTCAGCGCGCTCACCACCACCGGAAGGTTGAGCTGCTCTAGCGACAGATCAACCAGCGCTAACCGACAATCCGCCGCAATGTTATCACTCAGCGCCGACTGATTCGGAATCAATGAAATGGCAACGCCCTGTGCTTTTGCTGCGCTTGCCACGCGGCTGGAAAACATCAAATCAGACGATAGGAAAATAACAACGGCCACGGTTCATCATTCATTGCTGCTCGGATTACCGCCGCCAGGTGCTGCGGTCGTTTGGTCATTTGCCCGTGCTATGCGGCGTCGCTCGACAATTCGTCAGGCTTCGGGGGCCCCTCGGGCTCACCCAAGTCCTTCAACTCTTCCAGCCACAGCCGAATGTCGTTGTCGTATTCGCTGGCCAGATTGCCGATGATCAGTTGCCGGTGGAAGGCTGCCGCGCCCTCCTTAAGGAGCTGCGCTGCCTCAGCGCTGGGAAAGCGTCGCACAGGATCGAAGGCAATCATGCCGCGCAAGAACGTACACAGCAGATCGCAGCGGAGGACTTCCTCGGGCAAAACCTCATGGAGCCGCAGCGGCAGCGCTCGCTTGGCTTCCTTCAACTCACGCATATCGCTGATGCCGGCAAACGCCTGGCGACCGGCCAACAGCTCAATGAGCACATAGCCCAGCGAGCACAAATCGCTGCGCTGCGTCGTGTCTTGGTTCTCCAAGACTTCAGGAGCGGCATAGGCGAGCGTGCACGTGCGAACGCGCGGGGGATCTCGCAGCTCAAACGCCGACCCGATATCGACGATCTTCGCGATTCCCGTCCGCTTGAGCATGATATTCGACGGCTTGATATCGCCGTGAACGATGCCATTGCGATGCAAAGCGGCCAGGGCGTTCAGGCAGTCGCGAACGATCGCCACTGCCACGCCCGACTTCATCCGCGGCTGCGATGGGCCCGCCGTGACGATGACTTGGTTGATGTAATCCCAGCGGCGATTGCTGACCTGGCTGCGAATTCGCTCCAGCATGTTCGATTTGAGCAGCCGGGCCAAATCGTACCCGTCGATCCACTCCATGATCATCATGCGAACGCGGTGCGGATCGACGAAGTTATAGACGTACAGCAGATTGTCGTGCTGGATTTGTGCAACGCGTGCCGAGGCCCTGGCTACGCGCTGCATGGCCTCGTCGTAGCTGCAGATATCCTCAAACCGCTCAGGCGAGAAGATCTTCACGGCTGCGGGCAGCGTGAATCCGTCTGTACCGCGAAGCTCCGTGAGATAAACACGGCCTTGGCCGCCCGAACCGAGCAGCCGGAGTAATTGCAGATGATTCGTCCAACTCAGTCGTCGTTCCGTGATGATCCGCTGGTATTGATCCACCAGTTCATTCGGCTCGTGCACAACTGGGTTGCCTCCGTGAGTGATCGTCGCGTAGACATCCTGTCGCGTGGTGGTGAGCATTCCGCCGCTCCCCTGAGAGGAATCAGCAACGCCGCGATAGCGGACATTGCGCCACACTATCAATGTAGGCGCGCACCCTGCGAATGGTAAAGAGCGGATGCGCTTTGCGAGCGCCTCGAACGAGGGGTATAAGCCGAAGAAGATCGCGAGCGCCGAAATGCGAACCGCTAACGGGCCTCGTCGGGTGCTCTGCTTTCCTTACGTCGAAGCGCGAAATTTGCCGCTTTGACGCTTAAGCGTCGAGCACGGGCTCGCCCAGATAAAGCTGTAAGATCTGGCCCTGCACCTTGATCGCGCGAATCAGCACCCAAATCTGGTCGGGGGTGAACTCTTGCGGATCGCTGCGGGCCAGCGACTCCAGTTCTTCAGTCATCGCGGCATGCTGGTCGGTGGCCGCCTGCAAACGCAAGCTCGCCTCGCGCCACGTTGAGGTGAGCAGCCCATCATCTTCGAGCTTGCTTACGTCGTCGCTCAGGTTAGTAAGCAGCAAGCAGAGCCTGGCCACATCGCGCGCGCCGGCATCCGGCTGAAGTTGCTGAATTCGGTAAGCCAGTTGATGACAAGTCATGGGATCCATGCGGCACTATCGTCCGCTATGAAAGAGCCCCGCGGCGTGGAATGACGTCTCGCCGCCGAGCAGATGAGTTATAAGAAGACCTATCAGTTCCTCTCTGAACTGTAGCTTTCAAATGCAGAACCGGCGATAAAATCGTTCTACTTTGAGGCCGCTGGGGCTGGAAAAATTCCTTTGCCTACAAACCCAAGCGGGTTTCTGGCCGGAAATCGCTGCAAATTCACGGCCGAATATTCCGAAAGAACCGGCCGGTTAGAGCAGGCCGTAATTCGTGAGCGTCTTGCGCAATTTGCCCTCACTCGCTGCATCCAGCGGCGTCATCGGCAGTCGCATCTCGCCGGTGTCGCGCGACAACAGCTTCATCGCGGCCTTGATCGGAATCGGATTTGTCGCCAGGCCGAGCATGTCGCGGCACAGGGGAAAGAGCTTGTGGTGCCACTGCATGGCGCTGCTCACGTCGCCTTTCAAGTAGTCACTGACCATCGCCAGCATGTCGCGCGGCACGATATTGCCAACGACAGAAATGACGCCTTCGCCGCCAACAGCCATGAGCGGCAGCGTGAGACTGTCATCGCCACTAAGCACCGTGAGATCGGTCGTACAAAGGATTTGCGAAGCCTGATCGAGCGAGCCAGTCGCCTCCTTGACCAGGGCGATATTTGGCAGCTCGGCCATGCGGGCGATCGTTTCCGGCTCAATGTTCTTTCCCGTGCGGCCCGGAATGTTATAGACGCAAATGGGGATTCCCACCTGCTCGGCCACCGCCTTGTAGTGCAGAAAGAACCCCTCTTGCGTCGGCTTGTTGTAATAGGGCGCGACCATCAGGGCCGCGTCGGCGCCTTCTTTGGCCGCCCATTTAGTGAGTCTCAGGGCTTCGGCTGTGCTATTGCTGCCGGTGCCGGCCATGACTTTGATTCGGCCACGGGCCGCTTGCACCACCTCCGTAATCACCCGCTCGTGCTCTTCGTGCGAGAGCGTCGGCGATTCGCCGGTCGTACCCACGGGACAGAGGCAGTGTGTGCCGGCCGCGATCTGAAAATCGATCTGCTCGCGGAGCATCTTCACATCGAGCTGCCCACCACGAAACGGCGTAACGATCGCAACCGATAAACCGGCGAACGCGGAACCTTTGCGGGGCATGATCAAACCTGACACCGGGGGCGGGCGGACCAAACTATTATCTTACGCAGCACCAAGCTCGCCACAATGGGCAGCCACTAGACTGGCTCCGGCACCGGCTCGCTGTCACGAAAGCGATATCCCACGCCTCGCACCGTCTCGATTACATCGGCCCGCTCGCCCAGCTTTCGGCGCAGCGCGCGAATGTGAACGTCGATTGTCCGCTCCATAACCATCGTATCTTCGCCCAATGCGGCATCGATCAATTCCGCGCGGTGAAAGACCCGGCCCGGCTGGCGGATCAATGTGTCGAGCAGCCGAAACTCGCTACGAGTCAGTGCCAGCGACAATCCTTCAATCGCGGCCTGGTGGCGGCGGCGATCAACGGTGACTCCCAGCTTGCTTGTCACCTCATCGCTGATGCCCTCGCTGGTGCGGCGACGGCGCAGAGCCTTGACCCGCTCCAGCAAGACCTTCACGCTGAACGGCTTGGTGACGTAATCATCGGCGCCGAGCGAAAACCCTACAATCTCGTCGCTCTCTTCCGCTTTGGCAGTGAGCATGATAATGGGAAGGTCCCGTGTCGCCGGCTGCGCACGCAGACGCCGGCACACATCGAGCCCATCCACGACCGGCAGCATCAGGTCCAGCACCACCAGATCCGGCGATTTCGTCTCAGCTCGCAAGAGACCATCCTGGCCGTCAGTAGCTACAAGCACTTCGTAGCCGGCGGCTTTCAAGTTATAGGACAACACTTCGACCAGCGAACGGTCGTCTTCGATGACCAGGACTTTTGCTTTAGGCATGACGGACCTCATCCGTGACGAGGAGCAATCGAGGGCTCGTCGCTGGAGTTCTCCAGTTCGTGTCGATGGCGAACGATGTCGCCTTCCGCCAGGTAGATCACATCCTCGGCAATATTCGTGGCGTGATCGGCGATCCGCTCCAAGTGCCGCACTGCTGAGAAAGAATGCAAGGCGGGCGGCACGATCTCGGGTCGCGTTTGCATCAGCGTCTGTAATTCGGCGATGATGTCGCGGTTGTATTCGTCCACAGATCGATCCATGGCGATGATCCTGCGCGCGGCGACCGTATCCATATTGACGAACGCGTTCATCGCGCCGCGGACCATTTGCGTCGTCAGCACGACCATCTGCGAGACGCCCTCCGGAATTTTGAACGCCGGGAACTCATCCACGGCCTGAGCCCGCTGGGCAATGCTCACCGCGAGATCGGCCATCCGCTCTAAATCGTTGTTCACTTTCATCACGGTGGCGATCCGCCGCAAATCGACGGCGACCGGCTGATGCAGGGCCAGCATTTTCAAGCACTCTTCCTCCACGTGAACCTCATGCGCATCGACATATTCGTCGGCCTTGACTACCTCATCAGCCAAGTCGTACCGCCGTTCGGCCAGGGCCAGCGTCGCCTTGTCGATCATGTCTTCGACCATCGACGATATATTCAGAAGTTCCGTGTTCAGCGAATCGATGTCGCGCTGCAGGTGTTTGCTCATAGCGGCTTTAGATCTGCGGACAAAAGCGAAGCGAGTAATATCGCGCCACTTATCTTCGTCCCAAGCACCCAAAACCGCAACTGCTTCCGCGGCAAGCCTGACTTCGCTCAACGCGACTTTGGGCCCCACGGCGAACGAAGAGGTTAGCCGGTGTTTAAGCGATCACGCGTTAAGGTCGCGAGAAGATTGCGTTAAGACGACCGCCTTACCGAAGCGGCCTACTTCTTCTCCGCCTTTTCGGGCTTTGGTCTTTCGGCTTTCTCCGCTTTCGCCTTTTCAGCCTTGTCGCCTTTTGCCTTTTCGGATCGTTCGGCCTTAGTCTTGTCCTGCTTTTCGCCCTTCTCAGCGCTCTCGCCGGCAGTCGTCTCGCCGGTCACAGTTGGCACGACCCAGACTTTCAATTCGGCATCAATATCATGGTGCAGGTGAATCTTGACCGTATAGAGCCCGAGTTCCTTGAGCGGCCCTTCCAGTCGCACCTGATCCGTCGTGATATGAAAGCTCGCGGCTTTTAGTGCGGCGGCGATTTCGCTGGCGTTCACGCTGCCGTAGAGATGGCCTTCCTCGTTGGCGTTCGCTTCGATCGTTACGCTCTGCTTGGCGATTGCGTCAGCCAATTGCCGCAGCGAAGCCAGGCGGGCCTTTTCAATCTCCTGCAGCCGGGCCCGGTGCTTCTCCACCATCCGCTTGTGATGGTCGTTCGCCACGGTGGCCAGTCCTTGGGGCAGTAGGTAGTTCAGCGCGTAGCCGCGCTTAACCGTGACCACGTCGCCCTGCTTGCCCACATGATCGACCGATTGAATCAGCAAGAGCTGCACGCCGTTGCCAGCCTTCGGCAAGGGGCGGAAGCGTCCTTCGCGATCGACACGACTACGTTTGGTTTTCATTGGATTGATTTCGTTATGTTTCTAAAACGGTATTTCGTCCTGCGTGGGCGGCGGCGGGGCGGATGGAGCCGCGCTACGCTGTGCGCCGCGCGCCGGCGGACCGGACGGCGCATCGCCATAGTCGCCGCCTTCATCGAAATTCTGATTTTGACCGCGACCGCCCCCTCCACCGCCGCCTTTTGCGCCTACCATCTGCATTCGCTCGCAAACGACGCTCAGCTTCGATCGCTTTTGCCCGTCTTTTTCCCAAGTGTCGTACTTCAGCCGACCCTCGATCAGAATCGGCGAGCCCTTGCCGAGGTATTCGCCTGCAACTTCGGCGGTGCGTCCCCACAAGGTGACATCGACAAACGTCGTTTCTTCGATCCATTCGCCGTTCTGACCCTTGCGGCGGTCGTTCACGGCCAAGCCCACATCGGCGACCGCTGTGCCGCTTTGCAGATAGCGAACCTCGACGTCGCGGGTCAAGTTGCCCAGCAGGATGACCCGATTGAAACTAGCCATGACTCACCTCTATGACGCTTCAAAACTTACTAAGCGGGCTGACCAGCGACCTCCGCGGTTGCCGGCGCCGCCTCCGAGGCTGGACGCGCCTTCTGGCCGCCCTTGGCGTGCTCGACCAGTGCATCGACCAATCGCGGCTCAACTTTCAGCGTCAAGCTGCGCACAACGGCCTCGTTGATTCGTAATTCGCGGTTCAGCTCGACCAGCTTGCTGCTGTCGAGCCGAAAGTACGTCAGCCAATAGGCGCCCTTCTTGTGGCTGCCGATCGGATACGCCAGCTTCTGCTCTTGCCACAACCGGCTGACGAGCACTTCGCCTCCGAACCGGCCGACAAGCTCAGGGATCGTTTCCCCCAAACCGCCTGGGTTCTGCGCATATTTGTTCGGGTCGAAAATCACCATGCATTCGTAAACGTTCTGTGCCAAGGTTATTCTCCTGCTTCAGGCTTCTCACCTGCGTTGTATTTATTCATTGCCGTCGCCAGCCCCTGCTCTACCCACGCCGCAGCAGCGGCGCTGGCTCGCTGAATTGCATCGGCAATTTCCGGTTGTTCGTCTTTCGTAAATTTGCCTAGGACAAATCCCGCGGCGTCGCGTCCCGGTGGCAACGGGCCCACACCGATTCGCAGCCGCGAAATCTCTTCGGTTCCCAGCCGCCGGAGGATGTCCTCCAGCCCGTTCTGGCCGCCTGACGATCCCTTCGCTCTTAGCCGCAGTTTCGCCAGCGGCAGAGCAAAGTCATCGCACACAACGAGCAGATTTTCGTTCTCGATCTTGTAAAAGTCTCGCGTCGCGAGCACGCTTGCGCCGCTGAGATTCATGTACGTCAGCGGCGTCAGGAGCAACGTCTTGTGACCGGCAATGGTCGCTTCAACGATCTCTCCCTGGAATCTGGCTCGCGGCGTGGCCGTGGCAAACTTCTTTGCCAACAGGGCCGCGACTTCAAATCCCACGTTGTGCCGCGTGTCTTTGTATTTGCTGCCTGGATTGCCCAGGCCGACAATCAGCTTCATATTCGCCGCCTCAAGCTCGCTCGGCGGCGGCGAACTTTTGACGCCCAGCCAAGCGCAAATCCACTCGAGTACGACTATTTCTTCTCCTCTTCTTCAGCTTCCTCCGCCGGCTTCTCCTTGCGGATCAACTCCGGCTCGGCAGCACCCGGTTCGACCGCCGCCACAGGAGCAACTTCCTCGACGACGTGCGGCTTGATGCAGTGCACCACGACCAGCTCTGGATCGTCCAGGACTCGCGCCCCTGCGGGTACCGGCACGTCCTTGGCATGAATCGCCTGGTCCAGGTGCAGGTCGTTGACGTTCACCACCAGCTTGTCAGGCACCGATGCAGCCGGGCATTCGATCTCCAGCTCATGCAACACGAATTCGATAATCCCGCCTTCGCCCAGGCCGGCCGCAGTGCCCTTCAGCTCGACCGTGACCGTCGTCGTTACCATCTCCGTATCCGAGACGCGAAGGAGGTCGATATGAATCAGCTCTTTGCCGTACACGTCCCACTGCACGGCCTTGATAAACGCACCCTCGGCGGCGTCGCCTTGCAGCCGGACGAGCTTATGCCCGTGCCGGATCACATTCATGATTGCGCTCGACTCGATTGCCAGCGCAATGCTCGCTTCGCCGTGCCCGTACAGCACCGCGGGCACCTGCCCGGTACGCCGCAGCCGGCGATTGTTGCCGCCGCCTAACTTCTCGCGGCGCTTGACGTTAAGATTCTCTGCCATGGCTCGAAATCACCTTGGATCGGCGCCTCGGCTGCGCCGCTTTTCTCATTGGAAACTCACTATTGTGGCAAAACCGCGGCCACTGACAAGCCCTGCCAAAGCCCCGACGGGCAGTCGCCGTCTGACGCGGTAGCCGCCTAATACACCGAGGTCATTCAAGGCTTGCTATGGATCACCACCGTCTTCATTTCCGTCATCTCCTGTACGGCGTACTTGGGTCCCTCTTTGCCAAAGCCGCTCTCTTTCAAGCCGCCGTAGGGCATCAGATCGGCCCGCCACATCGGGCCCCAGTTGATATGCAGGTTGCCGGAATCGACCTCCCGGGCAAAACGCATTGCCGAGTCGATATCTTGCGTGAACAAGCCGGCGCTCAGACCGTAGCGCGACTGATTGGCGAACTGAATCGCTTCGTCCAGGCTCGCCGCCTTCGAGACGCCGACCGCGGGACCGAACAGCTCATCGCGCGAGATTTTCATCGTCGGCTTTACATCGGCCACTAAAGTCGGCTTATACATTGTGCCCGTCCGTGAGCCGCCGCAAACGAGCTTGGCCCCTTGCTCGACCGCCTCATCGACCCACTGACCGACGCGCACCGCGTCGCGCTCGCGAATCATCGGCCCCATCTTCGTGCCCTCATGGAGTGGATTGCCGACCGTGATCCCCTCCACTCGCGGCTTCAAGACGTCAATCAAGTCACCGTAAACTTTGTCAAGCGCTACTACACGCTGGGCCGAGATGCAAACCTGGCCCGCGTTGGCGAACCCGGTGGCAATGACCGCGTCGGCTGCCTTGTTCAAATCCGCATCGGGCAGCACGATCAGCGGGCTGTTGCTGCCCAGCTCCATGGTCACCCGCTTCAGACCCGCAACCTCGCAAATCTGCTTGCCGACCTCGACGCTCCCGGTGAAGCTGATTTTTCGCACTCGCTCATCGCGGCAGAGTGCCTTGCCCAATTCGCCGCCGCTGCCCGTCAGGCATGAGATCGCCAGCGGCGGAACGCCGGCCTCGAGCAAAATCTCGACCAGCTTGAGTGCTGACAGCGGTGTATCGCTCGCCGGCTTTACGATGACCGCGTTGCCGGCGGCCAGGGCAGGCCCGACCTTGTGACAGACGAGATTGAGCGGAAAATTGAACGGCGTGATCGCCACCACCACGCCGCACGGCACTCGCAGCGTAAATCCGAGCTTGCCCGCCGCCCCGGGCGCTCCATCCAGGGGCAACAGCTCGCCGCCCAGCCGCTTGGCTTCCTCAGCGGACAGCTCCATCGTTTCCGCGGCCCGCGAAGCTTCAAACGTGCCTTCGCCAATCGTCTTACCTTCTTCCAGACTGATGATGCGGCCCAGCTCTTTCTGCCGAGCGAACATTGCGTCGGCCGCTTTCCGCAGAATCTGGAACCGCTCATAGCCCGACAGCTTGCGCATCACCGCCGCGCCTTGCACGGCCCCGGCGATCGCGGCATCGGCATCGCTTGCAGTTGCTTGCGGCACGGTATCGACAATCGTCGCATCGTACGGATTGCGGACCTCAATCTTTTGGTCCCGGTCCTGCCACTGCCCGGCAAAGAAAATGCGCATGAAAGGCAAACCTTATGGTCAATCGAAGAGAAAAACGCCCTGGGAATTCTACGGCCGCAACCATATCGCCCGCAAGGACTTACAGCACATCAGCAAAATGAAATGGACCAGACTAGTCCAAACGATCGCGATGCTGTTTGCAGACAGATACCAAACATCACACAGGAGACACACGATGCCCAAGTTTTACGTTCAATCTGGCCGGTTGGAAATGGTGCTGCAAGCTCGCGACAGCCGCTGTGCCGCGATCTGGGCGGCTCACCGCACGCTTGGCCAGACGCTGCCTTTTTTGTGCGAGAACGAAAGCGATTACGCGGTGCTGGCTGACGTGACGCAGCTTGGCGCAACCATCCGCGTCAGCCAACGCGGATTCGACCGCGAGGACGCCGCGATATTCGACACGCTTGACATTGTTACCGAGTGGAACCAGCTTCTGGTCGCACTCGATCGGCTCACGGCAAGTTCGGAGTGCGAAATGCAGAGTGAATGACAAGTTATCAACCGCCGGAGATGCTTTCTGCGCGTGTGGGAGCTTGGAACCGAGTCCTAAGCCTCGGTATGCTATACTCGGCTGCTGGTCTTGCTCACGGAGGATTCCATGTCCACCACGCGCCGCACTGATGCGCCGCCCCGCCGCCCGCTTTCGGAGCTGATGGATCGGCAGCCGCCGTTCGATCTGCAAGCGGAGATCGGCGTTCTCGGCAGCATCGTCCTGCTCCCCGACGTGCTCGACGACGTCGTCATGGTCCTGCGACCCGACGATTTTTACGACGACGCGCATCGCAAGCTGTTCGTGCATATGACGGCCTTGCATGAGACGGGCAAGAAGATTGATGACACGCTGCTTGTCAACCGCCTGAAAACGGCCGGCGACTATGAAGCAATCGGCGGCGCGGCGTACCTGAGCAAGATCGTGAACGCCGTCCCCAATGCGGCCCACGCGACGTACTACGCCGAAATCGTCCGCGAAAAGGCAACCTATCGCTCGCTGATTTACGCGGCGTCCGAAATCCTCCGCGACGCGTACGACGAATCGCAGGAAGCTGCCCACTTGCTCGGCCAATCCGAGCAAAAGATCTTTTCAATCCTCGACAACCGCAGCGATAGTGCGGTGAAATCGATCCGCGATGTCGTGCTCGACGCCATGGAGCGGCTCGACGCCCGCATGTCCGGCACGCACGCAGCCGGCGGCTGCGATTTCGGCTTTCGTGAGCTTGACAACAAAACCGCAGGCCTGCATCAGGGCGAGCTGGTCATCCTCGCCGCCCGCCCGAGCATGGGTAAGACAGCGTTCGCCATGAACGTCGCCGAGAACGTCGCGCACCAGCAGAACATTCCGGTTCTGTTCGTCAGCCTCGAAATGTCGTCACTCGAGTTGGCCGATCGCTTGCTGTGCAGCGTCGCTCGCGTCAACGGCCACCGCCTGCGCAACGGCACCGTGTCGCAGGAAGACCGTCTGCGTCTTGTAGATACGGCCGAAATGCTGTCCCGCGTGCCGCTATTCGTCGACGATTCGCCGAGCCGTCTGGTGACTGAGATCTCTGCGGCCGCCCGCCGTATCAAGCGTCGTCACGGCGGTCTTGGGCTGATCATCATCGACTATCTGCAGCTCATCGAGCCCGACAATCCCAAAGACCCCCGGCAGGAGCAGGTCGCCAAAATCGCCCGCCGACTGAAGGGTATGGCCCGCGAGATGAAAGTGCCCGTGATGTGCCTGGCGCAGCTCAATCGCCAGGCCGAAGTCAGCAAGGATAACATCCCGCGGCTTTCGCACCTCCGCGAATCGGGCGCGATCGAGCAAGACGCCGACGTCGTCATGTTCGTTCACCGCGAAGAATACTTCCTCCGCGGGGAAGAGCGCGAGCAATCAGCCGGCCAGGCACAAATCATTATCGCCAAGCAGCGCAACGGCCCCATTGGCGACGTCAACCTCGAATGGCTACGCGATTTCACCCGCTTCCAGGACCCGGTTCCCGAGCGGCTCAAAGAATTCGACCAATACAACGACCGCCAAATGGTCGATCCTTCGGTGGGCTTTTAATTCCGCGTGATCGTCTCGTGCAAATTCAAGAGCACGCGGCACACGCTGGTCCAAGCCGCGAGTTCGGCGGCGTCAAGGTCGGCTGGTGATTTGAAATCACCGACAGTGACAAGCTTTTCGGCAGATGGCTTGTCTGCGGCGAATTCTTGCCGATGTTTGTCCACGAGCGGAATCAGAATGGCCATCTCATCCGGCCGCGGGTCGCGAATGAGGACACGCTGAAAGGCGAATCGCAGCCGCTCATCGGTTGCCGTGCCCCCACTTTGCAAAACCTTCGCCGCCAGAGCCCGTGCCGCTTCGACGTAGGTCGGATCGTTCAGCAAGACGAGCGCCTGCTGTGGCGTGTTGCTCCGTGGACGATCGACAGTGCATTCCTCGCGGCTAGAGGCGTCGAATGCCGCCAGGCTCGGATGCAAAAAAGTCCGCTGCCAATAGGTATAAAGCCCGCGGCGGTATTGATTGTCGCCGTGATCGTTCTCCCACTCCCGCTTGGGAAAATTGAGATATTGCCAATATCCCGCCGGCTGATATGGCTTCACGCTCGGCCCGCCAATTTTTTTGACCAGCAAGCCGCTAACTGCCAGCGCGTTGTCGCGAATGAATTCGGCGTCGAGGCGAAAACGGTTCTGCCGGCTGAACATATCGTTCGCCGGATCCTTGGCGAGCGTTTCTTTCGTTGGCACGGACAACTGACGATACACTCGCGACATCACCATCAATTTCAGCATTCGCTTCACGTCCCAGCCGCTGTCAATAAAGTCATTGGCCAGCCAATCGAGCAGCTCGGGGTGCGTCGGAAACTCGCCCTGCGAGCCAAAATCTTCCAAACTTTTGACGATCCCGCGACCGAACACCAGCTTCCACAAGCGATTCACAAACACGCGAGCCGTCAGCGGGTTATCGCGACTGACAAACCATCGGGCCAATTCAAGCCGCGATAGCCGGCCGTTCTGCGACATTTTGGCCGCGAGAAATCCTGGTATCGCCGGCTCAACGATCTCGCCGCTGTCATCCAGCCAATTTCCGCGCGCTAAAATCCGCGTCGTTCGCGGCTGCACGGGCATGGAAACCAGAGTCGAAAGCACCGCGGCATCGACCGTGGCGCGCTTCATCTCGATCGCCGCTACTTTTTCGCGCTCCCGCGCCAGCTCAGGCGCTTGCTTGCGAAATTCCGCGTCGAGCAATTCCTCCTGCTTAGGGGTCCGCTTCGCGGGCTCTTCTTTTAGTGCCGCCAGAACCGGCGCTGCCAATCCCTTCGCCAATCCCTTCGACGGCTTTTCACGCGCAGTTGCCTCCCACGTTTCGCGCGCGGCGGCCAGCTCCGGTATCTTCGCCAGGTACTCGGCCTTCGCCGCCGCCAGCTCTTCATCGATTGCCTTCAGCTCCGCTGCTTGCTGGGGCGTGGCCAGCTTCGTCTGGTCCTGGCGGCCGACCGGCTTCTCGCTGATGTCTGCAAAAAACGCGGCGAAGCTATAAAAGTCTTTCTGCGTGAATGGGTCGTACTTGTGACTGTGACATTCGCAGCAGCCCATCGTCGAAGCGAGCCAAATTACCGACGTATTCCGCACTCGATCCGCCGCATACTTGGCCGCATACTCCTTCGGCTGCGCCCCGCCCTCCTCGGTCGTTTGCAAGAGTCGGTTATAGCCCGAGGCGATCCTCTGCTCGTCCGTCGCACCTGATAACAAATCACCCGCCAGCTGCTCCACGGTGAACTGGTCGAATGGCTTATTGCGATTGAACGCCTCAATGACATAATCGCGATACGCCCATACATCACGGTGATTGTCGCTGTGATAGCCGCCCGTGTCGGCATACCGCACCACATCGAGCCAGTATTGCGCCATCCGCTCGCCGAAATGGGGCGAAGCCAGAAGGTAATCAACGAGGGCCTCATACTCCTTTTGCCCATCGCCAAACTCCTCAAGCTGCTTCGCCGCCGGCGGCAGGCCCGTCAAATCGAACGACAACCGCCTCAGAAGCGTGCGCTTATCGGCTCCCGGCGATGGCGAAACCCCCTTCGTCTCCAGCTTCGCCAAAATGAAATGGTCGATCGCATTGACCGGCCACCTTTGGTCGTTTACCTCCGGCACTGCTGGCCGTGCCGGCTTCACATAGGCCCAGTGCGCGTCGTATTCCGCCCCCTGATCGATCCACTGCCGAATCAGCCGGGCCTCATCCGCCGTGATTACCGGCTTCTTCGAATCGGCCGGCGGCATCCGCGAGTCCGCATCGGTCGTCGTGATCCGCACCACAACTTCGCTATGCTCGCCATCGCCTGGCTTAATCACCGACGGCACCGCTTCATCGCGCACATCCAGCCGCAGCTCGGCCTTTCGCTCCTTCTCGTCCGGCCCGTGGCAGGCAAAGCACTTGCTGGCCAGAATCGGCTTGATCTGCCGCGTAAAGCTGATTATTGGCTCCGCGCCCATCGCGGTCCCCAAAGGCAACAGCAGTATCCAGCACCAAGAGCGAGCCAGTACCATCGAAGTTGGGAACCTTCCACAATCGCGGGGTAATCAGGCGCTGGACGACCGCGCCGGTGGGACTTTCATTGTAATCTCCTCACGCTGGCTTTGCCGCTGGGCGAGCGTTGGTAGCGGTTGCCGACTTTTGTTCGTAAGATCGCACCTGCCGATATCTTCTCGCAGGCGCGAATAACCCGACGTGATTCAAGTCACCGACTACCACAAGACCTACGGCGACACGCTGGCCGTCCAAGGTCTCAGCTTTCAGGTGCCGGCGGGAGCGATTTTGGGCTTGGTCGGCGCCAACGGAGCAGGAAAGACAACGACGCTGCGGGCGCTGGCTGGCATCATTCCGCCGACGCAAGGCCAACTGCTCGTGGCAGGGCACGACATCGTTCACGAATCGATTCCTGCCAAGTCCAAGCTCGCGTATGTCCCCGACGACCCGAAGCTCTTCGAAGAGCTGACCGTCTGGGAACATCTCGAATTTATCGCAGCCGCCTACCGCGTCGCTAACTTCCAGCCGATCGCCGAGCTGCTGTTGCGCGACCTGGAGCTGGTCGAAAAGCGCGATGCCTTGACGCAGGGCCTGTCGCGCGGCATGCGGCAGAAGGTGGCGATCGCCTGCGCTTATCTGCACGATCCGCAAGTGATCCTGCTCGATGAGCCGATGACCGGCCTCGATCCGCACGGTATCCGTATCTTCAAAGCTTCGATTGCCGAGCGCGCCAAGGCACAAGCCGCTGTCGTGCTTAGCTCGCACTTGCTCTCGATGGTTGAAGACCTGTGCACGCATCTGCTTATCCTGGCTAAAGGCCGCTCGCTATTTTGCGGGACGCTCGACGAGGCCCGCAGTCGCTTTCCGCAGATGAGCGGCCCGGCGTCGCTGGAAGAGATTTTCTTTCACGCCACCGCCGGATAGCCCATGCATCCCGCTCTACTTCTGCTGCTTCGCTTGCGGCGCAAGGCTTTCTGGCGGCGGACGCTCGGTGGCCTGAAGACCCCACGCGGCGCGGCTCTGGCGATTGCGACAGGGACCTTCTTTGTCCTCATGGTGCTGCCGCAGCTCATCGTGCCGCTCGTCGCCACCTTTTCGTCCGAAGGAGCCAAGGCGAACCGTCAATTTGTGGAAGCGGCTTTGCCGGTGATCCGCACGCTTTTGCCGCTCGGTCTGCTCAGCCTGGTCATGCTGTCGGTTGGCACCGGCTGGGGCGAATCAGCGATTTATTTCACCCCGGCGGACGTCGATTTTCTGTTTCCGGGGCCCTTCAGTCGCCGCGATCTTCTGTTTTACAAGTTGGCGCAAAGCATCCGCAGCAGCATTCTGGCCGGGACTTTCTTTGCCATCTTTGCCGCCCGCTATGCGCCGCTGCTGGCTGGCGCCTGGCTCGGCACGGTGCTGACTCTGCTGTTTATCAATGCGGTTACGCTCACGCTTACGTTGCTAGGCCAGATCGTTACGCAACGGGCCGACAGCCGTTGGCGGCGGCTGGCCTTATCCGCCGTCGCGATTGCCGTCGGGTTGGGCCTGGTAGCAACGCTGAAGAATTTTGACCCAATACGACCCATCGATAGCCTGACTCAGTTTCGCGAATCGCTGCCTGGCTGCATTGTTCTCGCGCCGTTCGAGCCCTTTGCCCGCATCGTCACCGCGCCGACCATTGCAAAACTGTCGCTTTGGACGGCGGCGGCCGCGGCGATGGTGCTGGGCCTGTTTGGCATCTCGATCAGCTTGGATGCGAACTATCTCGAAACGGCGCAGCAGGTCAGTCAGCGCTATTACCAGCGCCTTCAGCGGCGGCGGCAGGGCGGCGGCGCGATCGCGGCCATGCCCATCGGCGGCGCCAGTCGCATTCGCCTCTCACGCCCGCTTTGGCTATGGGGCGTTGGTCCCAATCTCTGGCGGCAGTGGCTGCTGCTCCTGCGCCGCTCGCAAGGACTGCTCGTGCTGATCGCCATCGCCCTGGTCATGGGCGTCCTGTTGATCGTCTTGCGTCGGCAACCGGGCGACAGGATCCAATTCTTCGTCCCAGGCGCGGTCCTCGCCGCTCTGGCCTATCAATCGCTACTCGCCTCGATGCAACTCCCCGCCGGGTTCCGCGGCGATATGGATCGCATGGACTGGCTCAAGTCACTCCCGATTCATCCGGCTGCCGTCGCCCTGGCCCAGATTGGCGGGCCGGCCCTGTTGCTGAGCCTGGTGCAGGCGATCCTGCTCGTGGCTGCGTGGTCGCTGTGCGGCGGCGCATTCCCGATTTACGCCACGGGACTGGTCTTCCTCCTGCCAGTGAATCTCCTGCTATTTGGGGTTGAGAACCTGATCTTTCTGATTTTTCCGATGCGGATGAGCTCCGCTACCGCCGGCGATTTTCAATTCATGGGCAAATACATGCTGCTGGCGATGCTCAAGATGCTGCTGCTCGTCGTCGGTCTGGCCATCGCCTCTGCCGGGGCGATTGTGTATCTCATCGTTCCACAGCTCTGGCTCGCCGTTGGCTGCTGCTTCGTGCTGCTACTCCTCATCGATTCATTGGTCGTACTTCTAGCGACCAAAGCCTTTCTTGGCTTCGACGTCAGCCTCGACACGCCGCCAGCGTAGTAGCGGCGGCTGATTAGATATCCGCCAATCGCGCCTCGGCGTCGCCAAATCGCTCGACCGGGACGCCCATCCGCTCCATGATCGACAGATACAGGCTGCACAGCTTCCGCTCGTCGTCGCCGCGATCGAGATAGTCGAGCACGCGGCCAGTTTGTAGTGTGCCACCCAGCCCGCCCATCAACAGCAGCGGCAGCTTCGTGCTGTCATGCTTGCTGCCCGACCACATGTTCGACAGATACAACAGGCACGAATGATCGAGCACCGTCCCGTCCCCCTCGGGCATGGCGTCTAGCCGCGTTGCGAGATATGCGAGCTGACTGACGTAGTAGCGGCTGATCCGCTCGTATTCGTCAGATAGATCATCATGTGAGGCCGAATGGTGGGCCTTGCGGGCATCGATGAATGGATAGAACAGGCCCGAGATATCGCGGCACAAGAGCAGCGTCGCCACGCGCGTCTTATCGGTCTGAAACGCCAGAGCCACAATGTCGCACATTAGCCGCATGTGCTCGCGAATATCTTCCGGCAGGCCATTGTCAGGCCGCTTCATCGTCGCCACTGGTTGGCTACGATCGCTCGCGTTCGCGGCGGCCTTCGTTTGATCGTCGCGCGTAATCACGATCCGCTTCTCGACCTCGCGCACGCTTTCCAGATACTCATCGAGCTTGCGCTGGTCGCTTTCGCTGACTTGCAGACGCAGCGATGCGGCGTGATCGGCGACACGGTCCAGCACGCTCTTATTCCGCCGGCTGCCGCGATTGTCGAACAGGCTGTCGAACGCCAGCGCCGGATAAACTTCCATGGGCACCGGCGACGTCGCATTCTGCCACGAGATGTGCGAGCTGTAGGCCATCGAAAAATTCGTCTCGTGATAGCCGGTCGTCGGCTGCTCGCAGCCCAGCACCAGGCTCGGCTGCATCGTCTGGCCGCCGATGCTATTGGCCAGCACCTGGTCCATGCTGATGCCGCCCCGCAGCTCGGCGCCCTTTTGCAGCTGCGCTCCGGACAGAATATTGCCCGTCTGTCCCGGATGAATCCCGACGCCCACCGCCGCCCGATTGAACAGGCCGCTGATTACATTCAGCTTCGCCTTCAGCGGCACGAGCGGCTCCAGTGTCTTGCCGAGCTCCATTTCGCTGCCGCTGCCTTTGGCCCACCAGTGCGTCGCGTTGACTCCGCACGCCATGAACAGCGCGGCAAAACGCTTTGGAAATGGTGACTGGCCGTCAGCTACTGCATCGGCCGCGGCCGTCGGCTCCGTGCCCCAAACGGGAATCGATTCCAGCCACGGCAGCGCCATCGCGACGCCGGCGCCGCGGAGGATTGTGCGACGAGAAAGTTGGGACTGTTGGAAGGTTGGCATGTGTTCGGCGGGAAACGCAGGTGCTATGGCAGGCTGGAAGCCTGTCCCACTGTGCCTCTTTTCGTCAAAAACTGCGGGCTGGTCACAATCGATTCGATCAGTGAGCCGAAGCGGTGGTCGCTGGCTGCCAGCATTTGCCGCATGGTTGCGACGCGGGCGTCGTCCGACGGGATCAGCGTCCGGCCCAGGGCATAGGATAACAACTTGCGACAAAGATTGTCGAGAAAATCCTCGTGGCGGTGGTCTCGCAGGTAGGTCCTCAAGCCGTCGAGCCCGATCCCCTCGCTGCCGCCCGGAAAACTGGCCCGCGCATCGACCGCCCGACCTGCTAGATCGACGTCGCGCCGCTCGCCAATTGGTCCATAGCCTTCGAATACCAGCCCGAGCGAGTCAAACCGCTCATGGCATCCCGCGCAGCTGGCATGCTCGCGGTGCCTGGCCAGCGTTTCGCGCAGCGACAGGTCGAGTTTCGCTTCATCGGCCGGCAGCTCCGGCACGTTCGGGGGCGGCGGCGGAATCTTCTCACCCAAAATCCGCCGCACGACCCAATAACCGCGCTTTACGGGACTCGTCCGGAGCCCCGGGGCGTTTTGCGTCAGAAAAACGCCCATCGGCAACAACCCGCCGCGCCCATAATCCGCCGCATCATCGATCCTCGCCCACTGATCGCGCTCCAGAAACAGGTCGGGCAAATCATAGTGTTCAGCCAGCACGCGATTCACGAACGTGTGCCGCGCATACAGAAAATCGAATACCGAGCCATCGCGCTGGATCAGATCGACAAAGAACCGCACCGGCTCTTCAAACATCGCCTGCCGCAGTTCATTGCTGAACGTCGGGAATCGTCCGCGATCGACGCTGTTGTGCTGTTCGAAGCGGCGGAAATCGAGCCAGTTGCCACCGAACTCAAGGGCCAGCCCCCGAATCCGCTCATCCACCAGCATCCGGCGAGCCTGTGCCACCAGAACTTTCGGTCGACGCAGATCATCCGCCGCTGCGTGCGCCAATAGCTCAGCATCGGGCATGCTGGACCACAGAAAATAACTCAGCCGATTGGCCAGCTCATAATTGTTGAGCGCCCGTTTAGCCGCGCCCGCATGGGCCGCCAAATCCAT
>Ga0136846_1231053_pt1 | contig 21489 bp, 13 predicted proteins | sample HopSoiMetagenom2_FD_96841 | JGI IMG/M metagenome (GOLD analysis project Ga0136846, IMG submission 96841) | Grasslands soil microbial communities from Hopland, California, USA - 2 Assembly 2016 (version 4) | ecosystem: Environmental > Terrestrial > Soil > Grasslands | place: USA: Hopland... | reverse complement strand
TCGGCATCGAGCACGAGGAGATCCGCGAGCTTCCCCACCTCGAGCGTCCCGAAGTCCTTGAGTCCCTGCGACGCAATGGCGCCGTTCTTCGTCGCCGCCACGACGGCCTGCGACGGCGTCATGCCCAGCTCGACGAGCCCCTCGATGGCCGCGAGCGTTGCCGTGCCCGGCATCTGGTGAAAGTCCGTGCGCGGAGCGCGTAGAAACTCCGGCGCGCCGCTCAGGTAGGTGTCGGTCGACGGCGTCGTTATGCAGCCATCCGCGATCAGCTTCTCCGCGTTTGCGCGGCGCATGGCCATCCCCTTGGCTTGTCTCTCCTTCCGCAGCTCCCAACCGGTCTTCGCACGCTCCATCACCTTGAGCGTGTCATTCTTGAGCGAGTCTGCCTTGGCCGAGTCCGCGCGCTGGCGGGTCTTCAGGTAATCCTTCCACGGCTTGGCCGTGATCGTGTTCGCCAGGATCGAACAGATCACCTTTCGGTCGACGATCAGCTTCACCAGGTCGTCGGGGATCGGCACGTCGTGGACTTCGGGATGCTGAATGAGATCGATGCCGGCCAGCACCGAGATTCTGAGCGGCTCGGGGTTCGTCGAATGCGTCTCCGCGATAAGTCCGCGCTTGTGCACCTCGTCCACCAGCGCTTCCTGCTGGCGTGGCGAGAAGGTGATGAGGTTATTCGTGTGGGACGTGCCGCCGTACTTCACGAAGTTCGGGCCTTTGTCGAGGTACGCACGCATGGCGACGCGCAGCGAGTCGGGCGACATGTCGAGCAACTCTTCACCAGCGCCCTGCGCGATGAAGTCCATCATCTGTTCGTCGAACAGCGTCACGGGCGCCGCGTTCGAGAAGAGCGGTGACTTGGGACCGCCCCAGCCGACAATGTTTCCGGCGACGAGCATCCGCGGCCCGATCAGCTTTCCGTGCGCGATCGAATCGCGAATGGTGATGAGCGGGAGAAGTGCGCCGTAGCTGTCGCGCACGGTCGTGATCCCGTACTTGAGCTCCGTCTGCGCCGCCTCGGCGATCAGGTCGAGGAAGCGGTCCTCGTAGCGCACCATCGATTCGCCGTTGTTGTACAGAGAAAGGTGCACGTTCGTGTCGATGAACCCCGGCGTGACGAACTTGCCAGCGCCGTCGACAACGCGGGCACCTTTCGGTACCTGGGTCGAGGCCCGGGGGCCTAACGCGACAATACGCTTGCCGCGGACGACGATCGTGGCGTCGGATGTTGGCGTCCCGCCATTGCCGTCGATGATCGTTGCGCCGACGATGGCAACGGTCGTGTCCGATGGAGCACCTCGCGAGGGGGCGGCCTGCGCTCCGAGTGAAGCCGCGCCGAGCTGAAGGACAAAAAGCAATGGCGCGACAACCTGCGCCAGAGTCCGGGTGTAGGCTGAACGTGTCACGGGTCGTGAGTCGAAGGATGACTGGTGGTCGCGTCGCGACGCTCGGAATAGAGCTACGAACAACCGAGGAAATACGCCAGTCAATCCGTCGCCCGGGACGAAAATCGCCGGACCTAACGCGTCGGCTCCGGAATCGCCCGTTGCGCTGCCGCGGCGGCTACGCCGGACAACGCCAGAGCCACGATGAACGACACCACCATGCCGAGGTCGTGGTGCATCTGCATGAGCGTGCCCATGAGGGCCACGCCAATCGCACCGCCGACCTGCCTGCCCGCGTTGAGGGTTCCTGACGCCAGGCCGGCCATCGAAGGCGGCGACACGGTCAGCACGCCTGTCGTCATCGCGGGCGTGATGTAGCCCAGCGCCACACCGAGCAGACCGAAACCGAGAAGAATGATGCCGGTTGCAGGTAGCCACACGGAAACCGCCATGGTCGCTGCTCCCAACACGGCGAGGATCTGGCCGGTAAAGAGCCGCGGCTTGAAGTGCATGTCGGCACGGTAGCGATCGATCATCCGGGTCGTCACGGTGGGGGCCACCGTGAGCGGCACGATCATCGCGCCAGTCGCGAGTGCGCTCAGGTGGCGGACGTTCTGCAGGTAAATCGACTCGACAAACAGGATGCCGTACGTGCCCAGGCTCACGACAACGCCCGCGCCGACGCACGCGACGAACGCGGGCCGCGAGAAGAGCGCGGGTGGGAACACCGGCGATGCGCTCCGCCGCTCCGAGAAGGCACACGCGCCGGCAAGCGCGATCGAGGCGGCGAACGCCCCGAGCACGCGCGGCGCTGCCCATCCGGCGTTGCCGGCCTCGATCAACGCGTAGCTCAGCGCCCACAGGGTCAGCGAGACGCTGAGCTGACCCAGCCAGTCGAGCGGGCGGTCTCGCGTGACGCGAGTTTCGTCGATGAACGCCCGCACCATGAGGAGCGCGACAAGGCCCGTGGGCACGTTGAGCAAAAAGATGCTGCGCCACCCGAAGTAGCTCGTGAACACCCCGCCGAGTGCCGGACCTGCGGCGAAGCCGAGGCTGACGATCGACGCCCAGAACGACACCGCGCGCGCTCTCGCGCGTGGGTCCGGGTACAGGTGGCTCAACAGGGCGAGTGAGGCGGGCAGCATCATCGCGGCGCCCAATCCCTGCGCCATTCGAAAGCCGATGAGAAACGCGACGTTCGGCGAAAGCGCGCAGGCGAGCGACATCATCGTGAAAATGGTGAGGCCGACTTGATACAGGCGCCTCGCACCGTAGCGGTCGCCGAGGGCGCCACACGTCAGCACCAGGCTCGCGAACACAATGGTGTACGCGCTCACGATCCACTGGAGCGCGCTGATGGTGCCGCCGAACTCGTGGTGCATCGCCGCGATGGCGACGTTGAGCGCGGTGGTGTCGAAGAGGACGAGAAAGAACCCGAAACAGATCGCGTAGAGCCCGTAGGGCCGGCCGCGCTCGATGGCAATGGCGTGCGTCGTCATGGATTGCAAGCTATCGACGCCCGGTTATCATAAGTAATGATTCTTTCGAAACGAACCAATCTCGATTTGAGATAGCTCATGGACATTCATGATCTGACGGTGTTCGCGGCCGCGGCCCGGCACGGCAGCGTGACGAAGGCCGCCCGGTCGTTGTCGACGGTCCAGTCGAACGTGACGACACGGATCCGCCTCCTCGAGACGGAGCTCAACGTCCAGCTCTTCCATCGCAGTCACCGCGGCATCACGCTGACGGAGAAGGGCCAGCAACTCCTGCCGTATGCGCAGCAGATGCTGTCGCTGGTGGAGACCGCGAAGGCAGCGGTTTCGGGCTCACGGGAAGTGCGCGGCACGTTACAGATCGGCGCGCTCCAATCGACTGCGTCGGCCCGGTTGCCCGACGTCCTCAAAGTATACGCATCGCGGTACGCTCAAGTGGACATCGCCGTCGAAACGGGGACGAGCGCGGAGCTGATCGCGAAGGTGATCGATGCGCGCCTCGACGGCGCGTTCGTCTCGGGTGTCGAGGATCATCCGGATCTCGACGTGGTGACGAGCTTCGTCGAGGAGCTCGTGATCATCACGCCCGCGGCCTACCGCACCGTGCGGGCTTACCTGAAGCAGAGCACACTGCCCAAGCCGCTGGTGTTCAAAACCGGGTGTCACTACCGCCATCGGCTCGAGCGGTACCTCGGCGGAGAAGGGGCCGGCGTGCTGAGCCCGATGGAGTTCGGGACGATCGACGGCATTATCGGCTGTGTCGCCGCGGGGCTCGGGATCTCGCTGCTCCCGCGATCGGTCGTCGAGCACTCGGCGCGGCGGAAGGAGGTGGCGATTCACGAGCTGGCCAAGCCGCATCGCTACGTAGAGACGCAGTTCGTCACGCACCGGGCGCAGATGCGCTCGCAGGCGGTGGCGCGGCTGATCGACGTGATCACTGGCGAGCGAGCTCGATCCACGCGAGCCGGCCGTTAGGCAACCGTACTTCTCGCGCCCGAGTCGTACAGGACGTCGATGTACCGACCGCAGGTTACTGTCGATGGTTGGGGCAGTCCCTGTCTCCAGACAGGTCCGGTGTCACGAGTCCGTATCGACGCTGCCTAACGATTCCCGTGATGTGGCCGATGGGTGAAAGCGAATTTCGTATATCGAGCACGCAGCACCGAGGATGCACGCGCTCCTCCTCACCCATCACTCAAGAAGGACTACCATCCAATGCGGGTTCACATCACGCAGCTCATCCTGATCGCGGCCGCCGCCACCGCCGCGTGTCGGGGCGATCAACCAGACATTGCCGCGCCGGCAACGCAAGCGGGCAGCCGAGTCGCGAAGGAGTTCGACTCGGACGGCCCACGCGTCCGTATCACCTCCCCGGTAGACGACGACGTCGTTGCCGGCGGCGAAGGCCAACTGAACGCTGGGTCACTCACGGGCGGATCCGGGTTCACGATCATCGTCCAGACCGTCACGAAGAACGCGACCGACGTGTCCGCGAACGAGAGCACCAACATTCGGAATACGGCGTTGCTCGGCCAGCCCAACCCGAACTTCCCGGGGCTCAGCGTCCGCATCGACGCGGACATGATCACGCCCGACGGTACGATCATCCAGAAGAACACCGATCTGTCGAACCTCTTCAACACCCTGGGCACCGATGACTCGCCGGGCGACGGCGTGACGATCTGGGCCGGTTGGCACGTGCTGGAGTCGTTTCCCGATGACGTGAAGAGCTTCACCATCACCGCGACCGTCCGCGACGCCCAAGGACACATCGGGAGCGACGTCGTCAGGGTGAAAGTGGACAAGCACGGAACAAGCGGGCAGGCGCTCACGCCCGCGCCTACGACAGTGGCCGGCGACGGCCTCGATGATGCCGACGGCCCGGAGGTGGCGCTCGTTGGTCCACGTGACCCATCGAGTGTTGCGTTAGGCACCGACGCGGTGCCGGCGTTCACGTTCTTCCAGGTCTCCGCGTTCGACCGGAGCGGCGCCGGCATCGGCGTCAACGAAAATGGCGACGGCATCACCGCGCCGGCGACGCCCGTGGGCCTCATTCGTGATCCTGCCCAGTTCGCGTCGGCAGGCCCGAATCGCAATTTCCCGGGCTTCGTGTTCACCTTCGACGTCGATTTTCGCCGAGCGAACGGGGTAATCGTCCCGGCCGGCCAGAATCTCGGGCCGGCGTTCGATATCGCCGGAAGCACGGTGGACCACCGCGGCAGCGGCCATGTCACCACGACCGCGTCGTGGGTCGCCGGTGGCAGATTCGTTATGCCCGCGGGGAAGACATCGGTGACGGTTACAGCTCGCGTCACCGACAACGCCGGGAAGACGGGCAGCGTGTCGCGGACGTTTGGTGTCAGTCCGGTCGCTAATGGGCAGTTACTGACTCCGCAACCGTAAGTTGCCGCGGATGGGGGGACGGGCGACGGGCGACGGGGAAACGGCGGCTGGTTGCTGGCTGCTTGTGCTGGTTGCTGGCTGACGCTGGCTGTTGGAACATCCCGAGGGTTTCCGCTCTTAAGCCGTCGCCCGTCGCCCGTCGTCCGTCCCCGGCTATTATCAGTTCCTCATCACAATCATGGGCTCGACCCTCGTCGCTCGACGCGCGGGAATCGCGGCCGCGATGACCGCCACCGCCAACAGCGCGATCCCCGCCACCGCGAACGACACCGGATCGCTTGGCGGCACGCCCCACACGATGCTCGCGAGCACGCGCGACGCGAGCAGCGCCGCGATCGTCCCGATCGCGACGCCGGCAACCGCGATTCGGGCCGCATCACCCAGCACGAGCGACAGGATGCTCGAGCGTGGGGCGCCGAGCGCGACCCGCAGCCCGAGCTCGCGACGGCGTCGCACTACGCTCCGGCTGATGACGCCGTACACGCCGAACAGCGCGAAACATCCCGCGGCTATCGAGAACGCGACCATCAGCCGCATGCGATAGCGATCATCTGTGAGTGAACGAGCCAGACGCTCAGAGAGCGGCATGACATCTTCGATCACGATGCTCGCATCCGCTCGCCAGATCCGGTCGCGAAGCACGGGCACGACGAGCGCCGGATCCATGGGGGTCCTCACGAGAATATTGTCCGCCGCCTCGTCGCCCGATCGTGTGGGCATGTAGACCTTGTAGCGATCCTCATCGCCGCGGAGGTCATGCTCGTGCGTGTCAGCGATGACACCGACGACCCGGTACGACTCTCCCCAGAGGCCAACGGTTCGATCGAGCCAGCGCCCGTCGGGCCAGAAGTGGCGCGCAAAGGCGTCCGTGACGACCATGACACGCTCCGCGCCGGGACGGGTATCGGCTGGCCCCACTACGCGACCCTGCACGGGCCGGATGCGGAGCAGGTCGAAGTAGGCGCCCGTGACGAACCGGCGAGCCGCGTTCACGACCTCGCCCTTCGCCGGCGTGTAGCCTTCTGGCTGCACCGAGCTCGTGCCTCGGTCGTCGCTGAAGGGCATGTCGCTCGCCAGCGCGACGCTCGAGACGCCCGGAATGGAACGGACCTCGTCGGCGATCTTCGCGATGAACACCGCCGCGCGCGCCCGGCTCGAGTCGGTGTTGCCGTTAGGCGGGTAGAATCGATCCCACGGCAGGTTGAGCTGCACGGCGACAACGCCGGTTGGATCGAAGCCCGGCTGCACGCGCTGCAGCACCGCAAGCGTGCGCGTGAGCAGTCCTGCTCCAACCAGCAGCACCGTGGCGAGCGCCAGCTCCGCGATGACGATCGCGTGCTGCAGACGGCCGCGCCCCTGGGTCGTGGCGCCGGCGCGCAGCGATTCGCCCGCGCTCACCCGAGACAACGAAAGGGCGGGGAAGCAGCCAGCGACAATGGCCGTCGCGATGGCGAGCAGCGATGCCAACAGGAATGTCGTTAGGTCCACGCGCACATCATCCAACCGCGGAATGCCCCCGGGCATGATCGCCACGAGCACGCGTGTCACCGCGGCGGCGACGAACATCCCGGCGATCGCGCCGCCGACGCCGAGCACGACGCTCTCGGTGAGCAGCTGGCCGACGATGCGGCTCTTCTTCGCACCAAGCGCCTGCCGCACGGCGAGCTCACACAGGCGCTCGGCCCCGGCGCCGAGCAGCAGCAGCGCCACGTTCGCGCACGCCGCGACGAGCAGCACGAGCGATGCACCCGAAAGAATGAGCAGCGGGACGCGTATCTTCGCCGTCGCCTGCGCGACGGGAGCGACGAGGTGCGCGCCGTGCGTGATGTGTTTCGGGTCTGCCGCGGCGAGCCTGCGCAGAATGGGAGCAAGCTCCTGCTCCGCGTGTGCGAGTGAAACGCCTTCGCGGAGTCGGCCCACCGCGAGCAGCATGTGGTTGTTGAGCTCCTTGTCGTTCGACGGTGGCTCGTACGGCTGCCAGAGATCCGCGCTGGCGTCCACGAGCGCAAACGTCGAAGGCAGCACGCCGATCACACGCACCGGGCTGTCGTTCAGACGAAACGTCTTTCCGACGATCGTGGCGTCGCTGCCGAAGTGCGACACCCAGAACGCGTGCGTGAGGACCGCCACGGGCTCCTTCGCTTCGCTCGCGAGAGGAAGTCGCCCGAGTGCGGCGCGAACGCGAAGGGCACGCCAGAATCCCGACGTTGCGTTGCCGACCTGGATTCGCTCCGAGCCCGTTGCACGCGGGACCCGTGCGCGCCACACGCTGTAGCCGCCCGCCGCGTCGAAGCTCTTCTGGCGCTCGAGCCACGTGCGCAGCTCGGGCGGGCTGAATCGACCCAGCTGCCACTCGCTGCTGAGCGACGGATTCGTTCGCCACTCCTCGAGCGTGGGATGCACGAAGACGAGTTGTTCCGGCCGATCGAACGGAAGTGGACGGAGCAGAACCGTCCGGATGATGCTGAACATCGCGCTGCTCGCGCCGACTCCAAGCGCGAGCGTGAGCACCACGAGACCCGCCGTGCCGCGACTTCGCCGCATGGCGCGCACGCCGAACTTGAGGTCCTGCCGAAACACCTCGATCGGCGACCATGGACGCTCGGCGATCGCCACCGAGCCGGTTGGTTTGCGCCGAGGACTCAGCCGGCTCGCAATGGCGATGCGTACGAGGCCAGCGAGCTCGCGGGCGATCTCACGACGACGTTCGCCAGCAGTGCGCGCGTCACGGACGCGGTCGGCGAATGTGCCAACGAGATCGTGGCCGACCCGCGCGTGGAGCCAGGACGGCAACAGCACGCGGGCGAGCCACGCGTACACGCGCACGTGCCAATCGCGCGTCATGGGCGCGGCTCCTGCAAGAGGTCCACAGCCCGTGCCTGACGGACGAGGCGCGCGAGTCGCTGCGATTCCGCGCGTGCGGCGGCACGACCCGCTGCTGTCAGGTGATAGTACCGTCGTCGCTCATCTTCGCCCGCGGGGGACGCGTGTCCGCTGATGAGCCCATCGTCCTCGAGCCGGGTCATGGCGAGGTACAACGAGCCGGAGCTGGGATTCGCCGCGCCGTCGGTGAGGGTGCGAATGCGGCGAATGATCTCCCAGCCGTGCGCGGCGCTTTCGCCGAGGGCGAGGAGGATGTAATAGGAAAGCGTGGGGAGCGCGGTGGCGCTCCGTGGCTCACGAGCCGGCACGGGGGACTCCACTAGGTTTACGGTAAACCTATCATCGATGCAATCCACTGATCAATCCGCGGAGTGGGCGAACCGCTGGTGGGTGCTGGTCACGGTCGGCGTCGGGACGTTCATGTCGGCGCTCGACGGCAGCGTCGTCAACACGCTGCTGCCGGTGCTCGCGCGGGCGTTCGACGCGAGCGTCGCCGGCATCGAGTGGGTCACGACGGTGTACCTGCTGGTGATCTCCGGACTGCTGTTGAGTGTCGGCCGAGCCGGCGATCTGTACGGGCACAAGCGGCTGTATCTCGGCGGGTTCGTGCTGTTCGTGGCGGGGTCCGCGCTGTGCGGGCTCGCCTGGTCCGCGCGCGCGCTGATCGGGTTGCGCGTGATCCAGGCACTTGGGGCGGCCATGCTCATGGCTACGGCGCCGGCGATTCTCACGCGCAGCTTTCCGGCGAATCAACGTGGCCGCGCGCTCGGGGCGCAGGGCACGTTCACGTACCTTGGGCTCACGGCCGGACCATCGTTAGGCGGCTGGCTGGCGAGCGCGGTCGGCTGGCGGGCGGTGTTCTACATCAATGTCCCCGTGGGCGCGATCGCGATCGTCCTCGCGTGGCGGGTGATCGGGCGGGATCACGGCGCCCAGGGTCGTGAGCGGTTCGATGTCATCGGGGCGATGCTGTTTACCGCGGGACTCGTCGCGCTGCTTGTCGCGCTCAACCAGGGACATGCGTGGGGTTGGACCTCGCCTCCCACGCTCGTGCTTCTGGCCGGAGCGGCGGTGCTCCTCACGGCGTTCTTGCGGGCCGAACGTCGCTCGAGCCCGATGCTCGACCTTTCGCTGTTCGACGATCGACAGTTCAGCGGCGCGACCGTGAGTGCACTGTTGAACTACGCGTGCGTGTTCGCGGTGCTGTTTGTCCTTCCGTTCCTCCTGATTCAGGGCCGCGGGCTCGACGCGGCGCACGCCGGGTTGATTCTCACGGCGCAGCCGATCGTGATGGCGGTCGTCGCGCCGATCAGCGGTACGCTGTCCGATCGCATCGGTTCTCGCGGACCGGCGGTCACCGGAATGGTGATTCTCGCCGCGGGGCTCGCCTTCCTGGGATCCGTCGTGTCTCGCGGATCGCTCACCATGATAGCGGCGGGACTCGCGGTCATCGGGCTTGGTGTCGGGACGTTCGTGTCACCGAACAACAACGCGCTGATGGGCGCGGCACCCCGAAATCGCCAGGGCATTGCGGCGGGCGTTCTGGCCACCGCCAGGAACGTCGGCATGGTCCTCGGCGTAGGTTTGGCTGGCGCCGTGTTTACTACCGTGGCGGGGCGGTCGTCGTCGGGCGCTGACGCGCTGGTCGCGGGAGTACGCGCCAGCCTGTTCACGGCGGCCGGCGTCGCGGTGCTCGGCACCATCGCCGCGGCGCTGACCAGTCGGGACGACACCTAACGATTCGAAGATATGCAAACGGTGCAAACGGTGCGAACGGCGATTGTGCTCGGCCTCGCCATTGTCGGCGCAACGGGGGCGTGCGGTGGCTCGGGTCCGAAGCCGGCGCCGGGACCCGAGCAGCGGACCTTGAACGTGGCGCTGCGCCCGGTGCGAGGCGGCAGCGGCAATGTCACGGACCTCAGCGTCCGCTGGGAGCTGCGAGGGCGCGCACCTAACGCGCAGCGGTTCAGTATTCGCGCGCCGATCGTCTATGCCTCGGTTGCCGGGATCGCCGACAGCATGCAGGACCTCGCCGTCCGCGACGCGAAGGGTGTCGTGCCGCTCCAGCACGAGGATGATCCGGTGAATGCCGGGGGATTCCCATACTTCCGTCATTGGCGTGCGGAGCGGGACGTCGTGCCGCCAGTGATCGCGACGTATCGCGCGCGCACGCGGGCGACGGCCGTGAGCGCACCACAGTTCTCGCTGCAGGCGAACGGCGGCGGCGTGAGCGCGGCCGGCTCGGGATTCTTCGCGCTTCCCGAGGATTCGGGAATCGTGTACAGGACGCGTCTCCACTGGGATCTGACGGAGCTGGGAGAGAACTCGATCGCGGCGTCGACGTTTGGTGAGGGCGACTTCGAGCTCGTCGGTCCGCCGGAGCAGCTCCTTCAGGGCTACTACATGGCGGGGCACCTTGGCCGGCTTCCGGTGCGCGGTTCCACGCACGGGTTCACGGCGTATTGGCTCGGCACACCGCCGTTCGACGCCAAGCGGGAAATGCAGTGGACGGCGCAGATGTATACGTACCTGCGCACGTTTTTCCGCGACACGACGGACGACCCATTCCGGGTATTCGTTAGGGTGCTGCCGGGCCAGAATGGCTACCCGGGCACCGCGCTGCTCAACTCCTTCATGCTCGGCACACCTGTGCGTTCGGGCGACTCGGTGAGCTCGGCGCCTCGCGAGACGCTCACGCACGAGATGGTGCATCACTGGGCAGTGGGGATCGACGGGCCGGAGGGGACGGTGACGTGGTTTCCCGAAGGGCTGGCGACATATTACGCTCGCCTGCTGCCGATGAAGGCCGGTCTGGATTCGGTGACGTCGTTCATCGAGAGCGTCAACAAGACTGCGCGCGCCTACTACACGAGCCCGGCCCGCAACCTGCCCGCCGACGAGATTGGCCGAGCGGGGTTCAGTAACCCGAGTGCGCGAAATCTGCCGTACGCGAGAGGGAGTCTGTACTTCGCCGACGTCGATGCCCAGCTACGTGCCGCGTCAGGCGGACGCCGAAAGCTCGAGGATATTGTCTTCCCGATCTTCGACCGGGTGCGACGGGGCGAGCGTGTGACGCAGGACGACTTCGTGGCGGCACTCGTTAGGGATCTCGGGCCGTCCGCGCGCGCGCAGTTCGAGGCGGTGATGGTACGCGGCGAAACACTGGTGCCGGCGGCGAATGCGTTCGGGCCGTGCTTCGATCGGAAATCCACAAGCTTCACGGTGGACGGAAAGACGATCGAGGGCTATGAGTGGATCCGCCTGGCGTGGGTGCCCGACGATCAATGCCGGGCGTGGTAGGATTGCCTTGAACACGTTCCATCCCGGTACTCCGGTCACCGAAGCGCAAAGAAAGCGAGCCGGCTGACAACGGCAGTATGGGGTCTGGCCAGCGGCGACGATTTTCGGCACTCTGATGCCTTCCAAGAAATCGTCTCCGGCTGGCGATGCCCTGGTCGATCACGCAGCGCAAAGAATGGCAGTTCTTCTCCGTCCTGCCCAAGGCTGACCGCGCCCTCGCGGCCGCCTGGTGGGCGGCGCTCATCCTGCGCGGCATCTTGCCAGCGATCTTCGCCATCGCGATGGGTGTGCTCGTCGCGGCAGTACAGCAGGGCGGCGGGCTCGCCGGTCCGCTCGCGGCGATGGCTGCCACGTTCGTGCTTCTCCAGGTGTTGCCGCCGATTCATACCGCGATCGGCAGTAACCTTGGCGACCGCACCGCAGCGTGGCTCTACGATCGACTCACCGACGCGTGTGTCACTCCTCCCGGTGTCGCTCACCTCGAGGACCCCGAGCTCACGAGCGATCTGACCGCGGCGCGCGACTTCGACCTCGGCATGATGGGGCCGCCGCTCAGCATCTCCATGGACTTCATTGCGAGTGGAATGACGGAGATGATCGGCGGAGTTGCATCTGCGATCATCCTGGTCGGCTTCGCGTGGTGGGCGCCGATCGTGCTCGCTGGCGCGTGGCTCGCGACGCACTGGCTGCTGCGTGAGAGCGCGGTCTGGTGGGATCGCAACACGCCCGAAGTGCGTGCGGCGCAGCGCGACGCCGACTATGCATTCCGACTCGCCGTCGATCCGCCCGCGAGCAAGGAGCTGCGGCTCTTCGGGCTCGCGGGCTGGACACTCGAGCGGTTCATAGCGCGCCGGACGACGCTGCATCGACTCCAGTACGAGGCCACGCGGCTCCGCGAGCGGTCAGTCATCTGGAGTCTTCTGATCGTCGTCGTCGCGAACGTGGCGGTGTTCTGGGCGCTGGCCTCCGCGGCATCGAGCGGCGCACTGTCGATGGGCGCGCTGGTGGTGTACGCGCAGTGCGCGGTCGGTGTGTCGCTCATCGCGTTCGGCGGATTCAGCTGGGCGCTCGATGGAGCGGCGGCTCCCGTCGCGGCCGTGCTTCGCCTCCAGTCGGCGATGGCGCCCAAGGGCGCGCTGCCGTTAGGCACGCGAAGTCCAGCCGGCCTTCCTGCCAGGGAGATCCGGTTCCGCAACGTGCGGTTCGCGTATCCTGGTCCGGGCGAAGCCACGCCCGTGCTCGACGGGTTCGATTTGACGATTCCCGCGGGCTCATCGCTCGCTATCGTGGGGCAGAACGGTGCTGGCAAGACGACGCTCGCGAAGCTGCTCTGCCGTCTCTACGACCCGCAGTCAGGCGTGATCGAAGCCGACGGCGCCGACCTCCGCGAGCTCGAGCTCACCGCGTGGCGCCATCGCATCTCGGCGGTGTTTCAGGACTTCATTCGATTCGAGCTTCCGTTGCGCGACAATGTGGCGCCGAGTGGCGCGCCGGACTCGACGATCCGCGAAGCACTTGCGTCTGCGGGAGCGTCATCGCTCGCCGAGCTGGATACGGTACTCTCGCGCGCGTACGCGGATGGCACCGATCTCTCCGGTGGTCAGTGGCAACGCGTCGCGCTCGCTCGCGCGCTGTGCGGCGTGAAGCTCGGCGCTGGCGTGGTGCTACTCGATGAACCGACGGCGCAGCTCGACGTACGCGGCGAAGCGGAGATCTTCGAGCGGATTCTGCGCGAGACGTCGCATTGCACCACGATTCTGATCTCCCATCGGTTCTCGACCGTGCGCCTCGCGGATCGGATCTGCGTGCTGGAACACGGCAAGGTCATCGAGCTTGGTAGCCACGATGAGCTCATGGCACTGCGCGGCCGGTATCGCACGATGTTCGACCTGCAGGCGCAGCGCTTCGGCGAGGCAACGGACGAGGAGGGCGTGACGCATGACGTCCTCGCCTGACAACGGCAGGGCCGGGAAGAAGGACGACCTCCCGGCATCGCTGCCATCGATGTGGCGGCTCTGCCGGCTGGGATTGCGGTACGAGCCGACGCTCATGACGTGGGCGCTCGGGCTTTCGTTGATCGCGGCCGTCCCGGATGCGCTGCTGGCACTCTGGTTCAAGCTGATGGCCGACGCGCTCGCCGCCGGCAACGCGACGCAGGTCCGCCTAACGGCCATCGCGCTCGGCATCTCTGCCGCGGGGACCTGGTTCCTGCGAACGGTGAGCGCTCGCGTCCAGCGCAAGTTCCGCGACAAGGTCACGATCGCGCTGGAATCGCACGTCGCGAGACTCCAGGCGACCATCGCGACCATCGCCCATCAGGAGGTTCCCGAGTACCTCGACCGGATCGCTATGCTCCGCGATCAGGTATTCGTGCTGGACCACATGTACATGGCGGTGTTCTCGATGGCGGGCTGGATCCTCCGCCTCGCCGTCACGATCGCACTACTCGTTTCGGTGCATCCGGCGCTCGCGCTGCTCACGCTGTTCGCGGTGCCGACGGTGTTCACGTCGACCTGGCGCCCGGGCGTCGAGCGCGTGGCCCAGGAGCGCGCGGCGCCGTTCAATCGACTCGCTCGGCACCTCTTCGCCATGGCGACCTCGGCACCGCCGGCCAAGGAAGTGCGCTTGACGGGCATCGGCGACCGCCTGCGTCGCGACAGGCGCGCCGCGTGGCAATCCGGCCATGACCCCATTGCCGCCGCCCGTTGGGGGTCAATGACGTGGCACACTATGGCGTGGGCGATCTTTGCCGCAGGTTACGTCGGGTCGGTCGTGTTCGTAGCGGCGGGGCTGCACGCGTCGGCCGGCGCGGTGTTGCTCGTGCTGGCGGCGGGCGCGCGGCTGTCGTCGTACGTCGGTGCCACGGTTGGAGAGCTCGCCTTTCTCCGCGGGTTCTGGGTGTACGGGGCTCGGCGACTGGCATGGCTCGAGGACTACGCCGCGTCGCTCGCCCCAACGGCGGAGCTGCAGGCACCCGAGCGGCTCGAACGAGGAATTCGGTTGGAGCACGTATCGTTCGCGTATCCCGGGACCGACAAGCTCGCGCTCGAGGACGTGACACTCGATCTGCCCGCTGGCGCCGTCGTTGCGGTGGTCGGCGAAAACGGTGCCGGCAAGAGCACGCTCGTGAAGCTCATCGCGAAGATGTATGAGCCGACATCCGGACGGATCCTGATCGACGACGTGCCGCTCGATCGCATCACCGCGGACTCGTGGCGGACGAGGATGGCCGGCGCATTTCAGGATTTCTTTCGCTTCGAGCTGCGGGCGCGCCAGAGCATCGGCGTCGGCGACGTGCCTCGTCTGGACGAAGAGTCCGCCGTGACGACGGCGGTCGCGCGGGCCGGTGCGACCGAGGTGATCTCGAAGCTCAGCGCCGGGCTCGACACGCAGCTCGGGCCAACGTGGCCGAATGGCGTGGAGGTGAGCTTCGGCCAGTGGCAGCGCGTGGCGCTCGCGCGGGGCTTCATGCGTGACCGCCCGCTTGTCCTCGTGCTCGACGAGCCCACGGCGGCGCTCGACGCGGAGACCGAGCACGCGCTGTTCGAGCGGTATGCGGACGCTGCGACCACGACGGACGGGCGCCTAACGATCCTCGTGTCTCACCGCTTTTCGACGGTCCGCATGGCGAGCCTGATCGTCGTGCTGCAGGGGGCTCGCGTCACCGAAGTCGGATCCCATGACGAGCTGATGGCACGCGGACTTCAATACGCCGAGCTGTACGGAATCCAGGCCGCCGCGTATCGGTGAGACGGCATTCGGTCGCTTCGTCAGCCGTACGAGCCCGCGATGAGCGCGCCGTAGGCTCTCCCCACCGGGCGCACGGAACGCGCGAGGTCACAGAGGCCGATCGGGTCGATGTCGTTCCGCTCGACGCGCAGGGCGTAGCGCCAGTCCACGACGTCGGTAAGCGGATACCAGGTGAATCCCTTCACCAGGACCCCGGTCTGCTCCAGGAGCTCCTTCTCTCGCCACTGCTCCTCGAGCCATTCCACGGCCAGCATATCGACCCGGTTGGTCTCCGACACGAAGAGCGGAATCCCGTAGCGGCGATGGTAGTCGCGCGCCAGCGCGGCCATTCCAGTGCGCCGCGGCGCTGGCGCCCGGCTGCCATCGCCGTAGACGACCTGCTCGCACGTCACGTAGTAGTCGACGCCAAGCCAGCGCTGCCCCTGGGCGCGCCGCTGACGGAAGAAGGCCAGGTCACTGTCGCTCGTCGCGCCCGCACGGAGGAGGTCGAGCGAGACGGGGGATAGCGACCGTCCGAGCGTCAGGTCGAGCGCAGTGTACCGCGCCTCGTTCCAAAACGCTGCCTGACGTGCGGCGTCGACGCTGTCATCCGCCGGCTCGTAGTGCTCGATCGTCTCGGCCTGCAGGAAGATCGCGTCCGGGCGCTCCGCGAGAATCGCGAGCACGGCGAGCTCGTGGGCAACCGAGAGATTCCGCAGCGCCGTGGCGAACGCCCGCTCGGTGGTGAGGCCTTCGTTCCACCAGCCGAACCAGGCCGAGAAGGTGGCTGCCACGTAGATCTCGTTGATCGGTGTGTAATAGCGGACCCACGGATAGCGTCGGGCAAACTCGCGAGCGTACGCGGCGAACTGCGTTGGGAACGCGACGTCCTGAAAGCCCGCGAGCCACGACGGGACCCCGAAATGACAGAGGTCCGCGATCACCGTGATGCCGGAGGAGCGAAGCCATTCCATCTGATCATCCACGCTCGACCAGTCGTATCGGTCCGGCGCGGGATTGGTTCGGTAGTAGGCAGGCCCGTAGCGGAGCGCGTCGAGGCCGAGCTCTTGCGCCAAGCTGAAGTCCTCGCGCCACCGACGGTAGTGGTCGCACTTCTCCATCTCGTCGATGCGCCGCCCGTTCGGGAGCAAGGGATAGCTGTTCTCGATGCCGCTGGCGAAGAAGAAGCGCGGTTCTTCGCCGCCTGGGCCCTTTCCTCGCGGCGCCAACGGCAGATCACGCTCGCACGCCCACAGTGCGACGCTCGAGAGAGCAAGGGCGCCGGTCTTGAGGAAGGCACGCCGATCCAGCTGCGGCTCAGGCGCGCGCATTCCTCCATCGTTAGGTCGTTCGTCAGAGTCAGGGAGGCGCACGCCGGTACGTTAACACGCGGTCGACGTCGCCGCGTCACCGTTTGATGGCTGCGTCGCTCCTCAGTCCCACCAGCAGTAGAGATACTGACTCTCTCGCAGCTCGATCTCGAGGTTTTTGACCGACCCTGTCCCCTGCCGCACGATGTCGGGACAGAAGTCATTGAAGCGTCGCGCGAGCTCGCGCGGGTCCTTCAACGCGGCGAGGAACCGCCCGCCGACATGATCGCGCCCGATGTCGGTGATGGTGAACGGCTGTTCGCGCTCGAGCTTGCGGAACCAGCTCACGATTTCCTTCGCGCTCGGAGACGGGTTGCCGGTGGTCTCGACGAGCTCGATCGAGGCGTACCAGTCGGGCGTGGGCATCGCGACGACATACGAGGGGCCGATGCCCGCACCGCTCGCGTACGCGAACGTGTGAAAGCCCTTCGGAAGCACGAGACGCGTCAACGTGTCGGCGAGTGCCTCCGCGAGCGTGTCGGACCGCGTTTGAAACGCGAAGCCCGCACTCGGCACCGGGGCTCCCCAGTCACGTTCGCCCACGAAGGGAACGGGTGCGCTGCCCGTGAGCCGCTCCAGTGCGGCGAGGAGCTCTGGAAAGCGGTCGGGGACGACGAAGTCGTTAGGCATGGCTTCGGCACGCTCACGCGCGTGCTGCGCGTTCTCGGCGTGAATGCTGGCCACGTCCTCGGTGCGCCCGGAGCATCCGTCCCGCATGAACGTCCAGAGCGCGAAGAAGGCAGCGATGGAAACCGCTGATTGGAAGAATTTTCGCCCCATACATCAGGGGACGATGGCCTGCCTGACGCGGTCACCGAGAGGGAAGTGGCGCAACCCGCTCCGCCGTCGGGTCGTCCTCGTTATTGGAGCCTACGAGAGGTAGCGATGACCATGACGCGCGCGGCACGAACGGAATCGCCCGAGTTCGATGACATGGAGCTCGATGGGCTGGACCGGTTACTGATCCCGCTCATGATGCCGTATGTCTGGCTTCATGGCATCGTGACCGCGCCCTTCCAGTATCGGCGCCTCCTCAAGACCGACCGAAAAATTGGCTTGCGACCGCTGACGAGCGAACAGGTCTCCAGCCTTCCGCAGCCCGTGCACGAGTTTCTCGACAGCATGGAGACCGCGATTGGACGGATCGGGTTTCCAGAGCCAGTGCGTCACCTCAACGCGTCTCGACCACACAGCAGCGACGCGGCGACCGTGATCACGGTCGCTCCCAGCGCGAGCGGTGATGAATTCTCTATGGTGGTGATCTCGCATGCGCCGCGACGATTCTCGATGACCGGCGTGTGCTTTAACACCCGAATGACCGACGGCCACGTGATCGTGACCGGCAACGAACGGCGCGTCGTCGGCACTCGGCAGGGCAACCACGACGTCGTGATCTTCCAGAAGGTCAACGACGTGGCACGCCTGTACGAGATTCACCAGCGACGCAAGGCGATGGCGGTGCGCGGTGGTCGCGCTCCGGTGACGGTGGGCTGGCGTCCGCCGACCATGCATCCGCTCGAGGCGTATCAGCGCATGTTCGATGAGACCGTCGACGGCGGAGTGCGACGGGGCTATATCGAACCGCCAGCGACGGAGACCGTGAGCGTGACGTTCAAGGGCGCCATTCTCGCCGCGTGGAGTAGCAAATGGCCGCTGAACCGGATACTCGATTGGCGTGAGGCGAGGCGCGCCGCGCGGGTGCTGCGCGATGTTCAGGCGTAACCGTTCGCGCGGCTCAGAACGCGTGGCCCAGCGCGAAGTGCAGTGTCACTCGCCGCAGTCCACGCTTGCCATTCGCGTCGTCCACGGACGTCCACTGCCGGTAGGTCGTTAGGCGTACCAGCTGCGACGAGCCATCCGCCGCCGTGGTCTCGACGAGAACGGGGAGGCGTTCGCTCTTGTCCGGCTGCCAGCCTGCATCCAGGCGCAACTCGCCAAACGGGGTCGCGTAGCGAAGCCCGACGCCCGGAGTCACCGTGCTCGCGCGCTCTCCGGACAAGGTTCCCGCTCCCGGGCCGACTACCGCGCCGTCCGCGAACAGCACGCCACCCAGCCCCCACACGAGACGCTTGCGCAGCTCGACGCTGCCCTCGAGCAGCGCCGTTGCGCCGACAGGCTGTGGCGAGAAGACGCCCCGCGGCACCGCGTTAGGGTCGCACGACCCGGCGGCGATGCTCGCCTCGGTGCAGCCATTGGCGATGAGGTCGGCTTCACGTACTCGAAGGACCCGTGGGCCGAGTTGATTCTCGCGGTAGCCGCGCACGGACTGGGATCCGCCAGCGTAGAACAGCAATCGCGGATGGAGTACCTCTCCCTGGGGCGTATGTGCCCAGCCCGCACGCACGTGCGTCGCGACCACCCACGAGCCTAACGGGCGGTACGCAGCCGCTTCGGCGTCGACGCGAAAGTGATCGTACTGGGAGCCCGTCATCGGCGAGGCATACTCCAGATCGATGCGCGCTGTCTGGCCACGCGACGGCGCGACAGGGCTGTTCACCTGGTTCAGCGAGCCGCCGAGTGACACGGCTGACAGCCGCCGAAAATCGCGGAACACGCTCAGTGCCGCGGCGTCGCACAGGCCGAAGCTCTCGCAGAAGTACACATCGCCGGCCTCCACGGCCGCGCGCTCCAGTCGATAGCCGATCAACACCCCGGCGTGCTCCGTCACCTCACGCGTGAACAGCGTGCTGAGACCGACGGCGCGATCGACGAACGCGTTCGGCTCGCTGAGCCGCTGACCGAAGGCGCCGAGCGTCAGGCGGTTGCGCGGTGATCCGGCCCACAGCCGCGTCGCCTCCACCTGCGCATTCCAGGTGGGCCGCAGGAATGCCCGATCGATGCTGTCGTCGGGCGCGACTTCCGTGAACGGGCCGGCTCCCTCGAGGCCCGTCGCGAGGAGGTTACCTGTCCCGCCACGGAGCACGAGCTGCCAGAGTCCGCCGTCTATGGAAAAAAGGCCAACTCGGCCCGCAACCTGAAGGAATTCGCTGGTGCTGAACGCGGCATCCATCCCGAACTGGAGGGGATTGCGCTCCTGCACGCGCACCACGACCGGTGTCAGGCTGTCGCTCGCGTTAGGTGGGACGGCGATGAAGGCCGACGCCACCACGCGCGATTCGTAGAGATGTCGCAGGCTCGAGGACACATCCTGGCGGCGGTAGAGCCCACCCGGTCGCAGCGTGAGCGCGCTCCGAAGCGCGTCGCGCGACATCAGCCGGTTGCCCTCGATCTCTATGGACGCGACGCGCGTTCGCCAGCGAGGGTTCACGTCGATGCGCACCGTCGCGCGTTGCGTCCGGGCATTGACGACGACGTTAGGCGTGAGCGTCGCGTCGGCGTATCCGTCGTCCCAGAGCGCGTTGCGCAGCGCGGCAAGTGTGGAGTCGAGCGCCGAGAGGTCGAGGGGCGCGCCAGGCCGAAGGCGCAGGGCGCGGCGGACGGTCGTCGTGTCGAGCGCAGGAGTTGCCTGCTGGATGTCGACGGAATCGACGACCGTGACCGGCCCTTCGCTCACGTCGAACGTGACGGCCACGCCTCGGCCCGATGGGCGGACGGTCGTATCGACGGCAACGTCGCGGAAGCCACGGCGCCAGTAGAAATCGTGGAGGGCGGTGACATCACGCTCGAGCTGACCGGGCTCGAGATGGTGCTTTCCGATGAGGGAGCTCGCCCGCGTTGCCACCGCGCGCTCCACCTCGTGGAGGGGCACGGATCGCACGCCGCGAAAATCCACGCGCTCGATCTCGGGCCCGGTGGTGTGCGCAGGGGTCTGCGCGGCGACCGGGACGCTCGTCACGCCGAATATTGCCGCCGCTACGACGACCGCGACGGTAGCGCCGATGAGCCGCATCGAATTCCTTCAATCAGTCATTGGATCGTTGGCTTCCTACCCGCGTGCTGAATTGCTTGTGCCATTAAACTCCGGTCGATGACGACAATTACATGGTCACGACGCGAGGCCGCGTGGTTCATGCTCGCCGCCCTCGGGTTCATCGTCCTGGAGATCGCGGCGATGGGCGCCTGGGCCATGGTCACCAAACCCTTCTGGCTCGATGAAGTCTCCACCTGGCTGGTAGCGGGTACGGGGTCGTTGCCCGACAGCATCCGAAACCTCGCGGCCGGAGCGGACTCCAACCCACCTACGGGTTTCTTCCTCTATCGCCTGGGAGCGTTGGTCGGCGGAGGTCTGTCCCCGATCACGGCGCGGATTGTCGCCGTGGCATGTGTGGTCGGCGCGCTCACGACGGTGTACCTCCTGCTCCGTGACCAGTTCTCGCCGTGGCCGGCAGCAATCGCAGCCATGGCGGTCTGGGCGCAGCAGGTCGTCATGCACGCGGCATTCGACGCACGCTTGTACGGACCGTTGTTACTCGCATCGGGCTGCATGCTTCTCGTGCTGTCCCGCACCGTCCGGCGTGAGCCGACACTCGTCTCCGCGGCAACCCTCGCGCTCGTCTCGGTCCTTCTGTGCACGATCCATTACTTCGGGATCGTGACGTGGGGGATCGCGATCGGTACCGTCGTGCTCTTCGGGCCACGCCCCTGGACCGCGACAGTCCGACGGCTGTTGCCATCGATCGCGGGGCCGCTCGCCCTTGTTGCGTGCGCGCCACTCTATCTCGGACAGCGCGCGTCGCTCACGGTACCGACCTGGATGCCGGATCTGACCGCGTTAGGCGCCGTGCGGCTGCTCGCGATCTTCTTCCTCACGCTCCCAGTCGCGATCGCGCTGTGTTGCTGGGCGATCATGATCGTGCGAGCCCGGCCCACCGGAGGTCTCGCCGAGCGCGTCATGGGTCGACCGTTGACGCGCCCGTTTGCGCTCGGACCGCTCCTCTTGCTGACGCAAGCCGCAGTGCCGTTCGTACTGGTGGCGTTCTCTCTCCTCGTGCAGCCCGCTACGGAGCTCCGGTACTGGATTGC
>Ga0136846_1231894_pt1 | contig 21512 bp, 14 predicted proteins | sample HopSoiMetagenom2_FD_96841 | JGI IMG/M metagenome (GOLD analysis project Ga0136846, IMG submission 96841) | Grasslands soil microbial communities from Hopland, California, USA - 2 Assembly 2016 (version 4) | ecosystem: Environmental > Terrestrial > Soil > Grasslands | place: USA: Hopland... | reverse complement strand
CCGGTCTATGGCGTGGGGCTGGAGCCGGTGCTGACCGAGTGGATCGCCCCGCACCTGCCGGGCTACCGCGGCATCGGGCCGGTGCGGGTGGGCAACCAGGCCCACGAGCACCTGCAGCACGATGTCTATGGCCAGATCATCCTGTCGACGGTGCAGGCCTTCTTCGACGAGCGGCTGCTGCGGCCCGCCACCGTGGCCGATTTCAAGGCGCTCGAGCCGATCGGGGAGCGGGCGTTCGAGCTGCACGACAAGCCCGACGCCAGCCTGTGGGAGTTCCGCGGCCGCGAGGCGGTGCACACCTATTCCTCGGTGATGTGCTGGGCCGCCTGCGACCGGCTGGGCAACGCCGCCGCGCGGCTGGGGCTGGCGGACCGGGCCGCCTATTGGAACGGCCGCGCCGTGCAGGTGCGCGAGACCATCGAGACCCGGGCCTGGAACGCCGAGCAAGGGCGCTTTGCCGCGACCTTCGGCGGCGACGAGCTGGACGCCAGCCTGCTGCAGCTGGTGGACGTGCGCTTCCTGCCGGCCGACGACCCGCGCATGCAGGCCACCATGGCGGCGGTCGAGCAGGGCCTGCGCCGCGGCGGCTACATGCTGCGCTACGCCATCCCCGACGACTTCGGCCTGCCGAAGACCGCCTTCAACTTCTGCACCTTCTGGCTGATCGAGGCGTTGCACCTCTCCGGCCGCACGGACGAGGCGCGGGCGCTGTTCGAGGAGATGCTGTCCCGGCGCACCGCCGCCGGCCTGCTCTCCGAGGACATCACCCTCGACGGCGCCGAACTCTGGGGCAACTACCCCCAGACCTACTCCCTGGTCGGCCTCATCAACTGCGCCACCCTGCTCTCCAAGAGCTGGCAGAGCGTGCGGTAGGCGCTTCTGGGCGCGGCAGCGCCGCAGGTCTTAACCACTGACCATCACGGACGCCAGGACGGGCCCTCTCTGTCCGTAATGGTCGGTGATGGTCCGTGGTTCGAATCGGCTTCGCCGGTCTCTGCGCCGCGTCAATCCGACCAGGCGCGGCCGAAGCGTTCGATGAGGGCGAAGGCGCCGGGCGGGCCCCAGCTGCCGGCGGCGTAGGGTTTGGGGGCCAGGTTGGCTTCGGACCAGGCGTCGGCGACGCCGTCGACCCAGCGCCAGGCCTCCTCGATCTCGTCGCGCCGCACGAAGAGCGTCGGATCGCCCTGGATCACGTCCAGGAGCAGCCGCTCATAGGCGATGCGCCGGCGCCCACCCGCGCCCTCGAAGTTGGCAAGCAGCGACAGCGACAGCGGCAGCGACTGCAGCCGCATGCCGCCCTGGCTGAGGCCCGGCGCCTTGTTCATCAGGGTCAGCGAGATGTCCTCGTCCGGCTGCAGGTCGATCACCAGCCGATTGGCCATCAGGTCGTGGCTGGAGGCCTGCCCGAAGATCGAGTGCGGCACCGGCTTGAACTGGATCGAGATCAAGGTGCGCCGCTCCGGCAGCCGCTTGCCGGTGCGCAGGAAGAACGGCACGCCCGCCCAGCGCCAATTGTCGATGTCGGCGCGCAGGGCGACGAAGGTCTCGGTCCCGCTCTTCTGGCCGCGCTCGGCCTCGTAGCCCTTGACCTCCTTGCCGCCGACGACGCCCGGCGTGTACTGGCCGCGCACCGAGCGGTCGACCACCTCGGCGCGGGTGAAGCGGCGCAGCGACCGCAGCACCTTGACCTTCTCGTTGCGCACCGAGTCCGGCTCCATGTCGGCCGGCGGCTCCATGGCCACCAGGCAAAGCAGCTGCAGCATGTGGTTCTGCAGCATGTCGCGCAGGGCGCCGTATTCGTCGTAATAGGGCCAGCGGTCGCCGACGCCCTCGGTCTCGGCCACGGTGATCTGCACGTGGTCGATGGTGAGGTTGTTCCAGAGCGGCTCGAACAGGGTGTTGGCGAAGCGCAGGGCGATCAGGTTCTGGACCGTCTCCTTGCCCAGGTAGTGGTCGATCCGGAAGATCTGGTTCTCGTCGAAGACCGCCGACAGGCCCTTGTTGATCTGGCGCGAGGTCTCCAGGTCGCGGCCGATGGGCTTTTCCAGCACGATGCGCGTGTCGTCGGTGGCCAGGCCGCAGGCCGCCAGGGCCACGCAGACCTTCTCGTAAAGGCTGGGCGAGATGGCCAGGTAGAAGAACGGCTGCTTCGCGCCCTGCAGGGCCGGCTTCAGCGCCGCGCATCCCTCGGCCGTGGTGGCGTCGGCGGTCACATACTCCAGCCGCGCCGAGAAGCGGGCCCACACCGCCTCGTCCAGCCCCTCGGGGCGGCCCTGCAGGATCTTGTGCGCCTCGTCGAGGAAGGCCTCGCGGGTCATGTCGGCGCGGGCCGTGGCCACGATCTTGAAGCCGTCCGGCAGGAACCGGTCGACGTCGAGGAAGTAGAGCGACGGCAGAAGCATGCGCCGGGCGAGGTCGCCGGTGCCGCCGAACAGCACGATCGCGTCAGCCTGCGCGGGCATCGGGCCTCCTTACGCTGCGGGAAGGGCGGACACCACCTCGCGCCGGCCCTGCGGTCAAGACCTTGACCTGAGGTTTTCACGTGCGCGTGCAACGCAGGATCGAAAGCCGTGCAGCGGCGTTGTCTTTCGGCTGACGGGTGGAGCGCCATGTCTATGGATTCACTGACAGTCGCCTTGCCCGCCCCACGCCCGCTGCGGTTGGCGGACTCGGCGCTGTTCATCGACCTCGACGGCACGCTGGCCCCGATCGCCGAGCGGCCGCAGGACGTGGGCCCCGATCCGCGGCGGACGGACCTGCTGGAACGGCTGCGCGAAGGGCTCAGCGGCCGCCTGGCCATCGTCACCGGCCGCACGCTGGAGGATGTCGACCGCATCCTGGAGGGCCGGCTGCCGTGCGTGGCGGCGGTGCACGGTCTGGTGTTCCGCGAGTGCGACGGAACGGTGCATGCGCCGCCGCCGCATCCTGGGCTGGGCGCGGCCACCGAGGCGCTGCGCGCCTTCGCCGCCTGCGACTCTGGTCTCATCGTCGAGGAGAAGGGCGCCAGCGTCGCCCTGCACTTCCGCCTGGCCCGCGGCCGCGCCGCCGACGCCCGCGCCGTCGCCCGCCAGATCGCCGCCGAGACGGGCCTGGCCCTACAGGAGGGCGACATGGTGGAGGAACTGCGCACGCCCGGGCCGGCCAAGGGCGATTCCATCCGCACCTTCATGCAGAGCGCGCGGTTCAAAGGCGCTCATCCCGTGTTCGCGGGCGACGACGCCACCGACGAGCACGGCTTCCAGGCGGTGGAGCGCCTGGGCGGCTACGGCGTCCTGGTCGGCCGCCCCCGGCCCACTCACGCCCGCTTCGGCCTGCGCGACGTGGACGCGGTAATGGCCTGGCTGGAGGCGGCTAGATGAGTCGTCTCATCGTCGTCTCCAATCGCGTCAGCCCGCCCTCCGGCGCCGGCGAGGAAAGCGTCGGCGGCCTGGCCATGGCGCTGTCGGCGGCGCTGCGGGAATATTCCGGCGTCTGGTTCGGCTGGAGCGGGCGCACCACGCCCGAGTTCACCGGCCGCCTGCACATCGAGAAGGTGGGCGGCGTCACCGCGGCCACCGTCGACCTCGAGGAGATCGACCTCGAGGAGTACTACAACGGCTACGCCAACAAGACCCTGTGGCCGCTGTTCCACTACCGCGTGGACATCGCCGCCTTCGACCGCGCGTTCGACCAGGGCTACCGGCGGGTCAACCGGCGCTTCGCCGAGACCCTGGCGCCGCTGATCCAGCCCGACGACATCATCTGGGTGCACGACTACCACCTGATCCCGCTGGCCCGCGAACTGCGCAGCCTGGGCGTCAAGAACCGGATCGGCTTCTTCCTGCACATCCCCTGGCCGGCGCACCAGGTGTTCATCAGCCTGCCGCGGCACCGCCAGCTGGTGGAGTCGATGTTCGACTACGACCTCGTGGGCTTCCAGACCGCCGAGTACCAGCAGGCCTTCGAGGAGTACGTCCTCAACGAGGCCGCCGGCGCCGTGGTGCGCGAGGGCCAACTGAGCGCCTTCGGACGGACGCTGGACGTCGGCGCCTTTCCCATCGGCATCGACGCGCCGGAGTTCGCCGAGATGCTGAAGACCGGCCGGGCGCGGCGCATGCGCGACCTGATGACCGCCTGCACGGTGTTCCGCCACCTGATCGTCGGGGTCGACCGGCTGGACTACGCGAAGGGCCTGGAGGAGCGGTTCCTGGGCTTCGAGCACTTCCTGCAGCAGAACCCCGACCTGCGCCGCGAGGTGCTGATGCTGCAGATCGCGCCCGCCAGCCGCGAGGCGGTGGAGGCCTATCAGGAGATCCGCGGCCGGCTGGACGCGCTCTCCGGCCGGATCAACGGCGAGTTCGCGGACGTGGACTGGGCCCCGTTCCGCTATGTGAACAAGACCTACCGGCGCGACGAACTGGCGGGGATCTATGGCGCGGCGCGGGTGGGCCTGGTGACGCCGCTGCGCGACGGCATGAACCTGGTGGCCAAGGAGTTCGTCGCGGCCCAGAACCCGGACGACCCGGGCGTGCTGATCCTGTCGCGCTTTGCCGGCGCCGCGCGGCAGATGCGCGAGGCCCTGCTGGTCAATCCCAACAGCGCCGAGGAGGTGGCCGACGCCCTGCGCCGGGCGCTGAACATGGACAGGGCCGAGCGCATCCGGCGCTGGCGGGCCCTCTTCGACAACGTCCAGCGCGAGGACGTGGCCGCCTGGCGCGACGCCTTCGTGCGCGCCCTGCGCGGCGCCGAGGAGCTGCGCCCGGCGATGGTGAGCTGAGGCGCCGATGGCCGACAAACTGGCCCGATACCGTTCGATGCGGGACTTCTCCAAGACCGCCGAGCCCGCCGGCGCCGAGCACACGCACGTCTCGAACCGCCTGCGCTTCGTGATCCAGAAGCATGCGGCCACGCGCCTGCACTACGACTTCCGGCTGGAGCTGGACGGGGTGTTCAAGAGCTGGGCGGTGACCAAGGGCCCTTCGCTCGATCCGCATGACCGCCGCCTGGCGGTGGAGGTCGAGGACCACCCGCTGGACTACGGCGACTTCGAGGGCACCATCCCGATGGGCCAGTACGGCGGCGGCACGGTGATGCTGTGGGACCGCGGCTACTGGGAGCCGGAGGGCGATCCGCACGAGGGCCTGCGCAAGGGCGACCTGAAGTTCACCCTCGACGGCGAGCGGCTGAAGGGCAGCTTCGTCCTGGTGCGGATGAAGCGGCGCGAGCGCGAGAAGCGCGACAACTGGCTCCTGATCAAGCACCACGATGGCTGGTCGCTGGAGGACCATGGCGGCGAGCTGGTGGAGACGGAGACCATCTCGGTGGCCTCTGGCCGGCCGATGGAGGACATCGCCGCCGGCCAGGGCAAGGGGCCGACCAAGTTCATGACCGGCAAGGGCCGGGCCAGCGGCAAGAACGTCTGGCAGTCCAACCGCGCCAGCGCCGAGGACCCGGTCGGCCGGCGCAGCGCGCCGTTGAAGTCCGCGCCGGCGCCGAAGGTGAAGGCCCCGCCGCCCCTGCGGGCCGCGGCCCTGCCGGGCTTCGTGCCGCCGCAGCTGGCGCAGTCGGTGGACCGCCCGCCGCCCGGCGCCGGCTGGGGCCACGAGATCAAGTTCGACGGCTATCGGCTGCAGCTGCGGGTCGAAGCCGGTCAGGCCACCCTGAAAACCCGGGCGGGCCTGGACTGGACGGCCAAGTTCCGCGCCATCGCCGCGGACGGCGTGGCCCTGCCCGACGGCATCTACGACGGCGAGGCCTGCGCCCTGGACGCGGCCGGCTCGCCCGACTTTCCGGCCCTGCAGGCGGCCCTGTCGGACGGCAAGACCGACGACCTGGTGTTCTTCGTCTTCGACGCCCTGTTCCTTGCGGGCGAGGACCTGCGCAACCTGCCGCTGGCCGAGCGCAAGACGCGGCTCAAAGCGGTCGTGGCGAAGGCGGGCAAGCGGCTGGAAAAGCGCATCCGCTACGTCGACCACTTCGAGACCGCCGGCGATGCGGTGCTGCAGTCGGCCTGCCGCATGTCGCTGGAGGGGATCGTCTCCAAGCGGCTGGACGCCCCCTACCGATCGGGCCGCGGCGACGCCTGGCAGAAGTCCAAGTGCCGCGCCGGCCATGAAGTGGTGATCGGCGGCTGGAACGGCGAGGCCGGCCAGCTGCGCTCGCTGCTGGTGGGCGTCCACCGGGGCGACAAGCTGGTCTATGTGGGCAAGGTCGGCACGGGCTTCGGCCGCGACATGGTGGGCCGCGTGCTGCCGCGGCTGCAGAAGGTCGAGGCCGACGCCAGCCCGTTCAGCGGCCCGGGCGCGCCGCGCAAGGCGGAGAACCTGCACTGGGCGCGTCCGGAGCTGGTGGCCGAGATCGAGTTTGCCGGCTTCACGGCGTCAGGCATGGTGCGGCAGGGCGCGTTCAAGGGGCTGCGCGAAGACAAGCCCGCGCGCGAGGTGGAGGCCGAGACGCCGCAGCCGGTCGAAAAGGCGCAACTGGCGACCCCGAAGCCGACCGCTGCCCCGGCCCGCAAGGCCGCGGCCGGCGGCAACGCCGTCATGGGCGTCACCATCTCCAGCCCCGATAAGGCGTTGTGGCCCGACGACGGCGCCGGCCAGCCGGTGACCAAGCTGGAGCTCGCCAGCTACCTCGAGGCGGTGGGTCCCTGGATGATGCAGCACCTCAAGGGCCGGCCCTGCTCGATCATCCGCGTCCCCGACGGCATCGGCGGCGAGCGGTTCTTCCAGCGCCACGCCGGCAAGGGCTCCTCGGCCCTGCTCACGGAGGTGAAGGTGTTCGGCGACCACAAGCCCTACCTGCAGGTCGACCGCATCGAGGCGCTGGCCGCCCTGGCCCAGATCGCTGCGACCGAGTTCCACCCGTGGAACTGCCAGCCCTTCCAGCCCGAGGTTCCCGGCCGCCTGGTCTTCGACCTGGACCCCGACGAGGAGATCCCCTTCGAGCGGGTGATCGAGGGGGCCAAGGCGGTCAAGGAACGGATCGAGGCGCTGGGGCTGGTGGCCTTCTGCAAGACCACCGGCGGCAAGGGCCTGCACGTGGTCACGCCCCTGGCGGACGGGAAGGGCAAGACCGACTGGCCCACCGCCAAGAAGTTCGCCCAGGACGTCTGCCTGGCGATCGCGGCCGATGCGCCGGACCGCTACGTCGTCAACATGGCCAAGGCCAAGCGGGTGGGCCGGATCTTCCTCGACTATCTGCGCAACGACCGCATGTCGACGGCGGTGGCGCCGCTCTCGCCGCGGGCGCGGCCGGGCGCGCCGGTGTCGTTCCCGCTGACCTGGAGCCAGGTGAAGAAGGGCCTGGACCCCAAGGTCTGGACGATCCGCACCGCTCCGGCGCTGCTCAAGAAGACCCGGGCCTGGGCCGACTATTGCGACGCCGAGCGGCCGCTGACCGACGCCATCGCCCGCCTCAAGCGGAGCTGAACCCTTCGTTTTGCGAGCCGTTTCAACGGCCTCCAAGACGAGGGAACCTGTCATGCCCGTCCCGCCCGGCCTCGCCAAGCCGCACCGCATCCTGGCCCTGATCCCGGTGGTCGCCGCCGCGATCTTCGTGTTCGGCTCCCTGGGCCTGGCCCTGACCCACCTGTCCGCCAACGGCCCCGGCCCCAAGGCGAACGCGCCCCAGAGCCAGATCGCCAGCGGCCAGACCCCGCCCGACCGCGGTCCCTACACCAGCCCCACAGCGCCGCGGTCGTAGGCCGTCAGAAACCGGGCTGCCGCCCGCTGTGCGCCTCAGCCGTCGTAGCCGTCCACGAGGTAGACCCGGCTGGTGGAGGTGGCTTCGCGGATCGGCAGGATGGCCAGGTATTCGGGCGAACTGCGCCAGGCGCGCGCGGCCTCGCGGCTCGCAAAGCGCAGCACCACCAGCCTCTCGGGCGGCGACGGCCCGTCGACCGGCTCCGGCGCCCCGCCGCGCACCACATAGGCCCCGCCGTACTGCGCCAGGATCGCCGGCACCTGTTGCGAATAGGTCTGGAAGCGTTCCGGATCGTGGACGGCGATCTCGTTGATCACATAGGCGGCCATGGATCCTCCAGGTTGCAGGCGTAGCGTTCGAGGTTCGGGATAGTCGGCGCCGCCGCCGGACACAATCGCGCAACACGGCCTCGCTAGGCAGACCGGAAGTTCGAAAAAGCGCGTGCGCCCAGGTACGACCTATGGGGGAAACCATGATCCGTCGCCCGCTGCTCGCCGGCCTCCTCGGCCTGGCCGCCCTGGTCGCCCCCGCCGCCAGCCTCGCCCAGATGGCCCCGCCGATCGGCGAGCCGCAGGTGCTGAAGATCCGCCAGGGCGCGCTGAAGGGCGTGGTGAAGGACGGCGTCGCCTATGACCTGGGCATCCCCTTCGCCCCGCCGCCGGTGGGCGACCTGCGCTGGCGCCCGCCGGGCGCGCCACCCAGTTGGACCGGAGAGCGCGATGCCGCCAAGCCGGGCGCAAGCTGCCAGGCGGTGGAGGACTGCCTCTACCTCAATGTCGTGCGGCCGGCCGACGCCAAGCCCGGCGCGAAACTGCCCGTCCTGGTCTGGATCCACGGCAGCGCCTTCGTGGTGGGCCAGGGCCTGGGCGCCTTCGGGGCCGACACCGAGGGGACGTCGTTCGCCCACAAGGGCGTGGTGGTGGTCAGCGCCAACTACCGGCTCGGGCGCGCGGGCTGGTTCGCGCATCCCGCCCTGACCCGGGAAGGCGGCCTGACCGCCAACTACGGCAATATGGACCAGGTCGCGGCCCTGAAATGGGTCAAGGCCAATATCGCCAGCTTCGGCGGCGACCCGGCCAAGGTGACGGTGGCCGGCGAGAGCGCGGGCGGCATGGCGATCCTCCAGATGATGGTCTCGCCGCAGACCAAGGGCCTGTTCGCCCGGGCGGTGGTGGAATCCGCCTTCCCCCGCATCCCGCCGATCCCCCTGGCCGTGGCTGAGGCGAACGGGGTGAAGTTGGCGGAGGCCGCCGGCGTCACCGGGCTCGACGCCGCGGCGGCGGCGGCCCTGCGCAAGCTGCCGACGAGCGCCCTGGCCGGGCCCCGCGCCGCGCTCGGCTCACCGACCCGGCCGTTCCCGGTCCTGGACGGCAAGCTCTATGCCGAGCCGGCGATGGCGGGCTTCGAGGCCGGCCGCGAGGCGAAGATCCCGCTGATCATCGGCGGCAACGCCAACGAGGCCAGCCTGACCCGGCCGCAGCCGGCGATGCTCGACGCCCTGCCTGCCGAGCGGCAGGCCGCCGTCCTGCAGCTCTTCGATCCGCAAGGCGGCGGCGACAAGGCCCGCGCGGTCAACAACCTGGTCACCGTCAAGACCATGACCGAACCCGACCGCGCCATCGCCCGCCTGCACGCCGCCCACGGCGCCCCCACCTGGGCCTACTATTTCTCCTACGTCCCGGCGGCCGAGGCGGCCCGCAAGCCCTTCGGCGCGGGCCACACCGACGAGGTGAAGTACGTCTTCGGCGCGCCAACGGCGCCGGCCGCCTTCGCGCCAGCGGACCAGGCGCTCTCCGACGCCATGAACGGCGCCTGGGCGGGGTTCGCGAAGACTGGAACCCCCGACAGCGCCGGCGGCGTGACCTGGCCGAAGTTCGACGCCGCCCGCGAGGCCGAGATGGAATTCGGCGCCGACGGCCCGAAGGTCCGCGAGCACCTCCTCAAGGCCTGGCGGGATTTCGTGGAGCCCGCCGCGACCGGCCCCGCCAGCCGCTGAGCGCTTCTCCTCACCCGTCGGGGGAGGAGAAATTGCGTCCTCAGGCGCGTTTGCGGGCCGGGGACTTGCGGGCCGCAGGCTTCTTCTCGGCCTCCGCCTTCCGGGCCGCCGGCTTGCGCGCCGGGGCCTTGCGCCGCTCGCCGCCGCCCTGGCCCAGGCTGCGCTTCAGGGCCTCCATCAGGTCGATGACCTCGGCCTCGCGCGGCTCCTCGACCCGGGCGATCTTGTGGCCCTTCTCCTTCTCGGCGATCAGGGCGCGCAGGGCGTCCTCGTAGCGGTCGTTGAACTGCGACGGATCGAACGGCCCCTCCTGCTGCTCGATGATCCGTGCGGCGATGTCGACCATGGCCTTCGGCGGCTTCTCCTCCGGGATGCGGTCGAAGAAGTCGGCGGCGTCGCGCACCTCGCGGTTCGAGCGCAGGGAATAGGTCACGATCCCCTTGCCGCGCGGCTCCAGCGCCATCAGCCGCTCGCGCTGGTGCATGACCAGCCGGCCCAGGGCGATCTTGCCGGCCGACTTCATCGCCTCGCGGATGACGCTGAACGCCTCCACCGCCATGTCGCCGTCGGGGGTCAGGAAATAGGGGTCGTTCCAGTAGAGCCGGTCGATCTCGTCCTCGTCCACGAACCGCTCGATGTCGAGGGTGCGGGTGGTCTCCAGGCGGACGTTGCGGATCTCCTCGTCGGTGACCACCACATAGTGGCCCTTCTCCACCTCGTAGCCCTTGACGATGTCGGCGCGGTCCACCGGCCCGGTCTCCGGGTCCGTGGGGATCATCCGGATGCGGTTGTTGGTCTGCTTGTGCAGCATGTTGAAGCTGATGTCGCCGGTGCGGGCGGTGGCGGTGTAGAGCGCCACCGGGCAGCTGACGAGCGAGAGACGCAGGTAGCCCTGCCAGGTCGGACGGGTGGCCATGGGAGACTCCGGGTTCGCCGACTCAACGCGGGCATGGCGGAGTCAGTTCGGCGCTACTTCAGCTGCATCCGCGGTAGGGCTAGTGCCTGGTGGGCGTCCAGCTGGGACTTGCGGAAGTGGGTGCGCACGCCGCTGGGCGAGCCGAACTCCATGAGCTGGTCGCTCTTGGGGTCGTAGGCGGGCCACGCCTCGCTGCCGCAGGTGGGGACACTGGTCTTGGCGAAGCTGACCCAGCAGGCGTGCATCAGGCGCGCCATGGCCTTGTCCTCGTCGGTGACCACGCTCATCGGCGTGCGCCGCCCCCAGTATTCCCAGACGTACTGGATCTCCGCCCCATGCGAGGCGCGGGTCATCATCGGGCGGAAGCGGCCGCCGACGTAGGAGAAGTAGTAGAGCCAGGCCGGCTTGCCGCCTGACGCCTGGGCCGCCACCCAGCGCGCCGGGCCGCCCATGACCCGGTCGGTGAACAGCGCCCGGGCGTAGGCGTCGCTGTCGGCCACGACCTCAGGCGGATAGGCGCCCTTGACGTAGTCGCCGCCCAGCCAGGCGACCTGGTCCGGTCCCTTCTTATCGCGCCCCAGCAGCGCATCCTCGCCGGAGTTGGAGCCGATGATCAGCGGCACGTCCGGGACATGGCCACGCGCGAAGGCCTGGGTGGCGGTCTCGGTCATCAGCTTGCCGTCGACGAAGGGATCGTATTCGGCGTCGATGCCGACCAGCTGGTCCACCGGCAGGGCGCGCAGGTCCGCGGCCGTGGCGCCCTCGGGCACGCCGAGCTTCTGCAGGGCTGCGGCGCCGGCCTTCTCCTGTTCGGCCAGGGTGACCGGCTTGAACCAGCCGAGCCCGGATTCGACGATGGCCTTGTGGTAGAGCCCGCGCGCCGCCGGCGTCGCCAGCAGCGCCAGCACGCTTTCGCCGCCCGCGCTCTCGCCGAAGATGGTGACGTTCTTCGGGTCGCCCCCGAAGGCGGCGATGTTGCGCTGGACCCACTTCAGCGCCGCGATCTGGTCCATGAGCCCGAAGTTTCCGGTGGGCTCCTCCCCCGCCGCCTTGGTCAGCGCCGGATGGGCGAAATAGCCGAGGGCCCCAAGGCGGTAGTTGAAGGTCACCACCACCACCCCGTCGCGGGCGAAGTTCTGGCCGTCGAAGACCCAGCCGGCGCCTGTGCGGTGCCCGCCGCCGTGCAGCCAGACCATCACCGGCGCCGCGCCCTTCCCCGCCTTCAGCGCGGCCTTCGGCGCAAAGACGTTCAGCTGCAGGCAGTCCTCGGACATCGCGCCGTTGGCGCCGCCGAGGTTGGGCGTGCCATCCGGGTGCATCGGCTGCGGGCACGACGGCCCAGGCAGGGCCGTGAGCCGCGGCGCTGACCAGGGCGCCACCGGCTGCGGCGGGCGCCAGCGCAGCGGGCCCACCGGCGGGGCGGCATAGGGGATGTCGCGGAAGACATCGGCGTTCTCGTGCTCGATGCCGATGATCGGCCCGGCCTCGATCTGCACGCGCACCGGGGGCGGCAGGGGAGCGTCGGTCGGCGTCTGGGCCGCGGCCGCGCGCGCCAGCGCCAACACCGCCGCCAGGGCCAAGGCCATCCGCCGCATCGCAATCTCCCGGCTGCGGCCCGCGTATACCGCCATGCGAACCTTTCCTGTCCTTAACTTGCCACAGCCGGAAGTTGCGGCCTAGCTTCCCCGCGGCGACTGGGGGGTCGTCGCCGGGGGATTGTCTCTTTGCGTAAGCGTCTTCTGTTGTGCGCCGCCGCGGCGCTGGCCGCGCCGGTCGCCCCCGCGTTCGCCCAGCCTCCGGCCAAGCCCGCGCCCAAGCCGCCGGCCGCCGCGCCCGTCAAGCCCGCTGGCGCCACCGTCGAGGGGATCACGGTCAACGGGACCGCGCCGCCGGTCCGCACGTCCATCGACCGCAAGAGCTACAGCGTCACCAGCGACCTGCAGGCGACCACCGGCTCGATCAGCGACGCCCTGCGCAACATACCGTCGGTGGAGGTGGACCTGCAGGGCAATGTCAGCCTGCGCGGCGACCAGAACGTCACCATCATGATCGACGGCAAGCCCTCCGGCCTGTTCCGCGGCGAGGGCAAGGGCCAAGCGCTGCAGAGCCTGCCCGCCGACCAGATCGAGCGGGTGGAGGTGATCACCAATCCTTCGGCCGAGTTCAAGCCGGAGGGGACCGCCGGCATCATCAACCTGATCACCAAGAAGACCCACAAGGCCGGGGTCACCGGCTCGATGCGCGCCAACATCGGGACCGACAGCCGCGGCAATGGCGGCATCAGCGCCGCCTACGCCAGCAAGCAGATCACCCTCTCCGGCGACGCCAGCTACCGGCGCGACACCTTCCGCCAGGTGTTCGACGACACGCGCGCCACCTTCGACCCGGCGCTGGGCGGCTTCCGTAGCCTCAGCGACGTGACTCGCAGCCGCGGCAAGGTGGACATCGTCACCGGCCGCACGGGCCTCGACTTCGACCCCGACGCCAAGACCCATGCGGGCGCGCAGCTGCGCTACCAGGGCGTCGACTTCCACAACAGCTTCGTCGAGACCGTCGACCGGACCCTGCCCAGCGGGGCGCCGGACACCAGCTACCTGCGCACCGGCGGCATCAGCCAGCGGCGGCGCGACGTCGAGGGCACCGCCAGCTACAGCTACAAGTTCGGCGACGACCACGAGTTCAGCGCCAGCGCCACCGAGGAGTGGCAGACCGACCACCGCGACCGGCCGGCGCTGTACCGCTTCTCCGACCCGGCCGTGCCGAACGCCTATGACGAGAACAAGGTGCACAACACCTTCTGGCGCACCGAGGCCAAGGCCTCCTATTCCACGCCGCTGCCCGGCCAGGCCAAGCTGAAGCTGGGCTATGAGTTCGACGAGGACGACAACGACTACGGCAACTCCGGCGTCCGCGGCCCCAGCGCGGTCCTGGCCAGCCCGGATCCCAGCCTGACGAACCTCTTCAACTTCGACCAGACGATCCACTCGGTCTGGACGACCTACGAGAAGCCGTTCGGCGACCTGACGGTGCTTGCGGGCCTGCGGCTGGAGGCGGTGCGCATCGACCTGGACCAGATCACCCAGTCGGTGCGGGCCAGTAACGACTACGACCGGGCCTACCCGTCGCTGCACCTGGCCTACAAGCTCACCGACGCCCAGCAGCTCACCGCCAGCGCCAGCCGCCGGGTGCAGCGCCCGCAGCCCTACGACTTCAACCCGTTCCTGCAGTACCTGGACCCGCAGAACTACCGGCAGGGCAACCCGAACCTGAAGCCGCAGCAGACCGACAGTTACGAGCTGGGCTACCAGTACCGCAAGAACGGCACGATCCTGCTGGCCACCGCCTACTACCGCGACGGCAAGGACGCGGTGAACGACGTCACCCGGGACCTGGGCGCCGGCGCCTTCCTGACCACCCGGGCCAATATCGGCAGCTTCCGGACGGCCGGGCTGGAGCTGGTGGCCAACGGGCGCCTGCCGCACCGGCTGAGCTACAACCTCAGCAGCAATTTCCTGTGGAACGAGATCGACGGCTCCGGCCTCGGTTTCGGGTCCAGCGACCGCTCTGGCTATAGCGTCTCCGGCCGCGCCTCTCTGAACTGGCAAGCCACGTCCAAAGACTTCTTCCAGGTCAGCGGCTTCGTGAACGGCCGGCGGCTGACGCCCCAGGGCTACGCCAAGCCCTATGGCATGCTGAACCTGGGCTATCGCCACAAGCTGGACGAGCGGCTGTCGTTCGTGATGACGGTGCAGGACGCGGCCAAGACCTTCCACGACTATCGGGTCATCGACACGCCGGCGCTGAAGGACGTGGTCCGCGCGCACGGCAACTTCCGCGGCGTCTATGTCGGCTTCAGCTACGCCTTCGGCGGCGGCAGGCCCAAGGACCCCGGCTTCGACTTCGGCCAGGGCGGCGGTCCGCCGAGCTGACGAGCAGGCAGGGCTTGCTGCGTCAGTTTACTTCTGTAATCTCCGAATGGATTACGTTTGTCATTCGGAGTTGGCGATGGCGCGCCTCGTGTTCCTGCTGCCGCTGCTGCTGGCGGCCGAGGGGCCCGCCCTGGCGGAGCCCGCCGCCAAGCCGCCGGCGGTCGGCAAGACAGTCGAAGGCGTGACGGTCACGGCCGCGCCGCAGCAGGGCCTTAGGACCGGCATCGACCGCCGCAGCTACGGCATCACCAACGACCTGCAGACCACCACCGGTTCGATCGGGGACGCGCTGCGCAACATCCCGTCGGTCGAGGTGGACGTACAGGGTGGCCTCAGCCTGCGCGGCGACCCCAACGTCACCATCATGATCGACGGCAAGCCCTCCGGCCTGTTCAAGGGCGACGGCCGGGGGCTGGCGTTGCAGAACCTGCCCGCCGACCAGTTCGAGCGGGTGGAGGTGATCACCAACCCCTCGGCCGAGTTCAAGCCGGACGGGTCTGGGGGAATCATCAACCTGATCAGCAAGAAGGGGCGGCGGGCCGGCTATTCGGGGTCGATCCGGGCGAACCTGGGCAGCGAGGCCCGCTACAACGGCGGCGCAAGCGGGGCCTACAACTCCGGCAAACTCAGCCTCTCGGCCGACGTCAGCCTGCGCCATGACCCGCAGAAATTCGACATCACGCGCGCCGGGGTCGCGGCCACGGCCGGCGGCGGCCACGACGTCAGCGCCTACCGCCTGGCCCAGCGCGGCCAGGGCCATATCCTCAGCGCCCACGCCGCCGCCGACTACGACCTGGACCCGAAGACACGCATCGGGGCCGAGGCGCGGGCGAGCCGCATGCAGATCGACATCGACAGCTTCGAGCGCCAGACCGACGTGGACGACGCCGGCGGCCTGCTCCGCGCCTATGAGCGCAGGGCGCCGAACCCGCTGCGCCTCACCAACACCGAGGGCGCGCTCAGCTACCGCCACGACTTCGCCGGCGACGGCCACCAGCTGACGCTGAACCTCAGCCGCGAACGGACCGATTTCGACAACCGGCGGGACGCGCGGGTGGAGACTCTCGTGCCCGCGAGCCTGGTCTTCGAGGACCTGGACTACGAGACCCGGCGCGACGAGACCGAGTTCAAGACGGACTATGTCCGGCCCCTGGGCGAGGCGGCCAAGTTGAAGCTGGGCTACGACCTCACCGACGAGGACTTCGTGTGGAACAAGGTCGGCGCGCGCGGCCCGGCGCCGGACGCGTTGCGGCTGGATCCGGCCCTGGTCGACCGGTTCCGCTACGGGCAACTCAGCCACGCGGTCTACGGCTCCTACGAGCGCGGCCTCGGCGATCTCACCGTCCAGGCCGGCCTGCGGCTGGAGGCGGTGCGCCTGACCTTCGACCAGGTGACGCTGGGGACGCGCAGCCGCCGCCACACCTTCGACGCCTACCCGACCCTGCACCTGGCCTACCGCCTCGACGACACCCAGCGCCTGACCGCCAGCTACAGCCGCCGCATCGTGCGGCCGCGGCCGGAGGACCTGGATCCGTTCCTGCAGTATGTGGACGCCTCGCAGGTCCGCCAGGGCGACACCCATCTGAAGCCACAGCTGACCGACAGCTACGAGGCGGCCTACGAGTATCGCAAGGGCCAGACCTACTACCTCGCCACGCTCGCCTATCGCGACACCCGCCACCTGGTGACCAATGTGATCAGCAGCGTCGGCGACGGGGTGTTCCTGACCAGCCGTCGGAACCTGGGGCAGCGCCAGAGCCTGGTGCTGGAGCTGGTGGCCAACGGGCGCCTTACCACCCAACTGACCTACAACCTGAGCAGCACCATCGCGTACAACCGCATCGACGCGGCCAATCTGGGTTTCCAGGACCGCCGCCATGGGGCCTCGGTGGGGGGCCGGGCCACGCTCAATTGGCAGGCCACGCGCCGCGACCTGGTCCAGGCCAACGGCAGCCTCTACGCCCGCCAGCTGCAGCCGCAGGGCCACCAGCGGGCGGCGGGCATCCTGAACCTGGGTTATCGCCACAAGGTGACCGACGACCTCGCCATCCTCGTCACGGCCAACGATGTGCTGGACAGCACGCACGGCGGGACCGTCCTGGACACCCCTGCCTTGCAGCAGCGCTCGACCTTTCGCGGCAATGTGCGATCGGTCTTCGTCGGCGCGGTCTGGAGCTTCGGCGGCGCAGGCAAGCGCAAGCCCGAGCCCGCCTTCGAGTTCGGCGCCGGCGGCGGCCCGCCGAGCTGAGGCGCCAAGAAAAAAACACCACCGCCTAACCCCGTCCGTCCCGCCCCTGCGTAGCTCGTGATGCAAGGTCCAGGGAGCGAACGGCATGACGATGGAAAGACAGGCGGCGTCGGTGCGGCGGCGGGCGGTTCTGGCGATGGCGGTCTCGGTGCTCGCCCTGGCGGGCTCGGCCCGCGCCCAGGACGGCTACGGCCTGGTCGACCTCGCCGTGGTGGACCGCGACACCGGCCAGGCGCTGCAGGTCTGGCGGCATGGCGGACGGCTGTTCGTGGCCGGCCATCCGGGCGCGCGCTACGGCCTGCGGGTCACCAACCATACCGGCGGGCGCGTGCTGGTGGTGATGTCGGTGGATGGCGTCAACATCCTGACCGGCCAGACCGCCGACTACGGCCAGACCGGCTACGTCTTCGGGCCCTACGAGTCGTACGACGTGACCGGGTGGCGCAAGTCCGACAGCGAGGTCGCGGCCTTCACCTTCGCATCGCTCTCGAACTCCTACGCCGCCCGCACCGGACGCCCGGCGGACGTCGGCGTCATCGGGGTCGCCGCGTTCCGGGAACGCGTCGTTCAGCCGGTCGCCCCGCTGGCGGCCTCTCGGATACCAGTCCCGGCGCCACCGGCCACTACGTCCCCGCCCACGACCTCGGACCGCAACAGCCTCTCGGAGGTTGTCGTTACGGGCCAGCGGCGCGCGGCGCCCGCGCGGGAAGCCGAGCCGGCCGAGCGGTCAGCGGAAAAGCTGGGCACTGGCCATGGCGCCCGGGAATGGTCGGTGGTGACGAATGTGCCCTTCGAACGCGCGACGCGGTACCCGCAGTTCATCACGCGCATCGAGTACGACACCTACGACAACCTGGTCGCCAGCGGCGTCATCCAGCCCCGCTGGGATCGCGGCGCGCCGCCACGGCCGTTCCCGGGAAACCCGCCCCGCTACGTCCCCGACCCGCCGGGCGGCCGCTAGGCGTTTGCGCTGCGCGCCGTGCAACAGCTAGGCTTGGCCTCGATGGAGCCGGAACCGGCGGACGATGCTGCCCTGCTGCGCGCGCACGCCGCCGGCGATCCGCAGGCCTTCGCACGGCTCTACGACCGCTACGACCGGGCCTGCTTCCAGTTCATCCGCCGGCTGCTGGGCGCGGCGCACGGCGAGGCGGCCGAGGACGTGCACCAGGAGACCTGGATCGCCATTTCCCGCAGCGCCGGGGCCTTCGATCCCACGCGCTCCAGCTTTGCCGCCTGGCTGTTCTCCATCGCCCGCAACAAGGTGTTCGACCACTTCCGCCGTCAGCGGGTGGCGATCCTGGCCTCGGCGCAGGACGACGCAGCCCTGGCGGTTCCGGACCCCGGCCAGACGCCCCTGGAACAGGTGCAGTCGCGCGAGCTGGCGCAGGAGATCGTCAATGCCGTGGAGGCCTTGCCGCTGGAACAGCGCGGCGTCTTCGTGATGTTCGCCCAGGCCGGGCTGTCGCTCGAGGAGATCGCCCAGGCCACGGGCGTGGCGGTGGAAACCGCGAAGAGCCGGTTGCGCTATGCGCGCGCCAAGTTGAGACAATCGCTGGCGGGGGAGAGGTCCGCCCATGTCTGACGCCACGCCCGATCCGACGGACAAGGCCTATGCCGAGGCCGAAGCCATGTTGAGCGACGACGCCGCGCGGGCCGCCCGCCGGGCGCGCGTCCTGGCGGCCGTCGCCCAGGAGCCGGCGACCGCCCCGCCGCCGCGCGCTCGCCGCAGCGCCTGGCGGCACAGCGGATGGCTGGCGGCGGCCAGCGTGGCGGGGCTCAGCGTTCTGGTGGCGATCCAGATGCGCGCGCCGGTCACTGCCCCCGCGCCTCCGGCCCCGGCGGTATCGCCGGCGGCCGTGAGTCCGTCGCAAACGGCGGCGCCGCCCACGCCGACCATGAGCGCGCCCGTCCGGCCCACGGCGCAGTCGCCGCGGTCCAGGCCTAGCGCGCCGCGCGCCGAACCCCCGCCCGCGGCTCCGTCCGCGCCGGCCCCACCGCCGCCTGTCGCCATGGCCCCCGCGCCTGCGCCGCCGCCGACGAACGAGGTCAATGAGATGGTCGCCACGGGGTCGCGTCGGGAGGCGCCCCCGGGCGGCGCGCAGCGGGCGAGCCGGGCGATGGCGGCCGAGAAGGCCTCGGCGGATACGGACAACCGGATCGCGAAGTTGCTCGCCGCCGCCCTGGCCGGGCGCACCGGCGAGGTGCGGTCCCTGCTCGCCGCCGGCGTCCCCGTCGACGCGCCGGACGAGGCCGGGGAGACGGCTCTGATGAAGAGCATCGAGGGCAAGCATCCCGTCGTGGCTGAGCTCCTGCGACGCCACGGCGCCGACCTGGATCTCAGGAACCACGCTGGGGTTTCAGCCCGCGACATGGCGGCGGCGGTTGGCGACCCGCAGCTGGACAAGGCTCTCGACCTGGACCGCTGAGGCGCGATCTCTTGCAGACCTGCCTCCCCCGCTTCGCAGGGGAGGTCGTCCGCAGGCCTCAGTGGAAATCCCGGCTGCGGATCAGGCGGCCGGTGACCTTGGAGCGGGCGGCGATGGGGGCCTGGTCCTCGCGCAGCTCGCCCAGGCGGTGGGAGAGGTCGGTGAAGCGTTCGGCCACCACGTGGACCACGCCGCTCTCGCTCTGCACCTGGCCGTGGACGATCAGGAACGAGGCGCTCATCACCAGCCGGCGGTTGGCCTCGAAGGCGTCGCGCCAGACGATGATGTTGGCGATGCCGGTCTCGTCCTCCAGGGTCATGAACACCACGCCCTTGGCGGTGCCCGGCCGCTGGCGGACCAGCACCAGGCCGCCCACCGACAGGCGCGCGCGGTCGCGGGCGGGGACCAGGGCCGCGCAGGTTACCACCCGCTGGCGCGCCAGTTCCTCGCGGAAGAAGCTGGCCGGGTGGGCCTTCAGCGACAGGCTGGTGGTGCGGTAGTCCTCGGCCACGTTCTGCGGCAGGCTCATGAACGGCAGCGGCACCTGGGCCTCCTTCAGGCTCTGGCGCAGCAGCAGCGGCGCGGCGGTCTCGGCGCCCTGTTCGCTGGCCAGGCCCTTCACGGCCCACAGGGCGTCGCGGCGCGTGTAGCCCAGGCTTGAGAAGGCGTCGGCCTCGGCCAGCAGCTCCAGGGCCCGACGGCCGAGCCGCGCCTGGCGGGCGAAGTCCTCGATGGTGCGCGCGCCCGCCGCCCGCGCCGCCATCAGCGCCTCGGCGTCGGCCTGCCGGAACCCCTTGATCTGGCGCAGGCCCAGGCGGACCGGGCGCAGCTTCTCGCGCGGATCGTCCTTGGCCTCCAGGGTGCAGTCCCAGTCGCTGAAGCCGGCGTCCGGCGGGCGCACCTCCACCCCGTGTTGGCGTGCGTCGCGGACCAGCTGGGCCGGCTGGTAGAAGCCCATCGGCTGGCTGTTGAGCAGCCCCACCAGGAAGGCGTCCGGGTGGTGCTTCTTCACCCAGGCCGAGGCGTAGACCAGGATCGCGAAACTGATCGCGTGGCTCTCCGGGAAGCCGTAGGAGCCGAAGCCCTCGATCTGCTTGAAGCAGCGCTCGGCGAAGGCGGCGTCGTAGCCGCGCCGCACCATGCCCTCGACGAACTTGCGCCCGTAGTCGCCCACCGTGCCCATGTTGCGGAAGGTGGCCATGGAGCGGCGCAGGCCGTCGGCGTCGTTGTCGCTGAACTCGGCGCCCACGATCGCCACCCGCATGGCCTGTTCCTGGAACAGCGGCACGCCCAGGGTCTTGCCCAGGATCTGCTTGAGTTCGTCCTTCGGATAGGCCGGCCCCGGCTGCGGATAGGTCACCGGCTCGATCTTGTTCCGCCGCTTCAGATAGGGATGGACCATGTCGCCCTGGATCGGGCCCGGCCGCACGATCGCCACCTCGATCACCAGGTCGTAGAACTTGCGCGGCTTCAGGCGCGGCAGCATCGACATCTGCGCCCGGCTCTCCACCTGGAAGACGCCCACGGAATCGGCCTCGCAGAGCATGTCGTAGACCGCTTCATCGCCCTGCGGGATGTGGGCCACGTCCGTCACGATCGTCCCGTCGGCGAGCGGCGGCAGGAGGGCGAAGCTCTTGCGCAGGGCCGACAGCATGCCCAGCGCCAGCACGTCCACCTTCATCAGGCCCAGGGCGTCGATGTCGTCCTTGTCCCACTCGATGAAGGTGCGCTTCTCCATGGCCGCGTTGCCGATGGGGACCGTTTCGTCCAGCCGCCGCTGGGTCAGCACATAGCCGCCCACGTGCTGCGACAGGTGGCGCGGGAAGCCCAGCAGCTCCTGGGCCAGGGCGGTGGCGCGGCGGATTTCCGGGGCGTCGGGGTCCAGGCCGGTCTGGCGGATGTGGGCGTCCGGCACCCCGTCGCCGTAGCTGCCCCAGACCGTGTTCGCGAGCGCGGCGGTGATGTCCTCGGTCAACCCAAGGGCCTTGCCCACCTGGCGGATCGCCATGCGCGGGCGATAGTGGATGACGGTGGCGACGATGGCGGCGCGATGGCGGCCGTAGCGCTCGTAGACGTACTGCATCACCTCCTCGCGCCGCTCGTGCTCGAAGTCGACGTCGATGTCGGGCGGCTCGCCGCGCTTCTCGGAGATGAAGCGGGAGAACAGCAGGTCCTGGTCCTCCTTGGTGGGGTCGACCGCGGTGATGCCCAGGCAGAAGCAGACGCAGGAATTGGCCGCCGAGCCGCGGCCCTGGCAGAGGATATTCTGCTCGCGCGCCCAGCGCACGATGTCGTGCACCGTGAGGAAGTAGTT
>Ga0136846_1232247_pt1 | contig 21513 bp, 15 predicted proteins | sample HopSoiMetagenom2_FD_96841 | JGI IMG/M metagenome (GOLD analysis project Ga0136846, IMG submission 96841) | Grasslands soil microbial communities from Hopland, California, USA - 2 Assembly 2016 (version 4) | ecosystem: Environmental > Terrestrial > Soil > Grasslands | place: USA: Hopland... | reverse complement strand
GAAATGGAACGCTCGTTCTTCACCACAATCGCTACCGGTCTGCTTGGCGTCGCCACCACCGTAGGAAGCCTGGGTTTCGTCTGGGCCGCTCCCAAGCTGCCACATCCGATCCCACCGCCCGCCGACGCGAATTGGCGCCTGCTCGAACCCATCACTTACGAAAACATCACCGTCTTTCCGGTAGTCTCCGGCGCCGGGCAGGACACCAGCGGCTTCCTCACCCTCGACGAAGGGCTTTCTCGCGGCGAAGTGCTGGTGACCGAACAAGGCGCTGCCGGGATGGCTCGCACTCGCGACGATGCGCGTCGCTTCGTCACTCCTTCTGCATCCGGCGCGTCGGTGAATCAACTTGTGCTGATCAACCGCAGCAAGCGCCCGCTTCTGCTGCTTGCCGGCGAGCTGGTCAGCGGCGGCAAACAGGATCGCATCATCGGCAAAGACCGCATCATTCCGGTAGGCGCGGAGCCGCTGCCTCTGGACGTTTTCTGCGTCGAGCACGGCCGCTGGTCCTCGGGATCGCAATTCGTGCAATCCAAAACCATCGTGCACCCCAGCGTCCGCGAACAAGCGGCCATCAAGCAGGATCAGAACGAAGTCTGGTCGGCAGTCACGAGGGGCTCGACGGCAAGAGCCGCGGAAGCAGGTCCGCGTCCCGTTCTTTCCACATCTGATCTGTCCGATGCCGTCAGCGCCGAGGCTCCCACGCAGTCTTATGACAAAATTTACAAATCGCATCGTGTGGGTGGCTCCATCGACAGCTTTGTGGAAGCCGTACAAACGCGCTTTGCCAAAGCGACCGCGCATCTCAAAGGCGAACAAGTAGTTGGCGTGATCGTGGCGTACGGCGGCGAGGTGGCCTGGAGCGACATCTTCGCATCCAACGATTTGTTCGATCAGTATTGGCCAAAGCTGCTGCGCAGCTATGCGGTGGAAGCACTGGCACGACCTGCATTGCGCGAAGTCGCCGCGACGAACGATGCGCGCGAATTTCTGCGCCACCTGAATGGCCGCGAGACGCAGGAAAGTGAGCCGGGCGTGTACCGCTGGCGCGAAATCAGCGAAGGCAAGCTCTCGCTGATCGAACTAGAGGCGCTGCAACCCAAACCCATGACGCTGCACCGTCTTCTCCTCCACCGCACCAGCTAGGGTCCACACGGTGGGCACCCACACGCAACGGCAAAATTCCCCACGAAATTGCACGCCTCGAATACCTTCCTGCAAACAAGAAGGATTTCGGTGGGGATGACAATGCCCGCCAGAAGCCAGGTAGTGTTCTAATTTGAATGGCTGGCGGACCTGAGTCCTATTTTGCGTGGGGTACGAATAGCGACAGCCCCAAGAGGACTGCACCGACCACAATCAGAAGAGCCCCGGCCTGAACGCTCTTTTCGCTGCCCTCGGTACGGAACCGTGTGTAAATGCCTACCAAAGCGAGCCCGGCAACAATCAGAACTGTTCCCATGATCGCGGGTAAATCGTTGATCGTCATTGCTTCCTCTTCGAGGGGGAATCTCCCCGAGGCTTGGATACTGAGCTATACGGGGAGACCAATGAAAAAGACTCGTGGGGGCCGCGTTCCCTCTGTCCGGACCTGTCGATTTCGGGTTGACTCCGGGAAGTCGCCAAAACGGAAGAGTTCCTGCTGGTACTTAACGTTACCGCTTAGCGCGTTTACCCGGACTTAACAGCGTTTTGGAACGATGGGAAGGCGTTCGCACTACGAGTAGACTCGATTGGTTTGCCACCAGGCGTGACAAGATCGAATCGATGCCTGCAGAAGTTTATGCGCCGGACGCCCGCACTACGTTGATTTTTCGCTCGGCGGAGGCGCGCAAAGCCGAAATGTACTCAAAGGCGAGCTCTGTCTGTTTGTGAACGTAGTCGATCCCCACAGGCTTTCCGTTTTCCAGTCCGGGGTGACAGAACTCCCAATCCATGTAGCCCTGGTATCCAGAGGCGACAAGCGCATCCACATACGCCGGATAGGCGACCGCTCTTCCCCAGAAATGCTCGTCAAAATAACCTCCGCCGACCAACTCAACACTTCCATCCGAGCGCTTCGCGAACTCCCCATTCATGTGCGAGTGAACTTGCAGGGCCCCGCTGCCCTTGACCATCTCATGAGCGTGTTCGGGTGAGTCCGCCTCGGGTTCAATGTTGATGTCCATGCACGCCTTGAACGACGGCGATCCGACCTCTTCAATTAGCGACAGAACATCCTGAAAGCGATTGACGACGTCAGGACCGTGATTCTGCATGGCCAACACAATGCCGTGATCCTCGGCCACTCGGCAAAGCTCACGCATGGACTGGACCACGAGCCCCCGTCGATCGCCTTTCCAAAACCCGTATTGGTTATAGCCGTATGTGTCGTCGTAAGTTGCCAAGCCATCGTGGAGGGTAATGCCGCGCCACGCGGCAAAGATCTTACAGATCGGGGAACCTAGATCGTGGGCGAGCTTGATGCATTCACGCACGTAGCAGATCATGGCTTCGCGCTGCACCGGCACTGGACTCGAAAGATCGCAGTTAGGAGATACTGCGCACAATTCGATCCCGACCTCCGCAGCCAGATCGCGCAATCGTTTCCGGTCATCGGCGGAAAGATCCATCGGCGCAGCGTGAGGCCGCTCCGTATCCAGTTCCAGTCCTTCCCAGCCTTGTTGTCTGGCCAGACGTACCAAACTAAAAACGTCCAAAGCCTGGCCGCGATACCACACTCCGCGGTACGTAATTCCGTACAATCCGATTTTCATGGCTGCCTCAGAAGAGAAAGGGTATCAAAGACCGGCCAACGCTGAAGCTTAACAGAACCGCACGGTCAGCTGCACGTCATGCGAGCTCGTTCTCCGTTTGCCTGGTGTGCCAAGGCGAGAAGCTGCATCCTGATACCAACTTGAACGCTTTAGATTGTTACTGGAAATTCCGTGAAGCGGTTACTGTCATCCCATTCTGAAATTCACGAGACTTCGATCTACACCTCTACCTTATCCTGATGCGAAAAGCAGGGCAGTTCGCCGAACAGACATTGAAATCGGCGCGAGCTCTTCGATTCGCCATGATTGCGACTCCACTAACGTCACGACTCTACTGCAAAGTTCGCGGTCAAGTCCCGAAGTCGGCTAACTGATAAAGTTGGTACCATGACTGGACTTGTCCGGTTAGCGCGTTTACCAGGACCTAGACCTTGTGAAGCGCCCCCAACAGAAGTCCAACAGTCTCACTCAATTCCAGTTGCCGCTGGGCGACTAGCTTGCAGTGCCGAAATAAACTTTTCGGAACTCGATACCCAGCCGAACACTGCTTCGATGGTGAGTAGCGAGGCCTCATGGTTGCTCCGGGGCAAGTCGCCACCGATCGGCTCGCCTGCACAGTCGGCCAGCAACACACACCGATAGTCGCGGAACATGGCATCTCGGATGGTTGAATCCACGCAAACGCTCGTCGTGCATCCGGTAACGACCAGATTGCGTACTCCGAGCTGCCGCAAAATGTTGTCGAGTTCTGTTTGGTAGAACCCGCTGAATCGATGCTTATAGAGCACGATATCTTCTGGCCGAGGGCTAAGTTCCTTAATAATGTCCGTGTTCCACGTGTCGCGAATTAGAAATCGTCCCTCCCCACCATCTGGTGCAATGCAGGACTGGCCGACACCGAAATGGAGGTGACGTACACGGTTAGGAGAGTCCGTGTCTCCAAGATCCGATAAATCAGGCTTGAACCCCATCTTCAGATAAACGACTTTGATTCTAGCCTCGTGTGCAGCGGAAAGCGCCTTGCGCATCGGACACACGGCTCTTTGAACCGCTGAAATGTTGATTCCCGCACGGTCAAACAATCCACCAAGCGAACAAAAGTCATTCTGCATATCGATCACGATCACCGCTGTCTGTGCGGTTTCGATCGCGATCGGACTGGGTTTAGCCTCAATCGTCGTTTTGCTAACCGCGCTCGCTCCCATACGACCCCCGTTTATACGTCTAGCAGGAAACTTTACACCAACAGCGCGCCATTGAATCGATCCCAGAATTCCGGACACCCGATTTCCACTTCTCCGGCGGATTTTTCACCGACTACGAGGTGGTAATGGATAATCAACGGAGATGAAGGGGGTCCGATGAAGCCGATTGGCATCGTCATTCTTGGTCTGTTCCTCATGGTGCCGTGTGCGGCGCTGAGCGACGACAGCGAAGCAGTCGTTCGCACTGCAATCCAGGCATTTTATAAGGCATTTGATGATGGTTTCGTGGGGCCGGCCGACTACGCGACGGAAGACTGGAACCACATCAATCCCTACGGAGGTCGCGATCGGGACCGTGAAGCAACACTCAAAAGCGTGCGTGAAGTACACAAAACGTTCCTGAAAGGGACAACCGATACGATCGAAAATATGGACATCCGATTTGCGACCCAGGACGTGGCAGTAGGAACTGTGACTAGCATCATGAGTCCCTTCACGTCGCCTGACGGAATAAAGCATGGCGCGGAGCGACACATCCGAACCTTCGTCGTCGTCAAGCGCAGAGGACGCTGGCTGATCATGCAAGATCACAACACAACGGTCGTCGAGTTACCCGCACGATAGGGAGATTGTCGCCATGCGCCATCGCGCGATTTTGGCCGTATCACGGGTATCCGAACTGTTGTAGCTTCTGGTTTGTCGGGTTACCGGACACGTGCTTTTGCCCGATTTTCATTTTTCCGGTAAGCGCGTTTACCAGGACTTGCCCTAGTAGCTAAAAAGGTTCCGAACAATAGGGTTTGTCGGTGACAGCGGCTAGCCTCGACATCTATGCTCCTACTTGGATAACGATGCGACAATCCATGAGGCTTAATGGATCGAACCGCAGATTTAGACTCAGCTCTGAGCTTCGTAATCGGTCGGATTACGGAACAAGCTCAACTCTCAGGTCAACCGCTTAGCGACCAACAACGCCTGTTGCTCGACTACCTTCCTTCCTCAACGACAACAAACTGGGATCCAGAAATTCCGGTGCTGGTTCCCAGAAATGTCGATCTCGAGCGACTCTGTGACCTAGGAAAGGTCGCGTACCAGCACGACCGTCAGGTAAATCTAAGGTTTTTCAATTGGGAGTTCGCATTTTCTGTCCTCAGGCTCAATCGCCACCCTATGGCGGGCCTTCTGCAATGGGTCGGTATGAAGCCCCACAGGCCGCAGTGGGATGGCCTTCGACTTATTGCTACTGCTTTGGTGCCCATAGTGGCCGTGATCCTACTTGTCTGGAATGCAGATGGGCCTATGTTCCTATCGGTGGGAATTGGCTTGGGATGCCTTGCTGCTATGCTCTTGCTGTTCTTTGCTTCGAAGCGTATCGAAAAACGCCGACTGCAGGAACACATTGAGCGATGCAGGCTTGCTTTTCGTGAATCCGCCAATTCCCGATAAGTCGGCTTACCGGTAAGTTGCGTACCAGGACCCACTTCTCCGGTTACCCCGTTTATCAGGACTGGACCAAGGCGTTGAGCACCTGATATTTTCATTGGTAGCCAATGGCCGAGGATTTCGTTACAGCAGCGGATTCAAGCCCACGGGCGATTGATACGTGGTGGGCCAGCCGTCGGCTTCGCTATAACATCGCTTTGCTAATTGCTGGTCCCCTGGGCTTTGCCCTTTATGCAGTGGCCATGGACCGATGTATTGATCTTCGCGCTCCCGGTGATTGGGAGATCACGGTCTTTTCTATTTTCTTCCAAGGGTTTGCTTATCTTGTGATGATCGGCGTAGCGAATCTCTGCTACTACTTAGGACCGTGGTCAGAGCGGATGGTTCGACCAGCAACCGTGGCAGGGTATCGAAAGATCGTCTTCCGGCTTGGTTTTTCGTTCTCCGTCTTGTTGCCTTTCGCACCATCCGCTCTTCTATTCGTTAGCTGTGCTCTACACGGCGGCCAAGAGCAGGGGATCACTCTTTAATCGGCCCGAACAATTATTGCAGCGTCGCTACTCCCAACTCCCGGTAAGTCGGCTTACCGGACATTTGGTTTTTGCCCGATTTCCACTTTTCCGATTAGCGCGTTTATCAGGCACCTGCCATTGATTGGTATTAATTCCCAGCCATGATCCGATACCTGGCAGGCCCGTTTATTGTTCAGTTTTGCGTTCTCGGCCTGAGGGAACTGCCCCCGCTGCAGTCTGGCCACTGTTGGCTGATATCGGCGATCAGAGTCGCCTTGGGCGCTGACGGGATCACGTCAACGAGGAAGGAAGCGTTCAGCGGATTGCATACACCAGTCATTGCGTTGTAGGAGCCGCACTCATTGTCATTCTCTGGCTGAGGGCCGATGATGTCGAGACAGTACTTGCCAGGTTGGACTCCGACAATCGTGAAGTTACCCGCTTGATCGCTCTTAACCTCAGTGACTTCGCTTCCGCATTTCCATTCCTTCAGATTCCCAGCAGAATGCTTCATACCCCGAGGGTAGTTGATCTCACCTTTCTTGAAGAATGCTGTGTCGGTCCGAGTCTTGATGGATATTGTGGCGCTAGGCACAGTGATCGAACGACGTTCTTCATCGTGACTGTGTCCCATCAGGGAGACTCGGCCGCTACCGACGACTGTTCCGGACAGCCGTCCGACCGCAGTCCGCGTAAATCCCCCGATCATGACCATACTGCAGGGATAGAGCGCGTGAGAGAGTAGAAGAGCGAAACTGATGCCTTCGAAGTGCCGCTTGAATGACATGACTTCCTATTCGATTCCGGATTGTAACGTCAGAGGCGATCGAAATCGATACGAATCGTCAGCGACACATCGGTTACCTCGGTGATCGGTAGTGACGGCGGCGGGCTAACGCCCGATTAGTCGGATAACCGGTAAAGTCCCGCACCAGGACTTTACCTTTCCAATTTGCGTGTCTACCAGGAACTGTCTTCGTGCGCTTCAGCGCCGATTGAAAAGAGATCATGATTTGGACTGTTACTCGTGCCGCAGTGCGACCATCGGATCAAGTCGCGTGGCGCGCCGGGCGGGGATGTGGCACGCGAGCAGAGCGACAACGGCCAAAAGCAGCCCGACAGAGGCAAACGTAATCGCATCGGTCTCACTGACGCCAAAGAGTTGCGCCTTAAGCAAGCGCGTGAATGCCACAGCGAGCACCGTGCCCACGACGAGGCCCGCCAGTATGAGCCGGAATCCCTGGCCAAGAACGAGACGGTAGATGCCTTCCTTCTTGGCGCCGAGCGCCACGCGGATGCCGATTTCTCGCGTGCGTTGGCGAGTGCTGTAAGCCACGACGCCATAGATGCCGACGGCGGCGAGCAGCATGGCAAGAAAACCGAACGAGCCGGCAAACGTAACCGCGACGCGTTGAAAAAGTGTACCGAGCTGCATGGTGACGGAAAGCGGATTCACATTGAACAGCGGCAACTCCGGATTGAGCTGATGGATGGTCTGTTCCACAGAAGAAGCCATGGTTATCGGATCGCCAGTTGTGCGGAGGTGAATGGTTGTGTCGTGTGTCGGGCTATAGACCTGGTAACTCGGAAAATAGATGACCGGCTCGGCCGGGTAGGTGAGCAAGCGGTATTTGGCGTTGCGTGCGACTCCCACGATGGTGAACCGATTACCCCAGTAGTCCGCCACCTGCTTGCCGATAGGGTCTTCACCCGGCAAATAGCGATCGACAAAGGCCTGGTTGACGACGGCAACGAGTTGCGAACCCTGAGTATCCGCTGCGGTGAATTCACGGCCTGAAATCACGGAGGTGCGCAGTGTGCGAAAGTAATTCGGCCCGACCATCGCTCGGCTGATCTCCATCGATTCGTGCGGTTGTGGGAGGTAGCCCTCGATCTGCAGATAGTCGGTGTGGATGCTGAAGCTCAGCGGCGAAAAATCAGCCAAGGTCACGGATTCGACCCCGGGAAGCGCCGAGAGCCTGTCGAGCACCTGCCGGTTGAACGCCGCACCGGTCGCGCGCGTGTAACCAGCCGGCGAGAGTTCATAAGAGGCAAGCAGGAGGTGATTTGCCTCGAAGCCCGGATCCGATTGCTGTGCTTTCTGAAGGCTGCGGGTGAAAAGTCCCGCGCAGACCAGCAGAACGAGCGAGAGTGAAATCTGCGCGACCACCAGGCCGCTCAAGAGACGAGACTTGTGCAACGTAAGCGAGACGCTGGTCGCTTCCTCCTTGAGAACCGATTGCACCGGCAGGCTTGAAGACCGCAGGGCCGGAACAATACCAAAGAGGATCGCAGCGAGGATGGAAACCGCAATGGTCACGAAAAGCACGCGTTGATCGACGTGCGCGTCGTTTGTCAAGGGAAGAGAGCTGGGCGGAAAGAAAGCCACGAGGCTGCGCGAGGTACACATCGTAATCACTATGGCGGCGGTACCACCGAGCAGACCAAGTAGCAGGCTCTCGATCAAAAACTGCCGGATGATCTGTTGGCGTGAAGCGCCCATTCCCAGCCGGATGGCAATCTCGCGGCGGCGTCCCACCGAACGCACCAACAGGAGACCCGCAACGTTGGCACAGGCGAGCAGGAGCAGGACCCCTGCGAGCCCCAGCAACATGGGAAGAACCTTGTAGAGATATCCGTTGATGCCGAAGGGCGAGCGCCAAAGGGGGTCGAGAGAAATGTCGTTCGGACTATCCCGGTGATCCTCCGGGAACCGCTCGGCGATTCCCTGCATGAGCAGGTTGAGTTCGGCCTGCGCCTGATTCTTCGTGACACCGGGGCGAAGCTTTCCGAGCACATTCAGCCAGAAAGTGCTGCGATGGGCGGGCCGGTCCGCACCCCAAACATCACGATCCATCGAGAGAGGAATCCACAGTTCGGCGCGCAGCCCGGGCGCGCAGCCCGTGAAATCCCGCGGGGCTACCCCAATAACGGTGTAGGGATGGCGATTGATCTGAATCGTCTTGCCAACGATTTGCGGATCTCCCGCGAAATGGTTCTGCCAAACGGCGTAACCGATGACGATCACTGCAGCGCCGGCGCGCGGCGCTCCTTCTTCGGGAAGAAAGGTGCGGCCGAGAATCGCCTGGACGCCGAGAACATCAAAATAATTCGCGGTGGTCAGGGCGCCATAGATGCGCTCGGGCTTTGCGGCGCCCGTGAGAGACATGTAGTCGTCGTGATAGCCGAGAAGCGTGGAAAAAGTTTGAGTGCCCTCGCTGAGGTCATGGAGATCGAGATAAGAAAATGGCGGGGTGGGATGATCGCTGCGATCGCCGCGCATGACGGTGACCAGGTCACAGGTGTGAGCGACTCCCGGAATCGGATTGAGTAAGGTAGCGCTGATCCAACTGAGCACAGTGGTATTGGCGGCGATGCCGAGCGCCAGGGAAAGAACAAGAACGGGAGTAAAGCCTGGATTCTCCCGCGACACGCGGAGCGCGAAGCGACAGTCCCGTGCGCCGGTGTCGAGCGATGCTCCGGCCCGTGCGTCTCTCACCTGTTCCTTCACCTGCTCGACGCCACCCAACTCAATTTGCGCCGCTCGTCTCGCTTCCTCTGGCTTCATGCCTGATCGCAGCTTCTCTTCGATCAACAAATCAAGGTGAGCGCTCAGTTCCGCCGCAATGTCCAGTTCATCTTTCTGCCTGCCGGTAACATTCCGAAAGAAACTGATCGCGCGAGGAAGCCAGCGTGACTTTCGCTTCTTCGTCACGAGGCCTCCAGAGTCCGCGAGATCCCAAGCACAATCCGCTCCCACTTCGCGGTTTCCTCCTCCAACTGTTTCACGCCCGCCTTCGTCAGCCGGTAGTACTTTGCCTTGCGGTTGGTTTCGGACTCTCCCCAAGCCGAACTGATCCAGCCTTCTTCCTGCATCCGGCGTAGTGCGGGAAATAACGACCCGGACTTCACCACAAACGTGCCTTGCGATATCTGTTCAATCCTGCGAGAGATTCCGAGGCCATGCATTTCACCGAGGCGCAGGGCTTTGAGGATCACCATGTCCAGCGTCCCCTGCAAAAGATTGGTCTGTTCCGGACTCAAGGCGCTCTCCTGTAGAGATTCTACTGGAAGATTATGCTGTCCCCAGTAGAATGTCAACGGGTCGCAGATCGAATATACGGAAATGACGGGGTCCGATCACTTCGTTATCGGTTCATCGTCACCGCAGCATGATGAAGCATCCGGACTTCGACCAGATGGTTGCGCTTGCGGAGCGGCTCCGACTGGAATTGGATTCTGCCGACCGCAAGAACCTGGTCGGTAGTCAGATCGCCAGGCGCTGCTATTCAACGGTAAGCGGGACGTTAAAGCTTTGCGTCGTTGAACCTGATTGAGCCGTTACGACGATGGTGTAGTTTCCGACCGGCGTTCCGCCCCGCGCGCCAGATCCACCACCGCCGTTGGACGTGCCGCCGCCACAGCCGCAAAGCGCGAACGCTATTAACGGCGCAAAAGTCCAACGCCATTTGGGCGCCAGGTTCGGCGATGCGGACAGGACGAAAATCAGGTATCCGCTGATTGCAAACGCCCAAACCCACCAAGGCATCGGATTCAGAGGCCCGGGGAGCAACTCGGATCCAGCCGTAGTGCTAATCGTGAGTCCAACGCTTGAAGGTGAAGTCGCGCTAAGCAGAAGAGTGGACGGAGAAAGCGCGCAAGTCGGTCCCGCAGGAGCACCCGCACAGGTTAGACTCACAGGCCCACCAATGCCCGCACCGCCCACGTTAAGAACCGTCGTGGCACTAGAACCGGCGACGATGGTGATGGAACCGTTACTTGGTGCGAATGCAAGGCCGAGGGTGGCTGCTACCGCGCTCCCGCTGAGAGAAACAATTTGTGGGCTGTCGGCGGCAGAATCGTTAATGGAAAGTGTGCCGCTGAAATCCCCGATGGCTGTTGGAGCGAACGCCACGTTAATGTGACACACATTGTTCGGGACAATAGAAGAACCGCAATCATTGGTTTCGGAAAATGGTGCAACCAACCCCTCTATGCGTGCAATTTGCAGAGCGATGGCGCCGGTATTCGATATGGTGATCACGGTCTTGGCAGTGGTCTGCAGCGGAGCGAAAAAGGAGAACGCTGTAGGCAAGACCATGGCCGCCGCTTGTCCACCTTCGCCTGTCAACTGAACCGTATGTGGGCTGCCGCCGGAGCTATCGGTGATGTTGAGGACTCCAGTGCGCATACCCGTGGCGGTCGGAGTGAAGGTCACTGTGATGGCGCAATTGGCTCCAGCGGGTGCTACCGCAGCTGGACAACTATTTTGGAAGGAGAAGTCTCCCGTCGCGGACACATTGGAAATGACCAGCGGGGCGCTTCCCATATCAAAGACAGTGACCGCCTGCGGCGTGCTGGAGGTGCCAACCATTTGCGGCGCGAACGACACTAATGCCGGATTCAAGGCAGCCGCTGCTGCGTCCATGGGAGAGATTTTCAGGAGGAATCCGTCGGAGGTGGTGCAATTTGTGCAAGGAGTACCCGCGCCAGGCACTGCTTGCAGGGCGTTAAACACGGGAAACGTCGGAGGGACACTTGAAGTTAGAGCCACACCGTAGGCGATCCCGGCAGCGTAAATGTTACGGGCGGAATCGACCCCAACACCGTTGATGAAGTTCAACTCCGTCTCCTGACCTCCACCAATCAACGATGAGAAGAGGAGTGAGCCGGTGTTTGGATTGATGGCGGACACGAATGGCGTGGTCGGTGCCATCGGATTCGAGTTTGCCTGAATCGGGTTTTTCAGTGTCAGACCGCCAGCCCCGGTGCCAACGACGTAAACATTTTCCGAGGAGTCTAAAGTGATGTCGGTGATTCCGCGTTCGTAAACGGAGTTTGTGATTCCACCCAAGCAAGTCGAGAATGCCAGTGTTCCGGCGCTATTTATTTCGGCAACAAAACCAGCTCCGGTGCAGGTTCCAGTTAAAGTTGGAAACTGCGCAGACGGTGAACCGGCAACGAACACATTTTGAAAGTTGTCTACCGCAACGCTGCTAGGTATCGATCGCTCGCCGATATAGGTCGAATAGAGCAACGACGATCCGGTCGGATTCACCTTCGCAAGGAATGCGCAAGGACTGGACGGGCAGGTCATCTGCACTGCTCCTGAAGCAGTGGGAAACCCGGAGCCCGCATTGCCAATCACATACGCGTTTTTCGAGGAGTCAACAGCGATCGTCCGAAAGCCGGAACCCGCAAAGGACCTGCTATCTTGTCCTAAATACGTCGAGTAGCCCAACGAACTCAGGTTGGAATTCATCTTCACAATGAATACATTGTTGCCTCCCGAGCCTAAGGAAGCTTGCAAAGGGTTCTGCGTGGGAAAGTCGTTGGATGACGTGCTCCCAGTAACGTAAATGTTGTCGTCTGCGTCGGTGGCTAAGCCCGAAACAAAGTCTTGTCCACTGCCGCCCAAGTAAGTCGCACTCAAGATTGTCGTAGCGGTGCTGTTTAGCTTGATGATTCCGATGCTCCTGGGCGACGCTTGAAAGGCGCCAGTGCCGGTCGAGATGGGCAGTAGCTGAGTAGGAGCACACGGCAACGACGCCCCACATTGGTATGTCGTTCCTCCGATGTAGATGGCCCCCGCGGCATCGACGGCAAGGGCGCGAACCTCTTCCATTCCGTAGAGGTATGTGGAAAAGATCAGAGATTTTCCACTCGGGTCGATTTTGGCGACAAAACCGAGCGGCACTTGCTCGGGGTTATTCGGTGCGACAACGCCCGGAGTTACAGGGAAATTGCCGGAGGCAGTATTTCCTGCAATATAGGCGTTACCCGTACTGTCAACAAAAAGAGCGGTTACTCCTTGGCCCGCCCTGCTGCCATTGGGTCCTCCAAAAAATGTGGCGTAAGCCAATACAGGGTCAAAGTCCAGCGCACTGGTTATCTCAGGATGTCCATATCGGGGACTGCTATGCACAGAGCTGCAGTATTTGCGACGTTCCGGCGCCGGATTTGGACCGCGATTGCTAGAACAATATGGATAGAAAGCTAGGCCAAGAAGTAGGATCGATCCGCATACCAAGCCACGCCATGGACGTCGCTGAACAGTTGGAGCCATACCAACCTCCGACAACTTTCTCGGGCCGCTCCAAATGTGATTAGGATGCCCGGCTCGGCCCTGAATCGGAACGGCGGTCGCTGTGGAGAGCGACCAAAGTACAAGAACAGAAAATCAAACTGAAGAGGGTACTACCCATTACTTATACCTTCTTTTATTAAATCAAACTAATACTTATAAAATCGTGAGTCGATAGCTTCCGAGTGAAGATAGAACTTTGTAGAATTCTGCGATTGGACGATAGAAATCGAACCAAATGACCATTGCGGCTAAGCCTCTGAATGTTTATCGCACGGTTTGTGGGCTGGCATTTCCGAAAACGGCTAGTTGTTCCGGTAATAACGATGCGTCAGTAATGCGGTAGACCCCAACTGCCAATCCGGTCCGTTTCAACCTGATACTTACAATCAGACGTTCGAGTTCAGCGCATCCTCACTGGGCGATCCGATACAGATCACTCGGCGCGCCGGGGCTCTTGGTATTCTCTCGGGAATTCAAGCCAATGCAAGATTTGCAGACGCCATGCATAGCTTCGCCAAAGCTTTCCGTCGAAAAACCCATCCTCAATCGACTATAGGTGGTGCTGCGCCAAGTCTCCCTTATTCCGTCCCGGAGAACATTTCCCAGACCAAATTCGTGCGAGTTTTTGCAACAGGGTCGGACGTCTCCTTGTGAAGTGATGATCATCGTACTCCAAAGAAAAAAACAAGCTGACTTGTTGTCAATTAGTTTTCGATTGAAACGGTTCTGTCGCTTCCGCGCCTCATCGCTATCATAGTCCTCAACGAATTCGAACCCATCAAAACCGAAGCCCTTATAGTGGTTTCGTACAAGTTCGATTTCATGCCGGTTGTGCGGGAACACTACGAACTTCCAGATGAGTTTCGGTCTGCGCGTTCCAGTAGTTTTCTTGATCTGAGATATTAAAGAGACGTTCTTAAGTACCAAACGGAAATCTCCACCGACACGGTATTTCCTATAAGTTTCGTCAGTAGCGCCGTCCAGCGAGACGTAAATCGCGTCAAGTCCGGAATCCACAAGTTCCGCGGCGAACGCCGAATCTAACGGTACCGCGAGGTTGCTGGGAAAGCTCGTAGCAATATTCTTTGCATGGGCATACTTTGCCATCCGGGCTATCTGACGATTGAGTAGAGGTTCTCCTCGGAAGCTAAGGCTAATTCCTACGATAACATTCGACAATGGGTCGATTACCCTTCGAAAGTCGTCAAAGCTCAGTCTCATCGCTTGAGTGAATTGCTTTTTGTACGCCAAGTCACGATGGTCACAGCCCGGACAACGCATGTGGCACAAAGGTGTTGGCTCGATCTTCAAGTAAAGGGGCCAACTCCTCGGTTTGGCGACCTTCAGCTTCACTTCATACAAATTCCTCACGATGTTGCAGGCTTTACGCCAAGATAGATACTGAAGAAACGTCCAGATGTGGCGGCGTAAATAATCCAACCTGCTAACCTGGTGTCTGAGTGGAGTCATGAACAAGCCGCGAAATCAGGAAAAGGGCGCTGGGGGATACGTTCGCCGTTCATTCTAAAAAGTTGTAACGTAGCAGACAACAAATATTTGGGCAGGTTCATTGCCAATGCATCCAAGTGATTTTCAGCGGCCAATACGTGAATATTTTCGGAGGAGACGGTTTCTAACTTTTCGTAGGGACTATGGTTCCTGCCAAACCATACTCGACATCGGCGGAGATCATCTGATATGGCGCAGTATCGGGCGCTCAAATGGAATCACCGTTCTCAATCTCAGCGTTCCGCCACGAGCCGTCGGATTTCCGTATGTACAGGGCTCCGGCTGCGAACTGCCCTTTGGGGACAAGTCGTTCGATTTGGCTTTCTCCAATTCTGCTATCGAGCACGTTGGAAGTGAAGAGAAGCAGCTACGATTTGCCCGAGAGATGATGCGCGTCGGGAAGCGAGTTTACTGCCAGACTCCATCTCGGGCTTTCCCAGTCGACCCTCACATCACCATGCCGTTCCTCCATTGGCTCCCAAATTCGTGGCTGAAACCAAGAGTGCTGCGCTACTGCACCCTTAGCGGATGGCTGTTGGGAAAGGCCTACCGGTACGATGTCACATGGGTATCCAAACGAAAGCTGAAGCAGCTATTTCCGGGGTGTGCGATTAGGACGGAAAGATTCCTGTTCATGGCGAAGTCGTTTATTGTAACGAACTGTACGTCTCAACCGTCGCTCCGCTACAAGAATGGCGATTCGCATGGAAAAGGCTGAGCTACCCTACGCCGACTATTACGAGGGCCGGAAGATCTGCCATGTGCAAACGGAATCGGTATTCAAGCCTGAACAGGTTTGAGCGCACGTGAGTGACCCCAACTGATGCTGTGATCAGGGTTAGCAGGTCCTGGTAAGTCGGGTTACTGGTAAAGTTGATTTTGGTCGAATATCGCCCTGCGGAAGCTTCCCGATTAGCGTTGATTGGGACTTATGGCGATGCAGCACGAAGGCGCGGCCGCTCATGCCTCCGAAATGCCGGACGTGAAAACCTCCTTACACAACCTGAGTGATTCTCCTGTCGTCTCTTACTTTCCGTTTGAAGGAACGTCGAGTGGTGGCCCAGTCACAATCATGCCATGGGCCTCGAACACTCGCTTCAATCCGTCTTTTTGTTTGGCGGTGTAGCTTTTCTCAATCACCTGCTCGCGCGTCGGCAGGTCTTTGAATTTGGCCAACACCTGAAAGAATTCCTCGATTTGGCCAGCCGGTTGGTAGGTGTTGATGATCTTGGTTGGGGCGCTGACGGCTGCCCACGCGTGCTCCATGTTGCGTGGGATAAACATCGATTCACGAGGTCCGAGGCGGAGCCGCTTATCGTTAATCTCCAACTCCACCTCGCCGTCAACGACGTAAATCCATTCGTCCTGGTCGGGGTTGAGGTGGCGCGGCCATCCGGTGTTGTTCACCTCCAAAACACACATTGCGCCAGCGGTGTCTTTTCCCGACAGCTTGCAATCAATCGTCGTGCCATGGCGGTTGAACCCATCATTGAACCGGTCTTTTCCTGCGCCGATGCTGAAGCCCACAAACATCTCCTTACTCGTCATTTTCTTTTGTCCTTTCAAGTGGCTGATGGTTTTATCGATGGTCTCAATCAGCGTGCGTGTCCGCGTGGCGTTCTTTTCTAGAACCTGCCGGTGGGATTTGAGAGCGGTGACTTTTTCGAATTTCGGCTGGCTCAGGATTTCCTTGATGCGCTTGAGCTCGAAGCCCAGCTCTCGGTAAAAGAGGATTTGCTGCAGCATGAGCACTTGTGGCTCTTCGTAGATTCTGTATCGGTTGGCCTTGCTGTATGCGGGCTTCAGGAGCGCCATTTCATCGTAAAAATGAAGCGTGCGCACGGTGACGCCCGACAGCACGGCCAATTGTTTGACGGTGTAAGCCATCGATTTTGCCTCGTGTCGGTTTCCATTCTCCGGCCTGACGTAACGTGAGGGTCAAGCGAAAAGGTGTCGAACGAGAACAACTGTCGGATTCCGCGGGCTCAGGCTTGAGCCGGTTGGGCCGTTGGCTTCCAGTTGTGGGAAGCGACTCGCTCAGCCGGTGCACGCGTGCAGCTTCTGCCGACTGGCAGTCTAGTGACGTCCAGGTCTTCCACACTTTTCCACCAATTAAGTTGTTGACGCCAACCGACTTAAACGTGTAGCGTAATAGGGTTTTAGGGGTAACGGTTCAGCCTCTAACTGCATCTAAAGTTTGTAGTTAGCGGCAGCCGGAAGCACGGGGACGGCGAGACCCGGGCGATAGCGGGGCGGGCGGCAGTAAGCGCGGCGGCGCAGAGGGCTTCACACGACGTTTCGATTGACCGCAAAGCGGCCATCACACATGCGTTTTTCTGAGGGATTTTCTCTCCGATCTGCGCGAGCGCGTCAGACTGCCTGTATCCCACCCGATCCCTTACGTCTCGTTATATACGTGCGCTTTTCTGCGGCTTTGCCGACAGATTGCGGGAGGATTTTGTGGCTGTAGTGGGTCTTGAAGAAAAATATGATGCAGTACGCCAGCTCATTGCCGTCGGCAAAGAGCGCGGTTACCTGCTGTACGACGAAGTAAACGATTCCCTGCCGGCAGAAGTGCATTCGTCGGAGGAAATCGACGACCTTCTCACCACGTTCGAGCGCAACGGCATCGAGATCTACGAAGATCAGGCGTCGGCAAAAGCGGCGCGCGCGGTGGAAGTATCCACGGAAGCAGGCGATCGCGACAGCCCGTCGAAGGAAGACGCGCACGAAGGCGAGAGCGATCTTGACCTGACCCCAGGTTCACTGGAAAAAACCAACGATCCCGTGCGCATGTATTTGCGCGAAATGGGCACCGTTCCACTGCTGACGCGCGAAGGCGAAGTCACCATCGCCAAGCGCATCGAACGCGGCCAGCTCGTGGTGATGAAGTCGGTTACACGTTCGCCGATCGTCATCAAGGAACTGATTGCGGTTGGCGACGATCTGCGCAAGGGCGGCCGCTCGATCAAGGAAATCGTCCAATTCGACGATGAAGAGCTGACCGAAGAAAAAATCGCGAACAAGACGAAGCAGACGCTCAAGCACATTGAGAAGATCGCGAAGCTGTACGATACCGGCCTCAAGCAGGCTATCAAGCTAGAAAAAACACCGAAGGCCAAGAAGCGTTCGTGGATTCACGCGAAGTGGGATGTAGCGCGTACGCGCGTCGGAATTTCCCTCGCCGTTCGCGACATCGATTTCAATCCCTTCGAGAAGAAGCGGTTGATCGACAAGATGCGCGGCACGGTCGAGCGCCTGCAGTCACTGGAGCGCGAAGCCGGGCGCCTCGAGCGCCGAGTCGATGTGGCCAAGGGCGATGTCGCCGCGGAAGCGCGTAAGGAACTGCGCAATCGTCGCGTCGAACTGAAAGACATCGAGGAGGCCAGCGAAGTCGGGCTGACCGAACTCAAGCGCACGCTGACGATCATCCATCGCGGCGAAGCGGAAGCCGAACAGGCCAAGAAGGAATTGATTGAAGCCAACCTTCGACTGGTCGTTTCCATCGCGAAGAAATACACCAACCGCGGCTTGCAATTTCTCGACCTGATTCAGGAAGGCAACATCGGCCTGATGAAGGCGGTCGACAAATTCGAGTGGCGCCGCGGATACAAGTTCTCCACGTACGCGACATGGTGGATTCGCCAGGCAATTACCCGCGCGATCGCCGATCAGGCCCGCACCATTCGTATTCCGGTGCACATGATCGAGACGATCAACAAACTGGTGCGCACCAGCCGCCAATTGGTGCAGGAATTGGGGCGCGAGCCGACCAGCGAAGAAATCGCCAAGCGCATGGACATTCCGGTGTCCAAGGTGCGCAAGATTTTGAAGATCGCACAGGAACCGATCTCGCTGGAAACACCGATCGGCGAGGAAGAAGATTCGCACCTCGGCGACTTCATCGAAGACAAGGCCGTGGTCTCACCGTCAGACGCGGTGATCAACCTGAATCTGAAGGAACAGACTTCTTCGGTGTTGAAGACGCTGACGCCGCGCGAAGAAAAAGTCATCAAGATGCGTTTTGGTCTGGATGACGGCAGCGAGCATACGCTCGAAGAAGTCGGGCAGTCGTTCGCCGTTACTCGCGAACGCATCCGCCAGATCGAGGCGAAAGCGCTACGCAAGCTGCGCCATCCGTCACGATCGCGCAAACTGCGCGCCTTCCTGGAAGGTCCGTCGCGCGATTACCTCTAGAAAGATCTGCAGTCGAAATAATAAAAAACGCCTCCGACGTCGGAGGCGTTTTTTATTTCATGGAATCAGTGGAACTTTTGTTCTTATCGACGCTCGTGTATCAGGCCGGAAGTTCAACGTAAGCGGAATATGTGTGCGGCTCGGGCACGGCCTGGCCTTCTATGACGATTAGAGATTTCTTCATTTTTTCAAACCATCCGCTGGCGAACGCCGACCCTGCCTTATTTCCTCCTTAGAAAATCGAGATATCAGGCGCACGGTCCAGATTGCTGTGAAACCCAGGAAGACGAAAAGGGCGGCGACGAAGGCCGTCGTGTTTAGTTGGTGCGGCGTTGTCAGGTTGGCGCGGAAGACTAGCTCGTTTACGAAGAGAAGAAATGCGAGCAGGCCGCAGCCGAACCAGGCGAACGTCGCGCGGAAATACGTAATAGTGTTTTCGCGGCGTTCCGGCGCCAGCCAATGCTCCTTGTTCGGGACATTGATCAGAGAAACAGGAATGGCGTTCAGGATGGCCGGTACGCCGAAGCCGATCGCCGTCGCCAATGCGATAACAAAGGTCTCTGTGGCCCAGAAAGCTGAGTGGGTCTGCCAACCGTTCGGCTGGCCGCGTCCGCCAAAATGCGTCGCCAGAATATCCGGCAGCCTGGCGGCATAGTGATATCCCTGCAAGGCGCCATAAACGATCAGCGCGCCGAAAATTGAGGATGGCAACCGCAAGCTGGGTGTTGCTTCCATCGTGTGCAGAGTGTAATACAATCCGAAGAAAGCCCGGCAACTACGAATGAAATCAATCCATACAATCGCCGCGGTGGTGCTGCTGGTGTTGCTGGCGGGCACGGGCTACGCCATCTTCCGGACAGAGCCGCCCGCGGTTACGCTGCCCAGCGCTCCCGGCGAGCCGAGTGTAGCGAATGCGGCGACATCGCCGAATCAGCCTACCGTCGATCAAACTCCACTGAAGACGGCGCAGGAGCTGGCTACGCTGGTGACGCTGCCGGAAGAGCGCGCGCATGCACAGGACGCGCTGCGACTCGCCGATCACGAAGTGGATATCGCTTTTACGACCACGCTGCGAGATGTAACCCAGCATCCTCCGCCGCTCAGCGCGGAAGCAAAAGAGATCCAGGAGCGGCTGCAGAAGGCAGAAAAGGCGCTAGCGAGCGATCAAGCGCAGGTAGCGCAGCTGACCGCAGCCGTTGCGAAAGCCTCGGGCAAAGCCAAAGATTCGTTGGACGATCAGCTGGAAATTGCGAACGCGCAGCAGGAACTTGATAAGGACGAAGTTGATGACGCCAAGCAGGATCTGATTCGTGCCGGCGGCGATCCGCAGGACCGCATTCAGGCGATGGTCAAAGAGCACGAAGCTTCTACGAAGGCTACGGAAGCCGCTTTGGCGGCCGCCGCGACTTCGCAGGATGAGCGCGGGCTGGTCCACAAAGTTACGCAGTGGTGGGCGCTGCACAAGAAGCAGCTGCTGCTGTGGCGGGCGAAGGCAGAAACCGATGGGCTTGCCGATACGTTTTCGGCTCAGCACGAAGCCCTCGACAAGCAATTGCAGACGGCGAAATCGAAGGCCGGATCGAATGCAAATGGTGGCGCGTTGGCTCCCTCGGCGCGAATCGCGTGGAACGATAATGATGCCAGCGCCGTAGTGCAATCGACCAAGGATCGCGCGGTGTTGCAGAAAAAGCTCGCCGGCTACGATAAGCGCGTGGACGACCAGAAGGAACTTGCCGGTGTGTACGCGCAATGGATTGGCGTGGTCGCGGGCAAGCAGCGGTTGGTGCTGAATGGGGTGCTGAAAAGCCTGGCTATCATTTTGGCGATCGCGCTGATCGGACTGTTTATCGATGGCTGGATCGCCAATCTGCTGGCGCGGACCAAGCTCGATCGGCGCCAGCTGGAGACGCTGCGTTCGGCGACGCGAGTGAGTTTGCAGATTCTGGCGGTGGTGCTGATCCTCCTGGTGATTTTTGGACCGCCGCCGAATCTCGGCACGTTCCTAGGGCTGGCAGGCGCGGGACTCACCGTGGCGCTGAAAGATTTTATCGTAGGCTTCCTTGGCTGGTTTGTGCTCATGGGCAAGAACGGCATTCGGCTCGGCGATTGGGTGGAGATTAACGGCGTGACCGGTGAGGTCGTGGAGCTGGGCATGTTCCACACGGTGCTGCTGGAAACGGGAAACTGGACGGACTCCGGGCATCCTACCGGGCGGCGCGTGACGTTTACGAATGGTTTTGCCATCGAGGGGCACTACTTCAACTTTTCGACTTCCGGGCAATGGCTGTGGGACGAGATCCAACTGGTGCTGCCGTCGGGGCAGGATCCGTATCCGGTGGTCAACGCGATTCAGAAGAAGGTGCTGGAAACGACCTCCGAGAGCGCGCAAGAAGCCGAGCACGAATGGAAGGGCCAAGCCAAATCTCGCGATCTGAAATCGCTGTCGGCGGCGCCAGCTATCAACGTGAAGCCGGTGATCGGCGGCGTGCAAATCGACGTTAGGTACATCACGCGAGCGCACGAGCGCTACCAGCTTAGGGCGAAGCTGAACCAGATCATGGTGGACCTGCTGGGAGCAAAAGCGCCGACGGCGGTGCCGACGATTTCTGCGGAAGTACCAGTGAAAGCGTAGTACCACGCCTGCAGGTAACGAAATCTCCCAACTTCAGGTCAAAGTTTCGCCTGTCCTTCGTATTTACCCCCTACCCCGGGTGGTTTTGCCTGAAGAGTGCACAAGTCGCTGACTCCCGACGGTTTAACATGAAAACAACTTCGACAGAACGACAAAAGAGTGCGTAAGTTGT
>Ga0136846_1207727_pt1 | contig 21527 bp, 20 predicted proteins | sample HopSoiMetagenom2_FD_96841 | JGI IMG/M metagenome (GOLD analysis project Ga0136846, IMG submission 96841) | Grasslands soil microbial communities from Hopland, California, USA - 2 Assembly 2016 (version 4) | ecosystem: Environmental > Terrestrial > Soil > Grasslands | place: USA: Hopland... | reverse complement strand
CTCGATCAATTTGCTGAAATCCGCAGCCGCGAGGTCATACTGCTTTGTCCCCATGTAAAGTCTGGCGCGTTGATCTCTTGCCAATGTACTCTCGGCGACATCCAGCAAATCCGTGCAGATCTTAATTGCATTCAACTGGGATTCTTGGCTCAAGTTCACCGCAGCAAGAAGGCAGTCCATATCCGAGGGAATATGTTTGTTGAGAAGGACTCCGAGCGCTTCTCGGGCTTCCGTTGCGCTCGGCGCGGCGGAAATCGCGGCGGCAAAATCCTGTTTCGCCCTCTCCCTGTCGCCCATTTCGAGATAAATGCTGCCACGCTTCGTCAGGGCATTGTTAAGATCGAAGTTCCTGTCTTTGCCGTCGGCTGCACCTAACTCCACCGCGCGATCAGCAAGTGGCAGTGCCTGTTGAAGTTGATGGCGTGCGAAATAGATCTCAGCCATCATCGTAAGGACGGAAGCTTGCGGCGGCGCGATTGCGAGAAATTTGTTGCCATCCTTCAGGGCAAGATCGTCCTTGCCAAGACTTTTGTAAACGCTGCTCCTTTGGAGATAGACGAGGGGATCTTCGGGACTGAGGGACGCTGCCTCGTTAAAATCGCGCAAGGCCAACTCATCGCGCTTTGTGAGCATCATATGCCGGCCTCGTAGTAGGTAGGAGCGGGCTTGGTGTGGTGCCAGCTCGACGACCTTGTCGAGATCTTCTTGCGCCTGTTTCCCGGCAGTCTGCTTCTTGGTAGGGCCAAACGCCGTTACGGCGAGAAAAGCACTGATCCTGGACCGAACTTCGAAGGCTGAAACAAGATTGGGCTCGATCGCGATGGCCCTATCGCAATCTTCGGTCGATTCGTCCAACAGAAGACTTAACCGTAAACTGCACCGATTGACGAGCGCCTGCGCGAGTTGGCTCGGGTCCTTTACGTTGTCGATCAGCTTGGAGCAGTCGCCGATTGTCGAGCAAAGCTGCGGCGTCGGTACGTCATCCGCGCCAGCATAGGCGTCACTCCATCCGAACAGCGCGATAGCAACGGACATCAGGAATAGTTTTCGCAGGTTCATTCAGTAACCTCAGGATATTGTGCAATTGGCCGCGGGTCGAAAGTCAGCCTGATTTCAGAACGGCGTCGCTCCCCTCGCCGCATTCACGTTTTTGATCTTCCTTCGCACAAGAGATTGCAACATCAAAGTCTTTGACGCCTGGGTGTCGAAGCAACGTCTGCCCCAGTTCAGATGAGTGCAGCAGAATCTTCTTCTGGATTGGGTAATGTCATAATGGCTTCGTATGTCGCTTCAGAAAAAGCGGCGACATCAGATGCTGTGGCTGCGAATGAAAGGGCCGACATCAAACGGGCGAGCGTAAAATAAGCTACTGAATCTTCATCTCGTCCTTGATCTTCAGCATCGAAATATTTTGCATCCATCTCAGCACTTAGAGCATTAAAATCAAAGCTTTCGGGCAGTTCACCGGCAACTAGCCTCAGAGCAAGTTGTTCATTTCTCAGTAGGGCATACCAGCGGCTCTCAATTTTACGAGCGCATGCCCGAAACACCGTTTCGAAAATTGGGCGGGCATCATTTGTATCTGGCGCCTGTCGAAAACGCTGGGCGAGGTTTTCATTGACTGTGGATAAACGCATGGCACAGACTTTCTCGATAGGAGAACCGACGAGCTTTCCGACGGAAGTCACAAACGGCGGTCGTGATGAGATACGAACCCAGACCTCCTTTGAATACCATCGCCGGTCACTCAATCGTCCCATTTAAGTTCAACCGCGAGAGTTTGGCCTATCTCTGCAAAGTGCCCATAGACACTCCGTACCTCGCCCAACGATCAAATGATCTTGCGAACTTCGACTTCAAAACTCAGGACGTGGTTCATGGAGATCTTCTCTGCGTCCTCACCATTACCGCTGCAGACAGCTTGAAGCATCAGAATCTGCTCACGCAACACGTCCTCCAGACGTGGAACGAGAACGGGGAAACGCTTCGTTGCGACATAGAGTATCCGCAAGGAAAGATTGTGGTAATGCTCCAGCGTCTCAAGCAGATACGGGTTTTTCGCTACCCGATAAATGAACCGATGGACCCGGCGGTCGAGGGCCAGGATGTCGTTCAACTCCATTGGACCAGTCGTGCTCTTCAGTTCATCAATGAGTGCTAGGGCCTCCTGCCGCTCGTATTCACGCAGTCGTTCCGCAGCGAGACGGGTCGCGTATGATTCGATGCGTGCTCGGGCCTCATAGACTGCCGTCAGATCCGTTATGTCTACCTTGCTGACAAACGTACCCCGCCGAGCGCTCACGACCACGAAGCCGTCACGCTGCAACCGTTGAAGAGCCTCTCGAACAGGGGTCCTCCCGCTTCGTAACCTTTCCATCAGTTCAGTCTCCCGAAGCAGTGTGCCAGGGGACAACTCGGCGGTGATGATCTCTTCGCGCAACCGAATATAGGTCCGATCGGCAAGTGTCGGCTCCGGATCGGCATATTCGGGTTCGATTGCTAGCATTTCTTCATTCCCTTTCGACCAACCCAACGGCTCCAACACCGAGGTTAGCTTATAAAATAGGCAGGCACGAAACCTGCTTGACAACGCGCTATAGACGGATATCGTCAATATATCACCAATATATAACAGGGGAACTGGCGATGAAAACTGGGTTTTTGAAAAAGTCCGTCGCATACGGATTGTCGACGTTGACGGCACTGGGACTGACCGCGCTAACATGGGCATACCCCGGAGCTGCGAGCGCCAACGACTTTGAAGTGATCAAGCCGGGAACGCTTACCGTAACAATCGAGCCTTATATGCCTTATACGGCAGCCAAGGACGGGAAGCTTGTCGGCCTCGACAGCGACATTCTTGCAGCCGTTGCGGACAAGCTCGGCCTCAAGGTCGAATTCAACGTCACAGACTTTGCCGGCATGCTTGCCTCCGTCCAGTCGCAGCGGGCTGACATCACGATCGGCGGCATTGCCTGGTCGGATGCGAGACAGAAAGTCGGCCTCTTCACCGATCCACCATATTATTCACCGCCCGCAATGGCTGTTCTCGAAACAGCAAGTTTTCCGGACGTATCGAGCCTTGAAGGCAAGAGCCTCGGCACCGTGACGGGCTACGTCTGGGCGAAATCGATCGCGCAGGTCCCGAATGCGGCCCCGCATACTTTCCCTTCGGCAGACAGCGTGTTTTCGGATATCGCATCGGGACGGCTGGATGTCGGGTTCCTTGATCCGCTGCTGATCACCTACCAGCAGCAACAGCGCCCGGACATGAAGATCAAGATCGAATACCTGAAGCCGCCAACGGCCGACGAGGTCGCGGCCCATCCCGACTATCAATATTTCCAGCCCTACATGACCGGGTTTTACCTGCCGAAGCAGGCTCCGAAGCTGGCCAGGGCCGTCTCAGACCAGATCGACCTCATGTATAAAGACGGCTCCCTTGCCGCTCTGGTCACCAAATGGGGCGGCGATCCCAAGCAGTTCCTCACTCCATCCGCGGAAATGGCAGCTCAGCGGCGCGGTATCGATCGACCGGCAGACTGGTCGCCTCCGTCCATCGGCAATTGAACCTGCAAAGTGAGGAATGCCCGTGTTCACAGCCATGAGCAATCTGTTCCAGGTACCATGGAACGACTATGTCGGAAACATTGCTGAGGGTCTCGCAAGGACCCTCGGCTACACGATCGCGAGCTTTATCGGGGCATCGATCCTCGGGCTTCTGATCGCACTGATGCGGCTCAACCGCTCGACGCTGGTTCGCGTTCCCGCAGCGTTCTATACCGAGCTTTTCAAAAACGTGCCGCTTCTGGCCATCATCTTCCTGACCTATTTCGGACTTCCGTCCGTCGGCATCAGATTGCAGGTGTTCGAAGCCGGCGTACTAAGCCTGGTCTTGTTCTACGCGGCATACCTCTCGGAAATCTTCCGTGCCGCCATCTCGGGCGTCCACCGCGGGCAACAGGAAGCGTCGCAAGCGTTGGGTCTCGGCCGGGGCAAGACGTTCACGCATGTGGTTCTCCCGCAGGCGGTCCGTTTGGCGCTTCCCGGAACGAACACCATGTTCGTCGACCTGATCAAATCCACGTCGCTGCTTGTGACTATCTCAGCGGCCGAGCTGATGACAAACGCTCAGCTGATCGCCTCGGAAACATTCCGTTCCCTGGAGGTCTACCTCGTCATCTCGGCCGTCTATTTCGCCATCTGTTACCCCCTTTCTCAATCCTTGCTTCTGCTGGAACGAAAAATCCAAGCGGGCGTGCCGTTGTCCTTTACCCGAAGACGCCGGTTGAGACTGGCAGCAACATTCCTGGCCGAGGGGAGAGGCTGACCCATGATGCCCGAAAAAATCCATATCGTGACTAACCCGACACAGACCGCGGCACGTCCCGCGATCAGAATTTCCGGACTCCGAAAATCCTTCGACGGGCGGGTGGTGCTGGACGGCGTGGACCTTGATGTACCGACAGGCAAGATTGTCAGCATTATCGGCCAGAGCGGTGGCGGCAAGACCACCCTCATGCGCTGTGTCAATCTTCTGGAGCAACCTGAACACGGCACGATTGCCATCGGGGACGAGGAAATCTTCAACCAGGGAAAGGTCGTGTGCAGGGACCTTGCCAGACTGCGCCAGCGGGTGGGCATGGTTTTCCAGCGTTTCAATCTGTTCCCGCATCTGACCGCGGTCGAGAATGTCGTTCTTGCGCAGATGCACGCGGCTTCGATCTCCGAATCCGAGGCGGTGAAGCGCGCAGTCCAGCTTCTGACACGGGTCGGGCTGGCGAAACGCGCGATGGCCTACCCCGAACAAATGTCTGGTGGCGAACAGCAGCGCGTGGCAATCGCCCGTGCGCTCGCGCTCGGGCCAACGATTCTCCTTTTCGACGAACCGACGTCTGCGCTCGATCCGGAATCGACCGGCGAAGTGCTTCGTGTCATGCGGGAACTTGCTACCGACGGGATGACGATGATCATCGTCACGCATGAACTTCCCTTTGCGAAAGAAGTCTCGGATTGGGTCGTGTTCATCGATAGTGGCAAGATCGTCGAACAGGGCACCGCCGTGGACGTGCTGGAGCGTCCCAAGGAACCGCGAACGGCCGCCTATGCGGCTCGTTACGCGTCTTTGGCCTGATCTCATCACCTCTGGTTTTCGGCGCAGCACGGCCGAAGGGACACGTCGTGCGCTCCGGCAAACCTCTCTTTTTAAGTGAATATCAAAGCAATGAATTTATTGACGACAGACATCGCTGTTATTGGCGGCGGGGTGATCGGACTGGCGACAGCTTTGCGTCTACGGACGGAAGGACGTGACGTTGTGCTTATCGAGCCCAACGCGCCGGGATCGGGCGCGTCCTATGGAAATGCCGGAACAATCGCAGACTATGCTGTCATTCCAGTAGGAACGCCGGCCGTCCTCAGGAACATCGCGTCGTTGCTTTTGAATGCCGACAGCCCTCTCGCCATCCGGAAAGCCGCGCTGCCTACGCTATTTCCGTGGCTCGCAAGATTTGCCTACGAGTCATTGCCGCATCGCTATCGAGACAACACTCGCCAGCTCGTGCACCTGGTATCCGACGCTTCGGCAGAATGGCTGGAACTCGCTGCCCAGATCGGGGCCTCCGAACTTCTAAGCGCAAAGGGATGCCTTTACCTGTATCAAACGAAAAAGGCTTTCAAAGCGGCGGCATCCGACGTCGAGCTTCGTCGACAGGCCGGGATCGTTCAACAGCTTTTGGCGCCTGACGAGATCAGTCATCTGGAGCCGAACCTTCCCCATGTCGACGGCGGTGGGTTGTTTTTCCCGAATGCGATCAACTTTACGGATCCGGGCACAGTGATGGACCGGATGGCGAAAGCCGCCGAAGGGGCCGGGGTTTCCTTCGTGCGTGCCCTCGCGTCCGACATTGCGCGCGAACCCGGCGGCGTCCGCATTGCCGCCGGGCGCTTCGCCATCCGTGCCAGGACGGTGGTGATTGCGGCAGGCGCCCACTCGGGCAGCCTTGCGGCGCAGGTCGGCGATCCGGTCCGGCTCGATACCGAGCGCGGGTACCATCTCGAGTTCGATATGGAGACGCTGCCCATCGAACGGCCGGTCTGCCCTACGCATCACGGCTTCTATTTCTGCCCGATGAACGGACGATTGCGCATTGCCGGGACCGTCGAGCTGGGCGGACTTTCAGCCCCTGCAAACCCGAGACGGCTGGACGTCCTTTTGGCGAATGCACGCCGCATCTTCCCCGATCTTGGAGAACCGACACGAACCTGGATGGGCTTTCGTCCGTCCATGCCGGATTCGGTGCCCGTCATTCGTCCTTCCAAGGGTGGCAAGGATGTGATTTTCGCCTTCGGCCACGGGCATATCGGGTTGACACTCGCCCCCCGCACGGCGCGCATGGTGAGCGCCATTCTTGCTGCATAACCAACCGGAAGGGGCGCAATCGTGACCTACAGAATGACAACGTCCAACACCACCTGGGTCTTCGAAGACCTCAAGGAATTGATGGCCAAGGCAACGCCACTGCGCTCGGGTGATCTGCTGGCGGGCATCGTAGCCGGATCGGCCGAGGAGATGGCGGCCGCGCGCATGTGCCTGGCGGAGGTCCCCCTCAAGACCTTCCTGACCGAGTTGCTTATTCCCTACGAGCAAGACGAAATCACGCGGTTGATCGTCGATACGCACGATCAGGCGGCTTTCGCTCCGATCTCCCACCTTTGCGTCGGCGACTTCCGCGACTGGCTTCTGTCAGATCAGGCGACGACCGACAGGCTTGCCCGACTTGCTCCGGGCCTCACGCCGGAAATAGTCGCCGCCGTCTCCAAGCTCATGCGCAACCAGAACCTGATCAAGGTTGCCGGCAAGGTCAGGGTCACCACCGGGTTTCGCAATACGATCGGTGACAGCGGCACTCTGGCGACCCGGCTGCAACCGAACCACCCGACGGACGATCCGAGAGGCATTCTCGCCTCAACGCTAGAGGGGCTGACCTATGGGTGCGGCGATGCGGTGATCGGGATCAATCCCGCCTCGGACTCTCCCGCCGCCGTTGCCGACATCATTCGCCTCTTGGACGAGCTTATCAGCCGTTTCGAGATTCCGACCCAGTCCTGCGTGCTGACGCATGCGACCACATCGATCAAGCTCATCGAAAACAACGTTCCTGTAGATCTCGTCTTTCAATCCGTGGCCGGAACGCAGGTGGCGAATGCGGCTTTCGGTATCTCGCTATCGACCCTGCGGGAGGCTCACGACGCCGGACAGTCCATGGGACCGGGCACGGTCGGCCGGAACGTCATATATTTCGAGACCGGCCAGGGCTCCCGCCTGTCCGCCAATGCGCATCATGGCGTCGATCAGCAGACATGTGAAGCACGAGCCTATGCGGCTTGCCGGCCATTTGCGCCGCTCCTGGTCAATACCGTTGTCGGCTTCATAGGGCCGGAATACCTTTATGACGGAAAGCAGATCATTCGCGCAGGGCTTGAGGATCACTTCTGCGGCAAGCTGATGGGGCTGCCGATGGGATGCGATATTTGCTACACGAACCATGCGGAAGCCGATCAGGACGATATGGACGTTCTTCTGACACTTCTCGCAACTGCGGGGATCAACTTCGTCATCGCTGTCCCCGGCGCTGACGACATCATGCTGAACTACCAGTCCACGTCCTTCCGCGACCAGTTGTACATTCGCGATCTCCTGAAGGTCAAACGTGCGCCGGAATTTGCCAAATGGCTCGAAGACATGGAGATTGCCGATCACGATGGCAGCCTTCGGCCCCTGCGGAGCGATCACCCTCTGAACTATGGATTGCCGAGGCTGACGGCATGACGAGCGACGCGATACCAGAGCGTAAAGTCTATGCGCCGGCAACGGTGATCCGTGACACCATTCAGATCTTCCCCGAAGCAACCGCCGCGCGGCTTGGATTGGGCAGAGCAGGCTCGAGCCTGCCGACACAGGCCGTCCTCGACTTCAACCTCGACCATGCCCGAGCGCGCGATGTCGTGCACACGCCATTGGATTTCGCGGCCCTGGAGCGTCGCTGGGACCGCGCTATCTGCTGGGTAAGACCTTCTCGGACAGCCGCGACAGCCTGAAGCTAGAAATCGACGCAGGCGACACAGTGTTCGCCGAACTCGCTGCACGCGGCCACATGCTTTCGTCTATCGACCGGCTAAGTCGTCTTGCAGGACAGGCCGGCATCATTGTCCGGCGAGAGAGTGGCTCGCTTGCGGGCGCCCACGATCCGCGTGGCGAGGGGGTGGCATGGCTCGTGGAGTAGATGTGATGACTTACCTTGGAGTAGCACCGGACACGGTAGTGGACGCAAATTCCCCGTGCGGGAATACTTCCAAATCGGGCGATCCTCTGCCCGACAACTTTTGATGCTCTGATCGCCATAATTGCAGGCACGACCAGGTAACTCCCCGGCTGGCATGAAATATGCTTCTTCTCTAGCTTGCTGCACCGTTCGACAAAGGGAAGGCTGATCACGATGCGACAGGCGAATGGGATGATGGATGTGCGTCTGATGCGCACGCTCCTGACCTTGCTGACGGAATGCAGCGTTTCGAAAACCGCTGACATTCTGGGGCAGGCCCAGCCGACGGTTAGCCTGACGCTGAAACGGCTACGAGAAATGCTAGACGATCCGCTTCTAGTCAGGTCCGGAGGCGCGCTGGTGCCAACGGAGCGAGGTCTCGCCCTGAAGGAGACGTTGCGCGACATTCTCGGCCAGATAGACGCGCACCTATCGCCTCACGCCACCTTTGACCCGGACCATGCGACGCGAAACTTCCGCATCATCGCAGACAACTGCCTCGGAGCCGTGTTTCTGCCTCAGCTGGTCGGAAAAATTGCACAAAAGGCACCCAATGTCGGCGTCGATGCGTCCCACATGCCGAGCTATGATGATCTTATCAGCCAGCTTGCGGACGGGTCCATCGATGCGGTCATCGGCAATTGGCCGCATCCGCCGGAGTATCTGCGGATGTCTCCACTGTTAACCACCGACATCGTCTGCATCGTCCGCCCAAGCCATAGACTGGCAAGTCAACGTGGACCGATCTCGATGGGCGAGTTCCTGAAGGAAAAACATCTTTCTCCGACCTCCGACAAGCGAGCCCAACTGAGTCCGATTGACGGGCGGCTGATCGAACTCGGGCTCAAGCGCAACATCGCTGTGTCCGTTCCAGAATATGCGATCACGCCCTACGTGTTGACACAATCCGACCTCGTCTTCACCACAGGTCGAATTTTTGCCGAGCAGATCGCTCAATCCTTTCCGCTCGTCGTTCTGGAGGCACCGCGCGAACTCGGACAGATGCAGTTCTACATGCTCTGGCATGAGTGCAAGCACCAGTCTCCCGATCACGTCTGGCTCCGGCAGATGATCAAGTCGGTTGCGGCCGGCGTCCGCGTCTGTGATCCGACGGGGTCGGTACCGATCACATTCCTGCGGTCCGGAGCACCGGTCTTCGTTTAAACCAATCTCGCGGAGGGGCCGCGGCAAAGAGGGCGCCCGCCTTTTGCGCAGTGCAATATAGTCTATTTGGGTTCCGTTATAGGCTTTCCTGTCCAAACAAACGACATTGGTCGCAGTTCACTCGCAACCAGATGAGGGCATGATGGCAGGTTCAGGAATTAGCCGACGTGAAGTACTTGCAGGCATAGCCGCCGGTACGGCAGCAGGGATGTTCGGTTCGTTGAGCAGCGCCCGAGCCGCCGTTTCCGAAATGGTCTGGGCGACTTGGGATTCCAACGGCCATCCTGAATACATCGCCGCCTTCGAAGCGCAGACCGGCGTCAAGGTGAAACTGTCCTATCTTTCCAGCGAGGACGCGCAGTTCGCGGCGCTGAAAACCGGAACGGCGTCTGACTGGGACATGATCAATCCGTCCCTCAACGGAAGCTGGCGCTACATCAAGGCAGGACTGCTTGAAGAAATCGACATGGGCAAAATCACAAATGCTGCCAAAATGTACGATGTCTTCAAGACGACACCTAAGGTGCTTGACGCCTCGGGCAAGCAGTTCGCCGTTCCCTACCTCTGGGGCCTCAACCCGATCGTCTACCGCAGGGACAAGTTCGAGAGCGAGCCTGACTACACGACGTTGTTCAACGAGAAATACAAGGGCCAGCTTGCCATGCGCGACTATGCGCTGGAGTCCATCGCCATCGCCGGCCTGGTCGCCGGCATACCGCGCGACAAAGTTTTCCTGATGGAAACCAAGGAACTGGCGGAAGCCAAAAAACTGCTGATCGCTCAAAAGCCGTTGCTGCGCACCTATTGGCAGACGATCGGCGATCTCACAAACCTGTTCGCCACGGGCGAGGTTTCCTGCGCGTTTTCGTGGCGGGTTCCCTATGACGCGCTTAAAGACAAACTGAAGATGGGAATGGCGAAGCCGAAAGCCGGGATCATGGGCTGGTGCGACTGCTTTGCCATGCCGGCAACACTATCTCCGGAAAAGACCGAAATCGGCTATAAATTCATCGATTATCTCCTTGGCGCAGACTTCGCGACCCAGATTGCCAAGATCGGCAACTACGCAACTACCTCGTCCGTTATTCGCGACAAGCTGTCGAAGGAGGAGCAGGAAGCGATCTTCGTCGATGACATGGATGTGATGAAGTCGTTCATGTGGCCCGTCGCCCCGGAGAATTATTCGGAGTGGCTGAAGGTTTGGAATGAAGTCAAGGCAAGCTGATGAAGGTCAATACGCCTGATATGGTGTCCGATCCGTCAAGGTCCGGGCTTTTGCTGTCGGCCCGCGGCCTAACCAAGAATTATGGCAAAGAGCGCGCGGTCGACAGTGTCGATCTCGACATTCCCGAAAGGGCTTTCACAACGTTTCTCGGCCCTTCCGGCTGCGGCAAGACCACGATCTTGCGCATGATTGCCGGCTTCGAGACACCGGATGTGGGATCGATCGTGCTCGACGGACGTTCGCTCTCCGGCGTTCCGCCGGAGCGCCGTCCGGTCAACACGGTGTTCCAGAGCTACGCGTTGTTTCCGCACCTCACCGTGTTCGGAAACGTGGCGTTCTCGCTGACACTGCGGCGCCACAGCAATGTCGATGTGGCGGCGCGCGTCAAAAGGGCGCTGGATGCCGTGCATATGGCGGAGTTCGGCGATCGTTATCCACATCAGCTCTCGGGTGGTCAGCAGCAGCGGGTCGCCGTGGCGCGCGCGATCATAGCGGAGCCGCATCTGCTTCTGCTCGACGAACCACTGTCCGCTTTGGATAAAAAAATGCGCGGGCACCTTCAGATCGAACTGAAGGATTTGCAGCGGCGTCTCGGTATCGCCTTCGTCTACGTTACACACGATCAGGAAGAGGCCTTCGCACTCTCCGACATCGTCGTCGTGATGAACAAGGGGTGCATCGTTCAAAAGGCTGCGCCGCTGACGATCTACGCCCGTCCTGCCAACGCATTCGTTGCCGATTTCATCGGCGCAGCGACACTCATTCCCGGCGAAATCGCCGATGGTAGCGGGACCTCCGGATTGGCTGCAATCAACACGGCCATCGGCACGGTGCAATGCCCGGCAGTGGAAGGATTGGCAAAAGGGGATAAGGCAGTGCTCGCCATTCGGCCGGAACATGTTCGTATCGGCGCGGACGGCCTGAACACGACGATCCGGCATGTGGTGTTCAAAGGCGATCGCTACCTTGTTGAGGCCGAGGTCAACGGCATCATTTTGCGGTTCCTGGCGGATAACCCGCAGACGCCTGGAGAGAATGTCAGGCTTGTCGTCGATCAGGACCGCTCCTTTATTACGAGGATCGGCTGATGGCCCTGGCGTTTCACAGGGCGCAGCTTGCGATGCCCGTCGCTTGTATCCTGTTGCTGGGATGCGTTGTGCCGCTCGCCGTGCTCGTGGTGTTCAGCGTTTTCGAGGTGGATCTCGATGCGTTCACACTCGTTCCGGCCTTTTCGTCACACAGCTGGGCGCAGATGTTCACCAATCCGGTCTTCGCCTTTCTGATCGGAAAGGCGGTCGTCTCTGGCGCGGGAACCGCGGTGCTGGCGGCTTTGATAGGATATCCTATCGCCGTGTCGATGACGTGTCTTCCCGTTCTGTGGAAGGGTGTCGGCAGCATCGTTCTTCTGACGCCGCTCTATACCGGCGAGATCGTCCGGATTTATGCCTGGCGGGTCGTTCTCGGCTCTGAAGGACTGGTCAATGCCGCTCTAAAATGGTTTGGCGTGATCGATGAGCCTTTGAAATTCCTGCTGTTTTCGCCGTTCACCACGTATCTTGTGCTTCTCTACAACAATTTGCCCTTCATGGTGCTGGCAATCTGGATCTCGGCGGAATTGATCGACAAAAGGTTGATCGAAGCCGCGCGCGATCTCGGAGCTCGCCCGATAGATGCGTTCTTCAAGGTCATTTTGCCTTTGACGACGCCTGGACTGGCTGTCGGTGTGTTTACGGTCTTTGCGCTCGCCGCCGGCGACATGATGACGCCGAGCCTTTTGGGCGGGACGTCGGGCGCAACCCCGATGGCCATGATCGACAACCTGTTCGGGACGGCGTTCGATTGGCCGTTGGCTTCCGCGCTGTCGCTTAGCCTTCTTATCGTCCTGTTCGCCTTTGCCATCGGGTTCATGATCGTCCTTCTTCGGTTCGATGGTGCGCGGGCAGTCTTTCGGCGGGGAGCACGATGAGCCGCTTGGTCATCCTTACGCTCGGTCTTGCCGCGTGTTTCTTCTATCTGCCGATCGTCGTTCTCGGAATTTTTTCCTTCAACGCCGCAAGCACGATGGCCTTCCCGTTGAGCGGCTTCACCCTCTCCTGGTATGCTGATCTTTTCAGGAACGAAGCGTTTCTCGACGGCTTCGTCACCAGTTTTCTCATTGCGCAGCCCGTCGGCCTGCTGGGCGCGCTGATCGGACTGATGGCAGCTTTGGCCGTAACGTCGCCGCGGATGAAGTTCCGGGCCGCATTCGCCGTCCTGGTCCTCGTGCCCTTTCTAGTGCCGAAGACGGTGCTTTCCATTGCGCAAGCCATGCTCATGAGCTGGGTGGGATTGGGACGCGGGGCAACGGCGCTCATATTGGCGCAGACTTTGGTCGTCATTCCCTTCACCACCACAATCCTTGCCGCCGTGATGGTCAGGCTCGACCCGCGGCTTGAGGAAGCGGCGCGGGATCTCGGCGCCACACCATGGCAGAGTTTTCGGCGCGTTCTGCTGCCGCAGCTGAGCGTAGCGCTAAGTGCGGCCTATTCGATCGGGGTCATCCTGTCGCTGGCCGATCTGACCATCTCCATGTTCCTGGCCGGCCGCACGCAGCCCCTGTCGCTGATCGTCGCATCGGAATTCCGGCGCGAGCTGAAGCCCGACCTCAATGCCATGCAGGTTGCCGTTCTCGTATTGACAGCCCTGATCGTGGCCCTGACCGAAATCAATCGCCGACGCCGCCTGCGCGGGGCGTACGGCCCATGGACGAGATGACCTATGATGATTGCCGCAATCGACGCGCCGCGACTGACGCTTGACGACCTGAAGCAGGAGGCGCTTGCCGATCTTGCCGCGCTCGGCTACCCGAGCGCGGCATGGCTCAGCGACCTGCCGAGACCCGACGCGGCTGAAATCGCCGATGCGATCATCGTCGGTGGTGGGCAGTCAGGCGTCACGATCGCCGCAGCCTTGAAATGGGATGGGCTGCGGCATATCCGCGTCCTGGATAGAGGCGCACCGGGCGCCGAAGGGCCATGGCTGACCTTTGCGCGCATGGAGGAATTGCGGACCCCGAAAACCCAGGTCGGCAACGAGTTCAATGTTATCAACCTGTCTGTCCGCCGCTGGTTCGAAACGCGTTACGGATACCAGGCGTGGACGGACCTGTCCCGCATCCCGCGAATGGACTGGAAGGCCTATCTCGACTGGTATGCCGGCGTTTTCGAAATAGCCATCACCAATCATTGCGAAGTCCTGGACGTCGCCCCGGAGGGTGATCTGATGGCCGTCACGACCCGGATCGGTGGCACGATTGAAAAATCCCTGGGGCGAACCGTCGTGCTGGCTACCGGCTATGATGGCGCCGGCGCATGGCGGGTGCCCGCACTTGTATCCGAAGCCCTTGCACCCGAAAAGTTCGATCACACCAACGGTCCTGTTGATTTCGACGCATTGAAGGGATTGCGCGTCGGCATGCTCGGCCATGGTGCCTCTGCGTTCGACAATGCGATCAAGGCGCTGGAAGCAGGTGCTGCCTCCGTCGATCTCTGCTTCCGGCGCGCGCGACTTCCGCGCACCAATCCCCACCGCGCCGTCGAAACGCCCGGCATGATGACGCATTACCCTGACCTTTCCGAGACCACGCGCTGGGATATCGCCCGGTTCTTTCGCAGTGCAGATCAGCCGCCGCCGGTGCGCAGTTTCGAGACCGCGATGCGCCTTGAAAATTTCAAGCTTCGTCCCGCAACACCATGGCTGGAAGTCTCCCAGCAGGCCGATGCGATCCGTGTCACCACGCCTGATGGTATTTTGGAGTTCGATCACCTGCTTCTTGCGACAGGCATGGATGTCGATCTCGCCGTCAGGCCTGAACTCAAGACCATTCACGACAAGGTCGCGCTTTGGGGCGAGCGCTACACGCCGAAAGACGGCAGCGCGGATGCCCGGCTGGCAAGGTTTCCCTATCTCGACGGGTTCTATGGATTCATCCCGAAAGATCGAGATGATACATGGGTCAGCCGGGTGTTCGCCTTCAACAGCAGCAGTTTCGTCAGTCACGGTCCGCACTCGACGTCGATCAGCGGACACAAGCATGCCGTTCCACGGCTCGTGCGCGGAGTCCTGCGCCGTCTGCTGCTTGATCGGGAAGCGGTCATCCTGCCGGAACTCAAGGCCTATGCCTCTCCGGATCTGCCGATCCCGGACGATTTCGAAACGGTCATGGCCGAGGCCAACCGGCAATTGGCAGGATCGCCCGAGACCGACAAGCCAACTATGCGGAGTGGCGCATGACGCATTCCTTTTACTGGGCCGATCACTCGACCGCAGATTTTGCGTCCCGCGATCTGAGTGAGACGGTCGTCATACTGCCGATTGCGGCTGTCGAGCAGCATGGGCCCCATCTTCCCGTGCAGGTGGACGCCGCGATCAATGCCGCCATCCTCGAGCGGATGGTGCCGTTGCTCGACGCAAACGCCGACGTCCTCATCCTGCCGGCAATCAGTATCGGCAAATCGGATGAGCACCTCGCCTATCCAGGGACGCTGACCATGTCGGCGCAAACCCTGCGGCTCGTCTGGCTCGATATCGCCAGAAGCGTGAATCGAGCCGGCGTCCGAAAGATGATCCTGTTTAATTCGCATGGCGGACAGATCTCGCTGATGGAGATGACCTGCCGCGATATCCGTGTCGAACTCGATATGCTGGCGGTCGCCTGTTCCTGGTTCAGGATCGCGCCGGTCGACGATCTGTTTTCGTCCTCGGAAATCGTTCACGGCATTCACGGCGGCGATATCGAAACCAGCATGATGCTGGCCATCGCGCCGGACTTGGTCGCCATGGACAAGGCCGAAGATTTCGTGCCGCTGACCGTCGACATCGAGCAGTCCGGCAGCCCGTTGACGGCGGAAGGCGCGGTCGGCTTCGGCTGGCAAGCGCAGGACCTTCATCCCTCGGGCGTCAGCGGAAATGCCGCCAATGCCGATGCCGTCAAAGGCGCGCTGGTGCTTGACCGGGCAGCAACCGGTTTGGTGCGCCTCATCGAGGCGACACGCAATTTCGACATGAAGAGGCTCACCTCTGAAACACGCTTTTCGGCCACGAGATAAAAGATGCTGGCACTCCGCGACATCGAAACTCTTCGGATGCGCATGCCGGACGGTGTCCATCTGGCCGCCGACGTCCATCGTCCCGTCGGCCCGGAGCGCTATCCCGTTCTGGTGATGCGCCTGCCCTACGGGCGAAAGGTCGCCTCGACAGTCGTTCTGGCCCACCCCGCATGGTATGCAGCGCAGGGTTATGTCGTGCTGGTGCAGGATGTTCGTGGCCGGGGAGATTCGGAAGGGGTCTTCAGGATTCTCGAGGACGATGTCGCAGATGGCGCGCTGACATTGTCACTGGCGGCCGATCTTCCCGGCGGCAACGGCGTGGTGGCAAGCTATGGCTTCAGCTACCACGGCATGAACCAGTTCCTGGCCCTTGCCGGCGCTCGAAAATCCGGCGGGAAAGTGCCCGATGCGATGGCGATCGCCATGGCGGCTTTCGATGTACGCAACCACTGGGCCTTCGAGGGCGGCGGGTTCCGTCTAGAGTCCAATCAGATGTGGGCGTGCCAGATGGCCGTCGAAAATGCCCGGCTGGCCGGCGACCTCGATGCCGCCCATATGTTGCATGCTGCTTTGCCTTCTCTGCATTCCGGCGCGGTTTCGGCACGGCCGGACGTGCTGGAGCAGGCAGCGCGGTACACGCATTATCATGACTGGCTCACCGATGATCCGTCCTATTGGCGGACAAGATCGCCGCAATCGCTGCTTGAGGGCGTGACGCTCGACGTTCCGGTCCTGCATGTCGGCGGATGGAACGACATTATGCTTGAGGGCACGTTCGCCGCCTTCGAGGCATTTTCCGCGGATAGCAATCTCCAGCGGCTTTCAATCGGACCATGGTCGCATATCCCTTGGGGACGACGGGTCGGGGCACTGGATGCCGGAGCCGGAGCGGCAGACGGTATCGACCGCGAGATTGTCGCATTCTTCGATGAGGCGCTCAAAGGTCGCGAGAATCCTTACCCGAAGGTACGGCTCTACGATGTCGTCAAAAAGACATGGGCCGGTTTCGAAAGCCTGCCGCCAGCCGAGACACTGGTGCTTCATCTCGGATCGGGCGGCCGGGCGGCCGCGACGAGCATCGATGGAACGCTTGCCCAGAAGCCGGGGCTTTCGAGCGCCGATTATCTCGTCCACGATCCATGGCGGCCGGCCCCGAGCGTTGGGCTGCATCTCGGCACGCCACCGGGTTTTGCCGACCGGGCTGCCGTCGACGACAGGGCAGACGTACTCGTCTATACCTCCGATCCGCTCGACCGGCTGCTCATGCTGACCGGTGCCGCGAAAGTGGACCTTTTCATAACCGCCGACAGGGCGAGTTTCGACCTCGATTGCACCTTGAGCGCGCTTGCTCCTGACGGGGCCGCCATCAGCGTGACGTCGGGGCATAAGACCGTAAAGATGCACGGCGACAGATCGGCGGTCCTCGTCACGCTGCGGCCCATGCATGTTACGGTACCGGCAGGGCATTGCCTGCGTCTGTCCATACAGGCGGCGTCGTTCCCTGCCTTCCCCGTCAATCCGGGCACCGGCGCGCGTCCCCAGGACTCAGCCGTAACGGATCGGCTGATCACGACCCTCGTGCTCCGGTCAGGCGATGGCTACCCCTCGACCCTGCGATTGCCCGTGATGCGGCAGGCCGATGCGAAAGACAGCCAATCCCATACCGTGGAGGAGAACGGACATGAGCCTTGATCACGAAAGCCTTCTTAGATTGACCTTCGAGATTGCACACCGGGCGAAAGCGCATGGCAATATGCCCTTTGGCGCGCATCTGGCCGGTCCCGGTGGTGAAATTCTTCTTGAGGAAGAGAACGGATATTTCCCCGACCTCGATGGAACGGCCCATGCCGAGCGCCTGTTGGCGACACGTGCCTCCAAGCTCTATCGCGAGCCGTTTCTGGCAGAGTGTACCATGTACAGCTCGGCGGAACCCTGCGCCATGTGCGCCGGCGCCATTTACTGGGTTGGTATCGGCCGGGTCGTCTATGGCCTTTCCGAACATCGGCTGAAGGCCATGACAGGAGATCACCCGGACAACCCGACGATGGATCTACCATGCCGCGATCGGCCAGAAAAGCATCGAGGTCATCGGGCCCTTGATCGAGACGGAAGCGGAAGCCGTTCACCGGGACGCATGGCAACCAACGGCGTGAATGCAAGCGGGCATTCCCTTTTCAACAAGGTCAGGCATGAGACGCCGGTTTCAAGGAGGAGTTTAGATCCATGGTCCCCAAAGAAAACACTTCGGATGAACTGAAAACTCTGCTGGCCGACATGCCGGCATGGGGTTCTGAATTTTCGCACACATTCGCCAATCATGCGCCCATGGTCCTCGTCGCTTTGGACCGGATCGGCGGCGGGCCGGCTCAGCTTCGGCGGTTCTTCCATCACTACAGAGACGCCAAGCAGCTTCTGCCCTTCGCCCAGCCGTTGAAGCGCCTGGATGGCAAAAGCTGGAAGTCCGCCATCGGAATGCGCGAGCGCGAGCCCGATCTGCGCGTCTTTTTTGCCGACGAGGTGACGCGGCTCGGAATACACGAGGCTCTGGAGCTTTATCTTCCCGATCTTGCCGACGGCATTGCCGCCAGCGCCTTTCACGCGCTGATGCGATCAGCCTATGGCGTGCTTCGGGCCGACGAGACCGATGTCGCCATTGCGCTCGCCTACTGGGCCGCCACCTATCTACCGCTTCCGGAAGTGCAGGGAACGTCGCCGATCACGCGCGACCCAGCGGAAGTCTTGGCCCTGACAGCTGCAATCAAGTCATTGCATGGAATGGAACTCCACGACCTTCTCTGGCAAAACATGCGCGACGCCGGAAACGTGCCTGAATTTGCGCCCGTCGTCGATTGGCTCGAAATCGGGCCGGACACGATGGAAAAAATGGCGGCGACTGCGCTCGCCATATTTGCGGCAACCCAGCATTTCGCCGCCCTGCACATCATCACAGGGCTGCATTGGATCCGTCTCCTTGAGCCGCACTGCGATGAGGCGACCCTCCATCGGATGTTGCGGGTGTTCTGGCAGGGGATCGCCGCGCTGATGGGCGAACTCGGGTTTCCCGAGATGCCGGACAGAGCGATCGTCGATCGCTGGCGTCATATCCATGTGCCGGATTGGCCCGAAATGCATGCGATCGCCGCGCAAAGCTACGACGAGCACGATATCAGTCTCGCCTTTTCCGCCAGCGAGGAAATGAAAGTCTATGGCGACCCGCTCTATCGCGTCGTAGTCGCCCGCCGCCTCGGACTTATTGGAGACTACACGAAATGAGCCTGGAAGAGCCGATGTCCGGCGACTGCATTGTTGAAGCCGGAACCGTGCTGTGCGGCGTGCTGCCTGACGGCACCATGTCCATGCGCCACGACGTGGGCATCCGTGTCGCTGGCGGCATGATCGCGCAGATCGGGCCTCTTGCCGCCGTTGCCTATGGCAACGATCATCTTCCCCGCTTCGGATCTCCCGACATGATCGCCATGCCGGGATTGGTCAACAGCCATCACCATTTCGGGATCACGCCTTTGATGCAGGGCGTGCCCTTCGCGCCTCTGGAACTATGGCTGCCGCAGTTCCGGGCGATGCGGCAGGTCGATGTCCGACTGGATACGCTCTATTCAGCGATCGAGATGTTGGAAAGCGGAACGACGATGGTGCAGCATATCAACAGCGGACTTGCGGGCGCACCCGAGAGCTGGATGGCGACGGCCGACGCCACGCTCAAGGCCTATACCGATATCGGCATGCGGGCCGGCTTTTCCTTCATGATCCGCGATCGCAATATCCTGACCTATGACGAAGACGCCAAGGCCCTGGCCACCCTTCCCGAAGCCGTTCGCAGCTGGATCGCCCCCAAACTCGACGCCTCGAACATTCCGATCGCAGACCTGATAACATTTTATCGCGCGCTCAGGGAAAGCTGGTTCGACGCACGCCCTGATCACGTCCGCATCAATCTCGCCCCCGCCAATCTGCACTGGTGCACCGACGAGTGCCTCCAGACGATTTTCGAGACGGCCCGCGAAACCGACGCGCAGGTCCATATGCATCTTCTGGAGACCGAGCGGCAATCAAGCTTCGCCCACAACACATTCGGCCACAGCGCCGTCCAGCATTTGAAGGCACTCGAATGCCTCGGGCCAAACGTCACTCTCGGGCACGGCAACTGGATGAGCCGCGCCGATCTCGACATCGTAGCCGATTGCGGCTGCAGCATGTGCCACAATGCCTCATCCGGCCTGCGGCTCGGCAGCGGCATCGCCCCCGTTAACGAAATGCGCCGGCGCGGCATTCCGGTGGCGCTCGGCATAGACCAGTCGAACATAGCAGACGACCGCGACATGACGCTTGAAATGAAGCTGGTCTGGGCGCTGCACCGCGAAACAGGCCTCTGGAACGACCGTCCCGACGCTGGTGCCGTGCTGCAAATGGCGACGGAACATGGCGCCAAAACCGTCGGCTTCGGCGGCTTTACGGGCCGGCTTGAACCGGGTCAACAGGCCGACATCGTGCTGATGGACCGACGCAAGATCGAAAGACCCCGCATGAGCGCGCGGACGCCGGTGGCGGAGAGCGTTTTGCATCGCGGCGGACGACATGCCATCAGCCAGGTATTCGTCGGCGGCCGTCTGGTCGTCGATGACGGAAAGGTCATTACGATCGACCGCGAGGCAGTGCTCGCGGAAATCGCCGAACGGCTAAAACATCCCGAAACAGAAGGGGAAACAGCAACCTGGGAAGCGATTGATGTCCTTCTTCCCCAGCTTGAGGTATATCACCGAAAGTTCACGACGACAGCCGGGTATCGTCCCTATCGATACAATGCGATGGCGGACCAAGAGTAGGCGCCGATCGTTTCAAAAGATCTGCGAAAAGCAGGCTTGGCCGTTCATCGTCTGGAAGACTGTATCCATTCTCGTCCAAAGCGTTGCCTCGATGCAAGTCGGCCGTACACAATCGGCGCTAAGGATGCAGATGCAGCGGTCGGAGGATCAGGTCGGCCAAACATTACCTCAGCGAACGGGTGCCGGATTGCGCGGCTCTCGGCAGCGGGCGAGAGGCTGCTCGTCCGTCCCAGCACCCACCTCGCCCGGCATGAGGTTCTCGCCGACATGAGCGGGGCGACACTCAAGGGGGCCGTCAGCTTAGGGTGTCCAGAGTTTTCGATCGCCTTCTTGCCGGAGCTGCTCAGGGCTCCTGCGTCACCTACCCGAGCGGGGAATTGCGAATGGTTTGCGCTCCGACAAGACAGCTGCGTCCCCTTCGCCAGCGCCGCCAGATCGACATGGCGCTGGTTTCGCGGTCCGATTCCGACCGCTGCGAGGTGCTGCGCAAGGAGAGCTTCCCTTAGATGAAGGACGCGCTGGGAACCCAGCGTGCTCGCCAACGAGGTTCTGCAAGGCGTCGGCACCGATGACACTTGACCGCTGCTTGCCGATGCCATGGAGATGGCCAACCGCCGCTATCATGTGGCGTTTGCCAGCAACAGCCAGCGGCCGCGCCGCTGATGGGGTTCGGGATCAGACATGACGCGAGCATGGGTTTCGACCGTTACTTAAGCGCACAGGGCTTCATGCAAATAAGGAGAAAGCTAGGTACGCGGTCTTAAGTAAGCTTCGCCACATTCGACCGCCTTGATGAGATTCGCACTTACGACCAATATGTTATAAATTCGGCGAAGTGGTTGGTTAGAAAGAATCTCCCGCCCAATCTTCATGGCTGTGCCGTATG
>Ga0136846_1237544_pt1 | contig 21544 bp, 18 predicted proteins | sample HopSoiMetagenom2_FD_96841 | JGI IMG/M metagenome (GOLD analysis project Ga0136846, IMG submission 96841) | Grasslands soil microbial communities from Hopland, California, USA - 2 Assembly 2016 (version 4) | ecosystem: Environmental > Terrestrial > Soil > Grasslands | place: USA: Hopland... | reverse complement strand
CCCAAGCCCATAGCTCCCGCGCGGCCCCGCGCGCGGCTCTCCGCCATTGCTCGCGACGGCAGCCGCTCCGCCGACTTCGTCCTCATCAAGGACGAGACGAAGCTGGGCCGCGAGGTGGACCCGAGCGAGGTGAAGCTGGACAAGGACCCCTTCATCGCCCCGCTGCACGCCGTCTTCCGCTTCGAAGGGCCGCAGCTGCTGGTGCAGGACGCGGGCAGCCCCAACGGCGTCTTCCTCTGGCTCAAGGAGCGGGACCTCCTGCCCGGCGACGAGCTGCGCATCGGGCGCCAGAGGCTGCGCGTGGAGTGGATGCCCGAGGAGGCGGAGCAGCTCGCCGATCAGCCCGTCTGGGGCAGCCCGGACCCGGGCTACACCGCGCGCGTGGTGCAACTGCTCGAGGGCGGCGGCGAAGGCGACGTCTTTCCGCTCAAGGCCGGCGACAACACGGTAGGCCGCGGCACCGGCGACGTGAGCTTTCCCCACGACGGGTACGTCTCCAGCAAGCACGCAACCATCACGGTGGGCGAGGGAACGCTGGCGGTGAAGGATCTCGGGTCGGCCAACGGCACCTTCGTGCGCGTCAATGGAAAGGCCCCGGTGCAGCCCGGCGATCTGCTCCTGGTCGGCGAGCAGATCCTCCGCGTCGATCCGGCCTGAGGCCGGGCCGTCAGCAGTGCTCGTTGGGCTGCGCCGTGCAGACCAGCGCCAGCCGCTTCAACATCGGCAGCGGCGGGTCGCCTTGCAGCGTCGCGAACAGAGCGCCGAGCGCGATGGCAACCAACACCTGCTTGAACGTCAGCCGAGCCATGACTCCACCTCGACGCGTTCGATTCCGATCCCTCTGTCGGGATTCGCTCCCGAAGCGTTACACCTACCCGGCGAGGCGCTCCGACAGCTGTGCTTTGACGCGGGCCCGGAAGCGCTCCAGGCGCATGGTGACCGCGCTCTTGCCCACGCCCATCCGCATGGCGATCTCGCGCGCCGACAGCGTGCCTTCCAGGTAGAAGAGGCGCACCGTCTCCTTCTCCGGTCCCTCGCGCAGGCCGTCGATCACTTCGCGCACGGCGCGCAGTTCCGCTTCCTTCTCTAGCACCTGCGAGGCCGCCGGCACGTGATCCTCGAGCAGCTGCGCCTCGCGTGTGGCCTCCTCGGCCGCCTTCACGTGCGTGGCGCGGGAGGTCAGATAGCTGCGGGCGCGGTTGCGGGCGATGGTGAAGAGCCAGGCGGCGAAGCGTTCGCGATCCTTGAGCCCGGCCAGCGCGCGGAAGGCGCGGACGAAGGCCTCCTGCGTCACATCCTCCCCCTCGTCGGGATCGAGCTCGGAGAAGCTGGCAGCCAGCCGGGAGACGGCCCCCCGATACCTCCGGTAGAGCTCCTCCTCGGCGAACTTGCCCCGATGGCCCCCCGCAATCGCGCGCGCCACCAGGGTGGCGTCGGGCACGCGTCCGTCGAGCAGCGTCAGATGTGGGCGCTGATGCGGTTCGGGAAGCTTCTCGAGCGCGCAGTTCGTGGCGAGGGTCATGACCCTCTAGCACCTGGCGTGCCCATGCCATCCGATGCGTCCCTCCGACGGAATTTCGCAGGGTTACGCGGTGCGCGATCTGGAGGCCGCCGCCATCCACCGCGACAGCCGTGTCATGGTCGGGGTGGTTGTCGGCGCGCGCGGCGGGTGACGGAGCCCACCTTGGGGGGTAGGTTTCCCGCCCGCATGCTGGGTGCCGTAAACGAGAAGACGCTGAACGAGCTGGGCTGGCCCAAGCTGTGCGCGGAGCTCGCCGCGCGCGCGCACACCCCCATGGGCCGGCAACGCTGCGTGACACTCCTGCCCGGCGACGACGTCGACGAGGCGCGCCGGCGGCTCTCGCGGGTGGAAGAGGCGCGCCTGCTCGCCCGTCACGAGCGCGAGCTGCCGCTCGCCGACGCGGTCGACGTGCGGCCATCCCTGGGCCGCGCGCAGCGCGAAGGAACGCTTCTGCCACAGGAATTGCTCCAGGTCGCGCAACTGATCCACGCCTCGGATTCGGCGCGGCGCTTCTGCTTCTCGCAGGCGGACCGGGCGCCGCTGCACTTCGAGCTGGCCCAGCAGCTCTCCGAGCTCATGCCGCTGGCGCGGGAGCTGGAGCGCGCTTTCGATCCGGCGGGAAATCTGTTGGACACGGCCTCGCCGCTGCTCGGCGAGCTGCGCGAGCGCGCCCGCGGCCTGCACCGCGCCATCAAGCAGCGCATCGAGGAGCTGCTCAAGGACGAGAAGATCGTCCCCATGTTGCGCGACGTCTACTACTCGGTGCGCGGCGACCGGTACGTGCTGCCGGTCCGCGCCGAGCACAAGTCGCACCTGCCCGGCATCGTGCACAACGCCAGCAACTCCGGCCAGACGCTCTTCGTGGAACCGCAGCAGCTGGTGGAGCTCGGCAACCAGCTCACCATCGCGCAGGCGGGCGCGCTGGAGGAGGAGCAGCGGATCCTCGGCGAGCTCTCCGCCGCCGTGGGCCGAAAGGCGCCGCTGCTCGAGCGCGACGTGGAAGTGATCGCGCTGCTCGACGAGTCGGCCGCGGGCGGCCGCCTGGCGGACGCGCTCGAGGCCGGCGCTCCCGAGCTGGTCTCCGCCGCCGAGCGCTTCGACCTCCGCAAGGCGCGGCATCCGCTCCTGGTGCTGCAGCGCAAGTCGGCCGGCGTGATCGCCAACGACGTGGCGCTGCCCGCGCCGGCCCAGGCCCTGATCGTCAGCGGGCCCAACGCCGGCGGAAAGACGGTCACCATCACCGCTGTGGGCCTCTCGGCGCTGATGGCGCGCGCAGGGCTACCGGTGGCCGCCGAGCCCGGCTCGCGCATGCCGCTCTACCGCACGGTGTACACCGCCATCGGCGACGAGGGAGACCTGTCGCGAGATCTCTCCACCTTCACCGCGCACCTGGCGGCGCTGAAGTGGATCCTGGAGGCCGCCGGTCCCGGCACGCTGGTGCTGATCGACGAGATCGCGGCGGACACCGATCCGCGGGAGGGCGCGGCCATCGCGGTGGCGGCGCTGGAGAAGCTGGTGGCGGTGGGCGCGCAGGTGCTGATCACCACGCACCTGGAGGAGCTCAAGGCGCTGGCGCTGTCGGATGAGCGCTTCGCGCCGGCCAGCGTGGGGTTCGACGTGGAGCGGCTGGCGCCCACCTATCGGCTGCGGCTGGGCGAGGTGGGAGCGTCGTCGGCCATCGACATCGCGCGGCGGGTGGGGCTGCCCGGCGAGGTGTGCGATCGGGCGCGGCAGATCCTGGGGAGCGGCGTCTCGCAGGTGTCGCAGGCGGTTTCGCTGCTGGAGCACGAGCGTGCGGAGGCGGCGCGGGCGCGCAGGGAGCTGGAGGAGGCGCGGGCGGAGCTGCTGCGCGAGCGCGAGCAGGTGCGGCAGGAGCGGGAGCGCCTGCGCGAGCTGGAGCGGGAGACGCGCGCCGGCGCGCGGGCGGAGCTGATCGAAGACCTGCGCAAGCGCCGCGACGAGGTGTCGCAGCTGATCGCGCAGCTGCAGGCCGCGCCGGCCATGGCGCAGGCGGTGGAAGCGCAGCGCGCCGTGGAGCAGGCGGCGGAGGACGAGGAGCGGGAGCAGGCGCGGGAGGAGGATCCGGAGGCGCTCCCCGGGGCGGCCATCGAGAGCGGCGCCCGGGTCAAGCACGTGCGGCTCGGCACCGAGGGCGTGGTGCTGGAGGTCCAGGACGGGCATGCGACGGTGCAGATGGGTGCGCTGCGCAGCAAGGTGGCGCTGGCGGACCTGGTGCCCATCTCGCGGAAGGTGGCGCAGGCGGGGTTCCGCAAGACGGCGCAGGAGCGCCTGAAGAAGGCGGAGCAGGCGCGGCCGGCGCGTCTTCAAGTAAGGGTGCCGCTGGTGGACGTGCGCGGCATGCGGGTGGACGAGGCGCTGCGGGCCGTGGAGCTGGAGATGGACCGGGCGATGCGGGCGGGAGAGGAGCTGGTGCACGTCCTGCATGGGCATGGGAGCGGGGTGCTGAAGGCGGCGGTGAGGGAGCATCTGCAGCGGAGCCCCTACGTGAAGAGGGCGAGGGCGGCAGGGCAGCACGAAGGGGGGGACGGGGTGACGGTGGCAGAGCTCGCCTAGGATTTGGGGCAAGGAGTCTCTGTTCTATAGAATAGAGAAATGCATCCCTGGCTCCGCGACCTGCGGCACGATCTGATCAAGCGCGCCGTCTGGCCCGCCAGGGACCTGAGGGATTCCGGGGAGCAGGACGTCGAGGCGCTTCGGCGGGGGCTGACGCGACTCACCGACCTGGAAGGACGGGCGGTTTCGGCGCCGGAGCTGTTTGCGCGGATGCGGGCGGACGCGCCTCGTGGCGCCGATTGCGACGCCTTTGCACGCGCCTTGCAACGTGCCGTTTCTTCACTGGATCTTCCCTGGCCGGCGCCGCTGTCCGCGGTGCTCGCGCTTGAGGACGCTTTCGACGCGCTCGCGCGTTCCGTTTCCGAGGAGTGACCGTGCCCCGACTGCTCGTCATCGACGACCGCGACCAGACCATCGAGATGTGCCACCGGCACCTGCCGCAGTTCGACTACGTCACCCGCTGCGGGAGGCTCCATCCGTGCCAGGTCTGCGAGGAGCGCGACAAGGGCTGCCCGCTCAAGTGCGCCCACGACTACTACGAGGCGGCGGAGGCGCTGGGCCGCGAAGAGGCGCTGCCGGATTTGGTGGTGCTGGACCTGCACTTCGCGCTGCCGCGGCAGAAGCTGCTGCCGAAGGCCGAGGAGCCACAGGATCCTGAGCAACTACAGAAAACAGAGTTACTCAGGAGAAAACAGGGGCTCCACATCCTGGAGCAGCTGCGCAAGGATTACCCCACCCTCCCGGTGGTGATGCTCACCACCACCGACGCCGACCTGGGCGAGCGGCCGCACGACCCGCTGGTCCACTTCTGCGAGAACGAGGTGGTCGACTCGCGCACGTTGGCGGCGGAGATCTCGCGCGCGCTCGCCGTGCAGCACGCCGCGCAGGAGGGTCCGGTCTTCTGGGGCCGGTCCAGGCCCATGGCCGAGCTGCGGCAGAAGCTGGCGGTGCTCGCCCGCAGCCCCCTTCCGGTCTTGATCGAAGGCGAGACGGGGACGGGGAAGAGCTTCCTCGCCGAGCACGTGCTCCATCCCCGCTCCGGGGCCAAAGGGCCGCTGGTGGTCACCGACCTCTCCACCATTCCCGCCACGCTGATGCCCGCGCACCTCTTCGGCTCGCGCCGCGGCAGCTACACCGGCGCGGTGGACGACCACGCCGGCGTCTTCGAGCAGGCCCACGGCGGCACCCTCTTCCTCGACGAGATCGCCAACCTCGACCTGGAGCTGCAGCGCCAGCTGCTGCTGGTGCTGGAGCGCGGCGCGATCACCCGCCTGGGCGACACGCGGCAGCGCCCCGCCGCCCCCAAGCTGGTGGCCGCCACCAACCTCGACCTCGCGCAGCTGGTGCGCGAGGGCCGCTTCCGCCAGGACCTCTACATGCGCCTCAACCCCGCCACACGCCTGCGGGTGCCGCCGCTGCGGGAGCGCGCCGAGGACCTCCCCGAGCTGATTCGCTTCGCCGTCACCGACGCGCTGCGCTCGGAGGCGCTGCGGCCGCTGGTGCGCGCCTACCTCGCCCGCTACCCGACGCCCGACGGCTACGTCGAGGAGCACAACGAAGTCCTCTTCGGCAAGCCGCAGGCCCGCGGCGCGCGCACAGACGCGTTCTCGGTGTTCTTCTCCCGCGGCGCCTTGCAAAGGCTCTGCGACTACCCGTGGCCCGGCAACCACCGCGAGCTCCGCCTGCTGGCCTCGAACGCCTTGGTCTTCGCCCTGGTGCAGCAGCTCGACGCACCCGATGAAGGAGGCCGAAGGGCGGAGCGGGCCCCGGCCGTGCTCGCAATCGGCGACCAGCTCATCGAGCAGCTCCTCGGCAAGCCCACCGCACAGCCCGCCGCCGCGCCCGGCCCCGTCATCTCCGGACGCGCCGGCGACCGGCGCGTGGAGATCGCGCTCAAGCCCGGGCAGTCGTTCGCGGACATCTCGGCCGACGTGGAGCGCCAGTACCTCGTCGCCCTCTTCCAGGCACACGGAGGCGACCTGGACCGGATGGCGCGCGAGCTGTTCGGGCCAGGGGCATCGCGCCGCAGGGTGCACCTGCGCATGAACCAGTTGGGCCTGCGGCTGCGCAACCTCCGCGGAGCCTCCGCATGATCGCGGTGGTCGCGGCGCTCGTCGCAGCAAGCGCATCACCCCTCCGCGCAGCCAGGGAGCCCGCCGCGGTCACCAGCCGCGAGGACTCCGAGCGCGCGTACCGCGCCAGCATCCGCCGCCACCCGGCGCGGTGGCAGGCCTACGCGGCGCTGGCCTCGCTGCTGGCGGCGCAGGACGATCGCTGGGAGCGCGCCGACGAGACCCTGGCGCTGCTCGGCCGCGGCCTTTCGCTCGCGCCGCCGCCGGCCCGGGTGCCACTCTCCATCGCGGTCGCCGACTTCGAGCGCAGCGTAGGGCGCACCCCGCAGGCGCGGGACCGGCTGTCGGCGCTCTCGGAGCTGAAGCCCGACGCTTCGCAGTCGCGCCGCATCCGCGAGCTGCTAGACCGCATCGTGGACGAGGAGCGCGCGCGCGCCGTCGAAGACTGGCCCGAGCCCCTGCCTTCCCCAACCCAGCGGGCAGAGCTCGCCGCCGCCGAGCAGAAGCTGCTGGCCAACGACGCGCGTTCCGCCCTGGCCACCGCCGACTCGCTCTGCGCCGCGCTGCCCGCCTGGCGTTCCGCCCGCTGGGTGCGGGCGCGCGCGCTCGAGGCCGTGGGGCGGGTCGACGAGGAAGCGCGGGAGCTGCGCATCCTGACGCAGCTCTCGCCTTCGCACGCAGAGGCGTGGCGGCGGCTCGGGGAGATCCTCGCCGCCGAGGGAGGCCTGCTGGAGGCCGATCGCGCTGACGAGGCGCTTCGCCAGGCGCTCTCGCTGGAGCCTTCCTGGACGGGGCTGTGGCTCGTCCGCGCGCGGGTCGCCCTGCGCCAGGGCCGCGTGCAGGACGCGCTGCGCGCGCTGGACCGCTATTCGCGCACGGGCGGCGAGAGCGCGGAGGCTTCCCGCCTGGCCGCAGCCGCCCGGGCGCAGGCCGGACTCGATTCGTCGCAGGGCGTGCCGGCTGCGCCGTCCAGCTCGCGTGAACCTTCGCCCGCGGCGCGCCTTCTCTTCCAGCAGGCCGCCTCCGCCGAGTCCCCCGACCGCGCTCGTGAGCTGCTGCACGAGGCCTTGGCCGATTCCCCGGGCTTCATCGAGGCCGCGGTGGCCTTGCATGCCTCAGGCGACCCCATCCCCGAGGCCACGGCGCAGGCGCTGCAGGCGGACGGAGAGGGCCTCCTCGAGCTCTCGGCGCAGGTGCGGCGCGCCGGCGGAGGATCCGCGCTGGTGGCGCCCTTCGTCGACCGCGCGGTGGAGCTGGGCGCACCGGAGTCCCGCTATGTCCGGGCCCAGCTCCGCGCCGAGCAGGCGGATCGGCAGGGCGCGCTGTCGGATCTCGTCGCCTACGTGGCCTCCGCCCAGCCGCGGCACCTGGCCGAGGCCCGCGCCCTCCGCGCCCAGATCTCGGCGCCCTCGAGAACCGACCTCTCGCCGCTGCTGGCCCGCATCCGCCTCGCCGAGGACCGGCCGGAGGCGGCGCTGGCCGCGCTGGGTTCCAGCTGCCGCGAAGGCATGCCTCCGGAGCGGCTGATCGCGCTCGGCGAGGTGCACGAGTTCGCGGGCGAGCCGGCGCGCGCACTCGACTGCTACCGGCTCGCCGCGCTCACGCCGGAAGCGCTGCGGCGGCTGGCGCGCGTGGCGGAGGGCCATCCCGATCCGCGCCTCTTGCCGGAGCTGCAGGAGGCGGAGAAGCAGGGGATGCCGGAGGCGCGCTGGGCGCTTGCCCGTCTCGACCTGGCGGCGGGCCAGCGCGAGCTGGCGCTGCCGCGCATCGAGCGCTTCCTCGCCACCGCCGCACCGGACGACGTGGGTCTTGCGGAGGCCCGGGCGGCCCGGGAGGCCATCCACAAGGCGAGCACCGCGGCGGCGCGGGCGCGCCTGCGCGACAGGGCCGCCCTGGGCGCCGGCGGGCTGCTGCTCCTCGTGGCCGCCGCTTCCTGGCTGTGGGCGGGCTCGACGGTGGAGTCCGCGCTGCGACGCAGCCCGCGCTTCTTCCCTCACGTGGCCCGCGTCGTCAACGAGCTGCGCCATGACGTCCTCAAGCACCGCGCCGGCGTGCTGGGCATGCTGGGCGGCGGCCGGCGCGAGGACGTGGCCCGCGCGCTGCTCTCGCCCGAACCCGCCTCCAAGGCGGTGGCGGCGCAGTACGAGGCGCTGCGCGGCGCCGCCCGCGCGCAGGGCATTTCCTTGCGCCGGCTGCGGCGCGAGCCGGTCTTCGGGCCGCTGGTGCGCGACCTCGCGCGCGCCGAGGCGCTGCTCCATGGCCAGGGCGGCGAGGCCGAGCTGCTGGCCATCGACGAGCGCGTGCGCGGCGTGCACGGGCAGCGGCTGGCCGCCCTGCTTCGCCTGGGTCCCCGCACGCGGCTGGACGCCGCCGCGGTGGCGGGCTGGATCCGCGACGTGGAGGCGGAGATGCGCCGCGCGGGGTCGGCGTGGACCGCGCCGTCCATCTTGCTGCAGGGCATGGAAGTGGAGTTCGCGGTGGAGCGCGGCGCGCTCTCCACCATCTTCGCCAACCTCTTGCGCAACGCGCAGGCCGCTTCCGGCGGCGGCGAGGTGATCGTGCGGCTGGGAGAGGAGCGCGACGCCGCCGGCCGCACCTTGACGGTGCTCATGGTGGGCGACTCCTCCGCGCACGCCGTCTCCCTCGACGCCATCGAGCAGCGGGAGAGCGGCCGCGGGCTGGCGCTGGTGCGAGACCTGACCCGCGAGTGGCAGGGACACCTGATCGTGCGCCCGGAGGAGCCGCCTTGGACCAAGGCGGTGGGCGCGCGCTTCCCGGCTCCACGCTCATGACTTTCATCGTCTGCGAGGACGGGAGCGAGTACACCGACCGCTTCCGGCGCTTCCTCGGCGATCGCTTCACCTTCGCGCGCGCCGGGCACTTCGCCGAGGCGCTGGCGCTGCTGCCGCGGGCGGCCGGCCTGCTGCTCGATCTCGACTTCCGCCGCACCGCGAAGAGCGCGCTGGTGGACGAGCGCGGCGCGCCTGCCCCCGCCAGCGCGGCCGAGGTGCAGGGTATCCTCATCCTGCGCGCGCTGCGCGGCCGGGGTGTGAAGCTGCCGGCGCTGCTCTTCGCCGATCTGGACGATGCTGCGCGCGCGACGCGGCTGGAGGCGGAGCTTGCGCCGCTGCGCATCGTCTCCTCGTCCGAGGGCCTTCCCGGCATCTCGCTGCTGTTGCGGAAGATGGACCCCGCCGGCGCGTGAGGTCAGCCGCCGGTGGTGAGCAGCGCGACCGGCAGCGTGGAGAAGAGGCGATCGACGGCGAGGCCCCCGTCGCGCACCTCGCGCTCCTCGCCGGTGAGGGCGTCGCGCAACCGCATCCCCGGCTCGAAGCCCTCGAGAGACACGATGGTTCCGGCGAAGCGGTCGGGCGGAAGGGCCGCGCCGTCGAGCAGCGGCGCCACCAGCCGGGGAGTCACGGCCACCGCCAACTGCCCGCCGGGGCCGGTGCGGGCAAACGCGCAGAGGTTGCCTGCGCGCGGTCCGCGCGCGGTGAGCGGCACGTAGCCGCCCCCGGCAAACGCGTCCGGCGCCTGCTTGCGCGCCTGCAGGCAGGCGTGGGTGAGGAAGAGCTTGATGCGGCCGTCCTGCCACGACCCATACAGGGCGCGGGCCTGCGCGACGCGCGTCAGCGACGAGGCGCGGATCTCGTCGAGGAGCCGGCGCCGCAGCTCGAAGTCCACCGGCCTGCGGTTGTCGGGATCGACCAGCGAGAGGTCCCACAGCTCGCAGCCCTGGTAGAAGTCGGGGACGCCGGGGGAGGCGATCTTGAGGACCACCTGCGCGAGCGAGTTGTGCAGGCCCACGTGGGCCACCTTCTCCGCGAACGGCTGCAGCCCCTTCCACAGCGCATGGCGCGGCGGCAGCGCGAAGAGGCCTTCGACGTATGCGCGCAGCGCGTCCTCCCAGCGCGGATCCTCCTGGATCCAGCTGGTGTTGACCTTGGCTTCCTTGGCCGCCTTGACCATGTACTGCAAGAGCCGGTCGCGCATCGCCGGCAGCTCGGACATCCGCGTCGGCCATGCGCCGATCAGCGTCTGCAAGAGGAGCATCTGCTCGTTGCGGTCGGGCGCCAGCCGTCCGTCGACGTCGCGGCGCAGCCCCTCGGTGCGACGCGCGAAGGCGATGGCCGCCTTCCGCCACTCCTCCGGCAGCTCGGAGAGCGCGTCGATGCGCACGCGGATGTCCTCGCCGCGCTTGGTGTCGTGGGTGGCGGTGGCGAGCAGGGACCGGGGCCACTTCTGCGCGCGGAGCGCGTTCTGCTCGTGGAAGGACTCCAGGGTGGACCCGAAGTGCTCCGGTTCCCCGCCCACCTCGTTGAGCGAGACCAGACGGTTGTAGACGTAGAAGGCGGTGTCCTCGAGGCCCTTGGCCATCACGGGGCCCAGCATCTGCTGCAGCTTGAGGGCGAAGGCGTGCTGCGCGGGCCGCTCGCGCTCCTCCACGTAGGCGGCGAACTTCTGCAAGAGGATGTCGCCGATGAACTCGTAGATGCTGGCGTTCTCTGCGGGGTTGCGGCGGCGGGCGCAGGCCACCGCCTGCAGGATGTAGCGCCGATCCCGCTCGTCCACGTGGCCGGGCTCCTCGATGTAGGAGCGGTAGACCGGGAAGCAGGCGATCAGCTCGATGAGCGCGGCGCGCAGCGCGTAGAGGGTGAAGTCGCGCGTCCAGCGGTTCCCCTCGGAGATGCGGTTGAGCTGCCGCGCGAGCAGGTTCATCTCCGCCGCCATGGCGGTGTAGAGGATCAGCTTCTTCTTCTGGTAGACCAGCTCCTCGAAGTCGATCTCGCCGTGGATGAAGCGCGAGTAGATCTTCTGCAGCTTGTCCGCGTTCTCGCGGGCCACGAAGATGCCGTTGAGCGAGTTGGTGTAGTCGTAGCCGGTGGTTCCGGCCACATCCCAGCTGGCGGGCAGCGTCTCGGTGCGTCCGAGGATCTTCTCCGCCACCACGAAGAGCGGCCGGCGCAGCCGCGGATCCTCGCTCCGCGCCAGCTCTTCCTTGACCGCGGCCTCCATCTGCGGCCAGCGGGGGCCGGCGCGGGCCGCCGCGCGCTGGAGGATGTGCGCGTCCTGGAGCAGCCGGAAATACCTGCGGGGAAAGGCCAGCCCGTCGGGGTGATCGATGCGCAGCCCGTTGATGCTGCCCTCCGCCAGCAGCCGGAACGGGATCCGGTGCGCGTGCTCGAAGACCTCCGGGTCCTCCATGCGGATCGCAGCCAGCGAGTTGATGTCGAAGAAGCGCCGGTAGTTGATCTCCTCCGAGGAGACGCGCCAGTGGGCCAGGCGATACGCTTGCGAGTCGAGCAGCTTGTCCAGCAGATCGAAGCTGCGCGGCTTGCCCTGGCTGCCGTTGAAGATGTGGACGTTCTCCTCCAGGTGCCGGCGGACGGCGGCGCTGCCGGCGCAGAGGGTGGCCACCCGCCGCTTCACGATCTCCTTCTCCCGCCGCCGCTCCTCCCGCCGCACCGGATCCAGCTCGTGGCGCGAGGGCATGTGCTCGAGCTCGAAGAGGATGCTCTTCAGCTCGTCCACCGCCTCGCCGCGGCCGAGCTGCTTCTCCAGCTCGTCCATGCGAAAGGCGAGGATGTGCCCGTAGGAGCGCGGATTCACCGGAAAGAGGTGGTCGTAGTAGCGGATGCGAAACGCACCCTCGTGGAGCTCGAGTTGGATCTCGCCGCGCTCCAGCACCGCGCCGTAGCGGTCGCCCAGCACCGGCACCAGCACCTTGTCGATCAGCTCGTCCTTGACCGGGTGCCACTCCACGTCGAAGAACTTCGCCGCGTGCGCCGAGGGCCCGGACTCCAGCAGATCCAGCCAGAGTGAGTTGCCCGAGCCGAGGCCCATGTGGTTGGGCACCACGTCCAGCACGTAGCCCAGCCCGGCATCTTGCAGCGCGCGGGAGAGTCGCCCGAAGCCTTCCTCGCCGCCCAGCTCCTCGTTGATGCGCTGGTGGTCGATGACGTCGTAGCCGTGCACCGAGCCGGGCGCGGCCTGGAGGATGGGGCTGGTGTAGAAGTCCGTGATGCCCAGCTCGCCCAGGTAGCGCGCGACCGCCGCCGCGGCATCGAAGGTGAAATCCTTGTGCAGCTGGACGCGATAGGTCGCCAGCGGCTGGCGGGCGGCCGCCAGCTCGCTCGCCACCTCGTCGAGCAGGCGGCGGGCCTGCTCCCCGGCGACTTCGCGTTCGACCCTCATCCCTGCGTCTCCCGGTGGCGGGCGAGGACCTGCCCCGTCACCGCTTGCGCGCGTATACCTCCGCAAGATGTGCAAGCTCCCGCGCGGTTGCCACCGCCTCGGGCTGGGAAAAGAGCTGCTCGAGCGTCCAGGGGAGGCGGAACGTCCAGTTGTGCGTCCCGACGGTGCCGGGGGTGTTCATCCGATCCTGCCAGCCTAGCGCGTCGGTGACGGGCGTGAGGAGCGCGTCGCAGGACGACGAATAGGCCAGCTCCAGCAGCGCCCTTCGCGTCGCGGGCGTGAACCGGGCCTGGTCCGGTCCGCGCAGGGCCGCGAGCGGCGGCTGGGAGAGCTGGTGCTCGCGCTCCCAGTCCGCCAGCGACTCCCACCACGTCCAGAGCGATTCGGTGTCGTGCGTTCCGGTGACGGCGACGGAGACGTGGGGAAACTTCGTCACGTCGCGGGGAACGCCCAGGTCGTTCTCCCAGCGCAGCACCTTGGTGCCGGGAATCTCCTGATCGAGCAGAGAGGCGCGGACGAAGTCGGGCACGGTGCCGAGGTCCTCGGCCAGCACCTCGGCCTTCTCCCCGAGCAGCGTCAGCACCCGTTCACCCTGCTCCTTTTGCCGTCCCTCTTCTCCGGGGACGAAAAAGGGCGGCCGCCCGTCGAGCGGCCGGGCATACGTCCGGTAGAGGCCCACCACGTGGTCGACCCGGAAGGCGTCGTAGAGCTCGGCCGCCCGTTCGGCGCGCTGGTGCAGCCATGGGTCGCCTGCCGCGCGCATCTCGTCCCAGCGCGGGACCGGCAGCCCCCAGTCCTGGCCCTCGGCGCTGTAGGCGTCCGGAGGCACGCCGACGGTGGCGTCGAAACGGAAGAAGCGCTGGAAGCTCCACACGTCCGAGGAGTCCTCCGCCACCATGAAGGGCAGGTCGCCGACGATCTTCACGACCTTGGCGTTGGCTTGGCCGCGGGCGTCCCGCCACTGCCCGTCGGCGATCCACTGCGCGTAGCAGAGCTCGTCGACCTGGGCGTGCAAGCGACTGCGGGCCTCGTCGAGGGCGGCCGGGTCGCGCTCGCGCAGCGGCGGCTCCCAGTCGCGCCAGCTCTTCTGCCGCTCCTCATGCAGCGCCCGGTAGAGTGCCCAGTCCTCGATCCAGTCGGCATGGACGGCGCGGAACTCGCGGAAGGCCTGGTCGCGAGCGCTCCCCTGCTCGCGCTCGCGGAAGGCGCGGAACGCCCGAGAGAGCGCGCTCTTCTTCACGCGGCGGTACGCGTCGAAGTCCACCTGCGGCTCCGCGCGGAGCCGGGCCAGCTCGCTCTCCTCGGCGCTGGTGAGTCCCCGCAGGTCGGGGACGCTGTGCAGGTCGATGTAGACCGGCTCCAGCGCGCAGGAGCTGGACGCCGCATAGGGGCTGTCCTGCCCCGGCGACACCTCGTTGAGCGGCAGCAGCTGCCAGAGAGTGGAGCCGGTGGAGAGGAGCCAGTCGGCGATGCGCCCCGCCTCGGCGTAGCTGCCCAGGTCGCCGGAAGAGCCGCGCACCGCCGACAGCGGCAGCAGCAAGCCTGCTCTCCGTCCCAGATTGAACCTGTGGGCCACGGCCGTCTTTTACGCTCCGGCGATTCGATCGCAAGCGCCGATTGCGCGGGAGTTGCGGCTGCGATACAGCGGGTCCATGTCGAAGAAGGTCACCACGGACCACGGCGAAATCATCCACTTCGCCGGCCGGCACCATCTCTTCCCGGTCGCCCGCAAGGACGACCCCACCCGCGTCCGCCTGACCTCGCGCGAGGATCTGAGCGACGAGGAGACCCGCGTGGGGTGGCCCGCCTACTTCCGGCCCTTCATCGACCGCCGCCTCGTCTTCCTTTACGACGAGGCTTCTGGCCAGGCGGTGAGCCGCGCGGAGGCGGATGCTTCTCCGGCGGAGGGCCCCGCCGGGCCGGCCGGCGAGGCTTCGACGGCGCCCCAGCAGTCGCGGCGAGATCTTCAGGGGTGAGCCACCGTTCCGCCTGCATCACGCCCTTCTGCGCCAGCGAGAGCGTGATCCGGCGGCGCGCCGGATCGGCGGACATCACCTCCACCACCGCTTCGTCGCCGATGGAATAGCTGCGGCCGGACTTGCCCACCACCAGCCGCTGCCGCTCCTTGTCCAGCTCCACCCCCTCGCCCAGCGACTCGGCGGGGATCAACCCTTCCACGAACACGTCCTCCAGCTCGCAGAAGAGCCCGAACTCCACCACGCCCGAGACCACCGCGCGGAACTTCTCGCCCACCTTGTCCTGCATGTAGAGCGCCGCGTAGAAGTTGTCGACGTCGCGCTCCGCCTTCATCGCGGCGCGCTCGCGGTCCGAGCATTGCGCCGAGACGCCGGCGAGGAAGGCCTCCTGCTCCTCGCCCTCGTGCTCGCGCAGCGGCCGTCCGCCGCGCGCCCAGTGCTCCTTGAGCAGGCGGTGCACCATGAGGTCCGGATAGCGGCGGATGGGCGAGGTGAAGTGCAGGTAGGTGGGCGCCGCCAGCCCGTAGTGCCCGATGTTGTCGGGGCTGTACTGCGCTTGCATCATCGCGCGCAGGAGCAGGGAGTTGAGCGCCTTCTGCGCCGGCTTCCCCTCCACTGCCTTGAGGAAGTCGTTGAGCACGGCGGGGGTGAGCAGCTCGCCGCCGGGCAGCTCGAAGCCGTGCGTGCGGGCGAGCGCCGCGAAGGCGTCCAGCTTCTCCTCGTCGGGCTGGTCGTGGATGCGGTAGACGGTGGGGAGCCCGCGGACGTCGAAGAAGCGTGCCACCGCCTCGTTGGCGGCGAGCATGAACTCCTCCACCAGGCGGTGCGCGTCGTTGCGCGGGCGACGCACGATCTCCGCGACGCTGCCCTGCTCGTCGAGGAGGATCTTCGCCTCGGGCAGGTCGAAGTCGATGCTGCCGCGCTCCTTGCGCTGCGCCGTCAGCTTCTTCGAAAGCTCATGCGCCACGCGCAGATCGTCGAGCAGCGGCGCGATCTCCGCATCCCCCGACCCTTCCAGCGCCGCCGCGACCCGCGAATAGGTGAGCCGCGCATGGCTGCGCATCACCGCGTCGTAGATGTCGGCCTGCTGCGGCTTGCCATCCTTGTCCAGCGCCAGGTCGCAGACCATGCAGAGCCGGTCCACGTCGGGATTGAGCGAGCAGATGCCGTTGGAGAGCTTCTCCGGCAGCATGGGGAGCACCATGCCGGGGAAATAGACGCTGGTGGCGCGCCGCAACGCCTCGCGGTCGAGCGGGCCGCCGGGCCGCACGTAGTGGGCCACGTCGGCGATGGCCACCACCAGCCGGTAGCCTCCCGGTGTGCGCGACACGTGGACCGCGTCGTCGAAATCGCGCGCGTCCTCTCCGTCGATGGTGACCAGCGGAAGGTGGCGCAAGTCGCGACGCGCCGCGATCTCCTCCGGATGCACGCGGTCGGGCACGCTCTCGGCGGCGATGCGGGTGGCGGGGTCGAACTCGTCGGCGAAGCCCTCCGCGTAGGCGGCGGCGAGGATCTCGAAGCGTGGGTCCCCACTCTTTCCCAGCACGGCGATGACCTCGCCGCGCAGCGCGCCCTTCTGTTCCCGTTGGAGCCGGACCTTCACCATGTCCCCGTCATGGGCCTTCGGATGGCGCGCGACGGAGATGTTCTGGGAGAGGTTGCTGTCGTGGGGGATCACCCAGTGCGACTTGTCCTTGGTCTGGTAGATCCCCAGCGCCAGCTGGCGCCTCCGCTCCACCACATCCACCACTTCGCCGGCGAGGCGGCCGTCGCGGCCGCGGATGGCGCGCGCCAGCACCACGTCGCCGTCGAGCGCATCCATCACGAACTGCGGCGGCACGAAGAGGTCGTTCTCGCGGCCGCCTCCCCCGATCAGCGGCGTGACGAAGCCGTAGCCCTCCTGCTTGATGTGGATCACTCCGGTGACCTGGGCCCCGGGCTTGGTGGCGACGCCGGCGGGCTGCTTCTCGCGGCGTTGGCGCGCCCCTTCCAGCAGGGCCGCCGGCGCGCGGCGCGGCTGGGGCCGGCGCTGGTCGCGCGGCTGCGACTGCGGCGGCGGCGGCGGCGGGCTGCCGCGTTGCTCTCGATAGACGTGCCCGTCGAAGCTCGTGCGGCCCTCCTTCAGCAGATCGGAGAGTTCGCGGCGGAGCTGCTTGTGCGCGGCGTGCCCGAGCCGGAGATGCCCGGCGAGCTGCTTCAAGGACAACCCTTTCCCGCGCGCTCCGTGGAGCGCCGAGAGGAGTTCCTCACGATCGACGTTCATGAAGGCTTTCTAGACTTTCTTCGGCCCGGCGTCGGCGGCTGGGGCCTGCGGCCCGCTGGCCGTGTCGGACTTCGAGCAGCTGAACCCGGGCACGTGCTTCGCCAAGAATGCGGAGAGCGAGTTGACCAGCTCGTCCGGCATGTCCTTCTCGAGCGCGTGGCGGCAGATCTTGCGGGTGGCGCGGTAGGTGCGCACGAAGGTGATGCAGGGGGGACAGAGGCTGAGGTGGTCTTCCAGCTCCTTCGCACGTTCCTGCGGAAGAGTGCCCTCGATGTAGTCCCCGAGGAGGTCGACGCAGTCCTTGCAGTGGTGGATCTGGTTGGTCAAACGGCGGTGTCCTGTGCGTGATTGTGTGGGAGGCCGCGCGATATCCTAACCGACCTGCACGTAAAGATGCACCGGGGGGGCCCGGGATTCGCAGGCCACCGCGTCATCTTGCCGGCGCGTCGAAGAACTCGCCCAGCTTCTCCCGCAGCGCGAGGCGGGCGCGGTGGAGGCGGCTCTTCACCGCGGGAATCGTCAACTCCAGAGCAGTCGCGATGTCCTCGTTGGAGAGGCCGTCCACGTCCTTGAGGAGGAACACGGTGCGATAGTCGTCCGGCAGCTGCTCCACGGCCTTGTTGATGGCCGACCCCAGCTCCCCGGACATCATCCGCTCGTCTGCGCGCTGCGACCAGTCGCTGCTGGAGGTGGGCTCCAGGTACCCCTCGGCGGAGAAGCGGGGGCCCGCCAGCTCGAGCGGCTGCTCGGCGAGGGCGTCCGGCGCCCGCCGCTTCCGGCGCAGCCGCATGAGCGCGCTGTTTGCCGCAATGCGGTAGAGCCAGCTGGAGAACTGCGCTTCCCCGCGAAAGAGCGGCAACTTCTGGTAGGCGTTGAGGAAGGCTTCCTGCAGCACCTCCTGCGCGTCGGCCTCCGAGCCCGTCATGCGCAGCGCCAGGCGATAGAGCTGACGCTGGTGGCGCTCCACCAGCATGGCGAAGGCGGCGGCGTCGCTGTTCTGCGCCCGCTCCACCAGCTCGCGATCGCCGGGCTGTCCGTCGGCGCGCGGTTCCTCCGGCGCCGGCTCGTGATTGTGATTCGCGTCCGCCAAGGGGCGGGGAACCTAAAGCAGCCGTAGATCGCGGTCAAGGGGACCATGTGCCTTCAGGCAGCAGGGAAGATCTTCCCCGGGTTGAGCAGGTTGTCCGGATCGAACGCCTGCTTCACTCGCCGCTGGAGCGCGATCACCTCGGGCTTCTGCTCGCGGGCGAGGAAGTCCCGCTTGGCCAGCCCGACGCCGTGCTCACCGGTGATGGTGCCGCCCAGATCGATGGCCGCCTGCAACACGTCGGCGACCGCGGCGTGTCCCTTCTCGCGCTCCTCCGCCGACCCGAAGAGCAGGTTGACGTGGAGGTTGCCGTCGCCGGCATGCCCGTAGCAGGCGGTCGCGAGCCCGTAGCGCGCGCCGATCTCGCGCACCCGGCCGATCATCGCCACCAGCTGGCCGCGCGGAACCGCGATGTCCTCGCTGATCTTGTGGGGCCGGATGGCCGTCATCGCCACCGAGGTCATGCGCCGCGTCTCCCAGATCTTGCGCCGCTGCGCGTCGTCCTGCGCCGCCACCACCTCGGTGGCGCCGGCCTCGGTGCACATCTCGCCGCTCTTCGCCAACTCGTCGAAGACCCCCTCGCCGTGGCCGTCGTGCTCGACGATCAGCGCCCCGCCGATGTCCTCGGGGAACTTGAAGGGAGCCCGCGGGCTGACCGCGCGCATGGTGGGCCCGTCGAGCAGCTCGCAGGCGCGCGGCAAGAGGCCCGCGCCGAAGATATTCTGCACCGCCAGCGCCGCCTTGTCCTCGTCGGGAAAGAAAGCCAGCAGCGTGGCTACCGATCGGGGCAGCGGGATCAGCTTGAGCGTCGCCTGGACGATCACGGCCAGCGTGCCCTCGCTGCCCACCAGCAGCTGCGTCAGGTCGTAACCCGCCACACCCTTCCAGCTGCGATGGCCGGTACGGATCAACTCGCCGGTGGGAAGCACGGCCTGCAGACCAAGGACGTAGTCGCGGGTGACGCCGTACTTGAGCGCGCGCGGTCCGCCAGCGTTGTGCGCCAGGTTGCCGCCGATCGAGCACATCGCCTGCGAGTTGGGGTCGGGCGGATAGAAGAGGCCTTCCGCCTCCACCGATTGCTGAAGTCTCTCGAGGATGACGCCGGGTTCCACGACGCAGACCATGTCGGCGCGCGAGATCTCGACGATGCGGTCGAGCTTCTCCAGTGAGAGCACGATGCCGCCCCGATCCGCCAGGGCGCCGCCGCTCTTGCCCGACCCGGCGCCGCGCGGCACCACCGGGATGCGCTTGCGCCGCGAGTAGGCCAGGACCTTCTGGACGTCCGCCGCGTCGCGAGCCTGCACGGCCGCCTGCGGCGGATACTCGCCGTAGCCGCTCTCGTCCCGCGAATAGGGCTCGATGCCGGCCACCACCAGGCCCAGCTCCGCGAGGTCGGCCTCCAGGGAGCTCATCCGAACACCTCGACGGCGCTGCCGGTCATGGCGAAGGGCGCCTCGACGCAGAGGAAGCGCGCCACCCGGGCCACGTCGGCGGGCTGCATCTGCGGCGAGAAGGGAGTCTGGCGGATCATGTCGGTGTCCACACCGGAGGGGAGCACCACGGCGCAGAAGATGCCGCGCTCGCGGCCTTCCTCGGCCAGCGACTTGATCAGGCCGGTGAGTCCCCACTTGCTGGCGTTGTAGGCCGCCGCCTGCGCGGTGCCCAGGGTGCCGCTGATCGAGCCGATGGCGACGATGCGCTTTGCGCCCGACCGAAACGCCTCGCGCGCGCAGAGGAACGCGCCGCGCAGGTTCACGCCGATCACCCGGTCGAATTGCGCGGCGGTGAATTCCTCGATGGGGCCGCGCTCCAGCACGCCGGCGTTGATCACCACGCAGTCGGATCCAGGAAACCCCTCGAAGAGGCTGCGGACCTGATCCTCGTGCGAGACATCGCACCGGCGCGAGAGCGCGGCGCCGCCAACCTGTGGCCGGTCCCGCAGCGCGCACACCGCGACCTCCCCGCCGCCTTCGATCAAGGCCTCGGCGATGGCACGGCCGATGCCGCGGGATGCGCCGGTGACGATGGCCCGCATCAACCCTCCGCGCGGCGCGCCAGCGAATGGCGCAGCTCGGCGTCCTTCTCGAACGCGCCGGCCCACGCCTCCACCGTGACCTTGCTGTGCCGGCGCATGGGCCCGCGCACCTGCATGCAGCCGTGCTCGGCGGCGATCACCACGCCGGCGCCCAGCGGCGAGAGGGCCGACATCACCGCCTCGCAGAGCCGATGCACGAGCTGCTCCTGGAGGATGAGCCGGTGCGCCAGCGCGTCGGTGGCCTCGGCGATCTTGCCGAACCCCACCAGCCACTGATCGGCCACGTACCCCACGGCGGCTGTCCCCTTGTAGGGCAGCAGGTGGTGCGGGCACATGGCGTGGAAGTCGATCTGCGAGGCGATCACCAGCTCTCCGCGCCGCGGCGCCGGCACCAGCGAGCTGCGCAGGGCCTCTACCGGATCGAGCGCATAGCCGTTGAGCAGGTCCTCGGCGAAGGCCTTGGCCACCCGCGCCGGCGTCTCCCGCGTCTCGGTATCCAGCTCCGCGCCCGAGGCGAGCAGCAGATCTTCGACGGCCTTGGCCAGAGCCTTGCGATCCGGCGGCTGGGCCTTGCGATCCTGCAGCGCCATTCACCACTTCCCGTCGGGGCCGCGATACACCACGCAGCTGGTGGGGATCTCCCACAGCCGCACTTCCACGAGCCCCGGCAGCTTGCCGTGCAGCCGCTGCCACATCCAGGTGGCGATGTTCTCGGCCGTCGGGTTCTCGATGAAGTCGTTCAGGTTCGTATGATCGACCTTGTCGAGGACGTGCTCCTTGACCGCCTTCTCCACGTCGCCGAAGTCGACGAAGATGCCGGAGTACGGATCGGGTTCGCCGCGCAGCACCACCTGGAAGCGATAGTTGTGACCGTGCAAGTTGAAACACTTGCCTTGGTAGCGCGGCAGCCGGTGCGCGGCGGCAAACGTGAACTCTGCCTCGATCTGGTGCATGCGGTCGTCTCCTAGCACTTGGATGCGCGCGCCCGCAAAAGGTCCCAGGCGGTGAGCGTTTTGAGCGGCTCGGGAACCATCACCGCCAGAGGCGCATCCAATCGCTGCAACGAGGAGGATCCACTTTGTCGACCGCTCACCTGCACGCCGTGCCCGCAAGCAGAAACCTGGTCGAGTTCTATTCCGAGGCGCCGCTGCCCACGCGGCATGGGCTGCTTCGCGCCATGGTCTTCCGCGAGAAGGGCACCGGCAAGGAGCACGTGGTGGCCGTCAAGGGCGACGTGCGCGGGCAGGAAGGCGTGCCGGTGCGGGTGCACAGCGAGTGCCTCACCAGCGAGATCCTCGGCTCGCTCAAGTGCGACTGCCGCGAGCAGTTGGAGCGCGCGCTCGAACTGGTCGGGCGCTCGGAGCGCGGCGCGGTCATCTACCTGCGCCAGGAAGGCCGCGGCATTGGCCTCGGCAACAAGATCCGCGCCTACGCCCTGCAGGCCCGCGGCGCCGACACCTACGAGGCGAACCGCGCGCTCGGGTTCCAGGACGATCTGCGCCGGTACGACGTCGCCGCGGAGATGCTCAAGCACCTGGGCGTCCACTCCATCGATCTGATCACCAACAACCCGCTGAAGATCGACGGGCTGCAGGCGGAAGGCGTGCGGGTCCGGCGTCGCATCCCTTCGCTGGCGCCGTCCAACCCGCACAACATCGGCTACCTGCGCACCAAGCGCGAGCGCACCGGACACCTGATCGAGCTCGACCCAACCGCCTAGGGCGAGGTGGATCGCACGTCGGCGGCGAGGTGCCGGTGCGCTGGCGAGCTTTGCAGCGCGGCCCCGAACAGCACCAGCGCCCCGCAGGCAACGGCCGCAT